>Ga0257110_1000006_pt1 | contig 132958 bp, 125 predicted proteins | sample LP_taG_7_FD_190184 | JGI IMG/M metagenome (GOLD analysis project Ga0257110, IMG submission 190184) | Marine microbial communities from Northeast Subartic Pacific Ocean, Canada - LP_J_2015_P26_10m | ecosystem: Environmental > Aquatic > Marine > Oceanic | place: Canada: Northeast Subartic...
GGTCATGGTCTATCAGCCCCATCGTTATACCCGGACACGCGATCATTTTGATGAGTTTGTCTCGGTATTGAGTGAAGGCCAGCAACTCGTGTTACTCGATGTGTATTCAGCTGGTGAGCCGTCGATAAAAGGTGCCGACTCTCTCAGCTTGGCAAATGCGATACGCACCGATAGCGCGATCGACCCTATCGTCGTCTCAGACCAGACACAATTAGCGAAGACCTTGATTGAGGTGCTGCAAGATCAAGATGTGTTGTTGATGCAGGGTGCCGGTGACATAGGCCGACTTGCTGCAACCCTCGCACAGGCCGAGAGACTTGAGGTGTTGTCATGAATCAGAACTTGATTGATGGCGGGACAGTTGCGGTGCTATTGGGAGGCACTTCGGCAGAGAGAGCGATTTCGCTAGAGAGCGGCAATACTGTTGTGCACGCCTTAGAGCAGGCCGGCGCACACGTTTTACCCATTGATCCCGCGGTAGCGGGTTGGATGACACAGTTAAATGAGGTCGCGTTTGCCTTCAACTTATTGCATGGGCCGGGAGGTGAAGACGGCACTATCCAAGGTCTCTTAGAGTTAATGCAATTGCCCTATAGCGGATCGGGTGTTTTAGGCTCAGCGCTCTCAATGGACAAGATACGGACCAAGGTGCTTTGGCAGGGTGCAGGCTTTCCTACCCCTGATTTCCGAGTGCTCGAAGCGAGGTGCGATTGGGACGCCGTCATTGCTGATTTGGGTACTGTGTTTGTGAAGCCGTCCTTAGAGGGTTCCTCGCTGGGGATGGCGAAGGCAAGCACTGGAAAGGAACTCGAGGCCGCCTATCAGCAGGCCGTGACCTATGGTGCTGAAGTGCTGGCTGAGCAGTTCATCGAGGGCCCTGAATACACCATTTCAATACTCGGAGATAACACCTTACCCAGCATTCGTATCGAAGTCCCCGGAGATTTTTATGACTTTGAGGCGAAGTACCGCTCTGATGAGACGCAATTTTTTTGCCCTTCTGGTTTAGATGATCATGACGAGGCAGCGCTCTCTCAGTTGGCGTCGTCCGCGTTTCACGCGGTGGGCTGCACAATATGGGGTCGCGTCGATGTGATTCGTGATCAGGTGGGCGCTTGGCATTTGTTAGAGGTCAACACCGTCCCCGGTATGACATCGCATAGCTTGGTGCCTTTGTCGGCAAAGGCCGCGGGGCTCTCCTTAGCGGACCTGCTATCTCGCATTTATACAGACAGTGTGGGGGTAAGACATGCGCAAAGCTGATCCTTTGATGGCTGATGCGCGCCCGGCTGCCGGGAGAGCGGCTAACGCGATATCGACGATGCGGCGCTGGTGCAATCGACTGTTGTTGGGTTGTGCGCTGACCCTAACTGGTTTCGGGCTATATCAGGGTTCGACGGCGTTGGCTGCGAAGCAGGTTAAGACACTGACAGTGCGGGGCGATGTCCGCCACATTGATACCGAGGTGATTCAGGCTCGTTTAACGCCGCGGATTACTGATGGCTTTATGGCTGCAGATCTGCGCGATTTGCGTGATGAGTTGGAGTCCTTGCCCTGGGTTTATAAGGTCAATACGCGACGGCGATGGCCCGCAGAAATTGAGGTGGTGTTGGTTGAGCAGAGGCCATTAGCGCGTTGGAGCGATACCGGGTATCTCAATCATCAGGGGCAATTCTTTGCTGCGACGCAGGATGGTCAGTATGCGCATCTTCCTCTGCTCAGCGGCCCAGACGGCGCCGAAGGGACTTTGACAAGGCGCTACCAAATGCTGACATCGCAGCTTGAACCAGAGGGTCTCACAATCGATGAGCTGTCGATTGATGCATTAGGGCAATTGTCAGTGAGGTTAATGAATGGCGTGCAACTTGTACTGGGTGCGAACGAATTGTTGCGACGGGTGACCCGCTTTAAACAGTTGTGGAGCGATAAGTTATCAACTCAGACGGTCGAAAAGATTGATCTGCGCTACGAGCATGGTGCGGCAGTGACATTCGGTCACTCGGCACTGGCAATGCAGCCACTACGAGGTAGGGGAGAGGGATGATGGCCAATGACGACGGCAAACACATGATTGTAGGTCTTGATATTGGTACCTCTAAGGTGGTCGCGGTGGTGGGAGAGATCGACCCTGATGGAGGTATCGAAGTCGTGGGGATTGGCTCCCATCCGTCCCGAGGCATGAAAAAGGGCGTGGTGGTCAATATCGAATCGACGGTGAACGCAATCCGGAGGGCGGTCGAGGAAGCAGAGCTGATGGCGGGATGCCAAATTCATTCGGTTTACGTCGGAATTGCGGGAAGCCATATTCGTTCTGTGAACTCGCATGGGATTGTTGCGATACGAGATCAAGAGGTATTTCAGCAAGATGTTGATCGGGTGATTGACGCGGCCCAGGCTGTTGCTATTCCCGCTGACCAGAAAATTCTGCACGTGCTGCCACAAGAATATGTCATCGACAATCAGTCAGGGATTCGGGAACCCCTCGGTATGTCTGGTGTGCGGTTAGAGGCGAAGGTTCACTTGGTGACCTGTGCCGTCAACGCGTCCCAGAATATTGAAAAATGTATAGAGCGCTGTGGCTTGTCGGTGGATGGGATCATCCTCGAGCAATTGGCATCAAGCTACTCCGTTATCACCGAGGATGAGCGCGATTTAGGCGTCTGCCTCGTCGATATCGGCGGTGGCACCTCAGATATCGCCATTTTCACTGATGGCTCGATCCGACATACCGGCGTAATTCCGATTGCCGGCGATCAGGTGACCAACGATATTGCAATGGCACTTCGAACCCCTACTCAGCACGCCGAAGAAATCAAGATTCGCTACGCCTGTGCACTGCCTCAGCTTGCTGGTGCTGAAGAGACCATCAAAGTGCCCAGCGTCGGGGACCGGCCACCGCGAGATTTATCACGACAATCGCTGGCTGAAGTTGTTGAGCCACGTTACGACGAGCTCTTCACGCTCATTCAGTCCGAGCTGCGTCGCTCTGGCTACGAAGAATTGATTCCTGCAGGAGTCGTCCTTACGGGCGGGACTTCCAAGATGGAGGGGGCAGTGGATTTGGCGGAAGAAATTTTCCATATGCCGGTCAGGTTAGGTGCACCTCAATACGCAAGGGGATTGCACGACATTATTCGAAATCCGATTTACGCCACCGCAGTGGGATTACTCCTCTATGGCGCAGAGGAGGTACGAAGTGGGATTCGGGAGCGTCAGGAACTGGCATTACAAAGTGTGAGCTTCGCCGGGCGAGTGAAGGAATGGTTCGTTCGACATTTTTAACAGTAAAAAGCTTTAGCAGGGCCCTGCGGATTTGGGTCTTTTTAAAAACGGGGAGAAAATAATGTTTGAACTAGTAGATAGTGCACCACAAAGTGCCGTTATCAAGGTGATTGGAGTGGGCGGCGGCGGCGGTAACGCCGTTCGCCACATGATAGATCACCATGTCGACGGTGTGGACTTCATTTGTGCCAATACAGACGCACAGGCGCTCTCTGATATTAGCTCCAAAACGGTGCTTCAGTTGGGCGCAAGCATCACAAAGGGACTCGGTGCAGGAGCTAACCCAGAGGTGGGTCGGGCTGCCGCACTCGAAGATCGTGATCGTATTGCCGATGCGCTACACGGCACTGATATGGTGTTTGTGACCGCGGGCATGGGAGGTGGTACTGGTACAGGCGCTGCGCCGATTGTCGCCGAAGTAGCGCGTGAGCTCGGGATTTTGACGGTGGCAGTGGTAACGCGACCCTTCAGTTTTGAAGGTAAAAAGCGCGTCACTACCGCGGAAGATGGACTCAAGGAAATCGCACAACATTGCGATTCTTTGATTACGATCCCCAACGAAAAGCTGCTCGAGGTGCTGGGTAAAAACACCTCATTGTTGGATGCGTTCAAAGAAGCAAACGATGTACTACTCGGAGCGGTGCAAGGTATTGCGGATCTCATCATTCGGCCCGGTTTGGTCAACGTTGACTTCGCAGATGTCCGGACGGTGATGTCAGAGATGGGCGCGGCAATGATGGGTACGGGTACTGCCAGCGGCGAGGATCGTGCTCGAGAGGCGGCAGAACGGGCCATTAATAGTCCGTTACTGGACGATATCGACCTGAGTGGTGCTCGGGGTATTCTGGTGAATATCACTGCTGGCTTAGATCTGTCACTAGGCGAGTTCTCTGAGGTCGGTGCGACCATCGAAGATATAGCGTCAGAAGACGCTACCGTAGTGGTGGGAACGGTCATTGACCCAGAGATGACCGATACCTTGAAAGTCACGGTAGTGGCGACAGGTCTCCGCAGTGCCGAGGCGCGCCCCGCACTGACGGCGGTCGATACCAGCGTCGCTAAGCGCCCACCGGGCGTCGGTGCCGACTACGATGATTACGATCTGCCTCCCGGCAGGCGTCAGCGCGCAGGCGCAATCAGTGACGGCCAGACTGCATTGAAAATGGATGAGGGTCTGGATGAGCAGTTATTCGATGTGCCGGCGTTTCTGCGTCGCCAAGCGGACTGATTGATGTCATCGTCTGTAAAGCCCTGATGAATGTGAATAATCAGGGTGTGAGGGCTGGATTGCAGTAACGTGCCCTAGTAAGGTTTTCCTCTCTAGTTCAGGGGAATCGCCATGCGGTGGCAAAGAACCTTACAAGAGTCGATAAAGTCGACGGGCGTGGGTCTGCATTCTGGTGACAAGGTGTCGATGACACTGAGTCCGGCACCGGTCGATACAGGTGTGGTGTTTCGTCGCACTGATTTAACTCCAGCTCGGGAAATCCCCGCTCGGGCGGATGGGGTTGATGAAACGGATTTATCGACCAGCCTTGGTACCGACGATGGTCGGGTCACGACCGTGGAGCACCTGCTCTCTGCGCTGTGTGGCTTGGGTATCGACAATGTTTATATCGATTTAGATGCCCCCGAGGTCCCCATTATGGATGGCTCAGCGGGCCCCTTTGTCTATTTACTGCAGACAGCGGGCATTTGTGAGCAGTCAGCCGCAAAGCGTTTTATTCGTGTGACTGAGAGCATTACCGTGAGCGACGGCGAGAAAACCGTGTCATTGCACCCTTACGAAGGCTTTAAGCTCAGTTTCGCCATTGATTTTGATCATCCCGTTTTCCGCGAGCAGACCGGTCGGGTCACCTTGGACATGGACACCGAGACTTTCGTGCGAGAAATCAGTCGTGCGAGGACCTTCGGATTTGTTCACGAATTCGAGTACATGCGATCTCGAGGCTTGGCACGAGGTGGGAGCGTTGACAACGCGATCGTGATCGACGATTTCCATATCCTCAATGAAGGGGGGTTGCGTTACGACGATGAATTTGTGAAGCATAAAATCTTGGATGCCATGGGCGATTTGTACCTCGCCGGTCATCAGTTACTCGCTGAGTATGATGGTTTCAAATCGGGCCATGCGATGAACAATCAACTGGTTCGGACGCTGCTGGCGCAACAAGAGAGTTGGGAATGGGCCACATTTGAAAACGAAAGCCCGTCGCCCCTAAATTGGCCATTGCCGCACAGTTTACAGCTGGTTTGAGTGCAATTTAGCCGGTTTAGGTTGGTGCTCAACGGTTTCACTTAACCCCTGAAAATGGCATAGTTCCGAGCCCGTTATTGCGATACCCGACCTTGAAGTTAATTTTCCTTAACCGCCACGCCGCATCGCGCACCCTGGAACTGGGCAGGTGGTCGTGGTTGTTGCTGTCGGCCTGTGTCATTGGTGTCCCTCTGGGATTGGTCGCAGTGAGTTATCAACTCGGATTCGATGGTGGTGTGAGATCGGAACAGTCGTCTCGTATTTCAATACGCGAGCAGCAAGCGACGGAGCGAGCAGAAGCCCTGGCGCAACTAAGTGTTGAGGCCCAGTCACGGCTAATCGCCATGACACGTCGTTTGGCGACGTTACAGACACAGATGACACGCCTTGACGCCCTTGGCCACCATCTCACCGAGCTGGCGGGACTTGAGTTGGGCGAATTCGATTTTTCTGGGCCACCGGCACTGGGTGGTCCGACGGTGCCGTTGCAGACCGATAGTGGGCCTAGCGTCCTTGAGATCAACACGCAGTACGATGCCTTAGAGGATTATTTTGCCGGCAGGGAAGTGCAGTTCGAGGTGCTGGCAGGGCTGTTGTCGTCGGAGCAGTTGAGAACCGAGTCGACCCCCGCTGGAAGACCGATACGATCTGGCTGGCAATCCTCGTCGTTTGGGAGCCGCATTGACCCGATTTCGGGTAAGCGCGCTTGGCATACCGGCGCTGACTTTGCAGGCCGTAAAGGCTCCGATATTCTTGCTGTTGCGAGCGGCGTTGTGAGCTGGAGCGGCGTGAAAGCCGGCTACGGCACTATGATTGAGGTCTCTCATGGCGATGGTGTGAGTACTCGCTATGCACACAATCAAGAAAACTTGGTCACATTAGGTGATCTCGTTCGTCGCGGCGATGTGATCGCCCTAATGGGCAGCTCTGGCAGGTCGACCGGGCCCCATGTCCACTTTGAGGTCTTCAAACACGGACGAGCCGTTGATCCGGCCTCTTATGTCCGCAGGACCCATCGTTAAACCAGCCGCTCTGCCGCTTTGATGTGTCGTTTCCAAGCATTTCCCCTTTTGACTGACCAGTGAGACTGCCATGCTGATCTCTACCATGAAAAAAATCTTCGGTACCCGTAATGACCGGGAGCTAAAGCGTTTGAGTAAAGTCGTCACCCGCATTAACAGCCTTGAGGCGGCAATGCAGGCGCTCGATGATGACAGCTTGCGAGCAAAAACGGCTGCCTTCCGCACCCGACTTGAAGCGGGCGAAACACTCGATCAATTACTGCCCGAGGTGTTCGCAGCGGTGCGAGAGGCCGGTGTGCGCGCGCTGAATATGCGGCATTTTGATGTACAGTTAATCGGCGGGATGGCACTGAACGCAGGAAAAATTGCTGAAATGCGCACGGGTGAGGGTAAAACCCTCGTCGCCACGCTACCTGCCTATCTCAATGCACTGCCCAATCACAGCGTGCATTTGGTCACCGTGAACGACTATCTCGCTCAGCGAGATGCCGCGTGGATGAGTCCACTGTACGAGTTTTTGGGTTTAACCGTGGGGGTGGTGCGCTCGGGTCAAACGCCGGAGGAGAAGCGCGCTGCTTATGCCTGCGATGTGGTCTATGGCACCAATAACGAGTTTGGTTTTGATTACCTTCGGGACAATATGGCCTTTAGTCGGGCAGATAAAAATCAGGGTACGCTTGCGTTTGCCATTGTCGATGAGGTGGATTCCATCCTGATCGATGAGGCGCGCACGCCACTGATTATCTCGGGCGCGGTAGAGGACAGTTCAGCACTCTACAAGGCGATTAATCAATTGATTCCTAAGCTGACGCCCGAGCTAGAAGAGCAAGAGGGCGATTTTACGGTTGATGAGAAACAGCGCAGCATCGAATTAACTGAAGCGGGGCACGAAAAAGTCGAAGCTATGTTGATAGACGCTGGGCTATTAGACGGAGACGACTCGCTGTATGCCCCAACAAACTTGGGGCTTCTGCATCACGTTCACTCAGGTTTACGAGCACACGTGCTGTTTCAGCGTGACGTGGAATACATTGTGCAAGACGGCCAGGTCGTTCTCATCGATGAGCACACGGGCCGCACCATGGCCGGTCGCCGGTTATCGGAGGGGCTACACCAAGCGATTGAAGCGAAGGAAGGGGTGAATATTCAAAGCGAAAGCCAAACGCTCGCGTCCACCACGTTTCAAAACTTCTTTCGGCTCTACGACAAGCTCTCGGGAATGACAGGCACTGCCGATACCGAGGCTTTCGAATTCCAACAGATTTATGGTCTGGATTGTATCGTGATCCCAACCAATGTCCCAATGCTTCGGGATGATCTGAACGATTTGGTCTATTTGACCCGCGACGAAAAGTTCGAAGCGATCATTGACGATGTGCAGTCCTGTATTGATTCGGGCGCACCGGTTCTGGTGGGCACGGCGTCGGTAGAAACCTCCGAGGAATTATCCGAGGCCTTCAAGCGCAAAGATATTACGCACAAAGTATTGAATGCAAAGTATCACGAGCAGGAGGCAGAAATTATTGCCCAAGCGGGTCGTCCGGGCATCGTGACGATTGCGACCAACATGGCGGGTCGGGGTACTGACATCGTGTTGGGCGGCAATTTAGAGGCTGAGCTTGCCGGGCAGGGGGAGGCGCTTGACGACGCTGCGCGAGCAGCGCTGACCGCAGAGTGGCAGGTGCGCCACGATGCAGTGATTGCTGCGGGCGGGTTGCATATTCTCGGGACGGAACGACACGAATCTCGCCGGATTGATAATCAGCTGAGAGGGCGATCGGGTCGTCAGGGCGACCCGGGTGTTTCGCGCTTCTATCTCTCTTTAGAAGATAGTCTAATGAGAATTTTTGCTTCGGATCGCGTGAAAAGCTTCATGCAGGCGATGGGCATGGAGCGCGGAGAGGCGATTGAGCACCGAATGGTGAGTAATGCCATCGAAAAAGCACAACGTAAGGTCGAGGGCCGCAACTTCGATATTCGTAAGCAACTACTGGAGTACGACGACGTCGCGAATGACCAGCGACAGATTATCTACCGACAGCGGGATGAACTGTTATCGGATGATGAGATTGAAGATACCATTGCCGCAATCCGCGCCGATGTGGTGAGTGACGCTGTCGATGGATTTGTTCCACCAATGAGTGTGGAAGAACAGTGGGACATCCCCGGGCTTGAGAAGCAGCTCGAGGCTGAATTTGGTGTGGCAATGCCTGTCAGCCAGTGGCTTGAAGAAGATAACGCCCTTCACGAGGAGACATTACGGGAACGGATTTTAGCGGCGGTGCAATCTGCTTACGAAGAAAAGTCGCAAGGTGTTGGAACGGGAATGCGTCAGCTCGAGAAGCAGATCATGCTTCAAGTGCTGGACACGTTGTGGAAAGAGCACCTTCAGGTAATGGATCAATTGCGGCAAGGAATACACCTGCGCGCTTATGCCAATAAGAATCCAAAGCAGGAATACAAGCGAGAGTCGTTTGAGTTGTTTGAGGGCCTGCTGCAGCGACTGAAATATGAAGTGATTCGTTTTCTGAGTCACGTGCAGGTTCAGCACGCGGACGAGGCAGCGGCGGTCGAACAGCGCCGACGTGAAGCGGCGGCAAAACAAAGTATGGCGTTTGAGCATGCTGAGGCGAATCCTGTAGCCTCTGATCCCTCTGCAGTAGCGCCATCGCAGGCCCCGCCCCCACAGCCGATGACCCGGATGGAACCCAAGGTAGGCCGTAACGATCCTTGCCCCTGTGGTAGCGGAAAAAAGTATAAGCAATGTTGCGGCGCCCTCACCTAATGATGCCGCGGCCGATGGTTATGGCGCGCAATGAGGGGTGCCGATGATTCACGTTGTGGCGGGCTTACGATTAGGCGTTGCACAGGCCGGGATTAAACTGGCCGACTACGATGATCTCGTACTGGTTTCGTTGGCGTCCGGCGCGAGTACGTCAGTGGTGTTCACACAGAATGCGTTTCGTGCCGCTCCGGTGCTGATTGCCGCGGAACACAGCCAGGCGAACCAAGGCCATACTGATTGGCTGTTAATCAATACGGGTAATGCCAATGCGGGTACCGGCGAGCATGGCAAGCGGGTCGCACTTGAGTCCTGCCAAGCGGTGGCGGATTTAACCGGATCGGCGAGTGACCGGGTCCTGCCATTTTCGACAGGCGTCATCGGTGAGCCACTCTCAGCTGAGCTGATCAAGCGGGCATTGCCTCACGCATCAGAGGACCTGTGCGACAACAATTGGGAGCGTGCTGCCGCCGCGATTTTGACGACGGATACGCGAGCTAAATTGCGAAGTGTCTCGATCGACCTAGGTGGACAAACCTGTGTGATCACGGGAATGGCCAAGGGCGCTGGGATGATCTGTCCTAATATGGCTACGATGCTGGGCTTTATTGGGACGGATGCTCAAATCGCGCCGGCTTTGCTCGACAGCCTGTTGCGAACCGCTGTTGCCGCTAGCTTCAATCGCATTAGTGTCGATGGTGACACGTCTACGAATGATGCGGTCACGCTGTCTGCGACCGGGCAATCGTCTGTGGTGTTGGAGGCAGAGTCACCGACTACAGCACTATTTTTGGATGCGTTGACGACGCTCATGATTGAGCTGGCGCACGATATTGTTCGCGACGGCGAGGGGGCGACTAAGTTTGTTGAAGTGCGTGTCGAAGGGGGTGCCTCTGAGGCGGCCTGTGATCAGGTAGCCCGGACGATAGCCCACTCTCCCTTAGTCAAAACCGCCCTGTTTGCCTCAGACCCCAACTGGGGCAGGCTCTTAATGGCCATTGGGCGAGCCGGCGTAGAGAGCCTGAATACCAGTGCCATATCCATTCATATCAATGGGGTGTTGATCGCAGAGGAGGGTGCTCGTGCTGCCTCCTATACCGAGGAGGCGGGTCAGGCAGCCATGGCAGATCGCGATTTAATAATCGAGGTGAACCTGAATCAAGGATCCGCGGTGTCATCGCTCTGGACCACGGATTTGTCCTATGACTACGTCAAGATCAATGCTGACTATCGGACGTGATTTTGAAGGTGGTCACCGTGGCAGTCGGTATTTTGTTAGATCCTCAGGGTCGTGTGTTGATCACACGACGCGCGCCTCAAACCCACCAAGGTGGACTGTGGGAATTTCCTGGCGGTAAAGTTGAGCCCGGCGAGACGATTACTGACGCACTCCTGCGCGAATTGAACGAAGAATTGGGGGTGACAGTGCTCATCAGCGAGCCGTTCATGACGTTGCAGCATGACTACGGTGATCAATGCGTCTGCTTAGCGGTCTATCGCGTTACAAGCTGGCGGGGTGAGCCGTCGGGGATGGAAGGACAGCCCTTAGCCTGGCAGCAGCCTGCCAATTTGATTGACTGGCCATTTCCCGCCGCGAATCAGCCCATACTAAAGAAGCTATTGGCGGGCTAATGGTGCGCTCGCGCCAGCAAGGTTTGGTGGAGGGCGTCTGTTCGGTGGTGTAGCGTGTCGAGGCTCTCGCTGTTGTCGATCACAATATCGGCGCGACTCAGTCGGGTTTCCCGGTCACATTGTGCGGCCATTATTTTTTTGACCAGCGCTTCATCGTTTTGATCGCGCACCATGGTGCGCTCGATCTGTAGCGGCTCCGGAACATCGACCACCACTGTGATATCGACCATCTCTGATTGGTTACCCTCCAGCAGGAGCGGTGAGCTCAGCACCACGTAAGGAGAACTGGCGTTTCGCAACTGGGCCGCCAGCTCCTCTCGTATTTTCGGATGAGTGATGGCCTCCAGCACTTTCCGCTTTTGCTCGTCCGCGAATACCAGTTGGCGCAATGCGGGCCGGTCGAGCTGTCCATCGGGTAGGAGATACTCGGCGCCAAAGGTGTGGGCGATCTCTGCGAGTGCGGGCATACCCGGCGCCACCACAAGCCGTGCGACCACGTCGGCGTCGACAATGGTAATGCCCTTTTGAGCCAGCCAGTCGGTGACCGCGGTTTTACCGCTGCCAATACCGCCAGTGATCCCCACGCGCAGCATGCTAAGGGCTCACCCACTGTAAATATTGTGCGACAAGGGTGTCGCCATAAAACAAGGCGAGCAGGCCCGCCCCTGCTAAATAGGGGCCAAATGGCATTGGCGTGTTGCGTCCATGACGGGTTAACGCGAGGATCGTGAGACCCAGCAGCGCGCCAACAAGAGATGACAGCAGAATGATGAGGGGAATCGCTTGCCAGCCGAACCACGCGCCCAGAGCAGCCAGCAGCTTAAAGTCACCATAGCCCATGCCCTCTTTGCCAGTAACCAACTTGAACGCCCAATAGACACTCCACAATGCGCCGTAGCCGAGCATGGCCCCGACAACGGCGGCGGGTAAGGTGGTCCAGACCTGAAATAAATTCACGCCCAACCCCAGCCACAGCAGCGGCAGGGTGAGCGAATCTGGGAGAAGTTGTGTGTCGAGATCGATGCCGGTTAATGCAATCAAAAACGCGATGAGTACGAGTGCGCTGAGCGCCTCTGCGCTATAACCAAATTGCCAAGCCGCCGCCGCGAACAATATTCCTGTGATCAGCTCGATCAGTGGATAGCGGATCGATATTGTGGCACTGCAGTCAGCACAGCGTCCGCGCAATACCAACCAACTCAACACGGGGATATTGTGCCATGCCCGGATGGCAGCGCCGCATTGGGGGCAGGTCGACCTGGGGTGGGCCAAAGTGAGTGGGGTATCGGCGGGGATCGGTTGGTCCATCAGTTCGCAGCAGTCTTTGTGCCATTGCGATTCCATCATCCGCGGCAGGCGAATAATGACAACATTGAGAAAACTGCCAACGATCAGCCCTAATGCGCCGCAGGTGAGCGATAAAAGAACAGGATCTGATAAAAGAAGAGGCATGGCCTTTACCGCTTTGTGAAAGGCATTTAAATGACCGATCCCAGCATAAAAATCGGGAGATACATCGCGATCATCAGCCCTCCCACCAATACGCCGAGCACTGACATAATGAGCGGCTCCATGAGTGAGCTCAGACTGTCTACGGCATTGTCCACGGCGGCCTCATAATGATCAGCGACTTTACTCAGCATATCATCAAGTGATCCTGATTCTTCGCCAATGGCGATCATCTGTAACAGCATGACCGGAAACAAGTCGGTGGATCGAATAGACGCCGTGAGCGCTTGCCCGGCGGTGACATCGTTTCGAATACGCCTAATACCGCGGGCGTAGACCGCGTTACCCGCCGCACCGGCGGTAGAATCTAAGGCCTCAACCAGTGGCACCCCAGCGGCAAAGGTGGTCGACAGCGTTCGAGAAAAACGAGCAATCACCGCGTCGTGGACGATCGTGCCAATAATAGGCAGTTTGAGAGACAGTGCGTCGACCCAGTCCGATACCCGCTGGTACCGTTGTTTGGCCTGTGAGAAAAGATAACCGGCGACCAATAAAGAAATGAATAAGAGCAACCACCAGGCTTGGACCCAGTCTGAGAGTGCGAGTACCAGTAAGGTGAATGCGGGTAGCTCGGAACCAAATCCCTGAAATGTCTCGGCAAACTGAGGGACCACTTTGACCAGCAAAATAGCCGTCACCACGATAGCCACCACAACGACCGCCGTCGGGTAGGTGAGGGCCTTTTTAATTTTTGCCTTGAGCGCCTCGGTTTTTTCTTTGTAAGTGGCAACACGATCTAACATGGATTCTAATGTGCCCGAATTTTCGCCAGATGCGACCAGACAGCAAAAGAGTTCGTCAAATTGTCGCGGGTGCTTACTCAATGCATCAGCAATGTTAATGCCGGAGGCCACATCTGTACGTAAGTCGTTAATGAGCTTGCGCATGCCGTCGTGTTCGGTACCGTCTGCGACGATCGTAAAGGTTTGAACCAGCGGTATCCCTGCTTTCATCATCGTGGCGAGTTGTCGCGTGAAGATGGCGATATTGGCAGGCGTTATCTTTTTTGGCCCAAAAAGAGTGAATTCCTTAGCTTTTTTTCTGACGGTTTTAGTGGTGACGCCCTGTCTGCGCAGTTGCGCGCGTGCCATGGCGGCAGAACTTGCCATTTCTTCGCCTGCGGAGGGTTGTCCATTGCGGTCAGTACCACGCCAAACAAATACAATACTGTCTGTTGTCATCGCTTCTCTCCACTCATGTGGGATGGTGGGTGATCAGTCCGTTGTTACCCGGCTGACTTCTGCTAGGCTGATCAGTCCATTGGCACATTTTTTCAGAGCCGATTGTCTGAGATCGTCAAAGCCTGCCTCGCGCGCCACGCGATCTAGTTCAATAGAGTTCGCGCCATCCATGATGGCAGCAGCAAGGGGTTTGGTGATTCGTACCACTTCGTAAATGCCGACCCTCCCTTTGTAACCATCCTTGCATTGGTCACAACCAACGGGTTGTTTGATGGTTGCATTGACGAGTTGTTCGAGGGTGAATCCCATCTCTAAGAGCGCACCCTCAGGCACTGTAGTTTGTGGTTCGGCGCAGTGCTTGCAGAGGCGACGGGCGAGTCGCTGCGCGATGATCAGTGTCACCGACGCGGCAATATTAAAAGCCGGTATGCCCATGTTAAGGAGTCGTGTGACCGTCTCGGCCGCATTATTGGTATGCACGGTCGACATCACTAGGTGCCCAGTCTGAGCCGCTTTGATGGCAATTTCCGCGGTCTGCAGATCACGAATTTCTCCGACCATGATGACGTCTGGGTCCTGGCGGAGAAAGGAGCGCAGCGCTTCGGCAAAGTTGAGTCCCACTTTGGGATTGACCAGCACTTGATTGATGCCCTGCATATTGATTTCCACTGGATCTTCAGCAGTGGAAATATTGCGTTCGGGTTCATTTAAAATATTGAGCCCGGTATAGAGCGACACAGTTTTGCCTGAGCCGGTGGGCCCGGTGACTAAAATCATCCCTTGGGGTCGGTGCAGCGCTTCGAGGTAGAGTCCCTTTTGGTCGGCTTCGTAACCGAGTGCATCGATACCGATTTGCGCCGAGCTGGGATCTAGAATACGCAGTACGATCTTCTCGCCATAAAGGGTGGGTAACGCATTCACACGAAAGTCGATCGTACGTTTTTGAGACAGTTTCATCTGGATGCGGCCATCTTGAGGAACGCGCCGTTCAGAGATATCCATCTGTGACATCACCTTCAGTCGTGCCGCCAAACGAGGCGCTAAACTACGCGGTGGGTTCACCACCTCACGCAACATGCCGTCGGTCCGAAAGCGCACTCGATAGTCTTTTTCGTAGGGTTCAAAGTGAATATCTGAAGCGCCCTGTTTTACGGCATCCAACAGGACTTTTTTGACGAACTTCACGATCGGCGTGTCGTTAACGGCGTCGTCGAGCGCACCGCCAGTGATCTCAAGATCGTATTCACCGTCATCCCCGAGTGAGGCCATACCGGAATCAAAGCCGTCAGTTGCCTCGGCGAGCTCGTCAATAAGGCGGTTGAGAGCTTGGTCCTCGACCAATACGGCATCGGTGTTAATGCCTGCCGCAAACTTGAATTCTGCTAATGCGGCTTGATTCATAGGGTCAGAGATCGCGACGAACAGACAGTTACCGCGGTGAAACAACGGCACAGCGCGATATTTCATCATGAGTGCGACATCGATTTTTTGATCCGGCAGCATGTCGCGGTTCATCGCGGCCAAATCAAAAATCGGCAACCCAAATTCAGCCGAGGCGGGCTCTGCCAGCGAGCGGCTGTCGATAGCAAGGGTGTCGATGAGATAGCGCATTAGGGAGACGCTCGTCGCTTTGGCACCCGCTTCGGCGGTGGTTGCTAGTGCAGCCGTTAGCACACGATCGGCCACCAAGCGTCCAGCAAGTCCCCGGATGTTCGATCGACTCGTTTGTGGGACGAGTGCATTCATCATGCGAAGTGCCTCTGGGAGGTGATGGGGACTGCCCCGCGGACTCGATCTGACAATACCGCCCCTTGTGAAATCACTGGCGCTGCCATCCACATCGGCGGCGTGTTAAGAGGTGATCGATGTTTCGTTTTGCCGGTGTTGATGTGTGCGAATGTGGTCATGTTTTGGTTCTGTCGTTATCAAAGGGCTTAGTTGGCGCACGCTGTCTTTGTCTCTCTGGAAGAGGAAACACATCCCAGTGGTTTCCTCGCCCATATCCGATTTTTTCCGTTACCTTTGGTGTCGGCAAGAGTGGGGGCTAGTGTTTAAAGAAGCCAAAGGGAGCGGACTCCCTTTGGTGTTTGGCTGTGTGTTGTGATCAGCAGAGGCCCGCAGCATCGCAGCTGCCGGTTTTTGTCCAAATCACAGGGGCAGAGAGCGCTGTTGGTGTCAGTATGTACGTTGCGTTATCTACGTCATCCGTGCCGGTTGCCTCGACTACGCCCCCCACAACCGTTACCGACCTTACAGCCCCATTAGCGTTTGGAACTGCTGGAATACCACAGCTCCCATTCACTAATTTTTCTTTTGTCGTGCAGTCAGTAGCACCTGTTTGTGTCGCGATTTCGATCGCTATTTTGTAGGGTGCAGCGGCCGCGATGACTTCGGTAAACTTCGCTCTTTTGGTGTAGGTGTCATAAGCCGGTAGCGCTACTGCAGCTAAAATGCCGATAATCGCAATGACGATCATCAGCTCGATGAGCGTGAACCCTTGCTGTGATTGTTTTTGCATGTCTCTTTCCTTAGAAACGGGATATTCCCTGCCCTTGATTTGCATGCTGCAATTCGAAGCCGGCAGGCTGGTCTTTGATAATGCTAGCACCAACGTAACGCATTTATTTGCATAATGCTATTTTTATTTCATTATGCAACACTAACCAAAGGGTGCCTTAAGCACCCCCTAACCGTGGTGAGAAAAAGGGTTCGGTATCAGCGATCCCAGAGGCAGTTCGCTTCTGGCCGAGATCAGACAGGGGGGTTGCGAAATGAGGCAGAGACCAATCAAGCCGTCTATAACGTCTCAACGGTGGGGTTCACCAGCGTGGCACGGTAGTTGTCGCTGCCGCGCCCGCATTACGCCTGTGCTTTAAAGGCCAGCCGACGTCGGTGGAGAACTGGTTCGGTGTAGCCATTGGGCTGCAGGGCGCCTTCAAAGACCAGCTCGCACGCGGCTTGAAAGGCGTGGCTGGCGGCCAGGTCGGTAGCCATTGGTTGGTAGCTGGGATCCGCTTGGTTTTGTGCGTCGACCACAGACGCCATTCTGGTGAGGGTCTCGCGGACTTGTTGCTCGCTCACAATCCCATGATGCAGCCAGTTGGCAATGTGCTGACTGGAAATCCGCAGGGTGGCCCGATCTTCCATTAAGCCAACATTGTGAATGTCGGGCACCTTTGAACAGCCGACCCCGTGCTCCACCCAGCGGACCACGTAACCCAAGATGCCTTGCGCGTTGTTGTCGAGTTCCTGCTGAATCGTGACGGGTGAAAGGCCGCTGGTATCGCCGAGGGGGACGGTGAGCAATTCGGGGAGGGAGCGACGGTGTTTGCCGGCCAACGTGCCCTGAACTTGGGCGACTGCCACGGTGTGGTAGTGGGTTGCGTGCAGCGTGGCTGCGGTGGGTGAGGGTACCCAGGCGCAGTTTGCCCCCGACTGTGGATGGCCTATTTTGGTGTTCAACATTTCTGCCATCAGGTCAGGCATTGCCCACATGCCTTTTCCGATCTGCGCTTTGCCCTGCAGTCCGCAGGCAAGCCCCGTATCGACGTTCCAGTCCTCGTAGGCGGTGATCCAAGTCTCCGCCTTCATTGCGGTTTTAGCCGTGATGGCGCCCGCTTCCATGCTGGTATGAATTTCGTCTCCCGTCCGATCAAGAAAGCCCGTATTGATAAAGACCACTCGTTCAGACGCGCGTTTAATGCACTCTGCGAGGTTGATGGTCGTCCGCCGCTCTTCATCCATGATGCCCATTTTTAGGGTGTTACGTGTCAACCCAAACAGGTCCTCGATGCGGCTGAACAAATTCACCGCCAGCGTGACCTCATCGGGACCGTGCATTTTGGGTTTGACGATGTACATGGAACCGGTTCGAGAATTTCGCATCGGGCTATTACCGCGCAGGTCGTGGAGCGCGCAGAAAGTGGTGAAAAGGCCATCCATAAACCCTTCAGGGATTTCATCGCCCTGCGCATTGAGCACGGCCGGGTTTGTCATCAAGTGACCGACGTTACGCACAAACAGCAAGCTGCGGCCGGACAAGGTCAGCGCGCTGCCGTCTGGCCGCGTAAACGAGCGGTCCGGCTGCAATCGACGCGTGACGGTTTCACCACCTTTTTTAAAGGTATCAGTGAGCTTGCCGGTCATGAGCCCCAGCCAGTTGCGATAGACGATCGCTTTATCTTCCGCATCGACCGCCGCAACGGAATCTTCGCAATCCTGAATCGTCGTCAAAGCCGATTCTAAACAGACATCTTTCACACCCGCAGCATCGGTTGCGCCAATCGAATGGCTTCGATCAATTTGGATTTCGGCATGTAGACCGTGATGTCTCAGCAGGAGGCTATCAGGAGTGGCGGGATTCCCTGTAAAGCCCACCCATTGCGACGTGTCCACGAGTTGAGCCTGCGACCCGTCACTCTGCTCGATCACCAAAGCGCCGTCCATGATGGCGTAAGCGGTGGCCTGCTGATGACTGCCTTGATTTACTGGAAAGTGTGTGTCGAGAAAGTGCCGCACCCATGCGATCACGCGATCGCCTCTGATCGCGTTGTAGGCGCCGCCGCGTTCCGCGCCATCGGTCTCGGCAATGGCGTCGGTGCCGTAGAGGGCGTCGTAAAGGCTGCCCCATCGTGCATTGGCGGCGTTTAATGCAAAGCGTGCATTCATTACAGGCACGACCAGTTGAGGGCCGGCGATCTGAGCGATCTCAGGGTCGACACCCTCGGTGCTGATCTGAAAGGGCTGGGGCTGTTGGCAGAGGTAGCCAATGTCGGTGAGAAACATCTCATAGGCTGCCGCATCCCAAGGTGCGTCGCTGTGGTCGCGATGCCACTGGTCAATTTGTGCCTGTAACGAGTCTCGTTCTGCGAGTAGCCGCGTATTGTCGGGTCCGAGATCTGCCCAAATATCGGCCACACCTTGCCAAAATTGCTCGGCGGTAACGCCTGTTCCCGGTGCTATTTCATCGGTTACCAGCGCGTGCAGTGCGGCATCGATGCTCAGGCCTGCACATTCAATTCTTGCGGACATAGTCAAACTCCAATGGCTTTTAACCCAGTTCTCAATCCAGTGATGAGGCAATTCCAGTGAGGGCGTTACTGTACTGATTCACTCTCAGTGCGGACAGGGGTTTAAGCGATAGGGATTATTCGCAGCGCTTATGTTCCTGTCGGAGCGCTACTGTGAAGCGAGCGAGCAATACCGGTGATGAACTGGCGTATCCAGCGATGCGGCGCGTTGTTATGCAGCAGTGGGCTCCATGCCATCTTGAGTTCCAGCGCGGGAATTTCAAAGGGAACGTCGCGGACCACCACACGCGGATTATCCCGTTTCAGCCAGGTTGCGCGGGTGGGGAGGGTCACAATCAGATCGTTTTGCTCTGCCAGCGTCATGGCTGCTTGGTAATGTCGAGTAAAGACGCGAATGCGACGTTTCTCTCCCTGTTCGGCAAGGGCGCTGTCGACCCAGCCGAGGCGCTGTACATCATCGGGGTCAACCCCCACCCCCACCCCCATACCCGTTTTGCTCACCCAAATGTGATTGGCGTGCAAATAGCTCTCGAGGGAAAAATTGTCGAGGATGGGGTTATCCGGACTCAGCAGGCAAGAGAAGCTATCCTCCCATAGGGTGATTTGGTGGAACGACTGCGGCATCTGGTCGAAACGATTGATCACTAAATCAACTTTACCCCGCTCAACATCGAGAAAACTCACGTCTGAAGGGTTCATAATATCGAGGGTGATACCGGGCGCGTGCTCTCTGAGCTGCGTCAGCACCGCGGGGAAAAGCGTCGATTCGGCATAATCGCTAGCCATGATTCTAACCACCGTTTGTGCCTCACCCGGGGCAAACTCGCTCGCCGGTTGCATGGCGAGGTCGACACCTAAGAGGATTTCTGTGACCAGTGGCTCCAGTTCGAGTGCCCGCTCGGTGGGATTCATTCCCTCAGAGGTTCGCACGAGTAGCGGATCATCGAAAAGGGCTCTGAGACGCCTCAGTCCGTTACTCATGGCGGGCTGAGAGAGGCCAAGTTGGTTTGCCGCCTGCGTCACATTTCGTTCACGCAACAAGACTTCTAAGTAAACCAGCAGGTTTAGATCAATTTGGTGTAGGTTTTTCATATACTACCCACGGCGGCGTAAGCGTTATTCACGGTGTGAATTGTAACTCTTTGGCCATACTTTTGCCGTATGGGGGCCCTTTGGTAATAATAGCCCCGTAAATTAACGGAATATGAACGCGAGGATACGCCTTATGTACAGGGCTCCCACCGAAGACATGCAGTTTTTAATCGACGACGTACTGGACGTGGGCAGCGTTTTGGGGCCGCTCCCTCACTACGCCGATCTGGGGTTGGGGACCGAGCTGACCACCGCTTTACTCGACGAAGCCGGCAAGTTCGCCGCCGATGTGGTCTCGCCGTTGCGCCGCGTCGGTGACATGCATCCGGCTCGCTGCAGCGACGCGGCTGTCGAGATTCCGCCGGGGTATGGTGAGGCAATTCGGCAGTTGGGAGCCGGCGGGTGGGTCGGCATCAGTGCGCCACAAGATCAGGGTGGGCAAGGCTTGCCCGAGCTGTTTGGCACGGCTGCCTGCGAAATGTGGAACAGCGCTGATATGGCCTTTGCGTTGGAGCCTTTTCTAAGCGCTGGTGCGGCTTTGGCGATCGCCGCACACGGTAGTGATGAGCTGAAAGCCACTTATCTGGAAAAGATTTATTCAGGGGAGTGGTCGGGGACCATGAATCTGACTGAGTCCGGCGCGGGTTCTGATCTGGGTCCGATGAAAACGCGCGCTGAGCGTGACGGCGAGCACTACCGATTGTTCGGTCAAAAGATCTACATCACTTGGGGCGATCACGACGCCACGGAGAACATTGTTCATCTGGTATTGGCTCGATTACCCGATGCCCCCGCAGGCAGTCGCGGCATCTCTTTGTTTCTGGTCCCCAAGTTTTTGGTCGGGGCAGACGGCGTGCTGGGAGCCCGCAACGATGCTTACCCCGTCTCCGTTGAGCACAAGCTAGGGATCCATGGGAGTCCGACCTGTGTCATGGCTTATGGTGACAATGGCGGTGCCTTGGGCTACCTAGTCGGAGAAGAAAATCAGGGGCTAGCCTGCATGTTCACCATGATGAATGAGGCGCGGTTAAAGGTCGGTTTGCAAGGACTGGGCGCCTCGGAGGGCGCTTACCAAAAGGCGGTCGCCTATGCGCGAGAGCGGGTGCAGGGCAATGTGCCGATTATTGAGCATGCCGATGTGAAGCGCATGCTGCTGACAATGCGTGCCCTGAACGAAGCCATGCGAGCCCTTGCCTACTCAGAGGCGGTCACAATGGACCTGGCGCATGCGGGGCCGGCAGAGATGCGGGAGTCGTCGCAGCGACGCATTGACTTGATGATCCCGGTGATCAAAGGCTGGCTGACGGAGCTCGGTATCGAGGTCACCTCGCTGGGTGTGCAAGTTCATGGCGGAATGGGATACGTGGAGGAAACGGGTGCAGCGCAATATCTCCGTGACGTCCGGATTACGCCGATCTATGAGGGAACGAATGGGATTCAGGCCGCCGATCTGCTCAACCGCAAGCTGGGGCGAGACAACGGTGCCGCGATGGAGGCGGTTCAAGGCGAGATCCGATCGCTGGCAACGCGATTACAGGGCGATGCTGACTCCCGCCTGGCTGCTATCGGCGAGTGTCTTGCCGCGGCGCTCGCAGATCATGTCAGTACCACGCAGCGACTGCTGGCCATCTTGCCCGAGGATCGCTTTGCCGCATTGGGTGGGTCATTCGATTACATGATGCAGACCGGTTACCTATTTGGTGGCTGGCAGCTGGCACGGGGTGCGCAAGTGGCGGCACAGGTCGCGGCTGGGGGTGACCGGGTTACTTTTTGTGAGCGCAAAGTCGCCACTGCGTTATTTTACATGGAGCGGTTACTCCCACGCGCGCGGGCACACGCCGGTGCCATCGCAGTCTCAGGGGATAGCCTGACCGATTTTGACCTCGATTGGCTGTGATCCCATGACGATCTTCACGACGCCAGATTTATCGGATCTCCACCCTGAGCTGAAACATCTCTCACTGCAGTTTCGGCAGTTTGGATTGCGACAGTGTTTTGCGGGACCGATATCAACGATTGCTTGTCACGCAGATAACTCTCGGGTCGCTGAGGCGGTGTCAGAACCGGGGGAGGGGCGGGTGTTGCTGGTGGATGGTGCAGGTGCGTTGCATCGTTCATTGCTGGGAGATCGGCTCGCGCAACTGGCCGCTGATCATCGGTGGGCCGGTGTTGTCGTCTTGGGCGCGATTCGCGACGTAGAGGTGATTGATGATATCGATATTGGTGTGCAAGCCTTGGGAGTCTGTCCGGTCAAAACGGAGAAGCGTGGCGAGGGCGAACGCGATATCACCTTAACGGTGTGTGAGATGACGATTTGCTCGGGCGATTGGCTTTACGCTGATCGCAACGGTGTGCTCATTGGGCCTCAAGTGGCGCTTTAGGCGGAGCAGTGATCGTCATAGACCATTGGCAGCGCCGGGTGAAGGCAGGGTCAGGTCATGCGCATGGAGAGATCCAGTGCGCGAATATGTTTGGTCAATGCGCCGATGGAAATTAGATCGACTCCCGTTTCTGCAATGGCAACGAGGGTGTGATCCGTAACATTACCTGAGGCCTCTAATTCAGCGTGACCAGCAGTTCGGGCGACCGCTTCTCGCAGTGCGGCAAGAGGAAAGTTGTCGAGCATGATGCGGTCCGGTGCCTCAGACAATGCAGTGTCTAGCTCCTCCAGCGTTTCTACCTCAATCTCGATGAGTGTGTCGGCAGCGATGTGGCGTGCCGCGACGATGGCTTCGCGAATCCCACCCGCGGCAGCAATGTGGTTTTCTTTGATCAAAAAAGCGTCGAATAATCCAATACGGTGGTTATAGCAGCCACCGCAGGCGACGGCATATTTTTGTGCGAGCCTCAATCCGGGCACCGTTTTTCGTGTATCGAGTAATCGCACGTCAGTATGTGCAACGCGGTCAGCGTAGTCTTTTGCCACGGTGGCCGTGCCTGAGAGCGCTTGTAAAAAATTCAATGCTGTTCGCTCAGCCGTTAACAGCGCACGAGCGGGTCCGGTGACGCGAAACAGGGTATCGCCCGCATCAAGGGGGTCTCCATCCGCTACCAGCCAAACCGTGTTACAACGCGGGTCAACTTGCCGGAATGTCTCATCGGCGAACGCTTTGCCACACAGTATGCCCGCCTCACGTGTGATCACGTCTGCGCTGGCGAGGGCGTTGGGCGCGATCAATGAGGCGGTGATGTCTCCTGCACCCACATCTTCAGCAAGGGCTTGTTGGACGCGTTCTGAAATATACTGAGCACTGATCATGGTGTTGTCCATGTTGCTTAAAAAATGACTGAAAAGGGGAGCAACCCTCGCCGGTGCGATAAGATTACCCCGTGATGACCTCGAGTGACCAATGGAAGTTCGCGAATGGATGGCTGGTGCGCGCGCGCCCAGTGCCCTCGCCCAACTTCAATGCGCGACCCACCGAGGTAGCACCAGAGCTGATTGTCATTCATGGCATATCGTTACCGCCGGGCGAGTATGGTGGCCCTTACATCGAGGCACTCTTTACCAACCAACTGAATCCTGCTGATCACGCTTATTTTTCTGAAGTTGCCCACCTAAAAGTTTCCGCTCACTTTCTGATTGGTCGCGATGGGGAGATAGTGCAATTTGTATCGACCGACGACAGGGCGTGGCATGCGGGGGAGTCGTGTTGGGAACACCGCTTAAACTGTAATGACTTCAGCATTGGTATCGAACTAGAAGGCTGTGATGAGGAGCGCTATGCGATGCCGCAGTATCGGGCGCTGGCGCAGTTAATTCGGGCGGTGCGAAATCAATATCCGGCCATTCAGCACGATGCTATTGTGGGCCACTCAGACATCGCGCCGACGCGTAAAACAGATCCTGGGCCAGCTTTCGATTGGTTGCAGTTAAAGCAGTTGCTAGGAGCAGTAAAAGGAGAGCAGGGGTAGTGTCATACTTGGTGTTTATTGTGGCAGTGGGGCTGTTTGCCTTATTTGGCGGCGGTGGCCCTCTGCATCGCGATACCTGGTTTGATCCAATGATGCGTAGGATCGATGCATTGGCTTTGGATCCGCCGTTGTCGCTCGCACTGCGTGTGGCGGTACTCCTAGTAATTGTTCTTTTCCTTTTCTCGGTCCTCGCCTATTTTCTGGGGGAGCTGGGCGAGGCGTTGGTGTCTGTTGCTTTGTTGTACTTTGCTTTTGGGCGCGATGATTACCCAACGGATTTACAGCGCTTTTTGGCTCGCGCTCGCGTAGGCGATCTTCACGGTGCAGAAATGCTGGTCACGGACCCAAATGCCCTTCCTGAGCAGGGCATTACGTTGCCTGACGCGGCGCTACAGGCGTTCGCGTATCGCGGTTTTGCCCGCTGGTTTCCGACCGTATTGTATTTTTGGCTGTTAGGGCCTTTTGCCGCAGTTGGTTACCGACTTATTGACCTTATGAATGTGCGCTCAAATGGCCAATTTCAGTCTGCGGTAGCGTTGTTAGAATGGTTACCGGCCCGCGTGGTGTTACTGACTTTTTCGCTGTTAGGTGACTTCGAGAAAAGCCGCAGTCTTTTGACAGACCAAGCGTTTGATAAAACATACTCCAATCAGTCGCTGCTCTCCCTTAGCATTGCGCGCGCGTGGCATTTGGATCTCAGTGCCGCAGAGACGCCCACTGGCGTGGTTGACGTGGTGGAGACCGCGCAGAAAGCGATCAGTCGTGCCACCGCCGTCTGGATCGTCGCCATTTCTTTGTTCGCGCTCCTATAAGGCGCCAACGGTTTGAGCCTGCAATGGGACTGAGCGCGCTTGTCAGCGCTTTTCGATTAACACTGGCGCCTTTTTGGCTACGAAGCAGAGCGCCTCAATTTTTCTGTGGTCTGAATCTCATCGTATAGGGCCTGCAATACTGGGGTGGCGGGTGGCTCAGAGACCAAATGCGTCAATAGCCATCCCAGTATCCACTCAACTTCTGTGGGATTACCGCGTGCTAGGTCCACTTTCATCGAGGAGTCATTCTCTGAGGTGGCCTGACAAATATCGTTGACTCGACCCGGTAGCGCGTTAGCAATTACCGTTTCACCCGCGGCAGTCAGTAGGCGTTGTACCTCAGTGATGGCGGCCTCAGTGCTGCTCAGCAATTCGGGTTGCAGCAAAGCGCCGTTTTTCACCTGATGAATCGCTGTGAGGGGATTGATCACCGCATTGACGGCGGTTTTGGCCAGTAATATCGAGCGTATGTCGGGTTGCCAGTGACACTGCGTTAGGCTGCGCTGCCACAGTGGTAGCCACCCTGGTGGATTTGAATCTGCCCCGGCGGGGCCGAGGTAGGTGGTGCCAGCGCTCGATAAATGCAGCGTGTTCCGGTCGCTCCTGAGACAACCGGCGGTAGTCGATCCCAGTACCAGAGCAGCGTCTCCGATCAGTGGGAGAACGCGCTCAGCGAGGCCCATTCCGTTGCCCAGCAGTACTACTTGGGTATGCTCAGACAGTCGATGGGCAACGGACCGCACGGCATCTTCCGTTGCCCATGCTTTGGTGCACACCAGTAAGGCGGTAATCGCTGATTCCTGTGCGACGGACTCTTGCTCAAAAGTGAACGAGATGGGTGCTTTTTTTGACGCAGCACTCTCGGCTTTACTCAGCGTAAGCCGACGTGTTGGCTCGGTGTCATGGTGATGCAACAACGTGATCGGACAGTCAACTGTCTGCAATTCACAGGCTAGCCAGCCGCCAATCGCGCCCACACCCAGTACATGCCAAGTCTGGCTCACCTCCGGGACAGCCATGCCACGTCATTGCGTGGATCGGGAGCCTGACTAGGATCAAATCGGTGCTGCCACAGTGCCGTCATGAGCGCGGCAATAGTGCGTCCTGCAGTCAATAGTGTGAAAGAGAGTGATTGCCCGAAGACGCGCTCTGCCAACAGCGGCTGTTCAATCGCCGGCAGATCAGCCATCGCAATGGCGACATCAAAATACCGGCTGCCCATGGCGGCGTACTCCCAATCGATGGCGAAAAGCTGATCGCCTTGAGTTAATAGATTACCGCCAGTGAGGTCGTTATGACACAAGTAATCGGTATCTTGTTCAAGCAGTAAAAAGGCTTGCTCGATATCAGTGCTATGGACAATCGCTTGCCATGCACTGCGTTGCTCAGCGGGTACCGAAGAGAGATAGGATGCGGCATCAGCACGAAGTGTTAGCCGGCGATTCACTTTCGGAAGGGCATGAATAGCGCACATCAGCTGGCCGAGTGCTGCCCCAGTGATGGGGTGCGACGCCTGCCCTGCGCGCTCGCAGATAACGACCTGCTGCTGGTGATCGACATAGAGCAGCGCGGGTGCGATACCCGCTGACGCAGCGGCCGACCAGATCTCAATTTCGCCCTTGAAGGCGCCTTCGACTTCACTGGTGGGTCTGCGGCGAATACGGGCTAACAGCGAGGGCTCATCGAGCAGTTCAAACAGGATATGACCGCTACCCTCCGACAGCACTGGACCTAGGCGCGGTGCTGCTGCAAGAGGCGCGATTAAGTCCCAGTCTGCCCAGTTGCGCAGCGCTTCGCTTAAGCGGTTTGCTGCCGTAACCATTGTGTTCGCCAAGTGCGATAACCGACCATCGCGAGGATGACATAGCCTGCAAACAGCGCAGCGGTCAGTGATAAATCTCGAGCCAAATATAAACCGATTGAAACGGCGTTGATTGCGATCCAGTAAAGCCAATTCTCGAGCAGTTTTTGCGTCACCATCCAGGTGGCGAGTAATGCGCAAACCGTCGTTGCCGCATCAAAAAAAGGTAGGGCAGCGTCGGTCCATTTTTGCATCCCCCACCCCAAAATCAGACTCAGACTGATGACTGCGGTGCAAGCGATGAGATGTTGCTGTCCGGTCCAGGTCTGGATTTGGCTTTGACTCTTGCTCTTGCCCTGGCTGTGATCACGCGGCTGATGACGTCCCCAAGCAGACCAGCCGTACAAGGCCATCACGATATAAAACACCTGTAAGAGCGCCTCCAAATAAAGCGCGACCTGCCAAAAAATATGGACATACAGCAGGGCGCTGATAATGGCGGCAAGCCAGCAAATTCGTCGTTGCTGTATTGCTAATATGACATAAGCCAGCGCCAGTAGAACGGCGCAGATCTCTACCGCATTCACGTTAGGTTAACGGACCGATGTCGGCAAAATGTTCAGGAATGAATTTTGCTACGAGTACTTGATGCCCAAATTGCTGGTAACTGGTGCGCAGTGCATTTTCGATAGCGGCGAAAACAGCGGTGTCTTCGCCACTGATTTGCGTGCTCATTGAATTCGTGACGGCGACGATGTCCTCATGCTTGAGTAATTCGCTAATAAACGCCTCGACCACGTTTTTAAAATCTTCTCGGAGCGGATATACGCTCAATTCGGCAGTCAGTTTCATTTTGGGCGCTCCATAAAACGATAGCGTAGTGTGAAACCCACGACACGAGGTTCTCCAAATTGTCGGTAGGCTTCAAGCCGGTATTCTTTGCGTGGGTCATTGCCAAACGTACCAAACCCTCGCGTAAACGTGGTGCTATCGGTCAAATTTCTGGCCCAGAGTGTCCACTGCCATGAGCGAAGCTCACCCGACAGACTGGCGTTGATTTGATGATTTTCTGGCGCCTGAACAGTATGCCGATCTGAGAAAAAATAATCGTCGCTACCGACTGCCTCGAGGTGCAAAGAGACGCGCTGGTGTAGCGCCCACGTCGCACCGAGTGAATACTGCCATTCGGGTGCTTGTGGTTGTGATCGACCCGATAAATCCTCGCCCGTTGCACTGATGTAATCATCGAAATAAGCATCCAGTAGGCCGATAGACGCCCTCCACGTCAGCGATTCGTAGGGGCGCCAAGTCGCCTCCCATTCGAGCCCTCGGTGTTTGCCACCCGCTGCGTTGTCGGTGTAGTCAATAAAGGCGGTACTACCGTCGCTCCGAGGAATGACCAGTGACGCCTTAGCTTGCTGATCCTGTCGATCCATCGCAAACAGGGTGAGTTGAGAGCGAAGTTGATACTCGGGCCAGAACGTCACCCAGCCTAGCTCCAAGCTAAGGAGGGTCTCTTCGTCAAAAGTGCCGAGCCCAGAGAGTGTGCCTTGGTTTGCCTCCGGGAATGCATCAATGCTCGCGAGGAGTTGTGCATTGGGTCCCCCTGCGCGGGCGCCACGAGACACGGTCACGTGGAGTTGTTGGTCCGATTGGTATTGCCAGATGAGACCAGCTCGACCGGTCCAGTAGGAGAGATCAAATGAATGATCAACACCCGCACTGTCGACGTAGTCACTATCGCGCTGCTCCACTCTGGCACCCACGAAGCCCGCTAACTGAGCATTAATATCATGGTTAATCTGCCCAAATAGCGCGGTGGTGAGGGTGTCGATGTCGCTATGAAAGGGTGAAGAGAGGTACGTATAATCGCGGCGGAGCGCCTCACTTTCTTCTCGGGCATACACGCCCAGCGCCCAACGGGTCGATGCTGGGACGTCCGATTGCAGCCGCCATTCTGCACTGCTCATGGATCGATCGCGGCGGTACTGATCAAAGGAGCTGTATTCCCAGCCGGGAGCAATACCGACATAACTCCAGTCTTCGTCATAGCTGTAGGTGCTGAGCGTCTTGGCATGACTCATTTGCAGCAGACTGTCGTATGCACCGCCGCGGTACTCCCAATTCAAACGGGCCGCTTTTAAGGTGAGGTCATCCTCGCCCGGCTCATCAGAGAGCGTTGAGCGGGTGTTGTCTAATGAAAAAGCGTCATAGCCGTTGTCGATATCGGTGTAATACGCAGCGACTTCGAGGGCGTGCTTTGTGGCCTGCCAGCGGAGCGCTGCTCGACCTGTTAGCTCATCTCGCTGATTGGTATCGTCTTGATCTAGCCATTGGTTGTCGACGAAACCATCACTTTGAAATTGCTGAACGGCGATTCGTCCGCTCACGCCGTCTCCAAGTGTGCCACCCAATCGTACGCCGATTTGTCTACCGCCGTTATTTTCGACGCCTGCGGTTGCCTCGCGTATCGCATTATCAGTGGGATTGCTGCGTAATGCGATGAGCCCCGCTAATGCATTGGCCCCCATCAGAGTACCCTGAGGCCCGCGCAGAATTTCGACTTGCTGTAGATCGTAGAGCGTCAACGCGCCTCCCGAGCCGCTGAGATCAATGCCATCGAGCAGAACGCCTACTGATGGATTGATTGGCTCAACAAATTGACTGCGTTCACCAATGCCGCGAATTTGAAAAAAGCGATTGCGAGACGCACCTGAAGAGCTGGCGATATTAGGAGCCAGAGAGATCAAGTTTTCGAGGTGGACTGCGCCGCGTTGCTGCCTGTGTTGCTCATTCAGTACTGTCGCGCTGAGGGCGGGGGAGGCCTCAGTCAAAAGGGTCGCTGTGACGGTAACTTCTTCCAGAGCGCCCGTCGAACCCTCGGCCACGGTCCAGCTCAGTAGGCCAATGAACCCAAACAGGTACGAATACTTCCGACCTTGAACGCTCACTCTGCGAGCTGCTGGCTGGAGCTTGGTGTGGCCGTTACCTAAGCATTTAGTAAAGCCACCGGCTGAGTTGCTCGTCGAATCAGATTGGGTCGGCATGGTGAAAAAGGCAATGATCATTGGTAACACGGTCTCTCCTCAGAGCTGAGCGGAGACGAGTGCAGGGGGTATGGGACAAAAGCGTCATGCCACCTGTTCCCTCCGCCGGTATGATCCGGATCAGGTTCAACGGGTTTGCCGATTAGGCATCTCAGGCGTGTGCCGCCCCGCAGGTCTGATTAAGTTAGCACAACCAGATTGAATCTCAAAGTTAGGTGTTTGGGTAATTCTCTGCTTAGAACCTTGTTCTTTCGCGAATAACCGTACTGTTCGTAACGGTATTCTTGGGGCGTAACGCGAGTATTTTTGATACCCAAAGCGTATGATGATCGATGAAGAATAGCGGGACGTAGCGCAAGATTGTGAAGAGTGTTGAGCAGCGCAGATGGAAAGCGCAATTTCAAGGAACGATGGCGTCAGCCGAGATGCGTTTGCGTCGCATTTGGCAGCGGCTCGCGCGCGATCCTGTTGCCTTGAAGCGGATCCAAGACGTGCTCATTATTCTTCTGGTGCTCTGGTCTCTTTTGAGTGTGAGCCAATTAATGTGGATTCCCTGGCGGGGCAGTGCCATTGAATCGGTACCCGCTTTGGCACTGAACCCACCTCGGTCTTCTGCTCAGATCGGATTGGTAGCCATCGATACCAGTGCGGTCATTGGGTCCGGTGTGTTTGGAGGGATCCCAGACGAGCTAGACGCTTCCCCAGGGGCCAATGAGCCCCCGGATAACCGTGATGGGATAGAGCGAAATGCGGCAGAAACGCGTTTGCCTTTGACCTTAACGGGGATTGTGGCCTCGACAGAGGACGGCTTGGGGAGTGCGGTGATCAGAGCGAATGGAGCAGAGCGGGTCTATGCCGTTGGGGATGGTTTGCCAGCTTCTGGTCAAGTGACTTTGGCAAAAGTAATGCCACAAATCATTGTCATCGATAACAATGGGACTTATGAGCTGTTAACGTTGTATGAGGGCGCGGGTCTGGTAGTGCCCACGACATCATCGAGAGCAGGACCCGCAACGCCGTCTAATCGCGCAGTCACTGTACCTCGGCCTGAGGCGCGAGCGCCGGTCGCGAGTGAGGCTGAGCGAAGCGAAGTCGCCCAACGTTACCGACGGGCGCTCTACGAAAGCCCTGAGTCATTGGCCAGTTTGTTAACGGTCTCGCCGGTGCAGGCCGATGGTGCGATCATCGGCTATCGCATCAGTCCCAGCCAAGAGCGTGCAGCTTTTGACGCGCTGGGTTTTAAGACTGGCGATGTGGTGACGGCGGTTAACGGCCTTTCGCTGAGTGACACGACTAACACGCTAAAATTATACACGCTGATGAAAGAGGCCACTGAAGCGACATTTGATATGACGAGAGAGGGTGGCAACGTGACAATCAGTGTCGATTTAACGAGCCGTTAATAGGATGACCGTGATAAAAAATCGTTCTACCGTATTTTCCTTGCGCACATTACGCGGCGTAACGGCGGCCATCTTTTTGTTGGTCACGCCCAATTTGGCGGCGCAGGAATATACGGTCAATCTGAAAGATACGGATATTCAAGAGTTCATTAAGTTTGTCGCCGATGTCACGGGCACCACTATGGTGGTGGATCCAAATGTGAAGGGGAAGGTGCGGGTCATTTCGTCTAAACCCGTCACGCAGTCAGAACTCTACGATCTATTCCTTTCTATCCTTGATGTGCAAGGTTATACCGCAGTGAGGAGTGGACAGGTCGTGAGGATTGTCCCGAGCAAAGATGCGCGCTCTTCGCCTGTGCCGCTGATAGAAAATCAAGATTTGCTGGGCAATGACGAATATGTGACCCAAGTGATTCGGCTTGATAATATATCAGCGGCTAAGTTGATTCCTGTGTTAAGACCCCTAGTGCCGCAGCAGGCGCACATGGCAGCCTATGCGCCGAGCAACGCCATCATCATCTCGGATATTCGTTCCAACATTGGCCGTATTGTCGAGATCATTGAGCGGATGGATCGATCCGCGATTCAAACAACAGAGATTATCCGACTCAAGTATGGCGTGGCCGAAGATGTTGTCAGTATGCTCAATACGCTTGAGAAAGCGCGGCAGGGCGAGGGGGCTGAGGCTAATAAAGACGTGATCCTGGTTGCGGACAAACGCACCAATAGTGTGGTGGTCACTGCCGACGAAATGTCCGTTGAGCGTATTCGAAAATTGGTCGCTTATTTTGACTCGCCGTTAGAACAATCTGGCAATGTTCGGGTGGTCTATTTGGAGTACGCCGACGCCACTGAAACGGCAGAGGTGTTGACACGCGTGATGCAAAATATCGCTCGTCTAGAGGCGGGAGGTACTCAACGAGGCGGTGGCGAATCAACCATTGAAGCGGATGCTGGCACCAATAGCCTCATCATCACTGCCGACACCGACGAAATGGCCGCATTAGAATCGGTCATCACGAGGTTAGACATCCGCCGTGCGCAGGTGTTGATCGAAGCCATCATTGTCGAAATGGAAATGACAGAGGGGCAGGAATTAGGACTGCAGTGGCTGTTTGCCAATGATAGCGGCCTTTATGGCGGTAATATCAGCAATAGCAGCGCTCAACAGAGGCGTAACGCAGCACTGGCCGGCGCGCTGCTGCCTGATAACGGTTCGGAAGTGATTGATACACGGAGCGTAGCGGGCGCATTGGCCAGCACACCGGGGGCGACGCTCGGGTGGGGTATGGTGGATGAATCGCTGACCATGACGGTCATTCTGAATGCACTCGAAACCCAAGGGAATGCGAATATCTTATCGACGCCGAGTCTGCTGACCCTCGACAACGAGGAGGCGTTTATTACCGTAGGGCAAGAGGTGCCCTTTGTGACGGGTTCCTACACGAATACGGGCTCTGCTAATGGTGCGTCAAACCCCTTTCAGACAATAGAGCGTCAGAGTGTCGGTATTACTTTAAGAGTGACGCCGCAGATTAATGAGGGTGATTCAGTCGTCTTGGATATTGTTCAAGAGGTGTCGAGTATCTCGGCGCAAATTTTGGCTGCCTCGGATGTGATTACCAATGAGCGCAAAATCGAGACCAAAGTATTGGCAAACGATAGCGATATTTTAGTGCTGGGTGGGTTGGTCAAAGATGACATCCAAGATTCAACCCAAGGGATACCGCTTTTGTCAGATATTCCCCTGCTGGGTCGGCTTTTCCGCAACGATGTGGTGTCGGTAACCAAGTCTAACTTGTTGGTATTTATCCGTCCCACTATTATCCGGGATGATCAGGATTTGGCAGGTGCCACGGCTGAGAAGTATCGTTTTATTCGCGACGAGCAGCTGCAGCGAAGAGAGAGAGGTCTGATGTTTCTGGACGATGGGAGTTTGCCGGTCTTACCCACTTGGGAAGAGCAGATACAGCAGCTGCCTGAAGTGCCGTTGGATACTGCAGAGGGCGAGTGACCTCACATGACGGAATCAACCCTCGCGACGCAAGCAATCTCTGACCCCCCGCCACGCGGGCCCGTATCGGGCATACCCTTTGCCTTTGCACAAAGCCGTAATGTGCTGCTGGAGCGCACCAGCGGGGCTCTCATTTTGTATTACGTTGCCCCTATGGTCCCTGAAGTGCTGCTTGAGGTGCGTCGTTATACGGGAGAGGTATTCTCCCTCGAGGCGTTAGATGACGCTGCGTTTCGTCAGAGGTTGACCGTTTCCTACCAGCGTACTCAAAACGAAGCGGCACAGATGGCGGATGACCTCTCTTCCGATATTGATCTGTCACGCTTGGTGGATGAGCTCCCCGATATGGGGGATCTGATGGATGCAGAGGATGATGCGCCGATTATTCGTCTCATTAACGCCATTTTGTCTCAGGCGGTGAAAGAGCAAGCCTCCGATATCCATATTGAAACCTTCGAGGAACGGCTGAGTGTCCGTTATCGTATTGACGGTGTATTGACCGAAATACTCTCACCGAAAAGGATGCTGGCGCCGCTGCTCGTATCACGCCTGAAAGTGATGGCTAAACTCGACATCGCTGAAAAACGAGTGCCACAAGATGGCCGAATCTCCGTGCGAATAGCAGGTCATGGTATCGATATCCGCATGTCCACGATCCCCTCTGCATTTGGTGAAAGAGTCGTGTTGCGGCTACTGGATAAACAGGCGGGACAATTGGACCTGAGTGAATTGCGCATGAATGAGCAGGTCGATCAGACCTACCGCGGTGCGTTAGCGAGTCCACACGGCATTATTTTGGTGACGGGACCCACGGGGTCTGGCAAAACCACAACGTTATATGCTGGCCTGTCGAGTATCAATGAAACGTCACGCAACATTCTGACGATTGAAGACCCCGTTGAGTATATGTTGCCAGGGGTGGGGCAAACGCAGGTCAATACAAAGGTCGATATGACCTTCGCTCGCGGTTTGCGCGCTATTCTCCGCCAAGACCCAGATATTGTCATGGTGGGCGAAATCCGCGACCTTGAAACGGCGGAAATTGCCGTGCAAGCGTCATTGACTGGGCACCTTGTCCTATCGACTTTACATACCAACACTGCGATTGGTGCCGTCACGCGTCTCCGCGATATGGGAGTAGAGCCTTTCTTACTGTCCTCTAGTTTGCTCTGTGTGATGGCCCAGCGTTTAGTGCGGCTCTTATGCACTGAGTGTCGCCAGCCTTATGAGCCTGATGAAGTCGAGCGGGAACGTTTGTCGATTGCTGATGGGCCAGCGGTGCTTTATCGCCCTTGTGGTTGTGAACACTGCAATATGATGGGTTATCGCGGACGGATGGGTATTTATGAGTCGATCGTCATCGGGGACGAATTGCGGGAGGCGATTCACAGAGGGGATGGCGAGCAGACATTGCTGCGCATTGCTCGCGAACAGAGCCCCGGCATTCAAGCCGATGGTCGTTGGCGCATTATCAGTGGTGAGACAAGCTTAGAAGAAGTGCTTCGCGTGACAGCGGTCAATTAGCGGTATGCCTGCATTCCGTTATCAAGCGCTCAACAGTGAAGGCAAGCTGGTTAAAGGCGTATTGGAGGGCGACTCTGACCGTCAGGTTCGGAGTGTGCTGCGACAAAAACAGTTACGCCCAGTTGAGATAACAGTGGCTCTGGGTGCGTCAGGTACTCGAGAGTCCGGTCGTTTTCGATTGCGCAATCGCCGTCTCAGCGCTGGAGAGCTGGCTTTGATGACGCGCCAAATGTCTACCTTGGTCGCTTCGGCGCTGCCCCTAGATGAGTGCTTACAAGCGGTCGCGGAACAAAGCCGCCGGTCTGCTGTGAAATCGATGATGTTACAGATCCGCTCTAAGGTATCGGAGGGCCACACCTTGGCACACTCGCTGAATCAATTCCCGCAAGCCTTCGGAGAAATGTATCGCGCTATGGTGAACGCGGGAGAGGAGGCGGGGCAGCTTGCTCCAGTGCTAGAGCAGTTGGCACATTATACTGAGACCCGCCAGCATACCGCTCAAAAACTCCAGATGGCGCTCATCTACCCCATCGTGCTAATTGCTGTGGCGATAGCGGTGGTTGCTGCACTCATGATTTTTGTTGTGCCTGAGTTGATCGGTATTTTCGCGCACAGCAAAAAAGCGCTGCCGCCACTGACCGTTGGTTTGATTTGGCTTAGTGATTTTTTACGGGACTACGCGCTGTATTGTCTGATCGGTTTGGTAGGGTCGATATGGCTTTTTCGGCGAGCCCTTCAAGATGCCCAGCGGCGTAAAAAATGGCACCAACTTTTATTGCGGATTCCTGGTTTACGGGGTGTATTCGTCGCGCTCGACAGCGCTCGTTTCGCGTCAACACTGAGTATTTTAATGGCGTCCGGTGTCCCCCTGATACACGCTTTGCGGATCGCAGGGTCAGTCATGACCAACTTGGTGATGCGACAGGCAAGTGGAACGGTGTCTGTCAAAGTGCAAGAGGGGTCCAGCCTGAGTCGCGCATTGTCACAGGAGGTTTTTTTTCCGCCTATGATGGTTCACATGGTGGCGTCGGGTGAGGCCAGCGGCGATCTAGAAAAAATGTTGGAGCGTTCAGCAACCAACCAAGAGCGTGAGCTCGAAATGACGCTGGGAGCCATCATGGGACTACTCGAACCCGCAATGGTGGTATTGATGGGGGGCCTGGTGCTGACCATAGTGCTCGCCATTTTGCTGCCCATTTTTGATCTGAATACGATGGTGAGGTGATAAACAGTGAGTAAATTGAGAGGCTTCTCGTTGATTGAGATTCTGGTAGTGCTGGTCATTATGGGACTGCTGATTAGTGTGGTCGCACCGACGGTACTCAACAGTGCTGACGACGCTCGGATTCAAAAAGCCCAGGCTGACTTCAAGTCAATTGAAACGGCACTGAAAATTTATCGCCTGGATAATTATGTTTATCCCAGCACAGAGCAAGGGCTCGAGGCATTGGTGAGTCCGAGTACGCTCGCACCGGAACCGCGCAACTTTAAGCGAGGAGGCTACCTGTCAGAATTACCACTAGACCCGTGGGGACGCCCTTACTTATACCTCTCTCCTGGCGAATATCGCGAGACTGACATCTACTCTTTGGGTGCTGATGGCTTGCCTGGGGGAGAGAATCAAGACGCCGATATCGGTAATTGGAAAGAGGGTGAGGGGTAGCGGCGTCGCCGTCACATCACTCTCGGGTATGTCTTCTTTCACGCTACGTGGGTTTAGCTTTATCGAATTGCTGGTGGCAATACTTGTCATCGTATTACTCACCGGGGTGGTCAGTCTTAATGTTGGGCGTGGCGGTGCAGAATTACAGTTGGAGGGCGAGGTTCGCTATCTCGCAAATTTACTATCGTTTTCTGGTGATGAGGCGGAACTGTCTGCCGCCGATCACGGTTTGTTAATAACCTTTGACTCCACCGCTCGAGACACACGATATCAGGGTATTTGGTTGCGGCGCTTTGATCAGGGTTGGGCGTCGCCCCGTGCCGGCACGGAGGTGTTTGTACCTTTTATCTTTATGGCAGGCACTGAGCTCCTGCTGAATTTAGAAGGTCAGCCCAGTGTCGAGATCCCAGTCTATGATCCGACACTCAAAACGGCACCACAAATTATCATGTGGGCGGGAGGCGAAGTGACACCGGGATCAATCGAATGGCTCGATGATCTCACCGGTGAACTTTTGTATCGACTCGAGTGGGATTTATTGGGGCGTATGAACGTGCTGCCCAATGGGGAGCCACGCATTGAGGAGTAACCGCTTATCTCGACCATCTCGCTATCGAGCCTTTACTTTGGTAGAGGTGATGGTGGCGTTGGCAGTAGTAGCGATAGCGGTCCCTGCACTCTTGCTCACTTTATCCCAGCAGCTTGATGGAACGCGTTACTTGCAAGATCGTATTCAAGCGCAGTGGATTGCAGCAAACCGACTTGCTGAGTTGCGCTTGGTCGCGGCCGCGAAAGGGACGCTGCAAACTGGCTTGATTACGGGCAGTGAGGAAATGGCGGGCCGCATTTGGTACTGGTGGAGTGAGAGTGAAGGCACTCAGGTTCCAGGCTTTTTTCGCTACGAAGTGACTGTTTCGGACAGCGAAGATGGTTTCACTACGCCCTTACATGTGTTGGACGGCTACCTGACTGTGGCGCGAGCGAATCGTGGGCGTTAGGCGAATCAGCTTAGGCTTCACGCTGATAGAAGTGCTGGTGGCTATGGCCATTACCGCGCTGATTTCGGTGGTGGCATATAGTGCTTTGTCGTCAGCGCTGTCTGGTGCCGAGAGCGTGCGCAGTGCGACGGTTCGAGCACAGCAGATTAATCAGTCGCTGACTTTGCTGTCGCGTGATATTCGTCAAGTGGTCAATCGACCGATAGTCGACGAGTTTGATCAACGGGCACCGGCGTTGAGCGGGGGTGTGCTCTCACGTTACCCGCTCACTTTGACGCGAGCAGGCTGGCATAACTCCACTGGCGCGCCACGCAGCACGTTGCAGCGCGTGCGCTGGTGGATAGAGGACGACGCTCTCTGGCGAGCGCATTTTCCTGTGTTAGACAGAACGCCAGGCACAGAGGCAATCGAGACTGCGATGCTGGATGACGTGGTGAGGTTTGAGGTGCGCTTCTTGCCGACGATTGCTGAGTTGAAGAGCGATCGCGATGACGTGATCGATGATCGCAACTGGCGCGACAATTGGATCTTGGACGTATCGCAACCGGGCCTTGAATTGTCGACTCCGGCTGCTATCGAGATTGTGCTGGAGCTGGCAAGGGCGGGCGAGATAAGGAGGCTTTATCTGCTGCCGTCCTCTTAACGCTAGCCGATCTCAGCGGGGCGCGGCGTTGATTATTGCCATGCTGGTTTTTGCGTTGTCGGCAACGCTGCTGGTCGCGTTGCAACGAGAGTTCTCCTTGGCACTTCAGCGTGGCACGAATCAGCTTTTCTCTGAGCAGGCTTGGGCTTATCTCATCGGTGCCGAAGAATTGGCGAAGCTGGCATTGCAGGCCGACCATTTGCTCGACGCCCGCAGCGCAACAGCCGCTGATCATTTAGGCGAGCTATGGGCGCAGCCCGCAACCCCTTATCCCTTAGATGCGGGGGGGTGGATGACGGGCCAATTAACCGATCTACAGGGGCGCATCAACCTCAACATGCTTGTGAGTGATCCTGCCACGCAAAACCCACCCTCTGGGGGTGAAGGGGTTAGCGATGGCGAATCAAAAAGTGCGAGTGCCGGAGGCGAGAGCGAGCCTGCTAGACAGTCGAGGCAACAAAACGATTTGGTAGGTCAGACCTCGGGTGATGAAGCGGGTCGCTGGACGCCAACTCAAAAACTATTGATCCGCCTGTTGCAGGCACTCAATGAGGCGTCATTGCCCCTAGATGAGGCGATGGCATTGACCGAGGCGATCAGCGATTTCATTGATCGCGATGCGAATCGACGCCCAAATGGCGCCGAGGTCAATGAGTACCGATATGCTGACTTTCCTTACTTGCCTGCCAATCGAGCACTGGCCAGCGTCAGCGAATTGCGGTCAGTACGAGGGATGACACCAGAGATTTATCAGGCGTTAGCGCCACTGGTGACAGTCTGGCCTGAGCGTAATACGCGTCTGAATATTCTCACCGCGCCATTGCCAGTGCTGAGAACCCTCAATGCTGACGATCAGTGGGCGCCGCTGGCGGTCATCGATGCAGAGCGCTTGGTGGAAAGTCGACGAGAGGGCGGTATCGCTCAGGTCGCAGACCTACTCGCCGATCCTATTCTGGCAGGCAGGCCGTCTGCTGAACTCGAGCCGTTACTCGATATCCGCAGTGACTGGTTTCTTTTGGATGCGTCTGTGGAGCTACTTGATCGACAGCGACATCTTTTCACAGTGCTGCACCGGGAAACTGAGATGGCGGTCGCTGTTTTTAGATCTGAGGGCGAGCTATGATGCGGACTGTCCTTTTGAACCAATTGGTGCCGGCCGCGTTACTGCGCTCATGATGAGTCAACTCAATAACAATCTGAACGTTATGCGGTGGCAACAGGGAGAAGGGCTGCTGATTCGCTCTGGTCACGCGCCTCAGCGGTTTGACCCTGCTGTTGCCACATTACCCGACAACCTTTGTGTTGCGTTTCCTGCTGACGCAGTGCGCTCTTTGACGTTATCGGTTGCGCCTGAAGAGGTTAAGCATCTTCAGCGTGCTTTGCCATTTATGTTAGAGGAATCACTGCTGGAGGACGTCGCACAGTTGCACTTCGCTGCGCTCAAAGTCGATGATGAGGTGCATAGTATTGCTGTCGTGGGTCGTGCAACGATTGCTGGTTGGTCTGAAGAGCTCCCCGATTCTCTTCAGAATGTGCCGTGGGTTTCTGAGGCACTGTGTTTGCCGTGGTCGCCCGGACAATGCACCGTGGTTTTTGAAGAGCAGCATGCTGTGGTGCGGTGGGGCCAGGCAGAGGGAGGACGTATTGAACACGCCTTGCTCCCTGATTTGATGGCGAGTATCGGGCTTCAGGAGCAAACGTTGATCGTTTACACAGCCGATCAAGCTCTGGCTCAAGCGACCATTCCAGCCCCATTGCAAGACGACATTCAGTGGAGGAAGGGCGGTTTTTCAGAGGCTTTACTGCTTGCCGATTCTCATCCACCGGGGCCTGATTTGCGCCAGGGTGAGTTTGCGCCCCGCCTACCATTGGCTCGATGGTGGGCCGCTTGGCAGCGTGTTGCACTCGCGCTCATTGTGGCCTGTATTTTAAAAACAGGGTTGTCAGTCGCAGATTATCAGATGCTCAAAGCAGAAGACCGCGAGCTTCGTCAGGCGATTCAAGCGAGTTATCGTCGGGTTAATCCACGGGGTGCAGTCGTTGATGTTGAAAAGCAGCTCAACAGACAGTTGGGAGAATTTGGCGCTAACACGCAAAGAGGCGCTTTCACGCCTATCATCGTCGGGTTGCTCACCGCTATTCAACAGGTCGACGGTATTCAATTGACGGCACTTAATTACAGCGGCAAAGGTGATCTGAGATTGAGTTTGTCGGCGCCAAATTTCGAGTCGGTTGAGCAGGTGCGTGAGCAGTTGAGGGCACAGTCGTTCAGTGCCCAGTTAGAAAATTCTAACGCTCGCAGCGACGGCGTAGTGGCGCGTCTGCGGGTGCAGACACCGTGATGCGGCAATGGTTTCAATCACTCGTTGCGAGAGACCAGACGGCCCTAATGATATTGGCCGCCGTATTGGGCGTGTGGGTGTTTATACAAGTGATCTTCGTCGAGCTTGATGGACGGCGGCAGCGCTTAACGGCAGGCAATGAAGCGTTAGCCTCGACGTTATCTCGGATCGATCTGAAGGTTGAGCAATTGGCGGCGCTGCGAGCCGATGGGGGTGGCGTACAGGTCAACTTAACCCGGACACTGAGTCAGTTGAGTGAGACCTTGGGGCTGCCCGTAAAGCGTCTTCAGCCTAATAGTCGAGGAGAGGTGCAGATACGATTTGAGGGGATAGCCTTCGACGGGTTGCTGCAATTTCTTGAGCAAATCGAGGGCTCATCTGGGTTGGTCGTGGTTGATGGTTCAATTAGTAGCGCGGGCAATAATGGTGGAGTTAACGCGACGCTGAGAGTGTCGGGCGCCTGATTGATGGATTGGATAACACGATACTGGCGTATCTTAGCCGTTTTTGTTCTTGTGACATTACTGTTATCACAGATTCCAGCGAGCGCTATATCGCGTATCTTGCCTAACAACGTGACGTTGACCGGTGTATCGGGAACGATTTGGTCTGGGCGTGCGGCAAGGGCTTGGGTCGAGATCGACGAGCAGCCACTGATGCTTGGTCGAGTGCAATGGCGACTCCAACCATGGCGAATACTGGGGGGGGCACCGCTATCGCTATCGAGCGTTTGGGGGCAGCAGGCACTGCGCGCACAATTGGGTTATCGGCTAGGCGGATCGATAGTGCTCCAAGACGCTGCATTTACCGTCAATACGCAATTATTCAAGGCGTTTTTTCCGCTTTACTTAGGTGGTGTCTTGTCCGGAGAGTTTTCTCAGATTGCGATCGATGAGGGTCATATTGTGGACGCTGAAGGTGTTGTGCGCTTGCTACGAGGCGCATGGACGGCACGCTCGGGTAATATCCCACTTGGCGATTATCAAATCGACTTTTCTAGCGCTGATACCGAGGGTGCGGGGACGGTAGGGGCGCTTAAAACCATTGCCGGATCGTTGGAGCTGTCGGGAAATGTATCTGCCACAGCGATGGATTATCAGATCGCAGTCGAGGCGACGGGGCCGGTGGCGCGCGATGACTCCTTTCGTCAGGCGATGTCGATGATAGCGATCCCCACTCAAGACGGATTCAGTGTGTCATTGACGGGGCAGTACTGAGGTTAACGCTATGCGTTGGTAGTGGGATGACGTAGTCTCCTCTCGATCGTGCAGGGTGTCTTTGTCGGCGACGTCGCTGAGGGGAGCCGTCATGGCGAAGAGTTTATTGGTATGCCGTTAACGCACCGTTGAGTAAATCAGCGTATTCAGGAGTCCATTAGATGGTGGCAGCAGGCAATACGATGTGGTCCAGCCGCTTTGCGTTTGTGATGGCGTCAGTGGGTTTTGCCGTCGGTCTCGGTAATATCTGGCGATTCCCTTACGTGACAGGTGAAAACGGTGGTAGCGCCTTTGTGGTGATTTACCTTTTGTGCGCGCTGGCGATTGGGATTCCATGTTTGATGGCAGAATTGCTGGTCGGTCGACGTGGCGGCGGCAGCCCACCTCGGTCCATGGCGGTCGTGGCGGCGGAGTCTGGTCGCGGCAAAGGCTGGAGCATAGTAGGTGGCATGGGCGTGGCGACGGCTTACACGATCGCTATCACCTACGCCGTGGTTGTGGGGTGGGTGCTCTGGTACCTTGCGCGCGCGCTGTCGGCGGGTTTTGCGGGTTTTGATGCCGATATTGCCGAAGCGACTTTCACAGGTCTGCTAACGGATAATCAGTCGATGATGTTGTGGACCCTAGTGGGCAATGTCATCGTGGGTTCCATTATCTATGCGGGCATCACTTCAGGCATTGAGCGTGCCGTGACGGTCATGATGCCGCTGATGTTTACGCTGTTAGTTGGCTTGAGTATTTATAACTATTTTGCCGGGGGATTTGTCGAAACCTTGCAATGGTTGTTCACGCCTGATTTTAGCAAAGTGACGGGTGCGACTTTCCTCGCTGCAATCGGACAAGCTTTTTTTTCCATCGGTGTGGGGATGGGTGGGATGATGACTTACGGGGCTTACTTGCCTCGAGATTTTTCTATCGCGCGGGGAGCCGCGACCATCGTCATGGCAGATACGCTCATCGCGTTGTTAGCGGGCTTTGTGGTCTTTCCAGCGGTATTTCATTTCGGTCTTGATATGGCCAGTGGTCCTGGCTTGATCTTTCAAACTCTGCCGGTCGCTTTTGCGCAAATGCCGGGGGGTGGCATTTTCGCTGTTCTCTTCTTCATCATGTTAGCGGTAGCGGGTGTGACCTCAATGGTTGGGCTGTTGGAAAGCGTGACCAGCTGGACTCAAGAGAGATTGGCCGTCTCGCGTCAACAAAGCGCGCTGCTGGTAGTGGGGTCCGTGACCACTCTCAGTGTGATTTCAGTGCTGAGCTACAACGTATGGGAAAGTTATCGGCTGATGGGCTTGAATTTTAATGAGCTCACGGAAGCGCTTTACGATAAATTATTACTGCCATTAGCGGGTTTATTAGTGGCCTTATTTACGGGGTGGTTTATGCACCGCGAGCACAGCGAGAATGAGTTGGTTGACGACGCCAGATGGTATGGCGTTTGGCGGTGGTTAACGCGCTTCATTGCGGTGCCTGCGGTTGCCATTATTCTGATTTCTGGCTTGATCTGATTGCCATGTTGATGACGGTGACAGACTGGATTTGGTCTTATATTTTGATTGCTGTGTTACTCGCGATTGGCGTGCGCTTTACGCTGGGTTCGCGGGGTGTTCAGCTGAGACTGTTTAAACGCACTCTAGCGGTATTTTCTTCCATCGAGTGGCAAGGTAGCGAGCGCGGTATTTCGAGCTTGCAAGCGCTTGCTGTCAGTGTGGCGGGGAGAGTGGGTGGCGGCAATATTGCGGGGGTTGCCGTGGCGATTACCTTGGGTGGCCCGGGTGCCTTGTTCTGGATGTGGCTGATCGCGTTGCTGGGCATGGCCACGAGTCTTTTTGAGTGTGCGCTCTCTCAGCTTTATAAGCGCCGTGAAGCAGACAAAACGTTCCGAGGCGGGCCTGCTTACGTGATGCGTTACGGTCTGGGTTGGAAGGTATTACCGGTGATTTATAGCCTGTTGCTGCTCTTTACGGTCGGCTTTGGCTTCAACGCGGTGCAGAGCTACGTCGTGACGACTTCAATTGAGTCTGCGTTTGGGGTGCCAGTTCATGTGAGCGGTTCTGTGATGACGCTGGTTATGGCGGTGATTCTTTTTGGCGGGATTCGTCGATTAGCCCGAGTTTCTGAAGTCGTGGTGCCCTTTATGGTGGTGGGTTATTTGTCCCTCGCTATCGTGGTGTTGGTCATGAATTTTTCAGAGATTCCCGAGGCGCTGCGACTCATTTTTTCGTCTGCCTTTGGTCTGGAACAGGCCTTTGGAGGGGGGATGGCGGCAGCGATTACGCAGGGCGCACGAAGAGGACTATTTTCAAATGAAGCGGGGCTCGGCACGGTGCCCAATGTGGCGGCGGCAGCCGATGTCCCTCACCCGATATCCCAAGGACTGGTTCAGTCGTTGAGTGTGTTTATCGATACGATTGTGCTCTGCACCGCCACAGCGCTCATCATCATGATGTCATCGGCGTTCGCGTCAGAAGGTCAATCGGTGGCCGGTGTGACCATGACCCAGATGGCGGTCGCCGAGCACGTGGGGCCTGTAGGCGAAGCCTTGGTGAGTATTGCGCTTGTGTTATTTGCGACGACGACGATTGCCTATAATAGTTTCCTAGGTGAAAACAGCATTGCTTATTTCGATCGTTTGGGGCGCCATGCAGTCACGGTTTTTCGACTGTGTATTTTAGTGATGATCGCTTGGGCGTCGGTGCAGGATCTCGGCACTGTCTTCGGGTTTGCTGATCTAACCATGGCGCTGTTAGCGCTGACGAATTTACTGGCATTGTGGGCCCTGTACCCAATCGCGATGCACTTACTCAAAGATTATGAGCAGCAATTGGCAGCGGGTAAGTCGCCTCAGTTTCATTGTGATTCACTGCCGCAAGAGTCGATCGATCCCACTAGCTGGCCTGTGCGCTACAAGCCTTAGCGGCGGGTTATTGTGCGTTTGATAGCTCGATAGTAAAGCGCTTTTGTTCGCCAAAGCGTAGGGTAGTGACCGCAATAGTGTCCCCGACGCGATGCTGTTCCATTGCGGTCAGAAACTCATCGTTAGTGGTAACCGGTTTTCCTTCGATGTGGGTGATAACGTCTCCGAGAATGATTTCACCCCGATCGCCTCTGCGTGCACCAATCATGCCGACGCTTTCGGCGGGGAACCCACGATAAGTTCTCACAATGGGTACGCCTTCAACGCGAAATTGTCTAAGCCAGCGGTCAGACGCTAACTCGACGCCTAATACGGGTCGCATGATTTTTCCGTAGGCAATCAGTTGCGGCACCACTTCGATTACGGTATTGACCGGAATCGCAAAGCCGATGCCGGCACTCCCGCCACTCGGAGAATAGATGGCAGTGTTGACGCCGATCAGCTGTCCAAGCGAATTCAGTAGTGGGCCCCCTGAATTGCCTGGGTTGATAGCGGCATCTGTTTGAATCACCCCCCGGATAACGCGGTTGCTTGGAGACTTAATTTCCCGATCGAGAGCGCTGACGACGCCAACCGTCAGTGTGGTGTCCAGCCCAAAGGGATTGCCAATCGCCATTACCTTGCGGCCTACGGAGAGCTCGGATGAGTTCCCCAATGGCAACGAAGTGAGTCCATCGGGTGGCGTTATCATACGTAACACAGCGAGATCTCGCTCCGGCGCAAGACCCACTACTTCTGCCGCATACTGTTGCTCATTGCGTAGCGTAATGGCCAGTCGATCTGCACCCGCGACGACGTGATAGTTGGTGACGATGAGACCGGCAGCCGCATCCCAAATAAAACCCGATCCCGCCCCACGGGGAATTTCCATAATATTGCGGGAGAAGCGTTGACGCCGAAGCTCACTCGACGTCACAAAAACCACAGCGGGACTCGCCCGCTGAAAGACTTCAGTGGTATTGGCCTCGTCCTCCGTGGCGAAGCTGAGATAGTTGATGGTCTCGTCCGCATGCGAGGATGCCGAGAACGCGCCGATGACGCCGCATAGGAGTGTGGTGATGACCCAGGTGAGGGCATTCATTGACGCTGCAACGCCAGAATTCGGTCGTCTAAGGGCGGGTGCGATCTGAGTAGTGCCGTTAGACCTGAGCCTTTCGCTGAGCGAATACCGAATGCGGTCATCTCACCCGGCAGATCCTGGGCAAGACCCTGCTCTGCTTTGAGACGTTGTAATGCGGCGATCATATTAGTACTGCCCGCCAACTGAGCACCTGCTTCATCAGCTCGATATTCTCTAAAGCGCGAGAACCACATCACGATGGTGCTGGCGAGAATGCCCAAAATAATTTCTGCCAGAATCGTGACAATGAAATAGCCGAAACCATAACCCCGTTGCGTTTTGAAAATGACGCGATCGACGGTGTGGCCTATGATGCGGGCAAAAAACATGACAAAGGTATTCACAATACCTTGCAGCAACGTGAGTGTGATCATGTCGCCGTTAGCAACGTGTCCGATTTCATGTGCTAGCACCGCCCGTGCCTCGGATTGTTCGAAGCGTCGAAGCAAGCCTGTGCTCACGGCAACGAGCGCGTTATTGCGATTCCATCCAGTGGCAAAGGCGTTGGACGCATCAGACGGAAAGATACCGACCTCGGGCGTACCGATACCGGCCTCTTTGGCAAGTGACTGCACCGTCTCGAGCAACCACTGCTCATCGCGAGACTCAGCCGATGTGATGATCTGCACGCTGGTGCTTCTTTTGGCCATCCATTTGGACAGTAGCAGCGAAATAAAAGATCCACTAAAACCAAATAGCGCACAGAAAATTAGGAGACTGCTTAGATTCAAGTCAACTCCGTTGTTAGCCAAAATACCCTCTAAACCCAGCAGATTAAAAATGAGGCTGACTAATACTAAGACGGCGATGTTCGTCGCTAAAAACAGTAAAATTCTCACCCGGTGCGCTCCCTGCAGTGCAATGACAGGCTGTCTCCGTTAGGTGGGGGCATTTGCTTCGCTTTCAAGCGTTTCGTCTGGGCTTTGTGCGGCGGGTACTGGTGTGGGATGCGCACTGATCTCGAGGTCCGTGGGTTTGTCATTGGTTATGCCACACGGCACAACATCGCCACGGAGCGCAGTATCTTTGGAGCCCAGTTCAAATAGCATGTTGACCGCTTCGTCATGGTGCTCCCAAAAGGCCACCTGAGCGGAGCGGTCACCCAATATCCAATCGCCCGGCTTGCTCCAGTAATGTCCCAATTGATTGCGAATAACAAATGCACCACTCATTAGCGTGTCTCCAAACTGTCATGCATGAAAATGTGTCACCAAATAGTGCCTTTGAATTAGTTCAAGCAAATAGTGTAATCAATCCGCCGAGCCGAACAGTCTCGATACGTCTGGTCAGTGGCATCATCTCGGTGAAATCATGTCAGTGCAACCAACTAGTGCAACCACATCAGCGAAGGAATACCCGAGTGGCCGTCGGAGCTGTGCTGTCCGCTGGCGGGCCTATCAGCCGAGTAGCTGATCTTTCGCTTGATTAATTTTTGCGGCCAGATAATCGTTGCCGCCTCGATCGGGATGACACTTTTGAATCAGTGCTCTGTGGGCCGCAATAATGTCTTCCTCGGTTGCATCATCCTGCAATCCAAGGACCGCGAGGGCCTCCGCACGACTCGATGGGGAAGCGCCGTTTTCTCCTCCCCGGTCAGTCTCTTCGCGGTCTTGCGCATCCTCTGGGAAACGCTGTTCAAGATAGCTAGCCAGTAGCTGAGCAGAGTCGGTGTCTTCATGCTGACAGTAGCTCAGCAGCTCATCGAGTTGTTGTCGATTGAGTTCGCTCAAGAGCCACCCCTTGAAGGTGCTCTCCAATACGACGCCACTAAGGTCGCCGCTGTCGTGATCGAGTGTCATTTTGATGATGCGCGATGCGACTTCGGATTGCTTACTCGACGATCGAGCGCCAGATGCGCGCAAGCCGCCCAGCGCGGGGAGTAGGCGCACCAATACAGGCAACAGCTGCCGAGCTGCCACCAACAGACCGGTCAACGCAGCGCCGACCCAATGCATCTTGCCCATCAACGTCAGGATAACGACGCCAATCACCGCGCTACCGACGATGATTTGTAGATACGCGGCACGCCGCTTGTGCGGGGGTTGCTGTTGTGCACGCCGCACTAATACGACCAGCGTGAAGACAATGACGAGGAGCAAAATAACTCTTGGCACGATGGTTATGCCTCCTGTGATGAACGTATGAGCGGCTGTAATTCTATCTGTTTTGGTGAACTGTTATGGCGTTTTTTCGAGTTGGCATAGCAGTGTTCGATCGCCGCGCGTGTTCGATCGACGCAGCGCCGCGATACCGCCCTGGGCAAATCGGCTCACGGCAGCCAGTAGGGTGCGGAGTTGATCAGCACTGCTTGCATCAAACGGCGCATAAGCTCCGTGACTTAATTGCGCCAGTTGTTCAAAGATGGCCCGAGTATGTGCGTCGCGCCCTTCCTGAAAAAGAAAGAGTGGTATTTTTTTGATGGCGCATCGACCCGCCAAGGAGGCTAAAGTCGATGCCGATTCCTCGCAGGCGTCACCGACCAGGATCACAGCTCGTAACGGCTGGGAGGCAGAGTGGGCCTCAAGAGCGTGATGAATTACCCGGCCAATTTGAGTTGCCCCGGGTTCGCAGGTGACGCAACTCATTTGATCGAGCAATGCTCCGGCTTGTGTCAGCCAATGACTAGCAAAGAATTCGCCTAGGCCTCGGTAGTAACAAAGCTGTATCGCCAATGTCTGCTCGTTCAACGCGGCCGAAAATAACTCACTGTGTAATCGACGTGCCTGATCCCATGTGGGCTCTCGGCTGGCCGTGGCGTCGAGTGCAAAAATGATGCGACTTTGGCGAGCAGTAATGGCCTTGATCGCACGCGTTTTACTCAGAAAGCGGGAAATTTCCTGAGTTTTTGGCTGACTGATCTCCTTGGGAATGCGACGTGCCTAAAGAGAAGAACGCGGCGCTAGCAGGCCGCGATCGCGCAATTCTTGAAGATAATGCCGCCGGCTGGCAAGTTCGGAGATGACGGCCTGAAGTGCGTCTCGACCGAGCGCATGCCGCCCCCTACTGGGCGCTTCGTCTACCAGATCCAGTAGCTTTCGGCTTGAAAAGTCTTCCGCGTTGAAGGTGTTGTTAGTTGTCTTTGTTTTCATTTTATTTCCCCCCGTCCCCTGTTGTTGTGCAACTTACTGGTGCATGCAGCGATGTCTTGATCTGCTTCATTCCAGAGACGGGATTTACTGTCAGTTGTTAAAATAGCCCGCTATTATGACAAAAATTCAGCAAAATTGCCTGAGCAAGCGAATGTCGCTGCAAATGTAAGGGGTAAAAGGGTGAAATGGATGGAATTACGACGTAAACACGCGATGCCTGACGCAGCCACTGCTCTCCCGGGTAGGGCCACACCCATGCCGGTGGCCCAAAGCCACGCGGTGTTGGCTGTGCCATTGCAACCACCCTACCCAGTGGGTTTGGCAGAAGCGGTGTTCGGTATGGGGTGTTTTTGGGGCGTGGAGAGACTCTTTTGGCGTCAGCCGGGGGTTTACACTACGGCCGTGGGCTATGCCGGCGGGCTGACGCCCAACCCGACCTATCAGGAGGTCTGCTCGGGTGGGACCGGGCATAATGAAGTTGTACGGATTATTTTCGATCCTGCAGTGATGACTTACGAAGACCTGCTGACTATTTTTTGGGAAAACCATAACCCTACGCAGGGTATGCGCCAGGGAAATGATTGGGGTACTCAATACCGGTCGGGTATTTATTATTCGACTGAATCCCAAAAATCAGCGGCTTTGACTAGCCAACAAAGTTATCAGGTAGCGCTGAGTCAGGCAGGTCACAGCGAGATCACGACCGAAATTTGTGAGGCGCCGCTGTTCTTTTTTGCCGAGGATTATCACCAGCAATATCTCCATAAAAACCCCGCCGGCTATTGCGGTATGGGTGGGACGGGCGTTAGCTGTGCAGTCGGGGTCGGTGTGGCGGCAACGGATGCGACGGTCGTTTAGCCGACTGGCTGCGGTAGTGCTTGCGCGAGGGCTGCAGCGACTGCGGTGTCGACGCTCAGCGTGCGCTCACCAAGGTGTCGGCACATGGCGCCGACAGATTTGGCAAGCTCAATCTCAAAGGGGATAAAACCGCCCTCTGGGCCCAATAGCACCAAGCCTGCCCTCGCTTCATCTCGTAGCGCTTGAGTCGCATTGCGGTCTGCTATCCAACACGGGTGGTTTTGCGCGAGAGTTGGCAGGATATCCTCGACAAAGGGTCGAAATCGCCGATGCAGGTGAACCTCGGGTAACAGGGTGTCTCCGGCGCGCTCGAGTCCAGCCTCCAGTGCCGCGGTGATGCGGTCGGCTTTCAGCAGTGGACTCTGCCAGTAACTTTTTTCGACACGGGTGCTGTGAATCAGATGCAAGTGCGCGACGCCCATTTCGCTGGCGGTGCGAAAGACACGACGGAGCATCTTTGGGCGGGGCAACGCGAGGATCAGGTCAAATGGATGTCGCTGCAGCGCAGCCAATGTTAATTGCACATGGATCCGAACCGTTTTGTCATCGATCGCTAAAATAGTGCCGCGTCCACGTTGACCGCCCAGCGCCCCCACTTTTAAGACTTGTCCGGGCTGACTCTTGAGTACGGCCACAATGTGCTGATGACGTCGGTCATCGAGCACAACGGTGTCGTCATCGATCCAATCGGCGGGTTTCAGCAGGACAATATTCATGGCAGTTCCGTCTCGCTATACCCAGAGGTCGTAGTCATCTGCCGCGGAGATCTCTGCCTCGACTAAGTCGCCCGGTGAAAAGTCGGTAATGTCAGGTAAATGCACCACGCCATCGATCTCAGGGGCGTCAGCAAAAGTACGGCCGATTGCGCCGTCGTCTGTGACCTGATCAATCAAAATGGTCTGAGTGGACCCTATTTTTCGCTGTAATTTGGCCGCACTGATCGACTGTTGCAATGCCATAAAGCGCTCCCACCGTACGGCCTTGGTTGCCTCGGGAACGGGGTTGGGCAACTCATTCGCGGCGGCGCCTTTGACGGGAGAATATTGAAAACAGCCAACACGATCCAGTTGAGCACGATCAATAAAGGTCAGGAGCGCCTCAAACTCTTCTTCGGTCTCTCCCGGATAACCCACAATGAAGGTCGAGCGGATGCTGAGGTCAGGACAAATGTCCCGCCATTTTGCAATACGGTCGAGGGTTTTTTCTGCAGCGGCAGGGCGTTTCATCCGTTCAAGAACACTGCGGGCTCCATGTTGAAGCGGCATATCGATATAAGGCAGCAGTTTTCCTGCGGCCATCATTGGGATCAATTTGTCGACGTGTGGGTAGGGGTAGACATAGTGGAACCTCACCCAGACACCGAGCTCGGAGAGAGCCGACGCTAAGCTTTCTAAATTACTTTTCAGCGGACGACCATGCCAAAAATCAGTTTGGTATTTTAAATCGACACCGTAGGCACTCGTATCCTGTGAAACGACCAGTAACTCGCGCACACCCGCCCGCACAAGACCCTCTGCTTCACTCATGACTGAGCCGATGGGCCGACTCACTAGGTCACCCCGGAGACTGGGGATAATGCAGAAGCGACAGCGATGATTGCAGCCTTCGCTGATTTTGAGATAAGCATAATGGCGGGGGGTGAGTTTTATGCCCTGAGCCGGTATTAAGTCCAGATGAGGGTTGGGCTGGTGATGTTGTGGCAGCACCTCACGAACCGTACTCAGGACCTCTTCGTAAGCGGCAGGACCGCTAATGCCGAGCACCTTCGGGTGCCTTGCCCGAATCGCATCGGCATCATCCCCCCGACCCATGCACCCCGTGACTAAGACCCGTCCGTTTTCTCTGATCGCTTCTCCGATGGTTTCTAGACTTTCCTCCTTTGCTGCGTCAATGAACCCACAGGTATTCACAATAACGACGCCGGCATCCTCGTATTGAGGGGTGATGTCATAACCCTCGATACGGAGTTGTGTGAGGATTCGCTCTGAATCAACCAAGGCCTTAGGGCACCCCAGTGAAATGAAGCCTACCTTTGCTCTGTCAGGTGTTTGGATAGCGGTGTCCCTCATTAAGTTAGGCGTCTATGGCGCTGGCGTTGCTGTGTGTTCTGATGGGCAGTTCTTTTCTCAGCACTGCCAATAACTCAAGAGATTCCTCGCGATTGAGAAAATCTCCGATTGGCGTTTCGGAAACTTTGTCATGAACGCAGAGCTCAGGTCCCTGCCAGGGGTGAGTTTCCGGTGTCACTCTCAGTGCTGCGTCTGCCCGCGTAAATTGCCAGGTTCGTTTCGGCACAAAGTAGCCCTTATCAATTATCACAGTATCGGCGTTTAAATGAATGACATGTCGGTACTCGAGCTTCCAGTTGACCCAGTACAGTGCGCCAGCAAGTGCTGTCAGCTCTAAGCCCGCTAGCGGCAGAATCGGCCAAGCACCCGCTAGGGCAAAACCAATGCCTGCGCCCAGCGAGGGTATGGCAAGCGCCGCGAGTAGCCATAAATTCTGGTGCCAGGTCGCAGAATGATTGGGTTTAACCACCACAACCATTTCTCGATCCGCTTGGTTATAGGAAATCACACGATTCTCCCCCGCAAGATGGGGCGTATGGTAATGCATCCAGAGCGCTCCTAAAAATGATCTGTTATGCGCCGGCGTAAATGCATCGCGGTGGAGAGTAGGCGGTTAGTTTGTGACCGGAAACCGGGTGATGAAAGGCGATGCTGGTCGCGTGGAGCAACAGCCTCGGTGAGGCATTCAGCACCTCCTCCGGCGCATAAAAGTCGCAGCCCAAAATCGGATGCCCAATCTCTTTCAAATGAATGCGCAGTTGATGTGATCGGCCCGTGATAGGGAAGAGTTTGACAACCGTCGATTTGTCTTCCCTCGCCACCACGCGCCATCGAGTCACAGCGGATTTCCCACTTGTGAAACACACCTTTTGCTTTGGCCGGTTGGGCCAATCCCGCGTCAATGGCAGTGTGATCTCGCCCGTATCTGGCGACAGGCAGCCCGCAACGCGAGCGAAGTAGGTTTTGTCGATTTGTCTTGATTGGAATTGTCTAGCCAGTTCCGATAGCGCTGCCCTTGTCCGAGGCACGACCATCACGCCAGAGGTATCGAGGTCAAGGCGATGGACTGCGCTTACGCCTGGATATTGTCGGTCCAGTCTGTTGAGCAGGCAGTCGTGATTGAGAGGATGTCGCCCGGGTACGCTCAACAGTAAGGTGGGCTTATCGACAATGAGCAGATGCTCATCCCGGTAGAGCAATCGAATGGGTTCTTTCGAGTGAGGGACCAGGTAAGGCGGCTGTGGGTCTGCTGTGAAATTCAAAGGGGAGCTTGTCGCGAGGCCGTCAGGGGCGTCCGGCAGCGTCCAAAGCCTGCAGGTAACGACTGATCGCATCGGTCACACCATAGCGCAGCGCATCAATGGTAAAAGCGTGCCCTATCGATACCTCCAATAACGCGTCAATATGAAAGTCAGGGAGGTTGCCCAGATTAAGATCGTGCCCCGCGTTGATACCTAGGCCATGAAGCGTCGCTTCAGCTGCCGCCTCCTGAAATTGAGTGAGTGACGGTCTGTGTTCGCCGCACTCATGGGCGCGAGCGTAGGTTTCGGTGTACAGCTCAACGCGGTCAGCGCCGAGCGCACGCACCAGACTGATTTGTGCGGGATCGGGGTCCATAAATAGACTCACTCGACACCCCCAGCCCTTCAATTGCTCAACAATAGGGCGTAAACGATCTCCATCACGAATGATGTCAAAGCCGTGATCAGAAGTCAGTTGATCATCGCTATCTGGCACTAGCGTCACCTGCTCAGGGCGGATGCGTTCAATCAATGCCAAGAACCCGGGATAATCCCCAATGCCTGCGCGCGGGGCGGACTGTGCAGCGGCAAAGGGGTTGCCTTCGATATTGAGTTCGGTGCCGCCCATATCGCCCAGACGGAGGCAATCCTCTGCTCTGATGTGTCGTTGATCTGGTCTGGGATGCACCGTAATGCCGTGCGCTCCTGCCTGAATCACGCTTGCTGCGAACTCGCAGGGATCAGGATGTTTCGTATCACGAGCGTTGCGAATCAGCGCGATTTTATTGAGATTGATGCTGAGCTGCGTCATGGCGTGATACGGCTAATGGATAAAATCGAAATGGGTTTGACCGGAACATCTTGAAAAGTGGTGACACCACCAGCGGTCTTAGCAGGCGCCGGACCCGTGTCCGACAGTGAGATGATATCGACGACTTGCATGCCTTCGATCACCTCGCCGAAGACGGTATAACCCTCGTTACTGGGCGTCCAATCGAGTCGTAAGTTGCTACGTTGATTGATGAAGAACTGAGCCGTCGCAGAATCGGGGTCATTCGTGCGCGCCATGGCAAGCGTGCCGCGAGTATTGTGCACCTTATTGCGAGATTCATTCGCGATGGGGGCTCGGGTCGATTTTTCCTCGAGCGCTGAGGTAAAGCCGCCGCCTTGAATCATAAAGTTGCTGATGACCCGGTGAAATACGGTGCCGTCATAATAGCCATCATCGACATACTGAAGAAAATTCTCGACGGTAATCGGTGATTTATCTGCAAACAGCTCAACAGTAATGTCACCGTCTGTCGTTTTCACGAGTACTTTTGGATTACCGTTCAGCGACTCGTCAGCAAAGACCTCTAGAGCCCCGATGCTCAGCAACAAGGCAACGACCAGAGCGCACAGTGAGCGCAGGCGAGTAAGGTATGAATTCATAGTGTTCTCCTTGATTAAGACCAACCGTCTTGTCGTTTTTTTCTGGGCCATAGTCGTGGTGCAATCACGGCCAAAATGACTCCGAGTAGGACGGCGAAAGCACCGTCAAGCATTTGATTATTGGTAATACGTTCTCGTAAGCGCACATTTTCCAAGCGCAACAAATCTGTTTCGGATCTTTCCGACTCTAATTCCGCGACCACTTGCTGGTTCATCAGATCTAGCTCGATCGCTGCCGCTGAAACACGTTTTATTTCAGTGAGTTCAACGCGAGTCGTGTCGAGTTCGCGCTCAAGCTGATCGACCATGCTACCTGCTTTGTCTGCTTCAGATGAGCTGGCGTCGAGTTGATTAACCAATCGATTTTGCTCGCCCCGGATTTGTTCCAACTCCACTCGTAGGTCGTTGATCAGCAGCGCCGCAGGCGGATCCGCCTGCAGATACTGTGCGCGTATCCATCCCCTAGTGCCCCCCGGACTTTCCACATCAATCCACTCATCATCATCGCTCTGCCCGAAAACGATTAGGACCGTACCGGAGGGTAACCCTCGGTTGATGATGCGGTAGTCAGATCCCGGCCCGCTGCGAACGGGAACCAGCACCATATCGCTGATGTATCGCGTCTCCTGAGCCACGAGGGCGGTGGCCCAACAGCATGATAGGAGTAGCAGCATGACGGCGGCACGTCGAGCGATGGTGAATAGTGTCATGACGAATCTCGTGTTGGGTCAGTATTTTGGGCTTCCGATTTCAAATGAGGTGCCACGATCATTACCGTGAGCAACATCATCAGCAATATGAAACCAATACTGGAATATAATTTGTAGGATACCCAAAAAGCTTCTTCATATTGGTAGGCTACGTACAGGTTGAGTGCCCCAACGGTGACAAAGTTTGTTACCCACAGCACATTAAGGCGCTTCCAAATGACCACACTGAGCCCCAACTGTTGACCCGCCAGTCGTTCCAGCAAGGTTTTCTTACCCACAAACTGTGAGCCGAAAAATAGCGCGGCCAACACCCAATTAAAGACTGTCGGTTTCCACTGAATGAATCGTTGATCCCGCAGCACTAGGGTAGCGGTTCCAAAAGCGACGACCGCCACCATCATCCACATGAGCCGCTTATCGTTTCGTTGCGTGATGGTTAGCATGATTAGCCAGACCGCGGTGGTGGCGATCATCAAGACCGCAGTGGCGCTGAAAAGACCGTCGAAGGTATGCGACCAAGCCCCCACTGTCAGCGTCTCGCCATCCATCTGGTAGGCGCCAAAAAATAGCACTATGGGCAGGAATTCTAGGATTTGTTTCATGAAGTCGTCTGATTCAGCGTGCTAGCGCTCGCCTTCGCTGTTGCAATGTTAGACAATCTCGCTCTCCTTCTCAGCTCACGGGCGGATTGCCACCTGGTTTGAGCGCAGTGTAGAGATTGCCTTGATAGACTTCCACACACATAGTGCCGCTTCTGATGGTGCGCTTTCTGCTTCGGATCTCATAGAGAGAGCCGCAAAAGAAGGTGTTAGCCGCCTCGCGTTGACGGATCACGATACGGTACGAGGGTATCTCAGCGTTTATCAGGAGAGCCCGCCCGGCTTAGACCTGATCAGTGGTGTGGAGCTATCCTGCCAATGGGGCCGAGTCGGCATTCATGTTGTGGGGTTGGGTTTTCAGGTGCAGGCAGCAGATATGACAGCGCACCTTGTGGTGTTGGATGCTGCGCGTAAAGACCGTGCCGAGCGTATTGCACACCGTCTTGAACGCGCGGGTATGCAGGGAGCGCTTGCGGGCGCCTTGACGGTTGCTGGAGATGCGCAAATTGGTCGTCCACACTTCGCGCGTTGGATGGTGTTAGCAGGGCACGTGGCCAGTGAGCAGGAAGCATTCAAACGATTTCTCGGCAGTGGCAAGCCAGGAGATATTTCTATTTTGTGGCCGAGTCTTCAGGATACCGTCGAGGTGATCACTCGGTCTGGGGGAGTGGCAGTGCTGGCTCACCCACTGCATTACCGCATGACAGCGACGCGCCTACGCGCGCTGGCCGATGCGTTTTGTGAAGCAGGAGGGGGTGCCATTGAAGTGATTAATGGGCGGCCCAAGGCGGGTGACGTAGAGCAGTTGTGGCGGCTGGCTTCTGACCGCAACGTGCGTGTTTCTGTTGGTTCAGATTTTCATCGTGACTCGCCTTATGGGGCGAGTTTAGGCGTGAGCATCGCAGAGATTCCGGAGGGGATGGGCGTTTGGGAAACACTATAGATAACGCTAACGCCACCCGAAATGCGCTCGCTATAGGGCACGTTGTTGATAGCGGTATCTGGAGCGACCGACGGAGCACAAGCGCTGTGCGGATAGTGCCCCCCATGCGCACGAGGCAGTGATATGAGCCAGTTTTTCGCGGTTCATCCCGAGACGCCGCAGGTGCGCCTTATCAATCAGGCGGTGGCGATTATTCAGGGAGGAGGGGTTGTGGTTTACCCTACAGACTCGGCTTACGCGCTGGGCTGCCAACTGGGCAATAAGCGAGCGGTTGAGCGGATCCGCCGGATCCGTGCCTTGCAAGACGACCATAACTTTACGTTGGTGTGTCGCGATCTCTCAGAATTAGGCACCTATGCTCGCGTTGATAATGCCGTGTATCGATTACTGCGTCACGCAACACCGGGGCCATTTACCTTTATTCTCGAGGCCACACGCGATGTCCCCAAACGGCTGGTTCAACCCAAGCGAAAGACGATTGGGTTAAGAGTGCCGGATCATCCGATTCCTCAGGCATTACTCCACGCGCTCGGCGAGCCTCTGATGAGCGCTACCTTGGCCCTACCCGGCGGGGATCTACCCCTATCTGATCCTCATGATATTCGTCAGCAACTTGAGCATGACGTGGATCTGGTGATTGACGGTGGATTTTGTGGTTTAGAACCAACCAGCGTCATTGATTTGACCGCCTCGCTGCCCGTCATTCTCAGACGCGGATTGGGTGATGTCAGCGACTTTGAGGTCGCCTAAGGGTATACTCGAACCGTGATGAAATCCCCTGAACAATCGCCCAATCCCACGGAGGAAAGTGGGTCCCATGAGATGGTGGCCGCTGCGCCCGAACCGGTCATTGCTCGCCCAGAGCAAGCCGAAATGCCCTTCGCGATGGTGCGAGGAGAGGCAGTGACCGAGCTGCCAAAAGATTTATATATCCCACCGCAGGCGCTTGAGGTGTTTTTAGAGGCGTTTGAGGGACCTCTTGATCTGTTGCTCTATCTCATTCGTCGACAAAATCTCGATATATTGGATATCGACGTGGCACAGATCACCGAGCAATACATGCGTTATGTTGAACTGATGGATGCCATGCAGTTCGAGCTGGCAGCTGAATACTTGTTGATGGCGGCGATGCTTGCTGAGATTAAATCACGCATGCTGTTGCCCAGAGCCACTGAAAATGAAGAAGATGAGGAAGATCCGCGCGCCAATCTGGTCCGTCGTTTGCAAGAATATGAGCGCTTCAAGAAAGCAGCGGAAGATCTTGAGGCGCTACCTCGTTTAGAGCGCGAGCTGTGGCAAGCCTCTGCCGCCCCACCCGACATTCGATCGGAGCGTCCGCTGCCCGAGGTCGATATGCGCGAAGTGCTGCTGGCGCTGGGTGAGGTATTGCGTCGCGCTGAGATGTATCAGAGCCACCAGATCCAGCGAGAATCTTTGTCGACGCGTGAGCGGATGTCGCAGGTTCTAGAGACGCTTAAAGGCGATGGATTCGTCCCCTTTGTGACGCTGTTTCGACCCGAAGAGGGACGCCTGGGCGTCGTCGTCACGTTCTTAGCGCTGATGGAGTTGATGAAGGAGTCCCTGATTGAATTAGTCCAAACAGAGGGATTCGGCCCAATCCACATCAAGGTAAAGTCGGAGTGAACATGGAAGCGGGTTTGGTGCAAATTCTCGAGGGTGCTTTGCTTGCGGCAGGGGAGCCCCTGTCGCTGCAGCGCATGGCCATTTTGTTCGAAGAAGATGAACGGCCGTCCACGGAGGAGTTGCGAAGTGCGATTAAGATCGTTGGAGAGCGCTGTGAGGACCGCGGTTATGAGCTGGTTCAAGTCGCGTCTGGTTTTCGATTTCAGGTCCGTCAAAACTTGTCAGATTGGGTCGCCCGGTTATGGCAAGAGCGCCCCGCACGATATTCACGTGCATTAATGGAGACCTTGTCGCTCATTGCGTATCGTCAGCCCATAACCCGCGGTGAAATCGAGGAAATTCGCGGCGTCGCGGTCAGCACGAACATCGTTAAGACGCTGCTAGAGCGAGAATGGGTGCGCGTTGTAGGTCATCGGGATGTCCCCGGTAGACCTGCAATGTATGCCACTACGCGGCAGTTTCTTGATTATTTCAACTTAAAGTCGCTGGACCAACTACCGCCGTTGGCCGAAATTAAGGAGCTCGACAATTTGTCAGGTGAGTTGGGTTTGGAATTGCCCCAGGTAGCAGACGATAGCCTTCCAAATGACGACCTCCCACATGGTGGCCTACCGAATGGTGACCTACCGAATGGTGACCTACCGAATGATGACCTACCGAATGATGACCTACCGAATGATGACGTCCCACATGATGACGTCCCACAAGATGAGAAGTCATCTGAGACCTCAGGCAGCCAGACTGATGGTGCTGCCGATGAACTGGAGACGGTAGGCGATGGCGAAGCAGCGCCCAAAGCAGCCCCCGAAACGTCCTAACGCTGCGGCGATACCCGCCGCAGATAAAGGTGAAAAGCTTCATAAGGTTCTCGCGAATCTGGGTTTTGGCTCGCGCCGAAAGATGGAGCAGTGGATCGAAGAGGGTCGTCTGAAGTTAGACGGCAAGGTCGCGATACTGGGTGATCGCGTCACGGCAGAGCAGACGGTTCGCTTAGATGACAAACTCCTTGCCCGAGAGCCAGCGGATCAGGTCCGTGTGTTGCTCTACCATAAGCCCGAGAGAGAGGTCTGTTCTCGCAGTGATCCTGAGAGTCGCAAGACCGTCTTCGACAGTCTGCCGCGTCTTCAAAGCGGGCGATGGATTTCGGTAGGCCGACTGGATTTCAATACATCGGGGGTGTTGTTGTTCACCACTGATGGAGGTTTAGCCAATGCGCTCATGCACCCATCGAGCTCGATTGAACGCGAGTATTTGGTGCGGGTAATGGGCAAGGTCGACGAACCGATGTTGGAGCGGTTAAAAAGTGGGGTAGAGCTCGACGACGGTCCCGCGCGTTTCACAGACATTCAGGAAGGCGGGGGTGATGGGATCAATCGGTTCTTCTACGTCGTACTGATGGCGGGGAGAAATCGCGAAGTCAGACGGCTGTGGGAATCCCAAGGGACGACCGTTTCTCGCCTAAAGCGTGTACGCTACGGCGAAGTTTTCCTGCCCTCAAAACTAAAAAAAGGGCAATCTTTAGAGCTGCCGCAACGCGATGTCGACGTCATTTACGCGATGGCGGGAGTGCCTACCCGGGACGTGGCGAGTGTCACGAAAAAAGAACAAGAACGGCGTGACCGGTTTTCGGGTAAGGGCAAGCGACTGACAGGCAGGCGGGGTCGCTGGGAACACTAATTAGTCCTGCGCACTCAACGTCTCGCCCTGTAATGATTGACTGGTGTCGCTGAGCAAATAAACCCAATGAGCGGTGAGCGCCTCAGGCGACGGGTTGGTGTCAGGTTGTTCTCCCGGATACGCCATCCGCCGCATCTTGGTATTGACGGCTCCCGGATTCAGGCTATTCACTCGGATCTGGCTGGTGGCTTTCAACTCATCTGCCAGCACCTGCATATACCCCTCGGTAGCAAACTTCGATACCGCATAGGCGCCCCAATAGGCTTTACCCCGCCGCCCGACTCCAGAACTGGTCAGAATAATGGAGGAGGGTGCTGCGTGCGTCAGCAACGGCATCAGCGCGCGCGTGAGTAAAAAAGTCGATGAGACATTGACCTGCATGACTTCCTGCCAACTTGCCGGTGAGGTCTGTGCTAATAATCGGCGCTCCCCCAGCACACTCGCATTATGAACCAGCCCGTCTAAACTGATGTCCGCTTCTGTCAGTTGCTCAGCAAGGGCCTCGTAGCGGGCGGCGTCAGTGGTATTGAGGTCAAGTGGAATGATGCCGGCTTCGCGGCCTCCTGCGCTCAGAATGTCATCGTAGACGGCTTCAAGCCCAGCTTCATTGCGACCTACCAGGAGCACCTCGGCGCCGACTTTCGCGCAGGCCAGCGCAACAGCACGACCGATGCCACCACCGGCTCCGGTGATCAATACGGTTTTGTTCGCAAGCTCAGTATTAGAGGGTTGCCATTGAGGGGGTAAAAAGCTCATTGCAGCTGGTTCTCAATCATCTGTGACAGCGCTAGGCTGCTATGTGCAATGGCATCGGCTTCCCACGCTGTTGCCGATTCCCCATCGGCAAGATAGCCGTAAGCGGCGGCGATAGTAGCGCAGCCAGCCGCCTTACCGGCCTCAATGTCGCGACGGTGATCACCGACGAATACGCTGCGATCGGGTGGGCAGTTGAGTCGGTTGCAAGCCAGTATGAGTGATTCGGGATGGGGTTTAGGGTGACTCACATCATCCGGCGTGATGACGATATCGGCGGGGGGGTTGAAGTCCATTTTTTCCATCAGTGGCTGCGCAAAGCGCGACAGTTTATTCGTCACGACTCCCCACTTTATGCCGTTTCCCCCCAGCGTTGACACCAGTGCGCGAAGGCCAGGATAGGGTTCGCTGTGTTGACCCAATCCCTTTTCGTAGTCGTTTAAAAACCGCTGGCGCCACTGCTCGAAGGTGGGGTCGGCAGTCGCGATCTCTAGTGCCGCAGCCACCATTCCAATGGCGCCGTCTGACACACGCCTGCGAATGGCTTCGGGTGCGACGGCGGGTAAACCCGCTGCTTGCCTGAGCCGCAAGCCAATGGCCACAAATTCAGGCGCGGTATCGATCAAGGTGCCATCAAGGTCAAACAGCACCGCGAGTGGCACATTACCGCTCACGGTTTGCGTGCTCGAATCAGATAATTCACCGAGACATCGTCGGGGGTGAGGCGATAGTGCTGCGTGATCGGATTGTAGGTCATACCCACCATCTCCTGCATATCCAGTCCGGCTGCTCTGATCCAACGCGCTAATTCTGAGGGCTTAATAAACTTCGCATATTCGTGAGTGCCTTTGGGGAGCAGGTTCAGGACATATTCCGCACCCACAATGGCAAACAGGAATGCTTTTGGATTGCGATTAATCGTCGAAAAAAATAAATCGCCACCGGGTCGACACAAGTCCGCGCAGGCCTGTATGACGGTCGAGGGATCAGGCACGTGTTCTAGCATTTCTAGGCAGGTCACCACGTCAAAGTCCCCCTCGCGCGCTTCAGCCAACGCCTCTGCAGTGCTGAGTTGATAAGCGACGTCAACGCCGCTCTCTAACTGATGTAAGCGCGCAACGGATAAGGGCGCCTCACCCATATCGATCCCGGTCACAGAGGCGCCTCGGTGTGCCAGCGCTTCGCACAGCAGGCCGCCGCCGCAGCCGACATCCAGTAAGGTTTTACCTTGTACATCCGCTCGTTCATCAATCCAGCCTGCGCGCAAAGGGTTGATGTCATGCAATGGTTTGAATTCACTGTTGGGATCCCACCAACGTGACGCCAGTTTTTCGAATTTAGCAATTTCGTCGTAATCAACATTTTCAGGGGTGGACATAAGGCTAAGACTCCAGTGTCTTGCGAAAGGTGCCAAGTTGTTGAGACCATCGCTCGGCTCGCGTCATCAGGTCAGTGTAGTCGAGTGTTAGCAGACGGCCCTCTTGCATGAGGGGTTTACCAGCAACCCAGCTCCAGGACACCTCCTGTCCACTGGTGGCGTACACCAGACTGGATGCGAGGTTATGGTTGGGTGAGAGTGGTAACGCAGAGACATCAATGGCAATGAGGTCCGCCACTTTGCCCGGTTCTATGCTGCCAAGCGTATCCTCTTTTCCCAGCGCCCGCGCGCCCGCTAATGTCGCCATTTCTAGGGCTGTCCAAGCATCGACCGCTGTAGGGTCGCCATGCTGTGTCTTGCCAATCAATGACGCGGTTTGCATTTCTGCCAGCATGCTGAGTCGATTACTACTGGCCGCACCATCAGTGCCCAGCGCGACGTTAATGCCACGATCGAGCAGGCGCTGCACCGGGCATATGCCTACGCCAAGCTTGAGGTTTGACCGGGGGCAGTGGACCACATGGGCGCCATATTTGGCGACCGTATCCATGTCTTGCTCGCCAATGGCTGTCATGTGCACGCACTGTGTTCGTGGACCTAGTAATCCGAGACGCTCCAGCAAATCAACGGGACGGACGCCGGTGCGTTCCACTGCAGTGAGCACCTCTTCGCGACTCTCGTGTAAGTGAATTTGCACAGAGGCCTCTAGCTCGTCGGCTAGCACGGCAACTTTGGACAGCGTCTCCTCCTTCACCATGTAGGTAGAGTGAGGCCCAAACCCAATATCAATGCGATCGTGATCCCGATAGTCATCACGCAATGCTAACCCTCGATTAATACCCTCCTCCGCGTTGCGTGCCCAACCGGTTTCGACATCAATGACCGGAAAAGTGAGCAGTCCTCGTAAACCTGCGCGGTCAATGGATGCGGCGGTCACGTCGGGGAAGAAATAATGATCCGCGAGTGTTGTGGTGCCTCCCAACAGTAAATCGGCGAGGGCGAGGTCGGATCCGTCACGCACAAAATCCGGGCTGATGAACTCGCGCTCGGTGGGCCATATGTAGTTTTGTAGCCACGTCATGAGCGATAAGTCATCCGCATAACCGCGCAGTAGCGACATAGCGGAATGGCAATGCAAATTGATGAGTCCCGGCATGAGTACGCAGCCCGGCAAACGAGTGTGCTCAACATCGATGAGTAGCGCCTCTGACCGGGGCAGAATCGCGGCGATTTGACCCCCTTTTAGCGCAACGCTGTGGTCCGAGAGTACCTGGCGCCGAGGCATAATAGGCACCACATGGTCGGGGTGCAAAACAGTATCAAAGTCGGACATAGGAGCTCCTTTTTCCGCTAGGAAGTATACCCCGATGTGTGGCGATTCAGTGGCGTCTCCCGGGCCCTTACGATTCGCTCTGAAGCTTGTTATTAGGTACACTGTGGCTTACGGATGGGGGCCGCTCTTGGCTCTCTTATTTCGCCCAATTGAGTAGGCTGAATGGCAGAAAATACGCAAGAAATGGCTCGGGAAATTGTCCCGGTCAAAATCGAAGATGAGCTGAAGCAATCCTATATGGATTACGCCATGAGCGTAATCGTTGGGCGGGCACTGCCCGATGCTCGAGATGGCCTGAAGCCGGTCCACCGCCGCGTTTTATTTGCAATGAACGAGCTCAATAACGACTGGAATAAAGCATATAAAAAGTCAGCGCGGGTCGTGGGCGATGTGATCGGTAAATATCATCCCCATGGCGATTCTGCGGTTTACGACACGATTGTCCGCATGGCGCAGGAATTTTCCCTGCGTTATCCGTTGGTCGATGGACAGGGTAATTTCGGGTCAATTGACGGCGATTCTGCCGCTGCGATGCGTTACACCGAAATTCGCATGTCGAAAATCGCGCACTCGTTGCTCGCGGATCTTGATAAAGAAACGGTCGATTTTGTCGACAACTACGACGGCACAGAGCAAATCCCCGTGGTGTTGCCGACCCGCGTTCCTAATTTGCTGGTCAATGGTTCCTCGGGTATTGCCGTTGGTATGGCGACGAACATCCCCCCGCACAACTTACGGGAAGTGGTAGCGGGTTGCCTGGCAACACTGCAAGACCCAGAGATCAGTATTGAGGCGCTGATGGAGTTTATTCCGGGCCCTGATTTCCCCACGGGTGCGCAAATTAATGGGCGAGCGGGGATTGTTCAGGCGTATCGCACAGGCCGCGGCCGTATTTATGTGCGGGCTAAGGCCGAGGTTATTTCGGATGAGTCCAAGGGCAAAGATACGATCATTATTCATGAAATCCCGTATCAGCTGAACAAAGCACGCCTGATCGAGCGCATCGCTGAGTTGGTCAAGGAAAAGAAGCTTGAGGGGATTACCGAGCTGCGCGATGAATCCGATAAAGACGGGTTGCGCGTTGTGATTGAGCTGCGCCGTGGCGAGGTCGGTGATGTAGTGCTGAATAACCTTTACGCGCAGACGCAGCTCCAGTCTGTCGTGGGTATCAACATGGTGGCACTGGTAGACGGTGAGCCGAAGATACTGAACTTAAAGCAGATGATAGAGGCGTTTGTCCGTCACCGGAGAGAAATCGTTACCCGGCGGACGGTGTATTTGCTGAAAAAGGCGCGGGAGCGGGGGCATGTTTTAGAGGGACTCGCCATTGCGTTGACAAACATCGATGACATCATCGACTTGATCAAATCGTCCCCCACTTCTGCCGATGCAAGAGAAGGGCTGATGGCCCAGTCATGGGTCCCTGGGGATGTGATGACGATGCTCGAGCGAGCGGGTGCTGATGCCTGCCGTCCCGATGAATTACCTGAGCAATACGGCGTTTTAGAGGGGCGATACCACTTGTCGCCCGTTCAAGCGCAAGCCATCCTCGATTTGCGATTGCATCGCCTGACGGGTCTGGAGCACGAAAAGTTACTGCAAGAGTACGCAGATAAAATTGCTGAAATTGCGGATTACCTCGATATTTTAGGCGATCCAGATCGCCTCAAGCAGGTCATTCGAGAAGAGTTGGAGGCGGTCGTTGAGGAATTTGGTGACGAGCGTCGCACGCAAATTTCTGATTCTGCTCATGATCTTACCGTTGAGGATCTGATTACCGAAGAAGATCGTGTCGTGACCATTTCTCATGGTGGGTACGGTAAAACACAGTCGTTAACGGATTATCAGGCCCAACGCCGAGGGGGTACGGGTAAAAGTGCCACGGCGGTCAAGGACGAGGATTTCATTGAGCATTTGCTGATTGCCAGCACTCACGCGACCATTCTGTGCTTCTCCAATCTCGGCAAAGTGTATTGGCTGAAGGTCTTCCATATTCCCTTGGCGAGCCGCACTGCAAGAGGCCGGCCAATGGTGAATTTGCTGCCTTTGGATGAGGGTGAGCGGATCACGTCGATCCTGCCCATAGAAGGCTATGAGACGGATCATTTCCTTTTTATGGCAACGGCAAATGGCACGGTGAAGAAAACCGATATGAGTCTGTTTTCTCGTCAGCGCAGTGTGGGATTGCGAGCGATAGAGTTGGATCCTGACGACGTACTCGTGGGTACGGCAGTCACTGATGGCAGTCAAGATATTATGCTTTTCTCCAGTGAGGGAAAGGTCGTGCGTTTTGCTGAGTCGAGCGTGCGCGCCATGGGCAGAACGGCTCGTGGGGTAAGGGGTATCCGCTTAGGCAATGGCCATCGGCTCATTTCTTTAGTAGTCCCACAGGCGGGTAGTAAGATTTTGACGGTCAGTGAGAATGGCTATGGAAAGCGTTCCGAAACCAGTGAGTTCCCCGTAAAGGGCCGCGGGACGAAAGGGGTCATCGGCATGACGACCTCGGACCGCAATGGCCCTCTTGTGGGCGCCGAGCAGGTCTGGGATGGCGACGAGATCATGCTGATTTCTAATCAGGGTACGGCAGTGCGCACCCGGATCGAAGAAGTGGGTGTTCAGGGGCGCAATACTCAAGGTGTGCGGGTCATTCGTACTCGCGACGGAGAGGTGTTAGTCAGTGTCAGTCGGATCACGGAGGACGATATAGAAACGCCTGATATCGCTGCCACGATGGAGGCAGGTGCGCCGATCAGTGGTGCAGTCGATTCCGAGGAGGAAGAGGGCGCAGCAGAGTGAGTCGCGCCCACAATTTTTGCGCTGGACCCGCAGCGTTACCCTTAGCGGTACTGAACCGAGCTCGAGCAGAGATGACCGATTGGTTAGGTTTGGGCGTGTCGGTGATGGAGGTGAGTCACAGAAGCCGAGAATTTGTGGCCGTGGCGAAGCACGCTGAGGCCACCCTGCGCCGGCTTTTAGCGATTTCAGATGACTACGCAGTTTTGTTTCTGCAGGGGGGCGCCTCTGCACAGTTTTCTGCAGTGCCGCTCAATTTAAGTGCTGCTGGGCAGGTGATTGATCAAGTTGTGACGGGTCAGTGGTCTAAAAAAGCCCATGCCGAAGGTGAGCGATACTCGCCGGTCAATCTTGTCGCAAGCTCAGCTGATCAAAAGTTTACGACGATTCCCGAGGCGTCTGAATGGCAACGAGATCCGTCGGCGGCTTATCTGCATTACTGTCCCAACGAGACGATTGGGGGTTTGGCATTTTCTTATGTGCCTGAGTCGGAGGTGCCATTGGTGGCCGATATGTCGTCTACCATTTTGTCTCAGCCTATCGATGTGGATCAGTTTGGGGTGATTTACGCGGGGGCCCAAAAAAATATAGGCCCCGCGGGACTCACCGTGGTGATCGTGCGGCGCGACTTACTGGGCCGAGCTCGCTCCGAGACGCCTTCAACAATGAACTGGCAGAATGCTGCCGATAACGATTCCATGCATAACACGCCACCCACCTTTGCCATTTATCTGGCGGCCTTGGTGTTTGACTGGCTAGAAGAACTTGGGGGATTGACGGCCATAGAAGAGATCAATCGCCGCAAGGCGGGCAAGCTCTATGACTTGATTGATGCCAGTGATTTTTTTAGTAATCCCGTTGAGGTGAAGAGCCGATCGTTGATTAATGTGCCCTTTACACTCGCAGAAGCTGTGCTGGACGACCTGTTTTTACAAGAAGCTGACGCGGCCCAATTACTGAATTTAAAGGGCCATCGATCGGTCGGTGGTATGAGAGCGAGCCTTTACAATGCGGTTGATGAGGCATCGGTCGATGCTTTGTGCGATTTCTTGCGGCATTTTGAGCGGCGCCACGGATAATTAAGGCGGGTAAGGGGAAATGCTATGAGCCCTGAAGACGAGCTAGGCAAAATTCGAGATCGTATCGATGACATCGATACGCAGTTGCTGGATCTGGTCAGTGCGCGAGCGCGTTGCGCACAAGAAGTAGCAGAGGTGAAATTGAAGGCGACTCTACCAGGAGAACAACTGCCTCAATTTTATCGACCTGAGCGCGAGGCGCAGGTCTTACGCGCGATCCAAGAGCGCAATCCTGGCCCACTTGCCAGTGATCACGTGGCGTCTATTTTTAGAGAAGTGATGTCCAGCTGTCTGGCGCTGGAGCAGCCACTGTCTGTTGCATTTCTGGGGCCAGAGGGAACCTACTCTCAAGCAGCCGCCTTGAAGCATTTTGGTCAGTCGGCGATTCCAGAAGGGCAGGCGAGTATTCACAAGGTATTTCGACAGGTTGAGGAGCGGGCTTGTGACTTTGGCGTGGTGCCGGTGGAAAACTCAACAGAGGGTATGGTGGGGCAAACCTTAGATTGTTTCCTCGAGTCACCGCTGCAAATCAGTGGAGAAATCGAGCTGCCCGTCGTGCATCACCTGCTGTCAGCAAAGGGGGTGTCACTGGAGTCGCTGACATTAGTGATGGGACATGAGCAGGCCTTGGGTCAATGCCGTCAGTGGTTAGACAGCCATTTGCCCCATGTTGCTCGAGAAGCGGTAGCGAGTAATGGTGAAGCGGCGCGCAGAGCGAGCCAGTCGAGCGATACAGCGGCGATTGCTGGGGAACTCGCTGAGACACTTTATGGGCTCACTCAACTGGCGAGTGCTATTCAGGACAGTTCGAATAACACCACCCGATTTTTAGTCTTAGGTCGAGAGACAGTGCCGCCAAGTGGTCACGACAAAACGTCTTTGTTAGTGTCTGCACGCAATCGTCCTGGTGCGTTACTGGGGTTGCTCAGACCCTTTGAGGACAGAGGTATCAGTTTGACTCGCATTGACTCGCGACCTTCGAAGACAGAAAAATGGACTTATGTTTTTTATATCGAATGTGAGGGACATCTTGGGGACAGCGTCTTATCAGAGGTGGTGGCCCAAATTGAAGAGCATTCGATCATGCTGAAGAAACTGGGTTCTTACCCTCGGGCACCGATTTGACGGCCTCGCTTGATCAGGATCCAGTCGTCGCATTTTTGGGGTTGGGCCTGATATCGGGGTCTCTCGCCGGTGCGCTGAAGGCGTCACAATGGGGGGCGGAAATCATCGCATGGGGGCCTCGTGCGCCCTCGCTAGAGCGCGGGCAGGCACTGGGATTGATCGATCGATTCTCGCTGGATTTAGCTGAGGTGATCAGCGAGGCTGATCTGATCGTCATTGGTGCGCCGCCCGTTGCCACGGCAAAGTTGTTACCCGAAGTCCTGGCCCACGCGACTCAGGGGAGACAACCGGTGGTGACTGATATGGCCAGTATCAAAGGCGCCATCGTTAACGCGGCGCAGCCGTTCTACCCGAAATTTGTGCCGGGGCATCCTATCGCGGGGAGCGAAAATAGTGGTGTGCAGGCGGCGAATAGCGATCTTTTTCAAGGACGAGAGGTCATTTTGACCCCCGTGGAGGGCACTGAGTCGACTGCGATCGCAGCGGTCGAGGCGCTCTGGGTGACCGCGGGCGCGCGGGTCACGCAAATGTCAGTGGCTGACCATGATGCGGCATTGGCGGCCAGCAGCCACATGCCTCATATGGTGGCGTATGCGCTAACGGCAATGCTGGGCGGCCACGTGTTAGACCCTATGAAACACGGTGGTGGTGCCTTGCGGGATATGACTCGGATAGCGGGCTCTGACCCGATAATGTGGCGCGACATTGCTTTGGCCAACCGAGACGCCATATTAGAGGCAATGGATGCAGTCTCGAGGGAGCATGACCAGTTGAGGACGCTGATCGCAGAGCGCGACGGCGTTGCTTTAGAGGCGTTGTTCAGCGACTGCCGCGGCTTGCGGCGCGGGCATGATGGGATTCTAAACCCGATTCTCAAGAACGAGGAGTCCTCCGCCTAATGCAGTTTTCTTTGGCGCCGGGAGGCAAGCTCACAGGGCGCATTCGTGTACCGGGCGATAAATCGATGTCGCATCGCTCGATTATGCTCGGCGCGATTGCAGAAGGCCGCACCTCGGTGAGTGGGTTCCTAGAAGGAGAGGATGCCCTGGCGACGCTATCGGCCTTCCGCGCGATGGGGGTCGAAATCAGTGATCCGCAAGCCGGTCGGCTGACGATTGAGGGTGTGGGCCTGCGCGGCCTTCAGGCACCCTCGAAGACGCTGGATCTCGGTAATTCAGGCACCAGTATTCGACTGATGGCGGGGCTCTTGGCGGGGCAGTCGTTTGATACTGCGCTGACAGGAGACGAGTCTCTGTTGCGCCGCCCCATGGGCAGGATCATTAATCCGCTGACCCAAATGGGCGCGTCGATCGATTCGCGCGAAGGGTGCCCGCCACTCCATATTCAGGGGACGGGGTCTTTGGACGGTATTCATTACGATATGCCGGTTGCGAGTGCGCAAGTTAAATCCAGTGTTTTGCTTGCTGGGTTGTACGCGTCGGGTCGCACCAGTGTGACCGAGCCCGCGCCCACACGCGATCATACGGAGCGCATGTTGGCGGGCTTTGGATACAGCGTCAGTCGCGAAAAGGGCGTGATTAGTGTGGCAGGTGGAGGCGTTCTCTGTGGCACGGAGATTGATATTCCCGCGGACATTTCGTCCGCGGCATTTTTTATGGTGGGCGCGTCAATCGCGCCCGGTTCGGATTTGATTCTGGAACATGTGGGCTTAAACCCAACCCGCGATGGTGTTATTACGATTTTGCGGGCGATGGGTGCCAATATCGAAGTCAGTCAAGCGCGCACCGTGGGCGGTGAACCAGTGGCAGATCTTCGTATTCGTTATGCCCCCCTGCGTGGGATCGATATTCCTGTTGAAGAAGTGCCTTTGGCCATCGACGAACTGCCCGCGATTTTAGTGGCAGCGGCCTGTGCTGAGGGCGTAACGGTGCTGCGAGGTGCTGAGGAGCTGCGTGTCAAGGAAAGTGATCGCATCGCCAGCATGGCAGAGGGCCTGACTCAGCTGGGTATCGGCAATACCGTGGCACCGGACGGCATCACCGTGGTCGGCGGTACGCCATCGGGCGGTGTGATTACGACGCATCACGATCACCGCATTGCGATGAGTTTTGCGATGGCAGCTTTGCGTGCCTCTGATCCCATCATTGTGACGGACTGCGCTCACGTCGCGACATCGTTTCCAGGGTTCGCTGAATTAGCGGCTAACGCGGGTCTGCGGCTGTCTGTGACGGCATCATGACAGGAGCGGCTGCAGGGGAAGCGCCTGTCATCTGCGTGGATGGCCCAAGCGGAGCGGGTAAAGGCACCTTGGCACAAAGCCTGGCGGACACTCTGAGTTGGAATCTGTTGGACAGTGGTGCGCTCTATCGGGTCGTAGGGCTAGCGTGTTTATCCGGCGGCGTCCCACTCGATCAGGCACAGCAAGTGGCCGTTGTTGCCCGGAGCCTAGATGTCACCTTTCAGCCCGGCGCCGAGGGCGTGTCCGTCTGGTTATCGGGAGCGGATGTCACCCGTGAGATCCGCTCCGAGGAGGGTGGCATCAGTGCGTCGACGGTCGCCGCATTACCGGAAGTGCGCGAGGCTTTGCTACTGAGACAGCGGGAACTGGCAAGATTACCGGGCTTGGTTGCCGATGGCCGAGATATGGGCACCGTTGTATTTCCGAGTGCTGATCTGAAAATCTTTTTGACTGCCAGTGCGGAGGCCCGAGCAGAGCGCCGTTACCATCAGTTGCAGGGTCGTGGGGAGAGTGTTAATCTCGCGCGCCTTCTGGCGGCCATTATAGAGCGTGACGCTCGGGACGAATCTCGATCAGCTTCGCCTTTGGTACCGGCTGACGATGCCATCGTGCTCGATAGCACCGCGTTGTCTGCAGGTGAGGTATTAAGCCGAGTGTGCGAATTGGTCAGCGCCAGAGCGATTATGGGAGAGGCTTCGGAGAAACGGCTGGACTCCGCCGAAGCGTCGAGACAATAAACCCGGCTAAGTCTAGTAGCTGGAAGGGGTGAACGTTGCCCCGTTACTGTAGGACACCATCATGAGCGAATCCTTCGCCGAACTCTTTGAGGAAAGCCTCCAAACCCTCGATATGGAACCCGGTTCAATTGTTACCGGTGTTGTCATCGACATCGATAACGAGTGGGTGACCGTTCACGCGGGCCTGAAATCCGAAGGGGTGATCCCCCTTGATCAGTTCACTAATGCCAATGGCGAATGCAGCCTCAATATCGGGGACGAAGTTCAAGTTGCCCTCGAGACGGTCGAAGACGGTTTTGGTGAAACCAAGTTATCAAGAGAGAAAGCCAAACGTGCCGAGGCATGGAAAATACTGGAAGCGTCGCATGTCGCTGATGAAGTGGTCATCGGCGTGATCAACGGCAAGGTTAAAGGCGGCTTCACGGTTGATATTGACTCGATTAGGGCGTTTTTGCCTGGATCGTTGATCGATGTTCGTCCTATCCGAGAGACAACGCACCTTGAAGGCAAAGAGCTTGAATTCAAGGTCATTAAGCTCGATCAGAAGCGCAATAACGTCGTAGTCTCGCGTCGAGCCGTGATGGAATCTGCTAACAGCGCCGAACGCGAAGAACTGTTGCAGAATCTGCAGGAAGGCCAATCGGTCAAAGGCGTGGTGAAGAACCTGACAGACTATGGTGCGTTTGTCGATTTGGGCGGCGTCGATGGTTTGCTGCACATCACCGACATGGCGTGGAAGCGTATCAAGCACCCCAGTGAGATTGTAGAAGTGGGACAAGAGCTCGATGTCAAAATCCTCAAATTTGACCGAGAGCGTAACCGCGTATCACTAGGACTGAAGCAACTGGGTGAAGATCCTTGGGTGCAAATTACGGGTCGTTATCCAGAGGGCAGTCGCGTCGTAGCCAAAGTGACTAACCTGACCGATTACGGCTGTTTCGCAGAGATCGAAGAGGGTGTTGAAGGACTCGTTCACGTCTCGGAGATGGACTGGACTAATAAGAATGTCCATCCATCGAAAATCGTCCAATTAGGGGATGAAGTCGAAGTGATGGTCCTCGATATCGACGAGGAGCGACGACGCATTTCGCTTGGCATCAAGCAGTGCACCCGCAATCCATGGGATGCCTTTGCTGACGATCACGCCAAAGGCGACAAGATCTCCGGTAGCATCAAGTCGATTACTGACTTCGGTATCTTCATCGGGCTAGAGGGTAGTATTGATGGCCTAGTGCATCTCAGCGATATCAGCTGGACTGAGACGGGAGAAGAGGCGGTTCGTAATTACAAGAAAGGTGACGAGATCGAGACCGTGATCCTGTCGATCGATCCTGAGCGCGAGCGCATTTCGTTAGGCATCAAGCAGTTGGAAGAGGACGCGTTCTCCTTATACGTGAGCGATAATGATCGTGGCAGCTTGGTGACAGGCAAAGTGACCGAGGTCGATGCTAAAGGAGCGGTTATCAAGCTCTCTGACGAAGTGGATGGCTATCTTAAGGCTGCAGACATCAGCTTTGATCGTGTCGATGATGCGCGTTCTGAACTGAATGTTGGCGATTCGGTTGAGGCGAAGGTGATCAACGTTGACCGCAAGAGCCGGGCTTTGGGCCTGTCCATCAAGGCGAAAGACATCGACGACGAAAAAGACGCCGTTGCGTCCTTGAAAGAGCAGGATGAATCGTCATCGCCTGGCACTATCGGAGACTTGATTAAGGCGCAGATGGACGATCAGTGAGGTTGTTTGAGCTCTCTAATGAAGGCCGGCTTTTGCCGGCCTTTTTTATGCGTGATACGTGAGACGGTGGGGCGCTAAAACCGCATGAAAATGAAGGACTTGTCAATAAGTTTGGGGTCGGCGAGAATGGCGCTAAGTGACGGAGAGACGAAACGATGACCCGGAGTGAGCTGATTGAGTTGATGGCGGATGGTCAGAGCCAGTTAAGTGCCAAAGATGTGGAACTGGCGGTGAAGCTACTGATAGACCAAATGGCAGAGACCTTGTCGTCAGGTGAACGGATCGAAATCCGCGGATTCGGCAGCTTTTCACTTCACTACCGTGAGCCGCGCCAGGGGCGTAACCCGAGGACGGGTGACTCGGTCGATCTGCGCGCGAAGCATGTCCCTCACTTCAAGCCCGGAAAAGAGCTGCGAGACCGAGTCAATCTGGCGGTTAAGTCTGGCTTCTGACGATGCGGTTGTTAAGACAATGTCTGACCGTCTTGTTTGCTCTCTCTGCCCTTATCGCTGGTGGCCTCTTTGCGTTGCAGAACACGCAAGCAGTTCCACTGGATTTATTGCTGTTTCAACTACCTGAGCAGTCTATCGCGATTTGGTTATTGCTGGCGCTGGGGGTGGGTGTGTTGCTTGGCTTGGGGGCCGGATCGCTGATTGCGCTTCGTCGCGCAGCCACTATTCGTGGTCTTCGTAAACGGTACGACCGGCTTCTGTTAGAGACGCAAAAGGGTCACGCTGATGATCACTAATAATGCGCTGTTGCTACTGCTATTAGTGCTGGCTGTCGCGGGAGGTTGGACACTCGCTCGAGGCGGCTTGAGAATGGATGATGCCGGTCGAGCACAGTTACCCTCTCAGTATTATCGCGGGTTTAATTTCTTGCTCGACGGGGAGGAGGAAGACGCGATCGATGCCTTCACTGAGGCGTTGTCAGTGAATGAGGAAACCTTAGATACCCACATTGCGCTGGGTAGCGTTTTGAGAAAACGCGGAGAAGTGGATCGTGCCATTCGTATTCATCAAAATTTATTAGCGCGCTCTCACCTAACGGTGGTGCAACTGCATCAAGTCCATCTCGAATTGGCACGTGACTTTATCGCTGCTGGTCTATATGACAGAGCCGAGCAACTATTGCGAGATCTTTCCGATGAGTCACCAGACCTGAATGCGACGGCACAGCGACATTTACTCGAGGTTTTCGAGGCACAGCGCGAATGGTCAGAGGCAGTGGTTACCGCAGAGAACCTGATCGCGCTGTCATTGTCAGAGGATCCTTTGGCGGCAGGGCATGGTCAGTCTGTCCATCAATTGCGTTGCCATTATCTTTGTGAGCAGGCTGAGACGGCCATCACGGCGCAGGATTCATCCTCGGCGCGGCATTACTATCACGATGCGCTGCGCGATAATGGCAATGACTTACGGGCGCGCATGGGCTTGGCTAATGCGTCACTGTTGGAAGGGTCATCGAAGGAGGCGCTAGGGCATTTTGAGGTGATCATGGCCAGCGGCCGGACCTGCACGCCCGAGCTACTGGACTTGCTGTCGCGAATTTGCGCGGATCAAGCCGGCGAGGGTGCTTACAGTGCGGTGCTCCAGCGTTATTATGAGCAACAACCTGCCCCCTTGTTAGCGCTGACGCTCGCCGCCGAATTGGAATCTGAAAAAGATCGAGCCGCGGCTGACGATTTCTTGCGACTGACCTTAGCGGATAATCCTTCCGTTGCTGTCGCGACTGCGCTTTTACTGAGCGGTCTGCCAGAGGAGAATGATCAACCGGAGCGACGTATTCTCGAGCAGTTGACGCAAAACAAGCAGGGATACGCTTGCGATCACTGTGGTTTTACAGGGCAATCTCGTCACTGGCGCTGCCCAGGATGTCGGCATTGGGATTCAATTCATTATTTAGGCGGCGTGCCGCAGGATGCTCATGTCTGACCGTGAAAAGCCCTTACTGGACAGCCCCTTAATCGTTGCCCTCGACTATGGATCCGCAGAAGAAGCACTCCGCCTCGCGCGACAGCTAGACCCGAGGATGGTGCGTTTAAAGGTGGGAAAAGAACTGTTTACTGCGGCCGGCCCGAGTATTGTCTTAGCGTTGCAAGATTTGGGGTTTGAGATTTTTCTGGATCTTAAGTTCCACGATATCCCGAATACGGTGGGTCGTGCTGTGGCGGCGGCAGCTGAATTGGGTGTCTGGATGTTGAATGTGCACGCCTCTGGGGGGTCTCGCATGATGTCCGCTGCGCGGGACGCGCTGTCGGGCTTTACTAAACGTCCTTACTTGATAGCCGTAACGGTTCTGACAAGCATGCAGCGCGACGACCTGGCTGAATTAGGGTGGGACGCAGAGCCGATTGATCGGGTTCGTGAGCTGGCTGCGCTCGCTGAAAAAGTGGGGTTAGATGGTGTGGTGTGTTCAGCGGCGGAAGCGGCGCTCTTGTCACAGCATCAACGCCCTGGTTTTCTGTTGGTGACGCCAGGAATCCGACAAGCGGGAGACGATGCAGGAGACCAGCGACGCGTGTTCACCCCTAGCGGCGCAATGGAGGCGGGGGCAACCCATCTGGTTGTGGGTCGATCGATTACTCAAGCCCACAATCCGGCCACGACGGCAACGCAGATTGTTGAATCATTAAGCATCAATGCTAGTCGTTAAAGCATGGTTGCGGTCGGTGATCTGTCCCGGTGTCACGGCGATCTTCATAGTTGCTCAGTATCCCACTACGGGGATTCACTGATGATCAATTTATGGAGCACGTAATATGAAGACGCAATTTTTGTCACTAGCGCAAGTCCGGTCACTGCCGACACTTTTGGAGTCTCGGCGGAATGACGCTTTCCCACGTACCCTACGAGCTTGTGTGATGGGGCTCATGGTGATGTGCTTTGGCGCTCTGCCCATGACGTCGTTTGCAGAAACGCCCGTCAATATTAATCTCGCTACTGCAGAATCGTTGGCAGAAGCGCTAGAAGGTGTGGGGCTTGCTAAGGCTACTCGCATTATTGAGTATCGAGAGGCGTACGGGCCATTTGAGCAGATTGAAGAGTTGGCTTCGGTTCAAGGCATTGGTCAGGCCACGATTGATAAAAATCGTGATGTCATTCGCCTACAGTAATGCCATGAAGGAGCGCGCACCGTGCTCCTCTTGACCGGGGCAACCGGCTATCTCGGACGAGCACTGTGCGCCGCACTCCACACTCGTGGCCTGAAAGCGCGCGTCGCAGGACGACAGGCGCCTTCGGGCTGGGAGCATGACTGGGGCTTTTACGATCAAGACAGTCCCAGCATGCCTTCTGAGGCGCTTTTTCGCGACGTCACTTGCGTGGTTCACTGCGGTGGTTTGGCGCATCGTTTGGCAAGTCGGGCAGATTATGAGCGAGTCAATGTCCAGGCAACGAGGCAGCTGGCTGATGCTGCCGGTCGTATGGGCGTGCCTCATTTCCTATTTATCAGCTCGCTCAATATGGTGCCAGCTGCGGCGCATCTCGCAGACAGTGATGCCACGCTCTATCCCGAGCCTAACGATGGATACGCCGCATCGAAATGGCAGTCGGAGATCGCACTCAAAGCGATCTGCCAGCGTCACGAACAAGCATTAACTATCATCCGGCCCGCACTGATCTACGACAAAGAGCTCACGGCGAATCTTGCGAGACTCGCTCATCTGATGCGCTGGTGGCCGGCCGCGCTCCCTGCGGTGGGAAATCGATGCTTGGTTAGCCGTCCCGACTTAATTGAGCTGATTGTCGATCGCGCGGCGCAGTCTTTGCTGAGCACAACGCCTTCAACGGTGTTGGCCGTCACCGACGGGCAGCAATACGACGCGGCGCGGATCTCCTCAGCACTGTCCGCCGGCAGATGCTGGGGAATAACGCCCGAGTGGTTATGTCGCTGCGGGGCGCGTGCTTTGGATTGGCGTGGCGCATTGGAGCCCGGCGTGACCTGGCGGGCCCTCACTCACCATTATTGGATTGGTGCTCAGCCACTCATTTCGGGTTGGCAGCCAAAATGGACGCTGGACTCCCTCTGTCTGGCCGAATCATCTTTGTGATGCTCCTTCTGTGCTTGCTGGTTGCGTCCACATTAGGATTATTGCTTTATCTTAAAGTCGCGCCTTATTGGGGTTTAGTGGACCATCCGACTGATCGAGGCCTCCATGCCCAGCCGACCGTGGTCGGCGCTGGGATCGTACCAGTCAGTTTGTTGGCTGCACTGGTGGCCTTGGGGCCCCCGGTAGACGGCGCGCAGATTGTCGCGGTGTTCCTCGCGCTGCTGACTGTGATTGGACTGATCGATGATCGCTGGGGATTAGCCAGCAGTTTGCGATTGCTGTGCTATTTGGCGGTGGGTTTACTGACGCCTTGGCTGATGTTCCAGGAATCTCCTATGTCGGGTGTTGCTTTGATTGCGGCGGGGATGGGTGTTGCTTGGTGCATCAATCTTTTCAATTTTATGGATGGTGCTGATGGATTAGCGACCGCGCAGCTCTTATGTGTGTCGGTGGGATTGGGTTTGATGGCCCATTTTGGTTTCTCTGATCACCCCGGTTGGGTTGAGTGGTGCGCTTGGGCGGCTATGTGTGGTCTGCCCTTGCTGTGGCTGAACTGGCCTCCCGCTAAGCTTTTTATGGGTGATGCAGGCGCCATACCACTCGGGTTTTTTCTTGCGGTATTGGGGCTAGTGGCTTTTGACCAATCAATGCTGTTGGGTTGGGCATGGGTCGTGCTGATGATGCCTTTCTTTCTGGATGCCAGTATCACGCTGTTGATTCGTCTCGCATTGGGACAAGCGCCACACGTAGCCCACCGCGACCATGCGTATCAACGACTTACCCTGATGGTGGGCAGTCCCTTACCGGTCACATTGGGATTGCTGGCAATGCAAGTGATCTGGCAGTATCCGCTGGCGATACTGATCATCAATGGCCAACGCTCGTTGCCACTTCTGGTACTTTTATCGACCATTCCTGCGCTTACAGTGGTGGTGTACGCGCGACTCAGAGCTTAAACTAAGGGCCTCTGGATAAACAGCGTCAGCCCTTAGGGGCTTGGCTGGGTGGTAAGAGTGGATATCTTCAAGAAGATAGCGTCACGTTTTCGAGCGATTGGATTCAGTTCTATGTCTGCCGTGGTTTGGCTGCTGGTCCGTCGATCCCCTCCGCCCCCTTTTCACTTTTCAGGGTGGCTATTACTAGATCTGATGATTGTGGTTGGCGCCTTGTACGGTGCCGCCATTATTGGCACTGATGCACTAGCGCGACCGGCGAACGAAATGTGGCTGCTGGGCGCAAGTGTGCAGCTGATTGCGACCTCGCTGATCTTCATATTGCAGGGCCTGTATCGATCAGTGATTCGATACATGGGACAGCAAGCTGTTTGGGATCTCGTTAAAGCAGTCAGCTACTCCACACTTGCATTGGCTTCGGTCAGTATGGTCACGTCGCTGAGCCTGCCGGGCACCGCACTGCTCGTCTATTGGTTGCTTCTTTTTGTCGGAATTGGTGGTGTGCGTCTGACGTCACGCGCCTGGCATCAGATTAGCACCCGCGCGGATGCACGCCGCGTCATTATTTATGGTGCAGGCGAATCGGGTCGCCAATTGCTCAATGCCCTGAACCATGGGTCTGATTATCGGGTTGTCGCCTTTATCGATGACAATCCTGATTTGCATGAGACCGTGATCAACGGTCGACCGGTCTTTGGCGCGGTAGATGTCCCCAGCTTGATTGGGGAACATGTTGTCGGTCAGGTGTTGCTAGCGATTCCCTCTGCATCTCAGGAACGTCGCCGTGCCATTATAAATTCGCTAGTTGGTTTGCCCGTTAGGGTCCGTACTATCCCTAAAATCTCGGAGCTGATCTCGGGCAATGCGATCGTCAATCAAATTCAGGATGTGGATCTTGACGATTTGTTAGGGCGGGAGCCTGTTCCTCCGCATCCAGAGCTTATTGGCCGGTGCATTACTGACAAGGTGGTTATGGTCACGGGTGCCGGTGGCAGCATCGGCTCTGAACTGTGTCGCCAAATCTTAACCTCGGCGCCAAAAGAGTTGATCTTGTTGGACATCTCAGAATTCGCGCTTTACAGCGTTGATCGTGAGATGAAGAGCTTATGTCATCGACATGGTCTCCACTTTCCCATTATCACCTTGTTGGGTAGTGTCAGAGATGAACAGCGGCTTGAATCTATTTTTAAAACCTTTTCGGTCGATACCGTCTATCACGCAGCGGCTTATAAGCATGTGCCGATGGTGGAGTACAACGTGTCGGAAGGGGTGGCGAATAACGTACACGGCACATGGAGTGCGGCTTGGGCAGCTCACCGTGCTGGTGTCGGGACGTTTGTCCTAGTATCTACTGACAAAGCCGTTCGACCCACTAATGTCATGGGGGCTTCTAAGCGGTTCGCTGAGCTAATTTTGCAAGGGCTGTCCCAAATTGAGACGCCGACACGCTTCTGTATTGTGAGATTCGGTAACGTGCTGGGTTCATCGGGCTCGGTAGTGCCGTTGTTCAGAGAGCAAATTAGCAGTGGCGGTCCAGTGACGGTTACTCATCCAGAGGTGTCTCGGTACTTTATGAGTATTCGTGAGGCCGCTCAGCTCGTATTGCAGTCGGGCGCCTTGGGTACGGGTGGCGATGTCTTGGTCTTGGATATGGGCGAGCCGGTGAGAATAGTGGAGCTCGCAGAGCGCATGATCCGTCTGAGCGGATACGATGTAGAGCGTGACAATATGTTCGGCGAGCAAATCGATGTCGAGTACATCGGGCTTCGACCGGGGGAGAAACTCCACGAGGAGCTTCTGTTGGGTACGTCGGTCACTGGAACCGGGCACCCAATGATCATGAGGGCGGAGGAGGAGGCTTTCGATTTTGATGTGATCGAAGACGCGGCACATCGATTATTGCGGGCCTGTGCTGAGATGGATCTGAACATCGTCACGTCGCTGTTGACTGAGCATGTGATGGGTTTTTCGGGCCATGAGCCGCGACATGATTTTGTTTGGGTGAAGCAGGGCCGAGTTGGTAAGCGTATACGTAAGCTAGCAGAAGCTGAAAATGTGACGCCGATTCGTCCAGAATTGATGGGGCCTCACCAAGGGTCAGGTTTGCTGAGAGATTAACTTCCCCCAGGCGGATTTGCACAGAGCTGACGGATTTTGTGATAACACCACTATCGGTCTACGCCCATAAACCCGCTATTCTTTGACCGCCGCTGCGGCGTGCTGACTGCAACGAAAGATCAAGTATGCTTCAAATTTTATCGCCATCTGTTAGGAGTTAAGGCATGTCCATGATTGTGAATCGTCGCGATATCGATTTTTATCTTTATGAGATGCTTGACCTAGAGGGGCTGCTCAAGAGTGACCGATACCAAGAGCACGATCGCGACACGGTTACCGCCATACTTGATTTGGCACAACAGATTGCCGAGGAAGCGTTTTTACCCTGCGCCGCGGAGCTAGACGAGCACGAGCCTGTTTTTGAATCTGGTCGTGCGGTCACCCCTGAAAGTCTGAAAGCCTGTCTCAAGACGTTTGTTGAAGCAGGGTTGCCCGCCGCGACATTTGATGCCGCATTGGGGGGCATGCAGTTGCCTATGCTGGTGGCTAACTTTATGCAGGGCATTTTCCAAGCCGCGAATGGTTCGGCGGTCGGCTACATTTTTCTGACCACCTCCAATGCTCACATGCTAGAGGCTTGTGGCAGTGACGCGCTGCGAGAGCGTTATCTACCCCCTCTCGTCGAGGGGCGCTGGTTTGGCACTATGTGTTTGTCTGAGCCTCATGCCGGATCGTCACTTTCTGATATTCGTTGTATGGCTGAACCGCTTGGTGATGGCAGCTTTAAGCTGACGGGCACGAAGATGTGGATCTCAGGTGGGGATCAAGACGTCTCTGAAAACATTGTTCACATGGTGCTCGCCCGAACGCCCGGAGCACCAGCGGGTGTCAAAGGTATTTCGTTATTTCTAGTACCGAAATATCGGGTGACTGAGGCGGGTGAGATTGGCGATTTCAATCATATAGCGCTAGCGGGTTTAAACCACAAAATGGGCCAGCGAGGGATCACTAATACCCTGCTTAATTTTGGTGAGGGTGGTGAGTGCCTGGGTTATTTGGTCGGGGCAGAGCACGAAGGCCTAAAAAACATGTTTCATATGATGAATGAGGCGCGCATCGGTGTGGGCATGGGCGCGGCGATGTCGGGTTTGGCAGGGTATCTCTACTCCCTCGATTATGCTCGCAACCGGCCTCAGGGTCGGCATCCGGGTATTAAGGATCCTAATTCACCCATGCTACCGATTATTGAGCATGCGGATATTCGGCGATTATTGATGGAGCAAAAAGTCACGGTCGAGGGCAGTATTGCACTGCTGTCGTACTGTACTCAGCTGGTTGACCAGCAAGTGATGGCTGAGGATGCGGTCGAGAAAGAGCGCCTTACGCTGCTATTAGAACTGCTAACGCCAGTGGCTAAGTCGTGGCCTTCGGAATACACGTTGGAGGCGAATAAGCATGCCATACAAATACTGGGGGGTTACGGTTACACCCGTGAATACCCGGTTGAGCGCCACTATCGCGATAATCGCCTCAATCCGATTCATGAGGGGACTCACGGTATTCAAGGTATGGATCTCTTGGGCAGAAAAGTCAATCTGGCGGGAGGGAAAGCGCTTGATTTGTTGGGGCAAGAAATCCAGTCGCTGCTCGATGAGGTCAGTGGAATCCCTCAGTTCGAGCCCTTGGCAGCGTCCTTAAAGGAAGCTTGGCAAGACGTGACGACCACGGTGAGCGCCGTGAATGATCACGCTGACGTACTGGCGCGTCTCGCCAATGCGACCCCGTTCCTCGACGCCTTTGGTCATGTCGTCATCGCTTGGTTGTGGTTGTGGCAGGCAGTGATTGCGCAACGTGCACTCGAGAATGAGCCAAGCGTTGACGCTGATTTTTACCAAGGTAAGTTGGCAGCCTGCACTTTTTTCTACCGTTATCACCTGCCCCAAGCGAGAGAAAAACTCAGTTACGTGGGATCGATGGATCGTACTGCGCTAGATGCCAAGGCGACCTGGTTTACGGGAGGTTAGCGCTCAGTCTCTTTCCGCGGGTTTCAGTTGATCCCGGATCGATTCAAGGGTGCGCATGAGATCGCTATTGCTGGGCTCGGATGCTACCGGAGCTGGCTCGTCTAAGGCCACTGATTGGCCCATTAACGCCAATAGATTGGTGACAATAGAGTGATCATAGGATTGATTGCGCAACTTCAGGGTGCGCGCTGAGAACTCCAAAGTGCCAAAAAAAACATCGCGTAATTGCGAGATTGGCACGCCATCGGGTAGCTCTTTTCGGTCAATACCGCGGAGCATGATGCGATCAAAAATCCTGACGTAATCTCGCACCTGATCAAGGTCCCGCTCTTGCTGTGGTCTTGCACGGTAGGTCAGTGATACCACCTCAAATTGCTCGAGGATAGAGTGCAGATGGTAGCGCGCCAACTGCTCTAGTTGCGTCATAGCGCTGGCCTCTGGGGTGATGGCTTCCTCTGCCCCGAGTGTCAGGCGTGCCCAAAAGCGGCCGACGACGCCGGCGAGTAAATCCTGCTTATTGCGGTAGTAGAGGTACACGGTCCCCTCTGCGACTGCTGCAGTCTGCGCGATGGTGGCAATTTTAGCGCCATCAAACCCAGCGCGCGTAAAAACCAGCTCAGCAGCATCGAGAATGCTGGATTCTCTCGCCTCGAGGCGCTGTCTTGACGTATTAGGTACGTCTGATTGGCTTGCTGGCAAAGTGAATCGCCCGTATAATGAGTGCAACTCAGTTTAAATGAATTGTAATCACTTGCAAACCGTTGAGTCCGGTGATGATGCATTGGTGGCGGCGGGGGGTTGACTGAATGATTCGCATTGGTGGTGCCACAGGGTACTGGGGAGAGGCAGATATGGCGCTTCCTCAATTTATGGCTGAGGGTAACCTCGACTTTATTGTGTTCGATTACCTGGCTGAAATCACGATGTCGATATTGGCGCGAGCCAAGGCCGGGGATCCAGAAAAAGGCTATGCCACTGACTTTGTGACGGGCGTGGTAGCGCCACACTTAGCCGCAATCGCTCAGTCTGGTGTCAAATTGATCAGTAATGCCGGTGGCGTCAACCCGGAGGCTTGTGGTGAGGCGATTCGGCAACTGATCGACACCGCAGGGTTGTCTCTGACGGTTGCGGTCGTGACCGGCGACGATCTGATGCCGCAACTCGACAAGCTCCTCAACTCGGATCCCAGTGAGATGTTCAGTGGTGAAACACCGCCACCTCGCGAGTCGATTGCGAGTGCCAATGCTTATCTAGGCGCATTCCCCATCGCGGAAGCCCTCAATCTAGGGGCCGATATTGTCGTCACAGGGCGGTGCGTTGACAGTGCCGTCACGCTGGGGGCCTGCATCCATCAATTTGGCTGGCAGCGAGAAGATCTGGATTTATTAGCCGCCGGCTCGCTAGCGGGACATCTCATTGAATGCGGCCCACAGGTGACCGGCGGCAATTACACTGACTGGCACGAGGTGCATGAGACGCTACATGAGGTCGGTTATCCCATTGCCGAGATAGCGGCGGATGGGTCGATGGTTATCACAAAGCCCGGGGGAACCGGTGGGTGTGTCACAAGGGGAACGGTAGGAGAGCAGTTGCTTTACGAGATTGGCGACCCGACTCACTATGAGTTACCCGATGTCATCTGCGATTTTACGGCGGTAGAAGTGCAGCAAATCGAAACCGATCGTGTTGCCGTTTCTGGCGCTCGCGGTCTCGGTGTACCTGAGTGTTACAAAGCCTCGATTACTTGGGCCGACGGTTGGCGGGTGGGCATGATCGGTTTTTATGTCGGCGCTAGAGCGGCAGAAAAAGCTCGCATCTTTGCCGACGAGGCGATTAAGCGAGCGCGACGCAAGCTCTCTGTGATGGGGGCGCCTGACTATGTTGATGTGGCCGTCGAAGTCGTAGGAGACGAGAGCCATTGGGGTGATTCAGCGCGCTATGTGAGAAGTCGCGAGGTGGCAGTCAAGGTGGGATGTCGCCACAGCGACCGCCGCGCGGCCGACCTGTTAATGCGAGAGCTTTCCGGCGTCGGGCTCGGCGCTCCCCCGGGATTTTGTGCCTTTGCGGGCACCCGCCCTAAGTCCTCACCGGTCATTCGATTATTCTCCGCGCTGGTTGACCGCAGCTTGGCCGAGGTCAAAATTCATACGGCAGATCAAGTGTTGCCCAGTGCAACGCCATCACCGGCTCCTGCAGCGGTGCGCCAAGCCGAGCAGGCTGATGTGCCCTCTACCGCCGCTCAAGTGGCGGGTGATACAACAATGATTGAGGTCCCCTTGGAGCGTCTGGCTTGGGCGCGATCGGGCGATAAGGGTGATAAGGCGAACATTGGCGTGATGGCACGTCACCCCGATTTTCTTCCTTGGATTGCCGCGGTGCTGACCGAGGATTACGTGGCGTCGCGCTTTGCGCACTTTATGGCGAGCCCTGAGATTGATCGATTTTTCTTGCCGGGATTGCCGGCGCTGAACTTCTTACTGCACCATGCTTTGGGCGGCGGCGGTGTCGCCAGTTTGCGCAATGACCCCCAAGCGAAGGGCTACGCACAGATTTTATTGGATACGCCGGTAGCCATACCGGAAGCATTACTAGGAGACTGATATGGTCGCTGTGGCATCCCAGATAGATTCGAGCTCGGAGCAATTTGCTGCGAACCGCACCAGTATGATGACGTTTGTAGAGCGGCTTCGGGCACTTGAGACGCGCGCAAAAAAGGCCTCTTCGAAGCGCCAGGCCACTTTTGAAAAGCGTGGCCAGCTGATACCGAGCGATCGGTTAAGCCGTCTGTTAGATCCCGGTATGCCTTTTTTGAGATTGCATACTCTTGCCAATTTTGGTGTAGATAATCCTGATCAGGAAACCAGTATTCCCGGTGCCTCGGTGTTGGTAGGTATTGGTTTTGTCGGTGGCGCGCGCTGCATGATCTGGGTGGATGATTCGGGTATTTCTGCTGGTGCGATGACCGGTAAGACCGGAGAGGTGGCGCTCTCCTTGCAGACGATCTGTAAGCGCCAGAAATTACCCCTGATCCACTTGGTGGAGAGTGCAGGTGCCAATCTGTTGCAGTACCAAACTGAATTGTGGTCCACATTCGGCGCGATTTTTCGCAATTTGGCACAAATGTCGGCAATGGGTTTGCCGACCTTGGTCGTCCTGCATGGTGGCTCCACTGCCGGTGGCGCTTACATGCCGGGGATGTCCGACTATGTGATTGGCGTCAAAGAGAATGGGATGGCGGCTTTGGGGGGTGCGGCATTGGTGCGCGCGGCCACGGGCGAGATTGCAAACGATCGGGATTTGGGGGGTACCGAGATGCATGCGAGCGTCACAGGTGTTGTGGAATATTTGGTGGAGGACGATGCGCACGGATTACTGAAGGCGCGCGAGGTCTTTGACCGTCTCGACTGGAATCGCCGCGCAGTGCCGGTGCCGCGGCGTTCGTATCAGGCACCGCTGTACGATGTCGAGGAGCTCGCCGGAGCGGTTCCGACTGACCCAAAGGTACCCTACGACTGCCGCGAGGTACTGGCTCGAGTGGTGGATGGTTCTGATATTGAGGAGTTCAAGCCGCGTTATGGCGCATCGACGCTGTGTGCCTACACCAGCATCACGGGTATTGCGTGCGCGGTCATTGGCAACAACGGACCCATTGACCCCAATGGCGCGACCAAAGCTGCGCAGTTTATCCAGCTGTGTGACCAAGCTGATCTGCCCATTATTTTTCTCCAGAACACCACCGGATATATGGTCGGCACAGAGTACGAGCAGGCGGGCATGATCAAGCATGGCTCAAAAATGATTCAGGCAGTGAGCACGACGCGTGTCCCTAAAATTAGCCTCTACATTGGCGCCAGCTTCGGCGCGGGTAATTACGGGATGTGCGGGTGGGCTTATGAGCCCGATTTCCTGTTTGCCTGGCCGAGCGCGCGCACAGGTGTGATGGCGGGTCAAAGTGCGGCAAAAACGATGAGCGAGGTTGCCAAGGCGGGTGCGGCACGTAAGGGGATCGAGATTCCTGTCGAAACACTGGCCGAGCAGGAGGCCGTTATCCGCGCCCATTTTGACGCGCAAGAGGATGCCTATTCTTCCTCAGGTCGGGTGCTTGATCACGGTGTGATTGATCCGCGGGATACTCGCAAGGTGCTCGCTTTCTGTCTCGAGACGATATTGGAGGGGCGACAGCGAGTGCTAACACCGAACAGTTTTGCTGTGGCAAGGATGTAACCATGATCAACTTGCCTAAAACGGATTCGGTCGAATGTGAATGGGAGCAGGGCTGGTTGACGGTTTGGTTTAATCAGCCTGAACGCCGCAATCCACTGACCGATGCGGTTGTCGCTGATTTGCAGCGTATTTGCGAGGCGATCGAACACGATCGATCTGTTCGCGGTCTTACCCTGAGAGGGCGAGGCGGTTTTTTCTGCGCCGGAGGTGATCTCAAAGGGTTTCAATCAATGGCGAATGCCACTCACGATGACGTGATTGGAATGAGCGAGACGATTGGTCGGCTGCTCTACCAGTTTGATCGGTTGCCCATGGTGACGGTGGCGTTAATTGAGGGCGCCGCAATGGCGGGTGGTTTGGGCTTGGCCTGCTGCTGCGATGTGACAATCGGTACTGCAGAGGCTCGTTTTGCCTTTTCAGAGACGCGTATTGGTATTTCACCCGCACAGATTGCACGTTACGTGATGCAAAAATGTGGTGCGTCAACCGGGCGTCGATTGATGCTTAGTGCAGCAAAATTTCAGGGAACTGAAGCGGCTCAGCTGGGCGTTTTAGATGTTGTGGTGCCAGACGCTGATGCTTTAACAGAGGCAGAGCAACAGATCCGCAGCGACGTATTGGCGTGTGCGCCCGGCGCCGTGGCGGCGACAAAAACACTGCTCAGACAGCTTGCCACCATCCCTGACGAGCAAAAAATGCGGGTTGCGGCAGAGAATTTCACCGCTTGTCTACAGGGTGACGAAGGGGTGGAGGGTGTTGCGTCTTTCCTTGAGAAGCGCACGCCTAATTGGCAGCAGGAGAATTGAAAATGAGTGCAATTGAAACGGTCCTAGTCGCCAATCGGGGTGAGATTGCAGTGCGCGTGATGCGCACAGCCAAGGCGCTGGGGTTAAAGACGGTTGCGGTCTATTCCGACGCAGACGCTGCAGCACTCCACGTGCGGCAAGCCGATATGGCCATCCCGCTAGGAGGGCTCGCCGCGAGTGAGTCTTACCTTAATGCGGCCGCCATTCTTGAGGCGGCGCAGAAGGCGGGCGCAGATGCCGTTCATCCTGGCTATGGTTTCTTGTCTGAGAACACGGCGTTTGCTGCCGCTTGTGCCGAAGCCGGCGTTCGATTCATTGGCCCACCTGCGACCGCAGTGGAAATCATGGGCGATAAGGCCTTGTCGAAGCGAGCAATGCTTAAGGCTGGTGTGCCCTGTATCCCGGGTTATCAGGGTGACGATCAGTCTGTTGAGACGCTCATCAAAGAGGCAGAAAAAATAGGAACGCCGGTGATGATCAAAGCGGCCGCCGGCGGTGGTGGGCGAGGCATGCGGCGGGTCGAAGATCTGAGCTTGTTGTCTCAAGCGATTGAGCTGGCCCGCTCAGAGGCGCAGCGCGCCTTTGGCAATGATGACTTGATTTTAGAGCGCGCCTTGCAGGCGGCTCGTCATGTCGAGATACAGATTTTTGCTGATGCTCACGGCAATGTGATTCATTTGGGAGAGCGGGATTGCTCTTTACAACGTCGTCACCAAAAGATCATTGAGGAATCACCTTGCCCCGTCATGACACTCGAGTTACGGCGTGCGATGGGGGCTGCGGCGGTAGAAGCAGCGAGGGCGGTGGCATACGTCGGTGCCGGGACGGTCGAGTTTTTATTGGATGCTTCGGGGGATTTCTTTTTCCTTGAGATGAATACCCGTTTGCAGGTTGAGCACCCGGTCACCGAGGCGGTTACCGGTTTTGACTTGGTGCAGTGGCAGATTCGCGTCGCGCAAGGTGAGCAGTTGCCGGTGCCGCAAGAGGAAGTCGACCTCGTTGGACATGCGATCGAAGTCAGGCTGTGTGCCGAGGATCCCGCGTCAGCCTTTTTGCCCAGCTCGGGACCCGTCTCATTGTTTAAAGTGCCTACCGTTGAGGGCGTTAGAGTGGACACTGGCGTCGAGACCGGAGATGCCGTCTCGCCTTTTTATGATTCTATGGTGGCGAAGATTATTGCTCGGGGACCAACACGAGACGCCGCACGCATCCGCTTGCGCGCGGCACTAGAAGGTACTGCACTCATGGGCGTCACCCATAATCGCGAGTTTTTAATGACGTTACTGAGCCATCCTACGTTTGTGGAAGGACTGGCTACCACTGATTGGGTTGACCAGCATTTTGCCGACGGTTACCAGCGCAAAGTCCCCAGCACGCGCGAGATGGCGGCGGCTATTGCCTTACAGCAGTCACTGGCTGCTGAGAAGCACTTTGCCAGCGCGTTGTCTGTCAGTGCAGAATTACGCGGATGGGTGTCCACCGGTGTAGCAGAGGTCACTTATCGTTATGCTGTGGGCGACGACGAATTCCGGGCGGTTGTCGCAACCCACAGTGCGCAGCATTATGAGATTACGATCGGCGAAGATCGGCACGAAGTGATCTGTCAGCAGATGGCGGAGGCCTGTGCAACGATGGTGGTCGACGGTGTGCCGGAAGTACTGCAATGTGTCGCGCCGTCACCAGCGGCTATTGAGATAGCCAGTCAGCGTATCGATTTCACCTTGAGTAACCTAGATCTCATTCCACCCGAAAGTCAGGACGCGGCACAGGGGGGAAGTGTGACTGCACCGATGCATGGACAGATGTTGTCGTTGTTGGTGGAGGATGGAGAGCAGGTAGAGGTTGATCAACGTTTGGCGGTCTTCGAAGCCATGAAAATGCAGCATGAGATTCTGGCGCCTGTCGCTGGCACCGTCACCGATATCCGCGCTCAAGTAGGTCAGCAAATGGCTGCGGGTGATGTCATATTGACGTTAGATGACGGGGTCGATACAGCAGCCTCGTGATGGTCACCCTAATGCGCATAACGAGTCAGTTCTGTAAGGAGTCGAGATGAAACAGGCAGATGATTTTTTGGTGGAGTCACAAGCGCTCGATGCGCTGATAGAGCCGCTTACTGAGACTGAGTTGACCCAAGTGACGGGCTTTAAATCCTGGACTTTTGAGGCGATTCTTCGGCATCTCCATTTTTGGAATCAAATGGCGGATCTAGCGCTGACAGCCCCTGACGACTTTCAGCAGGCTCTGAAGCCGGCGGTGGACTCGATGATGGCCGGCAGTACGTTGCCAGAGATCGAGCTTGAACATTTCTCTGAGACTGGGCTGCCCCTGGTAGCACTGTGGCGCTCGGGGTATCAGTCAGTCGCGACGGCGTATCAACAGGCAGATGTTTCCCAGCGAGTGGCCTGGGTCGGTCCCAGCATGAGTGCTCGTTCTGCTATTACCGCGAGACAAATGGAAACCTGGGCGCACGGGCAGGCGATTGCCGATGAGCTGAGTGTGCAACGCGAGGAAGCCGATCGGATTCACAACATTGTCATTTTGGGCGTGAATACCTTTGGGTGGTCTTTCACCGTTCGGGGTGAAGCGGTCCCTGAGGCACCGCCTTTTGTGTCATTGCTGTCTCCCTCCGGCGAACGCTGGGAGTTTGGATCGCCCGATAGCGATCAGCGCATTAGCGGACAGGCGCATCAATTTGCTCAGGTGGTGACGCAAACGCGGAACATTCAGGATACCCAGCTGGAATATGAGGGGGCGATTGCTAAAGACTGGATGCACCACGCGCAGTGTTTTGCTGGGGTAGCGTCTGATCCGCCGGCGCCAGGAGCACGACGAATCAAGTAATGCGGCAGCCAAGGAGCACGCCTACAGGCGTGACTTATAGCGCTGGGTCTTTGTTTCGAGACGCCGGCGCCAGTCGATTCACCATTCGTCTGAGCGCTAACCAAAAGAGGGCTTCATCGGAGTAGCCGGTCACACGATCTATCTCTCGGCAATCTTGAATTTGAACGAAGGTAGGGGTGCTACTAACGGGCGTCGCCACGCAGTCCGAATGGTCGTGTTGGCCGTCTTGCCACGCTTCTAGCGATATCCGTTGCAGCGGTAATAAAGCTGACTCCTCGGTCTTATGGTAGATCGCGCCCACTTCGCGATCGAACTGGGCACAGGCGCCGCAGGTTGGGCTATGGACATAGACTAAAACGGTTTGCTCGGGGTAGGCGCCCAAACGGACGAATGCCCAGATTGAGAGGCCGACAGCGACCAGGCATTTGCTGAGACCTGTCATGCCCGGGCCACAGCGATGGATCATAGTTTGATGTAGGCCCATTGATGGCTGACTTGAAGGCGCGCTAGCTCCGCGACACCTGAAGGGATTGTCTCTACCCCCAATGCCAAATCGTCTGCGCTGAGGTCATAGCTGGTCAACGTCGTTTCGCAGGCAAAGATACGGATGCCGGCAGCAATGAGTTGCTCCATTTGGGCGCTGTAAGCGCCTCCGCTCGAATCAGTGGCGTTGTCGAGTGCGGCTTTGACACCCTCTGCGATGAGAATGACTCGGGTTGGCATGGCATGATTGGCGGCGTGATGTCGTCCAACCTGTCTCAGCATATGATTCATCTTGGTGTCGGAATCCACATGAAATACGACGCCATAGCGATCGGCGTCACTGCTATGCGATGACCAAGGCGTAAGCAGCAAAAGCAATAGTGCGAGTGGCGTCAAGACAGAACGAGACATGACCTGCTCCTAGCTGAATGGCTTATCGGTATCGAGATGAAACACCTTAAGCGATTGTTTTATGCTGTATCGGGATTCGCAGCCCCAGCCGTCGACAACCAGTGTAGTCACCAACAAGGCGGCTCGATAGCGTGTTGGTTGAGTTGGTGTCAGGCCGGTTGCTAGCGCAGCGGTGACACATTAGCATAGTGTTATTCTTTAAAAGAATATCGCATCGCAGTGCAATCCAATCACTATCCCGATCAGAGGATGCCCGATTGGTGGGGGAAGCAGCGTGACAAGCCGAGACAATCAAGAAAGAGGACGCTTAGCGCCGGCTCCCGAGTCATTTTTAGACGCGGATTTGGTTGATGAAATCCATCTAGGTGGTGTGAATACGGCTCGCAGAAAACTATTGAAGGGGGCTTTGGCCGCCGCTGCTGCCACTGCTATTGCGCCCAGTCACGCTGCTGATGCCCCCGACATACTGACCCTGCCGAGTTGGAGTCGGACCTTAGGCAAGCCGGTGGTGACAACCCCCTACGGCCAGCCATCCCCCTTTGAAGCTCAGGTGATTAAGCGACAAAGCCCCGGTCTGACTCAAACCAATCAGGCAAGCGTTGCGTTTACGCCGCTGCAAAGCTTGTTTGGGATGATCACGCCCAGTGGGCTGCACTTCGAGCGTCACCATCAAGGGTGGGTTGATATTGATCCAACGCGCCATCGCTTGATGATCAATGGTCTGGTCGACTCGCCTGCGGTTTTTACCATGGCCGATTTACTCCGACTGCCCAGTGTCTCTCGCATTCATTTTCTGGAGTGTGGCGCTAACACGGGCCTTGAGTGGGGGAATGTAGCGGTACCAACTGTGCAATACACCCACGGTATGTTGTCAGCCTCTGAATTCACGGGGGTCCCGGTATCGCTGCTGCTAGAGCGGGCGGGCTACGATCGTCAGCGGGCGCGATTTCTGCTCGCTGAGGGTGCCGACGGTTCCGGTATGACGAGAACCATTAACTTAGATGCTGCGCTGGATGATGCCATCGTGGCTTATGGTCAAAATGGCGAAATGTTGCGACCCGAAAATGGCTACCCGTTGCGGTTAGTGGTGCCGGGCGTGCAGGGCGTTTCTTGGGTTAAATGGCTGCGCCGCCTAGAGGTGGGTGATCAACCTTGGGGGACTAAGGATGAAACGTCACACTATGTTGACCTCATGCCCGACGGAACGCATCGTCAGTACTCGGGTATTCAAGAAGCCAAATCGGTCATCACCTCTCCCTCCGGGGGGCAGACCCTGTTGCAGCACGGGTATTACTGCGTTACGGGTTTGGCGTGGAGTGGGCGGGGTACGGTGAGTAAAGTGGAGGTATCGACGGATGGTGGCCAAAGCTGGCGCGCCGCGAGAGTCGATGGACCGATGCTGCCTAAGGCACTGTCGCGCTTTAATTTTGATTGGGTCTGGAACGGTGAGGAGGCATTACTGCAAAGCCGTGTGACCGACACCACAGGGTACACACAACCGACGCGGAACCAATTGGTAGCGCGACGCGGGACCCGGTCGATTTATCACAACAATGCGATTCAAACATGGCGGGTTGCCGCCGACGGAGCAGTCCACAATGTTCAACTGGGCTAGTGCTGTAGCGCTGAGCTTGGTGTTGCTCGCGACGCTGGACACTGTCGCGGCATCGACGCTGCCTCAAGGGGTGGAGAGCATCGGCCGGCTGGCATCTGACGCTGAAATCGCAGCTTGGGATATCGATGTTCGCCCTGATTTCCTCGGTCTACCCGAAGGCAGTGGCGACGTTTGGCAGGGTGAAGAGATTTGGCTCGCGCAATGTGCCAGTTGTCACGGTGATTTTGGCGATGCCAATCATATCTTTGCGCCGATTGTATTGGGTAACATCACCGAAGAGGACATCGCTCAAGGGCGAGTGGCGGCGTTACAAAACCCAGCGATTACGCGAACGACTTTAATGAAGGTGCCGACCCTGTCGACGCTTTGGGACTATATTTATCGTGCTATGCCATGGAATGCGCCGAAATCACTGACGTCGGACGAGGTCTATGCGCTACTCGCCTATATTTTGAATCTGGGTTATGTCGTTGAAGATGACTTTGTCCTCTCTGATGCCAATATCAGAGTGGTTCAACAGCGTATGCCCAATCGCAATGGCATGACCCGTGACCATGGACTGTGGTCAGTGTCAGATCCGCCGGATGTGATGGGGCACAAATGTGTGTCAGATTGTGCGGTAGAAACGGGAGTGACCTCCTCGTTGCCCGACTATGCAATGAATGCTCACGGTAATCTGGCAGAGCAATCTAGGTCATGGGGTCCGTATCCGGGGCAATGGACTGCGGCGCCTTCGGCGCAAAATAAACCGCTGCGCTCTGCGGTGCTGAGTATTCCTACACAGCAGCTCGCGACAGCAGGCTGCACAGCATGTCACCAGATGACAGGGCCACTCATAGGGCCTAGTTTTCGTGACATCAGAGATCGGTATGAAGGGTCACAGCACGCGGCGTATTTGCAAAACCGCATCACCCAAGGCGGCGGCGGTGTGTGGGGTGACCTGCCGATGCCGGCGATGCCCGATGTGGGTGGCGATGCGTTACAAGACATTATCGCGTGGTTAATCGCAGGCGAATTGGAACAGAAGGAGAATGAGGGATGAATGACACCATTAAAGGCCGGGTATCTAGAAGGCGTCTGCTCAATTGGGCGGCGGCACTGGGTGCGCTGATGACACTTCCGGCGCGCGCTTGGGCAGCCGTCTCTCGGCCCGAGACGGCATTTGATGCGACAGCGCTCGATCAGGCGCTTATGGCACTTGGGGAGACCCCAGCACGGCATGAAGGGGTTATTTTCACGACGCCTGATATTGCTGAAAATGGCGCTGTGGTGCCGATTCGCGTCGAGGTAGATCAAACCGTCTTGCCTAACGTGAGCAAGGTCTCTGTGTTGGTGGAAATGAATCCCAATCCACTGGCCGCGGTTTTTGACATTGCTCCGGGTACCGAGGTTTATATCGAAACTCGCGTCAAAGTGGCTCAAACCGGCAATCTCTATGCTGTGGTTGAGTCTGACGGACAATTATTTATGGCGTCGAGAGAGACCAAAGTCACTCTTGGTGGCTGTGGCGGCTGAGGAGATCACAATGGCAGGTCGAATAAAAATTCGTGCGCAAAAGAAAGGCGAACTGACAGAGGTCAAAGCGTTGATGCGTCACCCCATGGAAACGGGAATGCGCAAAGATCAGGCGGGGGAGTCTATTCCTGCACACTTCATTATAGAAGTCGCCGTACTGCATGGTGATCAAACCGTCATGCAGGCGCATTGGGGCGCCGCTGTGTCGGCCAATCCTTTTTTAGGTGTGCGCTTTCAAGGCGGTCAATCAGGTGATGCTGTGCGGGTGGTGTGGACCGACAACCAGGGAGGCACGGGCGAGGGTGAGACGACAATTCGATGATGCGATGACTTTGTGTCGCTTTGTGATGATGGTACCGCGGTGGTGGTTGCTGCTGTTGATGGTCGTCCCCGCATTGGCTGATGAGGGCATTTTTGATCAGTATCGGGATCTGATGGGCGACGATAACCCTGCCATTTTCGTGATTGATGAGGGAGAGGAGTTCTGGGTCCAATCTCAGGGTCCCAGCGCTGTGACACTGGAAGCGTGTGATCTTGGCCTGGGTGCTGGCGTCACCCGAGGTGCCTATGCTCAGTTCCCGCGTTATTTCGCCGATACCGACCGCGTGATGGATATTGAGACGCGATTGCTTTACTGCATGGAGACGCTGCAGGGCCGGGATCGCGAGGTGATCGCAGCAAAGCCTTACTCGCTGAGAGGCGATTTTGGCACCGAGTTGGAAGCATTGGTGACCTGGCTTGCGGCCGAATCCGAGGGAATGACCATTGCGCCTGAGCAGGCGCATCCAAAAGAACGAGCGATGTATGCCATGGGCGAAGAGATTTTCTTTTATCGCGCGGGGCCGCATGATTTTTCCTGTGCGACTTGTCACGAACAATCAAACAAGCGAATACGACTGCAACAGTTACCGAACCTCACAGAGCATACCGAGGTTGCTGAGGCTTATGGCAGCTGGCCTGCGTATCGCATGTCACAAGGGTTGGTGAGAACGATGGGTTGGCGGCTTCAAGATTGCTTTCGGCAGCAGCGTTGGCCGGGACTGACATTTGGGTCTGAGGTGAGCATTGCGTTGCAAACTTATATGGCAGTCAATGCAGCGGGTGGCGTCATGACAGCGCCGGGGTTAAAGCGATGAGGGCGACGCTTCGCAGGATCACTTTAGTGGTGTGGATTGGGGTCGCTCCGGTAGCGCTGTCGGAAGATCTGGCGTCCGTGATACACGCTTCGTTCTCAGACAGCGGTCAGGCGACGTTGCTGAGGTTGGAGCAGGACCCCTTGCAACAGCGATGCAGTCAGTCCCGTGATGAGCCAGTTGACGACAAAATCGCGATGGCCCTCCGTCAGGAGCGATTAAATGCCGTCGTGTTCCCAGAGGACGGAAATTTTCTGGGTGATTGGCAGCGCGGTGCGGCAGTAGCAGCCAGTGGGCGAGGCCTGCAGTCCAACGATGATCCGAGTATTGCCAATGGGGGCAACTGTTACGCCTGTCACCAGTTGGCACCGACAGAGGTGGCATACGGAACGCTGGGGCCCCCTTTGACGCAATATGGTTTGCGAGGTCAATCCGACGCCATGCTGCGTTATACCTGGACCAAGTTGTGGGATACTCACGCCTTTAATCTGTGTTCGCATATGCCGCGCTTCGGCGCGCAAAAGATCTTGACTGAACAGCAACTCAAGGATGTTATGGCATTTCTGTTAGACCCAAACTCATCGGTGAATCAACCCACCGAAGGATCGAGTAGCGCCCATTAAACGGCGTGAGTTCCACCAGATGTTGGCGCTTGCCGCCGCATCGGGGCTGCCGTTACCCTCGATAGCGCGTACCTCCGAGGCGCCCTCGGATCCTTATTCCATTCCCACGATAGGCAACGTTCACCTGATGCATATCACCGATGTGCATGCGCAGCTATTGCCTGTGCACTACCGCGAACCCGCAGTGAATATTGGTGTTCACGGGGCTCTCAATCGACCGCCTCACTTGGTGGGAGAAGCGTTACTGAAGCATTTTACGATCGCGCCGGGATCGCGCACTGCGCATGCGCTAAGCCACCTCGATTATGTCGCCGCCGCAGCGCAGTACGGTCGCGTGGGTGGCTTTTCCCACCTTGCCACGCTGATAAAAAGACTGCGAGCAGATCGGCCCGGTGCCTTGCTGCTCGATGGGGGCGATCTGTGGCAAGGATCGGCCACAGCATTGTGGACAAAGGGTCAAGACATGGTCGATGCCAGCCAGTTGCTGGGCGTCGATATCATGACGGGGCATTGGGAATTCACCTTAGGTGCTGAGCGCGTGATGGATATTCTCGATAACGAGCTGAAGGGCCAGGTCGAGTTTATCGCTCACAATGTGAAGGACATGGATTTTGGTGACCCGATTTTTGCAAGCCACACCTTGCGAGAGATGAATGGTGTGCCGGTCGCCATTATCGGTCAGGCTTTTCCCTACACGCCTATCGCTAACCCCGCTTACTTTACGCCCGACTGGACTTTTGGGATCCAAGAGCGTGAGCTGCAAGAAAAGGTGAATGAGGTCAAAGCAGCGGGTGCGCAAGTGGTGGTGTTACTGTCGCACAATGGTGCGGACACTGATATCAAGTTAGCATCACGCCTGAGTGGTATCGATGCCATTTTGGGAGGTCATACGCATGACGCGATACCTCGGGCGCTTGAGATCGCTAATCCTGGCGGCGTTACGTTAGTGACCAATGCAGGTTCGAATGGCAAGTTTATCGGCGTACTCGACTTCGCGGTGCGCGGTGGACGAATCCGAGATTGGTCCTACGAGCTGTTGCCAGTCTTTGCGGAGCTACTACCCCCCGATCCAGACATGGAGGCGTTGATTGCACGTATCAGGGCGCCTTTTTTGACTCAGCTGAACGAGCCGTTGGCAAAAACTGATGCGCTGCTGTACCGACGCGGTAATTTCAACGGCAGTGTGGATCAATTGATTTGTGACGCGCTAATGGAAGAAATGGATGCGCCGATCGCGCTATCTCCGGGTTTTCGCTGGGGCACCACGTTGTTGCCGGGGGAGATCGTGACCATGGAGCATTTGATGTCTCAGGTTGCCATTACCTATCCCGAAGTCACGTTGACCGAAATGACAGGCGCGCGGCTCAAGCAAGTGCTAGAGGATGTGGCTGATAACCTTTTTCATCCTGACCCTTACTATCAGCAAGGTGGTGACATGGTTCGCGCAGGGGGGTTGCAGTATGCCATCGCGCCGTTGGCATCAGTCGGTTCGCGCATTACTGATTTATCACTCAACGGTGAACCGATTGAAGCTGATAAAACTTATAAAGTGGCGGGCTGGGCGTCGATACAAAAAACGCAGGGCGAGGCGATATGGGACGTTGTATCCCGCTGGTTGCGTCGCGAGGGGCAGATTGGAGCGCTCACGCCTAATGTGCCGGTTGTGACGGGTTTAGCGAATAATCTGGGTCTTGATTAGGTTTGTTGGGCAGTCCGTATGCACACCGTGACGATTTTACAATCTGCGCCAAGTGATCGACCCGTCTGGGTCAGTCGGTGCATGGGTTCGGTGGAGCAATGGGCGGCTGGATCAGAGTATGGGTATGAAACCCTTGCCGATGACCTGTTTGATTGGGTGGCTCCCGAGCGGCGAAAAAAATTGATGGGTCGCACTCCCGTCTTGGCCGATCTAGCGCGCTTGCGTTGGATTGAATCAGTCCTCTCACAGCGTGGTGGACTGGTTGTTTGGATCGATGCCGACTCGTTGTGTCTTGATCCGTCGTGGCGGCTCCCTACCACCGAACATACTTTTTTTGGCGAAGAGTGCTGGGTGCAAAAAAATGCCCAAGGTCGGTGGCGCACGTATTGTTCGCCTCACAATGCTTTCATGGGCTTCACGGCGGCGTCGCCCGTGCTCGCTTTTCTCGCCTATTTATCCGAGTCCATTATTGACCGAGCGGATCCCACCCGCATTGCTCCTCAGATGATTGGTCCGAAGCTGTTGAAAACCCTGAATAGCTTGGCTGATTTCACGTTAGTGCCTGAGGCAGGCGCCGTGAGTCCGGTATTGCTAGCGGAATGGGTTGGCGAGCGAGGTGACGCAGTGGCGTGTTATGAGCGTGCGAGTAGACCGCCGCTGGCGATGGTTAATTTGTGTTCTTCACTGGTGAAGTCGGTTGCGGACACACAACACGTCACGTCGCTGCTCGATAAGATCTTAGCGTGATGGTCAGTGGCATACGGGTCGATGTTGGTGCGTAAAAACTGAAGCGACAGAAGCAAAACAGCATCGAAGCGCAGTGAATCGAGTCAGGAAGAAAATCAAACAGCAACAGGAAAACGCACTGAGCGGCGGCTGCCTGGCGCAGTGTTGCGAGTCGACGCCACAGGCATCAAGATAATCGGAGTCCATTTGCAACGGGTTGGTCGGGAGCGATCAATACCACAGCCCCGTCTTCTTGAGGAAACCCAGTCACTAAGCATTGAGACTGGATGTGGCCAATTTGTTTCGGCGGAAAGTTCACGACGCAGACGACTTGTCGATCGATTAAGTCATCGGGCTCATAGAGATCGGTGATTTGTGCGCTGGACTTGAGGATCCCCAGTTCGGCGCCACAATCGATGTGTAGGATGTAGGCGGGGTTGCGCGCGTTTTCGAACACCTCGGCAGAGACGACCGTTCCGACTCGCAACTCTACCCGTGCAAATTCATCCCAGCTAATGGTATCCATAGTCAGTGTGTCTCCTTAAACGCCTGATCATAAGTTAACCACACACGGTCAGAATGAGTACACTCAGGCCGCTGGGGTTTGCCCGGGTTTTTCGCCGGCCAGAGAGGCAAAGTGGTGAGCTGGAGGATAGTGGTGGGCTGGAGCATGCAGAGTCGCTCGACGTGGCGGCGATGAGGGTGGATGTGCGAGCGGGTTAGTTTACGGTTGGATCGTGTCGACGGAGGGATGAAAAATGAGGCATCGGCAAAGTAGTAGCAAGGCAACCCTTTGGTGCCTAGCGGCAGTGCTCATGTGTGGTTCTGGCGCTTCACTAGCGGACAATGCCACTTTGAGGGTGTCAATCGAAGGCGGGGCATTCAATAGCAAGTTTAAGTTTTTTGATGCCAGTGCCGGATGCCCGATTTACAACGATATTCCCGGCGCAAAACAGTTTTTGGGGGGCGTGAGGGCGTCTGACAAGGGGGCGAGTAAACCATTGCCGCTGGGCGAGCCCGTCCATGTGTTTTTGTTTCGACCCAAGGATACCCCTGGCATTGCTGCTGCCGGGGGCGCGCCAGAGATCAGACGGCGTGCCCTACAAGTAACACTAATGAGTGACGCGACCCTTAGGTATACCGAGATCGCCGACCATATTCCCAGTTGGGAGGCGACAGGGGATATGCGGGTTGAGCCTGCTGTGGCTTGCTTGCCTGCAGATGACGCTGAGACACCAGCCAAGGAATTGGCTGAGGCGCCTACTGAAGCGTCTGGGGCGAGCGATACGCGAGCGGCGGCTGAGGACGCCGACGAATAGATTAAGAAATGGGGGCAAAAAAGGTGCACCATCGTGCGGCCTCGACAACGGAGCTCCGTCTGCTCTACGGTGACTGAGAAATGCTGCTCGGTGAGCAAAGCTTAAGTCTGCGTCTTAGACGGACGTCATCGCCCCAGGTTTAATCGGCTAGCAGAACACTCGACCACCGGTCGTGCGTTCCACCAGTTGGCTATAGTGCGTTCATGTCACGAAGAACTTATGAAAAAGACGGAACCCGCGCTACCTCAGCGGATGATCTCGATGAATTGGTTACCGATAAACGGCGGGGATGGCGCGCCACTCCCGCCAAGGCGAGGCGTCGACAGCGAAGGTACGGCAAGCGGCTCACAAAAGAACTCCGATATAGCGAGGTGCTTTAACGACTCATATGCGGGGTCTTTCGAAGGATTGCTTTACCGAGAGCGATGTTTGAGGGGCGCTTTGAGAAGTGCTGTGGAGGTTGCTTTGAAACTTCGTGAAGCTTCGGGAAGAGAGTGCCATGCATAACAGCCACCGAAGTGACTGATATACATGGTCGTACTACTTTGAATATGGCTCCGTCTGCTGGGCTCGAACCAGCGACCCGCTGATTAACAGTCAGCTGCTCTACCAACTGAGCTAAGACGGAAGGGTCTCTCAAAGAGGTGCGAAGTGTACACAGGCCGTTTTCGGGCCGTCAACCTCTGATCTAATCAAACCTATTCGTTGCTAGATCCGTTATCCTACAATTTTGAGCGATTTATCTGCCGTGACGCGACCTTTTGAACTCCAATCAAGCTATTCGCCAGCGGGAGACCAGCCGGCCGCGATTGAGCAGTTAATCGCTGGAGCTAATTCGGGGCTGGCATCTCAGACCTTACTGGGTGTGACCGGTTCGGGCAAAACGTTCACCATGGCCAACATGGTGCAAGCCCTGCAACGTCCCACCATTGTCATGGCGCACAACAAAACATTGGCTGCCCAGCTCTATGGCGAATTCAAAGAGTTTTTCCCTCACAACGCCGTCGAGTATTTTGTCTCGTACTATGACTATTATCAGCCCGAGGCCTATGTCCCGTCGTCCGATACCTTTATCGAGAAAGATGCGCAGGTTAATGATCACATCGAACAAATGCGGTTGTCCGCGACCAAGGCGCTGCTGGAACGTGAGGACTGTTTGGTCGTTTCGACAGTATCGTCGATTTATGGACTCGGAGACCCACAGTCGTATTTCAAAATGGTGATGCACCTCTCACGAGGCGAGATTATCGATCAGCGCGGTGTGCTGAGGCAGCTCGCTGAACTCCAGTACACACGCAATGACATCGATTTTAAAAGAGGGACCTATCGCGTCAGAGGCGACGTGATCGATATCTTTCCGGCTGAATCGGGTGAGCTGGCTATTCGGATTGAGCTATTCGATGAGGAGATCGAGAATCTTTGTTCTTTTGACCCACTGACTGGCGCGATCGAGGAGCGCCTGCCACGCGTCACCATTTTCCCTAAGAGCCACTATGTGGCCTCAAGAGACACGATGCTGGGTGCGATTGACCTCATTGAGGAGGAGCTTGCTGCGCGAGTGAAGCAACTCAAAGAGCAGGAAAAGTTGCTCGAGGCACAGCGTATCCAGCAGCGCACGCGCTATGACATTGAGATGATTCGAGAGCTGGGGTATTGCCAGGGAATTGAAAATTACTCGCGCTACCTATCGGGTCGAGCGCCCGGTGAGGCGCCGCCCACCTTATTCGAGTATATCCCTTCTAATGCGCTGGTTTTAATCGACGAATCTCACGTGACCATTCCACAGATTGGTGGGATGTATAAAGGGGATCGCAGTCGCAAAGAGACGCTAGTGGAATATGGTTTTCGGCTGCCCTCAGCACTGGATAATCGACCACTCAAATTCGAAGAATGGGAAGTCCTCTGTCCACAAGCCGTTTATGTTTCGGCGACTCCGGGAGCGTATGAGGCAGAACACTCAGGCCAAACGGTAGAGCAAGTCGTGAGGCCCACGGGTCTGCTGGACCCTCCAGTCGAAATCAGACCGGCGAGAACGCAGGTTGATGATCTGCTGTCAGAAATTCACATAACCGTCGCCGCCGGAGATCGAGTGCTAGTAACCACTCTAACGAAGCGCATGGCGGAGGACCTCACTGAGTTTCTTGCTGATCACAAAGTTCGGGTGCGCTATCTGCATTCTGATATCGATACGGTAGAAAGAGTGGAGATTATCCGTGATTTACGTCTTGGTGAGTTCGATGTGCTGGTCGGTATCAATTTGTTAAGAGAGGGCCTCGATATGCCCGAGGTCTCGTTGGTTGCCATTTTGGATGCGGATAAAGAAGGCTTCTTGCGCAGTGATCGGTCTTTGATTCAAACAATGGGCCGCGCTGCCCGGCACATCGATGGCCGTGCGATTCTCTATGCGGATCGAGAGACGGGCTCTATGACCCGAGCCATTGCAGAAACTGCGCGGCGGCGTGAAAAGCAAATCGCCCACAACAAAGCGCACAATATTACGCCTCAAGGCATTCACAAATCGGTACAGGATATCCTCGAGGGAGCGCGGCGGATGCCCACCAAGGCAAAAGGAGGCAAAGGTCGCGCCGCAGCGGGTGATCGCGCGGCATTGGCGGCTGATATGAACTTGAGTCCGGCGGCGTTGGGCCGAAAGATTGCGGATCTTGAGCAAAAAATGCTCGACCACGCTAAAAATTTGGAGTTTGAAGAGGCAGCGTCGCTGCGGGATGTGGTCACTGAATTGAAACAGGCCGCATTTGTCAGGTAGCCATTAACGGCGATCGCTGAGCCGTTGGGTTGTAAGCGTTTCGTCCGATTTGTCTTGTAACTTTGCACATTGCATTTCAGCTTCGCTCTGACACACTTCACGTCTTCGCACGCGGCCTCTGGTAACGGCCGCCACTGGATAAGGAGTGCTCATGCCTGTTATTACCCTTCCTGATGGTTCCGAACGCAACTTTGATGCGTCAATCAGCGTGCATGATGTTGCCGCAGACATTGGCGCCGGCCTTGCGAAGGCCGCGCTCGCTGGGGTCGTCGATGGTCGCGAGGTCGACACGTCTTATGTCATAAATGGTGATGTTTCCCTCAGTATTGTGACTGACCGAGACGAAGCAGCGATCGAGATTATCCGGCATTCAACCGCCCATTTGCTGGCGCAAGCCGTGCAGCAATTATTTCCCGGCACTCAGGTCACGATTGGTCCAACGGTCGAGGATGGTTTCTACTACGATTTTGCATCGGGTCATAATTTTACGCTCGAGGATCTCGATAAAATTGAGGCGCGCATGGTCGAGCTCTCCGCCGACGATTTGAGCGTTGAGCGGATTGTGGCCCCGCGCGATAAAGCGATCGAAATCTTCCGCAACATGGGGGAGCATTATAAAGTCCAAATCATCGAGGACTTGCCCGAGGACGAGGAGATCTCGATCTATCGGCAGGGTGAGTGGATGGACTTGTGCCGCGGTCCCCATGTACCCAGTACGGGTAAATTGCAGGCCTTTAAATTGACCAAGGTGGCAGGGGCTTATTGGCGCGGCGATGCGAATAATCAGCAGTTACAGCGTATTTACGGCACCGCATGGCCCAATAAGAAGCAGCTAAAAGCCTATCTCAATCGCATCGCCGAAGCCGAGAAGCGGGATCACCGTAAGATCGCCAAAAAACTCAACCTGTTTCACACTCAGGAAGAAGCGCCGGGCATGGTGTTTTGGCATCCTGCTGGTTGGACCATTTATCAGACCATTGAACGCTATATGCGTGAGAAGCAACACGCTTACGACTATCAAGAGATCAAAACGCCTCAGCTTGTGGATATTAGCCTTTGGCAACGCTCCGGTCATGCAGACAAGTTCGCGGAGGGGATGTTTACGTTAGAGACTGAAGAGCGCCAGTTTGCGGTAAAACCGATGAACTGCCCCTGCCACGTGCAGGTCTTCAATCAGGGACTCAAGTCGTACCGTGATCTGCCCTTGCGCCTTGCTGAGTTTGGCAGTTGTCATCGCAATGAACCCTCCGGCTCGCTGCACGGCATTATGCGTGTGCGCGGCTTTACGCAGGACGATGCCCATATTTTTTGCACAGAGGAACAGATACAGCCCGAAGTGTCGCAGTTTATTGACATGTTGCACGAGGTCTATGCGGACTTTGGTTTCAGCGAAGTGATCTATCGCCTTTCGACGAGGCCATCCCAGCGAGTGGGCACCGATGAGGATTGGGATCGCGCTGAGGCGGCTCTAGCCGAGGCGCTGAATGCGCAGGGTTTGCCATGGGAAGAGTTGCCGGGAGAGGGCGCCTTCTATGGTCCCAAAATCGAGTTTTCTTTGAAGGATTGTATTGGTCGGGTCTGGCAGTTGGGCACGATTCAGGTGGATTTTTCGATGCCGGGTCGTCTGGATGCGCAATATGTTGCCGAGGACGGTAGCCGCAAAATACCGGTGATGCTTCATCGCGCGGTATTGGGCTCTTTTGAGCGCTTTATTGGCATATTGATTGAGCACTATGAGGGCGCGTTTCCCGTTTGGCTGGCACCCCGTCAGGCTGTGGTAGTCAATATCACCGATAAGCAATCAGACTACGCTCGCCAGGTCGCGGCGCAGCTTCAAGAAGCGGGTTATCGCGTCGAGACCGATCTACGCAATGAAAAAATCGGCTTTAAGATCCGTGAGCTAGAGATGGGCAAGGTGCCCTATGTCGTGGTGGTTGGCGATAAAGAGATGGAGTCCGGTAGTGTGTCGGTGCGTGCCCGTCATGGCCAAGACCTGGGCACCCTCTCACTGGATGAGTTCTTGGGGACGTTAGCGGTATCAGAAGGACGCAAGGGTCGCGATCACGCTAGCTGATCATTAACTGATAAGTGGTGACGGGCGTTGGTAAGCATCACCCGTCGCACAGCATGCTCACTTGAGCGATTCGCCGAGCAGTCTCGTCCACCTTGTCTGCCTCAGTCGGCTGATTTTTTGTCGTTTGGCACAGTGCTGCGATGTCCCGATGGTATCTCGCGAGTGGGGGCATGAGGGGTTGATTAGCCGGATTGCAAAACTCAGCATGGACTCTGCGCAAATTTAAATAGTCCTGCCCCCGCTCGATGGCTGCACAGTGACCGGGTTTGACGCTGAGTTGGGCGCTGATGACCGAAATCATGCCTTGTTCTCCCAGATCGATCTCGTAAAGGACAGCGGGGAGTGTCTCCGGTGCATCCTGTCCAGTGAGATCGTCTCTACCTTCCGTTAGCGTTTGGCTCGAGTCTGATGAGTTGGCAGCAGCCATCGCACCTTTGCCGTCCCCAATGGCAGCCGGTGGTGCGCCGCGCAGGATATTAATGGGTAGCTGGGGATGATTCCACTCAACACGGTGGTACGTCGCCACTGTGCCGTACTCAATGCTGGTAATGGGCATGATCTCTGCTGCGAGGTTTTGTACTGCACCCATCTGGGCGAGTAACACCAACACGTTGATTGGTTTGAAAGCGCTTTGCAGCAACGTAGTTCGGTCGGGGTAATGCAGCGTGCCGAGGGCGCTGGTAGGGTGAATGCGATTGGTTTTGCCCAAATTAAGGCCGAGAAACATAGTGAAACCCTTGCAGCGCATAGTTCCGCGAATTATGCCTGAGTGCCTAAGCGCTGGGCACCCCCGCGCAGGAGGGCCCGCATAGTTTTATGCCAACAAATGTCCATTTTGATGCGGAAAGGCTTGTTGGGGTGTGGTATCTTTTTCGATTAACTGTTGCAGATTGAGCCAGTGCCGTTATGCCAAGACAAGCGCCGTTATACAAAGAGAGGCAAGAGTAAGCACTATGGGGCACTCAGTCAGCACCTCAGCCGTTTGGGGTGCAAACAGTCTTTCACCCAGTCCTGACTTCTCCCGTCGCTGCGCGGCTGTGGTTGAGTCGGCAGTTTTTGAGCACCGTTTGACGCCGATGTTGCACTTGAAAGACGTAGTGACTGTGTTCGATGGGCTTTGTGGCGAGTCAGATGTCACCATGTTACGACTTGCTGAGATTCAGGGCAGGCATTGCGCCGGTTTGATGGCGCCAATGATAGAAGGTTCGGAAACGGTGTCCGGCGCCCTCAAAGTACTGCTGACCTTTAATTGCCTTCATGCGCAACCGGTTTATTGGACACCTAGCATGCGCGGTGACCATGTGTCCTTTGCCATCTGGATTGACCGACCTGCAGGGGTATCTGTCAGGCAGTCTGAGCAGCTGGCAGCAATGGGAATGTTGCAATTTTGTGCTGGTTTCCGCGATTTGCTTGGCGACAGTTTTAAGCCAACGGTCCTGCGCTTCAAGCCCTCGCAGGTCGGTGCCGACTGGCCGAGTCAGTTTGTGGGCATACCCATCGAGCGCAGCGCAACCCAAACCGAGGTATTGATTCCCCGTTCTTGTTTGTTGCTTCCGAACCCACTGAAAAATCAAGACGTGGACAACCCGCCTCAGGTTGAAGCTGAATTAGCGCGGTATCGAGAGCAATCCTCAGCGCAGTTATTGCGAAATGAGACCTGCAGTTGGATCAATACACACTTAGCAACCGGCGACTGCGATCTCGAGAACATAGCCCATCGCATGAACTGCGATAAGCGCACCTTGCAGCGCAGATATAAACGGGAGCTTTCCTGCCGTTTTTCTGACATGGTCGATGACGTTCGAGCGGATGTCTGTTTGCCGCTGCTTGAGAGCGCTATTTTCCCTTTGCAAATGATCGCGGAGCAGCTGGGTTATGCAACCTCCGGTAATTTCAGTCGTTTTTTCCAGCGACGCTTCGATTGCACGCCACGCGATTGGATGCGCGCCGCGGGCGGAGAGCAGGCGCAAGCAGCCCGGGCCGTCTAATATACGGGCCGTCGAGACACTCTCTAGACTCTGATGGCTTGGGTACCAGTGCATCGGTAGCCTATGGCGATGCGCGGTCAGGGCTCGCTGATCGTTATCGACGACAGGGCGCCGGAAAGCCTTAATTGACCCCCTTTTTTTTGCTTGTGAATCCGCCTTTCGGGCAGTAAACTCCCGTCCCTGTTTAACTGGAGGAAGCGCCCGATTGTCTGATGTGATGTCGTTTACAGCCTCCAGCAGTAAAACCTTGATGGGAGAGAGGCAATATTAAGAGCGAAAGCAGCAGTAAAAAGGCACTGACCAACGATCAGATCACGGCTGAAAAAGTACGGCTGGTTGATTTTGATGGTACGCAGGTAGGTATCGTGTCTAATGCCGAGGCTCAGGCGGCTGCAGAAGCCGCGGGCATGGACCTAGTCATGATGGCGGAGAACGACCCGCCAGTCTGCAAGGTTATGGACTACGGAAAGCATGTCTTTGAGTCCAAAAAGCAAAAGGCAGCTCAGCGTAAGAAAGCCAAGCGCACCCAGATAAAGGAAATGAAGTTTCGTCCCGGGACAGAAGAGGGAGATTACCAGGTTAAGTTACGTAACTTGGTGCGCTTTTTAGAGAACGGCGATAAAGCGAAAGTCACGTTGCGTTATCGTGGACGTGAAATGGCTCATCAGGAAATCGGCATGGAGCTACTGAAGCGAGTAGAGGTCGATCTGAGTGAGTTGGGCACTGTCGAGCAGTTTCCAAAGATGGAAGGTAGACAGTTGATCATGGTGATCGCCCCTAAAAAACGGGGTTAGTGAAAACAGAGTTAAAAAGCGGAGTTAGTGGCCCGTGAATGCCCTAACCTCCGATTAAGCCAACCACGATCGATTGAGTCGATGCGTGCCAATGCGGAGAAGTAACTATGCCGAAAGCAAAAATTCACAGCGGGGCCGCAAAGCGGTTTAAAAAAACGGCAGGTGGTTATAAGCGCAAAAGCGCTCATAAAAGCCACATCCTGACCAAAATGACCACAAAGCGTAAGCGCCAGTTGCGAGGAACTTCGATGATTCATAAATCGGATGAGGTTTTGATTGATCGCATGCTGCGCGCCAAATAACGCTTACCTTTTTCAGGAGTACTGACCTATGCCTCGCGTAAAACGTGGTGTGACGGCGCATCGTCGTCATAAAAAAATATTGAAGCAAGCCAAAGGCTATTATGGCGCCCGATCGAGAGTATTCCGGGTCGCTAAACAAGCGGTGACGAAAGCGGGGCAGTATGCTTACCGCGATCGACGACAGAGAAAGCGTCAGTTCAGAGCGCTCTGGATTACCCGCATCAACGCACAGTCTCGGGCGAATGGCTTGACCTACAGCCGGCTGATCAACGGGCTGAAGCGCGCAGAGATCGCGCTGGATCGAAGAGTCCTGGCCGATCTCGCCGTCTACGACAAAGAGGCATTTGCTGCGGTAGTAGAACGTGCCCGCACGGCATTGGCCGCTTGATTGGCGTATTCTGTTATTGATTGAGTCACGATGAGGGAGGCGATGGTCTCCCTTTTTCGTGTGGACGCGCCAAAGAATCAACCTGTACTGGGAAGCCGATGCAAGCTCTTGATACCTTAAAAGCAGAAGCCACCACTGCGATTTCTTCTGCCGAAGATGCCTCTGCGCTGGAAAAATTGCGGGTAGAGCTGCTGGGAAAGAAAGGCCGCGTGACTGACTTGTTAAAGTCGCTGGGGCAGTTAGACGCGAGCGAGCGGCCGCGGGCGGGCGCTGAAATCAATGCCCTAAAACAGCATCTCAACACTTTGATCAGTGAGCGCAAACAGCTACTGCAGTCGGCCGCGCTTGCCGAACAACTCGCCAACGAACGCCTTGATGTGACGTTACCAGGCCGCGGTGAGCAAACCGGTTCGTTGCACCCGATTACGCGCACCATAGAACGCATGGCGGCGTTTTTTGCCACCTTAGGCTTCGATGTCGTGGAGGGGCCTGAGGTCGAAGACGACTATCACAATTTCGAAGCGCTCAATATTCCAGCGCACCATCCGGCGCGGGCGATGCATGACACCTTTTACGTGGATGATAATCACGTGTTGCGGACCCATACTTCAGGCGTTCAGGTGCGCACCATGGAGCGGTTAGCGCCACCGATTAGGGTCATCTGTCCTGGACGGGTCTATCGGTGTGATTCCGACCTGACCCATTCGCCCATGTTTCATCAGGTAGAGGGGTTGTTAGTCGATCAAAATGTGAACTTTGGTCAACTCAAGGGCATCATCCAGCAATTTTTGGCTGCGTTCTTTGAGCAAGATGATTTGGCGGTGCGTTTTAGACCCTCTTACTTTCCTTTCACTGAGCCCTCCGCCGAGGTTGATATTCAGTGTGTAAAGTGTGCGGGAGAGGGATGTCGTATTTGTAGCGGGACCGGGTGGCTCGAAGTAATGGGCTGCGGGATGGTGCATCCGCGCGTGCTCGAAATGAGTGGTATTGATGGTGAGCGATTTCCTGGTTTCGCCTTTGGTATGGGTGTTGAGCGGCTGGCGATGCTGCGTTATGGCATTGGAGATCTGCGATTGAACTTTGAAAACGACCTTCGTTTTCTCTCTCAGTTTCGATGAGGCGGCCACATGATTTTATCTGAAAGTTGGCTTCGCGAGTGGGTGAACCCTGATCTAGATTCCCATGAATTAGCGCATCGTTTAACGATGGCCGGTCTTGAAGTCGATGCCGTGACGGCGCTGGCAGAGGGGTTGAGTGGTGTGATCGTGGCAGAAATTGTCGCGACACAGCAACACCCTGATGCCGACAAACTGAGGGTTTGCTCGGTGAACACAGGGAGTGACATCGTACAAATAGTTTGTGGCGCGCCCAATGCCGAGGTGGGCTTGAAGGCGCCGTTGGCGCAGCCGGGAGACAAGCTACCGGGTGGTGTGAAAATTAAGAAAGCCAAACTCCGCGGCGTTGAATCACAAGGCATGCTGTGCTCGGCTGCCGAGCTCACGCTCTCAGAGGATCACGATGGGCTGTTAGCGCTGGCGTCTGACGCGCCGGTTGGCACAGACATTACCGAGTATCTCAATCTGGATGATCGACTGATCGAAATTGGGTTGACGCCAAATCGGGCTGATTGTTTGAGTGTGCTGGGCGTGGCGAGAGATTTAGCGGTCGTCGTCGATCTACCGTTCAATGATGAGGCTCCCGCGCTGGTTGAGCCCACACTCGACGAGACCTTTCCCGTCACTGTGCTGAGCCCCGAAAAGTGCCCTCGGTACCTAGGTCGGGTTATCAGAGACGTCGACATTAATCGGCCAACCCCACTGTTTATGGTTGAGCGGCTAAGACGATCAGGTATTCGCTCGATTGATCCCGTAGTCGACATTACCAATTATGTGATGTTGGAGATCGGTCAGCCGCTGCATGCGTTCAACCTTGAGGCTTTAGAGGGCGGTATTGTTGTGCGCGAGGCCCAGCCTAATGAGGCCCTGACCTTACTGGACGGGCAATCGAGAGAGATGACGGCGGGCACGCTCATGATTGCTGATGAGGTTAAGCCACTTGCCATGGCCGGCATTATGGGGGGTGAAGGGAGCGGTGTAGATCAGCAGACCCGCCACTTATTTCTCGAGGCCGCTTTTTTTACGCCAGAGCTGATGGCTGGGCGCGCTCGGCAGTACGGGTTGCACACCGACGCATCTCATCGATACGAGCGAGGCGTTGATCCTGAACTGCCTTATCGTGCGATAGAGCGTGCGACGACCTTATTGATGGAGTGGGTCGGCGGAAAGCCGGGGCCGATTACCGATATCTCTGCCACCGAGCATTTACCGGTTCGTGCCGGTGTGATTCTGCGTGCCTCTGCTATTGAGGCAATGCTGGGTATTGAGGTGCCAGCGGACGAGGTCACGCGGATACTCAAGGGACTCGGGTTTGAGGTGGTGGTCGACTCAGCCGCTCAAGAGTGGTGCTGTACCGCGCCGAGCTGGCGGTTTGACATGGGCCTTGAGGCAGACCTGATCGAGGAGATAGCCCGTATTTTTGGCTATGACAATATCCCCACACTGCCGGTTCAGGGAGCGTCGCAAGCAGGCGTGAACAGTGAAGCGATGGCCTCCCTCGCCGATATCCGACATCGACTCGTATCGAGAGGCTTCAATGAGGCGATTACGTTTAGCTTCGTAAGCCCCGCAGCTCAAGCACTTTTCGATCCTGATTGGGTGCCTGTTGCATTGAAAAACCCCATCTCATCGGATCTTGCCGTGATGCGAACGTCTTTGCTGCCCGGGTTAGCGGGAGCCGCGGCGCACAACATTAAGCGCCAGATCACGCGCGTTCGTTTTTTTGAGACCGGGCTCCGTTTTTTACCCGAAGCTAACGGCTTAATGCAAACGCCGACCTTAGCTCTCATTCTGTGCGGCGCTCGCACGCCAGAAGGTTGGTCTGCGCAATCTGAATCCGTCGATTTTTATGATCTTAAAGGCGAGATCGAGGCACTGCTCGCCGCAGCGGCTAAGCCAGTCACGTTTCGGTCTGTCGTTAGGGCAGGTCTGCACGACGGACAGACCGCTGAGGTGGTGCTCGGTGATTCCGTGGTAGGCGTCATGGGTCGGTTGCACCCCACGGCGGCGAGTGAGCTGGATTTGCCTGACAAAACATTTGTCGCCGAGTTAGATTTAGCGGAGGTGCTGCAACGCGCCATGCCTGATTATCACGATATCTCACGTTATCCAGAGGTGCGACGGGACCTTGCGGTAGTGCTCGATAAGCAGGTTGCGGCCAGCGCGGCTGTGGACTTAGTCAAGGCGGCGGCTGGGGAATACTTAGCTGACGTTGTCGTCTTCGATGTCTACGAGGGCGAGGGAGTGTCGGAAAATGAGAAAAGTCTCGCGATGGGTTTGACTTTCCGAGATCAAAGTCGCACTCTCACTGACGAGGAAGTCAGCAATGCGCTGGCTCAAGTAATTGATTCTCTGACAGAAAAGTTGGGCGCTCGCCTGAGGCACTGATTGAGTAGATGACCGCACTAACCAAATCCGAAATGGCTGATCGACTTCATGAACGCCTCGGCTTAAATAAGCGTGAGGCCAAGGAGTTAGTGGAGCAGTTCTTTGAGGAAATCCGATTGTGCTTGGAGAACAACGAGCAGGTGAAGCTCTCGGGTTTTGGCAATTTTGATTTGCGGGATAAGCGGCAGCGGCCAGGTCGAAACCCGAAGACAGGGGAAGAAATTCCGATTTTGGCGCGACGAGTCGTGACGTTTAAAGCGGGCCAGAAGCTGAAAGAAAGAGTGGATCTGAGCATGGGTGACGAAGGGCTAACGGATGTTTGACGCAACCCACAATGATGAGTTGCCGGCTATTCCAGGTAAGCGCTACTTTACTATTGGTGAGGTGAGCGAACTGTGTGCCGTCAAGCCGCACGTTTTGCGTTATTGGGAGCAGGAGTTCTCACAGCTGAGCCCTGTGAAGCGGCGTGGCAATCGACGTTATTACCAGCGCGAAGATGTTGAGTTAGTGCGTACCATTCGCAGTTTGCTTTATGCTCAGGGCTATACTATCGGTGGTGCGCGTCAACGTTTAAGTAACGAGCGCCGTGATCCCACGCCGGTGGAAGTACAGGCGGCTATTCGTGAGAGTCTGAGCGATCTAGAAAAAGCGCGTACGCTGCTTTCTTCGGTTTAAACCCCCACCAAATTTGGGTATGATTCGCGTCGATTCGGGGCGTAGCGCAGCCTGGTAGCGCACCACACTGGGGGTGTGGTGGTCGCAGGTTCAAATCCTGCCGTCCCGACCAATTTATAGCGTCAATATCAATCGCTTGCTGATCATGCCTCATTGGCGTTGCTCGGTGGCGATCTGATTTACCCAGCATTTATCCGGGTACATCCCTTTAGCGCCTAATAGGCGGTCGTTCCTGAGCCTTCAGAAAAATCTGCATTGATAAACAATCAAGGAGATTCAATTGGCAAGTGGTGGCGCTAAACCCAATGCGTGACGTTGCTGAATAAGACAGGTTTGCCACTGAACGTATCAGTTGACGTCGTTCTGCTGACATTAAGTTATGGAGGTTTGGCTGTGCCTAAAAGGCTCGATTTGCGTTATCGCACCTCCGCAGAGAATGATAGCGACCGTGCAAACGCCATTTTTTCTGGTGCTGTATTAGTTTACCGCTCAATGCCAGCGATGCATGAGCTTGTAGATTGTCTCCGTGAAATCACGCAACGAGAAGTTGGCCTGAGTGATCCTTGTTTGGCGGAATCGATACTGAAATCCGAAGAGTTTCGACACCGTGCTAGCTCTGCTCGAAAAATTGTTAGGGAACATGACGACGTAGCAAGGCTTTATAAGCAGGTATTGCTCGAGGCGGGTGTGGATATTTCTGCCGTGTTCTATGACCACTTTAAGCTGCGTTTTCAACCATCAGACGACGCTTCAAAAACTCGATATATGCGCGACTTGCCAGCGCATCGAGATACATGGGGATCCAATATTCATGCACAAATCAATTGGTGGGCACCCGTTTGGCCTGTGACAGCCGACCGAACGATTGGGATTTTTTCAGCGCTGTGGGATGTGCCGGTGCCAAACCTCAGTGCTGAGTGGAGCTATCGGGAACTGATGCAGCGCCTCAAGGGTGACAAGAGCACAGGGTACCCCATGCTGCCACAGTGCCTGGCTCCGCCGTCACCCACTGAGGCAGAGCCTATCGTTATACATCCGGGTGACATCATGGCTTTCTCGGGTGCGCATTTACATTGCTCTATGCCAAATCAGTCTGGGCTAGTTCGGGTTAGTACTGAAACGCGTACCGTGTCAGCTCACGATTTACTCTACTCACGTTCCGCTAAAAATGTTGATTGCGGAGCATCAGTCAGCCATTTTGATTGGTTCCATCATATAGAGACGGGCGATTCGCTGGCTCATCATGCGCTGGGAGGTCAAACCACGTGATCCTGCCCAGTTGATTCTGCGCCTAATGTATCCGGGCGGTCACCATTGAATCCGTGCAACCCGCCAGTGGTCGGCATAAGGGCAGTATTCCTCTGAGCCGCATTAGCAAAAACCGGTTGATATCGGTTCGGATCTAAACAGGAGCCCGTGTTGCACCTTGGCCCTATTTCGGGTTCGATACATCGGATCAGTCGTTTCGATCTGCGGAGGGCGACCCATGACACTGCCAGAGAGTCACTCAAATACCGTCTCGTGCCCGCATGAGCTTAACGATGTCGATCTGTTTTCTGCCGGTGCGCAGGAACACTGGTACGACGCTTACTCCATATTACATCGCGAAGCGCCGGTGCACCGGTTGGCAGGAGAGGGCCTCACTCCCCAAACCGACGCCTTTATTCTTAGCCGCTACGACGACATTAATCGGGTAGTCAAGGATCCGCTGCGTTTTACGCCAATTACCTCGCTGATGCTCGAGCAATTGGCGGCCTCCGACACGCCGCCTGAGCAAATGGATTACATCAATATGATGATGGTTTCCATGCTCACCCTGAGGCCCACGGTTGAGTTGTGGCGGGCACACCGAAAGGAACTCACCGACCCTTGGGTTGGTCCGGGTGCAGAACGTCATCGCGACATGATTACCCGGCGTGTGGATGCATTGATCGATCAGCTCCCGAGTGAGGGCGACATCGACTTCGTGCAGGCCTTCGCGCGACCGCTGCCGCAGCAAGTGATGGCCGAGGTGCTGGGCTTTCCGGAAGCAGATATTCCTCAGCTGGCGGCTTGGGGTGAAGCTCAGGTCATGCCGTTTGTTTATGGGGCAGGCCACTTAAATCGCCTCACCGACGAACAACTCGACGCGCAGTTTGAAAAGCTCGAGGGGTTTAAGGAGTACGTTCAGGATGTCGTCAAGGCAAAGCGCGCGAAGCCCGGCAATGACATGATCAGTTTCATGACTCAGGTCACTTACAGCGCACTGGACCGAAAACTCACCGACCTCGAGATTAACGGCATCGTCTATGCGATGGTGCTGGGCGGATTAGAGACCACGCAGTATGCACTGGAGCAGCAAGCCCAATTGATTTGTGATCGACCAGAGCGCTTTGCCGCTCTGAAGGAGGATCCCGCTCTACTTCGGGTCTTCATCGAGGAGTCGTTAAGACTGAGAGCGCCCACGCAGGGGCTCTCTACCCGGCTCACCAGTCAGGATGAAATGTTTGGTGATGTCGAGGTACCAAGGGGGTCAGTGCTCCACCTCAGGTGGGCGGCAGCGAATATCGACGCTGCCGAATTTGATTGCCCGCTGGATCTCAGGCTGGACCGCAAGGCGGCCAGCCGGCATCTGTCTTTTTCGGCCGGGCCGAGAGTGTGTCCGGGTGCGGGTATTTCGCGGCTGGAGCAACAAATAGCGTGGACCCGCCTTGTCGAGCGCTGCGATAGTATTCGGTACGGCGGCGACAACGCCTTTTTGCATCAACCTGGCATTATGTTGGGGACCTTGGAATTGAATCTGAATATTGTCAAATCGCCAGACTGAACGGGAGCTCACAAATATGGCTACGATCCTCGCTCACCTTGAAATCAAGCCGGGAATGGAAGCTCAATGGGAGACGATCATGTCTGACATGGTCCGAGAGACCTTCGAAAAAGAAGCGCGGGTACTGCGTTATGAGTACTTTAAGGGCCAAAAGCCCCTCCATTATTATTGCCTGCTTTCGTTTGAAGACAAGTGGGCGTTCTACCTTCATCAGGCCTCGGATTATCATGAGGGACATGACTTTGAGGGAGTGCTGGCCAAGGTTGAGTTGGAGTACCTAGATCCGGTTCAAGGTGCCAACGCCTTGCCGGCAACCGAAAACCTGCCACTGCCTGATGATGCCTCCGATACCCTACGCAACACCGAGGCATTGTTTCCGATTCTGATACCCAAATGGTGGGTGTCCAGAGCTTAGCGGTCTGGGGGCGGACTTCAGTTGCTCCCAAGTGAGCGGATGCTCGATCAAGAGCGTCACACCGGGAGAGATCGCGTTGGTGGCGGTCGCAGGTTCAAAGCCTGTCGTCCCGAGGGATTTATCTAACGGCATTAAAATCTACAAGAGTGCCGTAGATCGTCCGCTCCTATCGGTCACGAAATAAAATCGATTAGTAGCCTTTGATAGCGTTATCTTCGCACCTGGAGAGGCCCTGCGGTCTCATCCAGTGCGATAGCCTGGGCCTTTGAGTCGTTACTGAGCCGCGTCGTATGCCGCCTGAATAGCAGGGATCATCTCGTCGATAAAGAAGGCAGGTGGCGCGCCAGCATCACGATCGCTGTAGTCATCAATGGCCATATAGCCACCAATGCCTCGGTTAACGTCAATAAAGCTCACTGCGCCAAAAGCGCCGGGGTCGGTAAAGACACCGGGGTTTTCACTGCGTATCCACCAACCCATGCCATAAGGGGTGGGATTTGTTTGCACCAGGCTGCCTCGGTCGCTCCGCATGCTCGCAATGGCAGCATCGCTCAGTATGCGCGTGTCGCCACAAAAACCACCGTTTAAATGTGCTTGGAGCAGCTTGGCGTAGTCAGCCATATTGGTGATCGCGCCGCCTCCGATATGTGGGTTACGCGTGCCCGTTAAGCTGCTGGGCTCGCCTGTCCAGACAGTGATGTCCTCAAATGGGTTGCCAAAGGTGAACACATCCAATCCACACGGCTCACCCAAATAGCGATTTACGAGTTGGTTCCAGGTTGAGTTGGCGGCGACGGCGGCAGTAACGCCCGCGATTTGCCACTGACTACCACCGTAATCGAAGCCGCTGCCCGCCGGCTGCGAAGCGGGCAATTCATTTTGCACAAGTGTTTGTCCGCACTCCTCAAAATCGAAGATGGGTTGCGAGCCGAACTGGCAGAGGTGATTGTAGTCTTGCAGAGTGGGCCCGATTGGTGAACCGTAAAGCCCAATTAGCCTGAGACCGGGAATACCCGAGGTATTGCTGATCATTTGCTCGACACTTCGATCAGCGTAAACGCCATCGTAAGGAAGGTAGGTGCTGGCAGGCGCACTGATTGAGAAAGCGACGTTTGGATCCTCTTGTAAAGCAAGCAGTGTCATGACAGACGGTACCTTGCTGGTAGAGGCCAGCAGGACTATGGTTGCTGCCGTATGGTCACCAAAAACTTGTTGGTGGATGACGCCTTGTCCGTCAACCAATACGTAACTGATCCCATCGAAAACGCCATTGCCATCGATAAACGCTTGAAATGACTGATCCACGCCCGAAAAATCAGGCCTATTGTTGCCACCCCCTGCTGAATTTCCTCCAGAATCTGCTACTGGCGCTTCGATCTTATCAATCTTGATAATCTCAAAGCCTTGTTCTGCTGTCCGCCAATTCAGGGTAACGTTATAAGCATCGCCCTCTACCTGCGCGTTACCCACCGATATGTCATCGGTACTCACACTGCAGCTAGTGCCCGTGAGATCTACGGCATCAGGATCATTGATAAACGCCTGCTTGAACTTCACGACCTCAAAGGTCGCCGCACTCTCCTTCGTCGTGCCCACAGTCGTATGCGCTAGCGCCGCAATAGTATGAGTGCCTGATGACAGCAAGCTGTAAGCATAGGCCGATGAAAAACCTGACTGATTCGCATTGGGCACTTCAGGGAAGGCGCCACCTACATCACCGCGGGCTCCCCCATAGGGCGCATCAAAGGCATATTCGCCGTCGATGAAAATCTCGACCTTCTCAATGCCCTCTGAGGCCACCGCCCAACCCCGGAGATTCCCCACGCCTCCGTGGATCTCACCGTTAATCGGCTCCTCGAGCATCAGGCGGAACACATCCTCCGCTTTGGCGTTCACCGAAAAGCCGATCAATACAACACACAGCAAAATCGCTTGCCGCAGTGCCCATCGCCTTTTTACGGTGATCGCCAAATCTCTACCCTCTCGGTCCACCACGCCCCGATTATGGTCTTTTCTTTATTTCTGGTCAGCAGCTGGGCGCTTACGTGGCTTCCTGGGTTTTGAGTCAGCGCCGCGATGCGCTTTTGGTTTACCTTTTTCGGCGGGCTTATTTTTCTTGCCTTTACCTGCTGGCTTGGTGCGGCGCTGCTCACCGGCGGAGCTATTATGAATACTCAATTTTAGTGGCTTTTGACACACCCTTACCTTGTAAAGATGATCAAACAACTCTTTCGGCATGCCCTGCGGCAGATCAACGGTGCTGTGGTCATCATGTAATGTGATATGACCAATAAACTGCGCGTCAATCTCCGCTTCATTGGCAATCGCGCCGACAATATTTTTTGGTGAGACATCGTCGTTGCGGCCCACTTCAATACGATAGGTGATCATCTCGACGTTATTGCCTTCATGGTCAGTTATCGGCTTCTTGCTTTGAGAGGCTTTTGGAGCACGATCAGAACGCTGACTCTCATTTCGGTCGGTTCGGTCAGCACGTTCGTTGCGGGCGGTTCGGTCACCACGTTCGTTGCGGTCGCTTCGGTCAGCACGTTCGTTGCGGTCGCTTCGGTCAGCACGTTCGTTGCGCTGACGCGCCTTGCGATGGTTAGCGCGGTCGGTGTCGGAGGCTCTGGGCGTATCGATAGCCACCAGCTTCGGGAACAACGGACGCTCTTTCTGCACCTCAAACGCCAGCGCCGCAGCGAGCAGCGTCATGTCGATATCGTGCTCAGCAGCAACCTCTTTGACCAGTGAGTGAAACTTATCCAGTTTGGTGGACTGAGACATACCCACCAGCTGCTGTTTAAATTGTTCAACGCGTTGCCCACTGACTTCTTCATTGCTAGGCAAATTAAAGGCACTGATAGGCTGGCGCGTAGATTTCTCAATTGAGTGCAATAGACGGCTTTCTTTTTGGGTAACCAGCATAATGGCTTTACCGTCACGACCCGCGCGTCCAGTTCGACCAATACGATGAACATAGGATTCATTGTCGTGGGGAACATCGTAGTTAATGACATGACTGACACGCTCAACGTCGAGACCGCGAGCGGCGACGTCGGTGGCTACAACGATATCGAGCTGACCTTTCTTTAAGCGATTAATGGTGCGCTCGCGTACTGCCTGAGTCAGATCACCATTAAGTGCCGCCGAGGAAAACCCGCGGGCCTCGAGTTTTTCAGCAATCTCCAGCGTCGAGGACTTGGTGCGGACAAAGATAATCATCCCATCAAACTGCTCAACTTCGAGGATGCGAGTCAGGGCGTCCATCTTCTGATGACCTTTCACCATTAGGTGCGCCTGAGCGATACGCTCAACCGTTTTCGTCTTGTTTTCGATGCTGACTAATTCGGCATCGCCGAGATACTTGTCGGCAACACGTTTGATCGCCGGTGGCATCGTCGCTGAGAACAGGGCGCGCTGACACTCAGGCGGGGTCTTAGCCAGAATCGTCTCTACATCATCGATAAAGCCCATACGCAACATTTCATCTGCTTCATCCAAGATCAGGCCTTTGATCTGGCTGAGGTCCAAACTACGACGACGCAAATGGTCAAGCATACGACCGGGGGTACCCACGACTACCTGAGCCCCGCGCTTTAGACCGCGCAGCTGCCCACCAATATCTGCACCACCGTAGATCGGCAGAACATGAAAACCTTTGATATGTTTTGCGTAGCTTTGAAAAGCTTCGGCCACCTGAATCGCCAACTCGCGAGTCGGAGTCAGCACCAAAACCTGCGGTGTTTTTTGCTTCTCATCCAACTGACTTAAAAAAGGTAGTGCGAAAGCAGCCGTTTTGCCAGTTCCAGTCTGGGCTGTGCCGAGCAGGTTTTTACCTGTCAGCAGAATGGGAATGCTCGCCGCTTGAACAGGAGAAGGTTGCTCATAACCGAGTTGCATGACAGCTTTGAGGACCGGGGCAGCAATACCCAGTGATGCGAAGTCGACCGATGACATTGAATTACCTGTGTTTGGGATGTTTTAAGACCCCCACCATTGAGGCCGCGGAGCATACGCTTAAGTAGCTATTTTATATATATTTTTTCGGGTTCATTTTTCGCAAGTCTAAGGGCGCCACAACAGGTTTAGCGCATAATTGGCGCGTTTAGTTGATCGCCTGACCGCATTGGTATCGTCGCAAAATCTCAGCCATAAAATCGGTTTCCAGTGATTGGGCCGTAAAGCATTGCTTCTTTGAAAGTAAGATGCGTTACTGCCAGTAGCTTCTACGTCGGTTGTTGATCCTAATGACACGGTTCTTTGCGGAGCCCTCGTTGAGCGGGCGTGAGTACATTGACGTTGTTTGCCTCTCGTACTGAATACAGATAATGTCAACGTTGCATTGTTTTTACTAAAAGGTAACCAGCATGCTTCTTCCTCGTCTGATTTCGGTGCACGTTGTGTCGGTTTTTGTGCTGATTTTAGTTCCTTTTTTTAGCAACAATACCAGCGCTGATTCATTCCCGGGTGGGGTGAGTCATAAAGCGAGTGTCGGGGCTTCTGGTTTGACGCAGTATCGAGCCTCGCTGGACTCCTTTAATCCTGTGGCGGCGGATGGCGACACAACGGGGACTTTTCGCGTAGTGCTGGAAGAGCCGGTTTCAGGCGAGATTCATGGAGGGATCGGCAATCTTCGAGGCTGGGCTATTGCCTCTGACGGCATTGAAAAGGTCGAGATCTGGACTGATGGCGTTTACAGTTTTGACGTTCCTTACGGTGGCGCTCGCGGCGATGTGGCGGGTGCTTTTCCTGATGTTGCCAACTCCGCTGAATCGGGATTTTCAATGGCCTATAGCTACAGCAACTTGTCCGCCGGTGCCCATTCGATTAGCGCTGTAGCTTATAACGCCTCGGGTGTGACGCATGAGAGTGTTGCGCAATTTGAGGTGGTGAAGTTTAGTGAGGACTTTATTAGCGGTGCCAACGCAGTTGATTTGAGCGGTGGCAGTTGCACTGCTTCGGGTGACCAGATTTCTCTTGTGGATGCCCTAGTCAGTGGCACGCTGTATGACCTAGTGCTGAAGTGGCGAGTGGCGGAACAAGGTTTTGAGATTGTTGAGATACGTTAGCTACGTTTACGGATTCTCAACACTATGACCCTATTCTTCACAATCCGTTGGCCTTTGCGAGCTGTGGCCTCGCTGTGTGTTGTACTGATCGGCTTTTCGGTGAGCGCCAAAGCGGAGGATGTGTTCCGCCTGATGCTCGAGGAGCCGATTAACGGTGAGATCCACGGAGGCGTGGGGAATCTCCGGGGTTGGGCAGTGGCCTCAGAGGGCATTGAGAAGGTCGAGATTTTCATCGACGGCGAATATGCTTTTGATGCGCCCTATGGGGGAGCCCGCGGTGATGTAGGTGGCGCCTTCCCTGAAGTGCCCAATGCGAATCAGTCTGGTTTTTCATCGGCCTACGCTTACAGCTTGCTGACATCGGGCACACACACTATTACGGCGCTAGCGCATACGACTGTGGGCACGACGAAGGAGAGTGCGGCGACCTTTGAGGTCGTGAAGTTCAAGCAGGCGTTTATCAATGATCCTGATGCCGTGGATCTCACGGGCACTAGCTGCAGTATGAGTACCGATGACATATCGGTGGGTAACGCGCAGGTAGAGGGCGATGCTTATAACGTTACCCTGAATTGGCGGACAGCAGAACAAGGCTTTGAGATTGTTCAGATCGAGCAAAGGGTCCTCGTAGCGCCAGTCGTATCGCCCGCCACTCCTGCGGTGTTTTTAGATGATGAAGTCTTGCGTGTTTTCGCTGCTAGCGATGTCAGTGCTGCAGTCGTTGAGCAAATCACACAAGACACCCAAGACGCCCATACCCTTTGGATGGGACGAGACTACTACGGAAAGAATCAAGCCAAGGCCATATATCTCATGATCACTGGCGCAGACTCAGAAGCGGCAAGGTTGGCCAACCTTGCCTACTGTGACCACCTGCGTGAGGTGGGTTTCTCCAGCGCGGCTTGGTGCCGCGAAGACACCTACGTCCAATACGTTGATAACGGCGGCGCTGGAATCAATTCGTCAGGGCCCGTGGATGGTTTTTATTTTTATGCACATGGGGCAAAGGAGAATCGCGCTGACAGAATTATGTCGTTCCATGAGGTTTTTCATGTTTATCAAATGACGAATATTTTCTCAGACGATTATGAGGAAGTGGATGCAAAAATGGGGAGAAGAACGGCGGACGACCCCTCAGCAGACGTGGCTTGGTGGTCTGAGGGTAACGCCGATTTTTGGAGTGCGCTTTACGGAACAGATTTCGCTTATTTTGAAAGGGCGATGCGGAACGCTTTGGAGGGTAATGGCCCTTTTGCCGTGCCGAGGAAGACACAATACTTCAATGATGGAGCAAAGCTCTATACTATTTCGTGGAGTCAGGGCGATACTGTTGACTTGGCTTATCGTATTGGCAGCTGGTTTGTTGCCTATCTGGTGATGGAGCAGGGCGAAGACAAGGTCTACCAGTTTTGGGAAACCGTTGATCAGGACGGCTTTGCCCAAACATTCAGCCAAGTTTTTGGCAAAGACTATAAACGTTACGTCACTGACTTTGAGGCGTGGTTACAAAAGCCTAATAGCGAACTTCTTCAGATTTTAGAAAATCTTTATTCGTCTAAGCGGCTTTGAGTCATTGCTTATCAGCTGAGTAACGATTACTCCTGTCGGGTAATAACCATCACCGCTCTCGCGCAGTGAACGTAATGGGAAGCGACTTCATGGCACGCAATAAATAGTGAGGGTGGTACGTAATATCGCTTTCTGCCGTGGCAAAAGACAAGCTGTCAATACGATCGATTAGTGCCGTAAAAGACCAATGGAGCTCGCGACGAGCCAGTGGTGCACCCAAACAATGATGCTTGCCAGAACCAAACGCCATATGACCACCGGGCTGTCTGCGCTCGAGATCGAGCTGTTCAGGGTTTTCAAAACGCCGCTCATCTCGATTCGCTGCCCCAAATCGCACATTGATGAGGCTTCCCGCAGGGATACGCACGCCGCTTAACTCCACGTCTGTAGCCGTGGCTCGCATCAAGCTCTGTACAGGCGATTCCAATCGCAAAACCTCCTCGATAAAGACCTTGAGGTAACGGTCGGGGTCATTTTTGAGTTGCGCCCAGACCAGCGGATTCTCAATCAGCAACTTCACGCCTGCAGAAATCGCGTTGGTCGTGGTTTCAGAACCCCCGACAAACGTATCCGCCATCATTTCGGCATGCAGTTCATTGTCACTGAGTGGCCGCCCCCAGCCTTCGATGACCGTGTTGACTAAGGTACTCAGCAAGGAGTCGTTGGGGTTTTCTCTGAGCTTAGCGAACACCGGCTGAAAGTAATGTTGCGCTTCGATTTCTTTGCGCACCGACTCCAGCTCCTCGTCCTCTGACTGCATTAAGCTAATTCGATGGAAGAACGCTTCGGTCCACTCTTTGATTCGCCAGATATCATCCGGGTTCGCCCCCATTTGCCGACCGATGATGAGGAGCGGCAGCGGTACGGCGAATTGTCTGACCCAGTCGCAATGACCTTCCTCGATAAAGTCGTCGATCAGCCGGTAGGCTAAATCTCGGACCTCCTCATCGAGAGCTTCAATTTTTTTGGGCCGAAAAGCGTCGTTAAAGACAGCCCGTAATGCCTTGTGATCAGGGTCGTCACGTCCATTCAGCGTTTTTGCAGGGACCCAACCTTCCTGCTCGAAAGTGTTCCAAACGCGTTTCGCCCTAGGACTTGGTTCGGTTGCGTCAGTGAGATAAGCGGTTTCGCTGGTAAACCGTTGGGTGTCTGTGAGCACGGTGCGCACATCCTCAAAGCGTGTGATCACAAACATCTTGGTGACGGGGCATTGGTATACCGGCGCTTCGTTCCTTAGCGTTTCATAAGCCCCGTAAGGGCATTGTTGTGTTTTTAGGTCAAACAGGTTGACTGCCGGCTGTGTCTCGCTAGTCATGAGCTGGTCTTTCCTTTTGGTTCCGCGCTTCTAAAATAATAGACGGCAGGGCGCTGCGAGGGAAGTGTCGGTCCCTTTTAAAAAAATGGCACTGGGCAGTGGCACCGGTACTGAACGCGTGTTCGCGTTACACTTTCTGGCCCTACTGAGACGACGAGCTAGCGCTGATGGCGAGCCCCTTACCCAAACACCCGCAGCTTCGCGGCAATTATGCGCCGATCAATTTTGAAGCAGTTTGTCAGGACTTGGTCATAGAGGGCGCGGTGCCAGAGGGACTTGCGGGATCGCTTTACCGCATTGGCCCCAACCCTAAGTTTGTGCCGGATCAAGGCTACCACTGGTTTTTTGGCACCGGAATGGTGCACGCTTTTCACGTGCACGAAGGCAAAATTGATTACGTCAATCGCTGGGTGCGAACACCCAAATTTGAGGCTGAGTTAGCTGCAGGAACGAGCTTGCCAATGAGTATTGTGGTTGATCCAGAGACCGGACAGTTGCAATCGGAGCGACGCAACGGCTTGGCAAATACCCATATTATCTGGCATGCCGATCAGCTACTGGCGCTAGAAGAGGGGAGTCACCCCTTTACCTTATCTCCGACAACGCTCGACTCTGAAGGGTATGGCCACTACGCCAATGGGCTGTCAGGGCCGATGACGGCGCATCCAAAAATTGATCCGATCACGGGGGAGTTACATGGTTTTGGTTACATGTCCGACGCCCTTGGCAGTGCCGGCATGAGTTATCACGTGGTCGACCAGCAAGGTGTTGTCACACGCTCCGACACCTTTACGGCTCCCTTTGCCGCCATGGTGCATGATTTTGCGGTCACGAGAGACTATGTGCTGTTTCCGCTCTTTCCGCTGACGTTCGATTTTAAGAGGATGGAGAAATTGGGCTCTCCGTTTGCCTTTGAACCTCAGGCTGGTGCGGTGATTGGCGTGTTAAAAAGGGGCGCTCCCGTCAGTGAGATCCGATGGATTGAGGCGCCAGTCTGCTTCGTCTTTCATTACTTAAACGCATGGAACGAGGGCGAGCGGATCACCTTTGACGCCATCGACTTTGCGGTTGCGCCTAATTTTCCCGATACTGATGGCAATCTACCGAGGTTTGCTGAGGCTCAGGGCACATTGACTCGTTGGCGACTTGATTTAGCAACGTGCGCTGTCGAGCGCACGCCACTACTTGATCTGGCTTGCGAATTTCCGCGCATCGATGATCGCTATGCGATGACGCAACATACACAGGCTTTTTTGGCTACCGCGTCACAGCGCCAGCGCGGCGACGGCGGATTGTTCCACGAAGTGACCCATTTGAATCTGGAGAGTGGTGCAACCCAAGTGTGGGATGCAGGTCTGGGCAATGGTGTTTCAGAACCGGTATTTGTGCCGCGCCACGCGAGTGCTGATGAGGGAGATGGATGGTTACTGGCAACCGTCTACGAGGCTACCAGTCAAGCGTCTTCACTCGTCATCTTGGACGCTACCGCGGTGTCACAAGGACCGATCGCCACCGCCAGATTGGACCACCGCATACCATTTGGTTTTCACGGCAGTTGGCGCGCAAACGAGTGAGTTTGGTTAAGGCCTGAGACCACAGTTGCACCGATCATAAGCCGCTAAGACGTTCCAGACAGCGACCGGGAACGGGCGCTTTTGAAGCGGATGGCCGCGTTTGACGCAGTGCTTGGCGTGCAGTGCTTGGCATGTAGTGCTTTGGTTAGGAATGCTTTGAGAAGCAGTGCACTGACGTGACGCGCTCTGACATGATGTGTGGGCTTGTTTCGAAGGCGTGTTGCGAAGGCGTGTCATTGTCGGTGGATCGACTGATGCACGATCCATCCCGCTATAGAGCGCATGGTTTTCAGGTATTCGCCTTTCGCAGGGTGTCGGAGCGTTTGTCTTCTCCCTGATGGTCCCAGCCTGGCGCTAACAGCAGGTAGCGCACACCATCTTGCCACCGCTGAGTTCGTCTCAGATCCTTTATTATCGATGCATACTCGCCAAAGGCGATGGATGTTGGCCGAAAGGTATTAATGTTGTTGGTCAGGCCATAGCGAACCGGTTCTTTCTGGGTTTCCTCGCTGAAGGTTCCAAACAGACGGTCCCAGATAATGAGGACACCTGCGTGATTACGATCTAAATACCGCACATTCGACCCATGATGCACACGGTGATGTGACGGGGTATTAAACAACCATTCGAACCAGTGGGGCATACGGTCGATGGTTTCGGTGTGCAGCCAAAATTGATAGATCAGACTGACACTCATCATGGTCACGATCATTACCGGGTCAAAACCCAGCAGCGCCAACGGACACCAAAACAGATACTTAAGGCAGCGTTCGCCCACACCCTGCCGCAACGCCGTGCCGTAGTTATAAAACTGCGAATTATGGTGTGGCACGTGACCCGCCCACAAAAAGCGGACCTCGTGGTTGGCGCGATGAAAACCATAATAGGTGAGATCATCAAGAAAAAAGAGCAATAGCCACCACTGCGGTGCATGGCTTATCACATCTTTAAAGGGTGAGGCTTCCCAGCAGATAAACATGAGCATCACGCCCACGAGTTTGGGTAATACATCAATGACAACCGTGAGACCCATCACGCCCATAGAGGCAAAGAAATCACGGCGGTGATACAGCGGTAGCGCTTTACGCCAGGCGATACACCATTCTAGGGCCAGCGCTGCCAAGAACACGGGCACCGCGTAAATCACCCAATCGTTCTGCAAAATCGCAAGCGCTTCAGACACAATCCTATCCATCATTTATTAGCCAGCTCCTGAGCCAGTTTTATTCTCTGTCGAGACGGGTGCGCGGCGCAACTGAGTCAACTGGGCCATAATTGCGATGGCGATTTCCATGGCGGTTTTAGAGCCGATCGCCAAACCGACGGGTGCGTGGAGCCGGTTTAAGGCGGCCTCACTGAGCCCTAGCTTGCGCAACCGGTCCAGCCTTGTCGCAGTGGTGCGGACCGACCCCAATGCACCAACGTACCAAGCGTTCGTCTCAAGTGCTTCCATTAACGCCATGTCGTCGACTCGGGGATCATGACTGAGGGTAATGATGGCACATTGCTCATCGTCTCCATGTTGGCGGACGACGTCGTCGGGTAACCCCAATACTTTTTGTACGCTAGGGCCCTGCCATTGATCTAGCGCCCACTCGCGAGAATCCCCCAGTAAGACTTCGTAATCCATCGCTAGGGCCAAGGTGCTCAGGCTGGCGGCGAGTTGTCCGGCTCCGACCAATAACAAGCGGTGGCGCGGCCCAAAGCAGTGGTGCAATCTCGTCTCATCTTGCTGTAGCGCCGTAAACTGGGCGCTGAGTTCAAGCTGCGTTTCCCCTGTTAAGAGGTCTACGGCTCTCGCCATGACCTGCCGCGCCATCACTGCACCGAGTGCCAGTTCAATCCAGTCGACGTCTTTTTCATCGAGCTGTTGTACGGCGAGTTCAAGGCGGCCACCACAGGGCAGCCCCCATTTTTCGTTGTCTTCTGCGGAGACGCCATACTCGGTGACATGAACATGAGGGCCATCGAATTCGCCGGCCAAGAGGCGAGCAATAAGGTCTTCTTCGACACAGCCGCCGGATACGCTGCCTGTTTGCGAGCCATCGGGTTTAAAGGCGACCAGTGATCCCACGGGCCGGGGTGAAGATCCGATGGTTTTAGTAATTGTGATCAACCAAGGTTTTTGCTGTGATTGAAGCGCCTCAAGCAAGCAACTGAGAATACTTTGGTCTGTTGAATTCATGCTGCTTGTCCATCTCACTGCGGTTGAAATCACGGGGGAGCTGACGTTGCGACAGCGCATCGCAAGCGGCTTCGCGTCTTGATCGCGAAAGAGCACGCCGCGTCGTTCCGCTATTGTAGGGGACATAGATCCAAGCAGGGCAGCAATAAACCCGTTTCTCTCTTATCCGCAGCATCACATGGGCATGAAAGTATTGGCATAACTGTAGTCTATACCGCATCATGTGCACCCTTTTTTTTCAAATAACGATCACAGGTAACTCGCCATGCCCCATCCTGTCTATATCTACGACGCCGTTCGCACTCCTCGCAGCAAAGGAAAATCCACTGGCACACTCCATGAGGTGAAGCCGATTGATTTAGCGGCTGGTTTGTTGGTTGAGCTGCAGCAGCGCCACGACTTAGATACCAGCTACGTCGACGATGTGGTGATGGGCTGTGTATCACCGATCGGTGAGCAAGGTTCGGATGTGGCGAAGATGGTTGTGCAGAATGCTCAGTGGGATGAATCGGTTCCCGGTGTTCAACTGGATCGCTTCTGCGCTTCCGGTTTGGAGGCAGTGAATATCGCGGCACAAAAGATCGCATCGGGATGGGAGGATTTGGTGGTCGCAGGGGGCGTCGAATCGATGTCTCGTGTCCCCATGGGGTCTAACGGTGGCGCCATGGCGAGTGATCCAGAATTTGCTGTTAAATCAAGCTTTGTACCCCAGGGGATTGGCGCCGATACCATTGCCACACTTGCAGGCTGGTCCCGCGAGGACGTCGACGAGTACGCAGTCTTGTCGCAACAGCGTGCAGCGCATGCGCGGGATAATGGCTGGTTCGACGGTTCCGTCGTCCCGGTAAAAGACAGTAGTGGCGTGACCATTCTTGAGCGCGACGATTTTATCAAGCCGAATACCACGGTCGAGGGTTTGGCCGGTTTGAAGCCGTCTTTTGAAGTACCCGGCAGTATGGGTTTCGACGACGTTATCTTGGCCAAATACAACATGTTGGACAAAATTATCCACGTCCATACTCCCGGTAATTCATCCGGTATTGTCGACGGTGCTAGTGCGGTGATGGTCGGTAGCGAAAAGGCCGGCAATGATCTGGGATTGAAGCCACGAGGTCGCATTGTGGCAACTGCAGTACTGTCTACCGACCCCATCATCATGCTGACCGGACCTGGCCCAGCCGCCAAAAAATGCTTAGATAAGGCGGGCATGACGGCCGCAGACATTGATCTGTGGGAGATTAACGAGGCTTTTGCATCGGTGGTGCTTCGTTACATGAAAGATCTCGACCTCAATATAGAAACCACCAATGTGAACGGCGGCTCTATTGCAATGGGACATCCCTTGGGGGCAACCGGTGGCTGCTTGGTGAGTACCGTACTCGATGAGCTCGAGCGGCGTGATGCGAAGCGCGCCATGTTGTCACTCTGTGTGGGTGGTGGCATGGGTATTTCTACCATTATTGAACGAGTCTAAAACGGCGCAGTCAGAGGGATTGAAAGCAACATGAGTGGATTTAACTACGAAAAAGACGCCAGCGGCGTTGTGACAGTCACGATGGATATGGAAGGGCCCGTGAACTCGATGTCGTCTGCGTTCTTGCCATTGCTGAGAGAAACAGTCGAGAAATTAGAGTCCGAATCAGAGTTAACGGGTGTGGTACTGACATCGGCTAAAAAGACCTTTTTTGCCGGCGGTGATCTTAACTCGCTCAATCAGGTGACACCGGAGACGGCAGAAACCTTTTTCAATGAGGCACAGGCGATCAAAGCTGACTTGCGTCGCTTGGAGAAACTGGGCAAGCCGGTTGTGGCGGCGATTAATGGTGCCGCATTAGGGGGTGGATTTGAGCTGGCACTCTCTTGTCACTATCGCATTGCTTGGGACAATAAAGCGGTACAGCTAGGATTTCCCGAGGTCACGCTGGGATTATTGCCTGGCGGTGGCGGCGTGGTGAAGACCATTTATTTAATGGGATTGATGGCGGCCAACGAATACCTCATTGAGGGTAAGCGCATAGTGCCTGCTAAGGCCAAGGAAGCCGGCTTCATTCATGAAGTCGTCGAGAGCATTGACGATCTGGTTCCTCGTGCTAAGGCATGGATTGCTGACAACCATGACGACAAGGCGGCCTGCACGCAGCCTTGGGACACCAAGGGCTATAAGATCCCCGGTGGCAACGCCAATCACCCTGCAGTGGCCCCTATGCTCCCGGTCGCGTCCGCCATGATTGCCCAAAAAACGCGGGGGCTATTGCCCGCGCCGGTCAAAATTTTGGATGTGGCCGTGTCTGCTATGCGGGTCGACTTTGAGACCGCGATGCGGATTGAGAGCCGGGGTTTAACCGAGTTGGCACTGACACCGGTGGCGAAGAACATGATCAACACGTTCTTCTTTAATCTCAATCAGATCAACGGGGGCGCCTCTCGTCCAAAAGATATTGAGCCGCAGACCACGAAAAAGGTGGGTGTGCTCGGCGCTGGCATGATGGGTCAGGGTATCGCTTATGTCTCTGCGATGGCGGGTATCGAGGTCGTGCTGAAAGATATCTCACAAGAGGCGGCTGACAAGGGAAAGGCCTACACCGAGAGATTATTGCAAAAACGGGTTGGTCGTGGCCGACTGTCCGAAGAAAAGGCCAGCCAGATATTAGCGTTGATTACGCCTACGGCAGATAAGAATGATCTGCAGGGGTGCGATCTGATTATCGAGGCGGTGTTTGAAAATATGGCGCTCAAGCACGAGATTACCAAGGAGCTCGAGCCTTGTTTGGCCGAAGGCGGCGTGTGGGGATCCAACACCTCAACGTTACCCATTAGCCAATTAGCTGAAGCCAGTGCCAATGCCGAGCATTTCATCGGTATCCACTTCTTTTCGCCGGTCGACAAAATGCCATTGGTCGAGATCATCATGGGTGAGCACACCAGTGATCTGGCACTCGCCAAAGCGTTTGATTATACCAAGCAGATTCGCAAGACGCCGATCGTCGTCAATGATTCGTTGGGCTTCTTTACCTCACGAACTTTCGGTACTTATCTCGATGAAGGGGTGCGCCTGTTGACTGAAGGTATTCACCCGATACAGATCGATAATCTTGGTAAGGCCATCGGTATGCCCGTTGGGCCACTTGCTGTTTATGACGAAGTGAGTTTGGAGCTGTCTCGAAAGGCTTGGGTAACTTGGTCAGAGATGGGCGTGCTGGATAACTGGGGTGATGGCACGATCACCCGCGATGTTATCGACACGATGGTGGGCGACCACAGTCGTGGCGGTCGCCATCACGGCGGTGGGTTTTATGAATACGCAGAAGACGGTAGTAAAACGATTTGGCCTGGCTTGATGGATCTCTACTACAACGCCGATGCCGCGGTGGTAGAGGGTGACATCAAGGACCGACTGCTGTTTCGGCAGGTTATCGAGGCCCTAAAATGCCTAGAGACTGGCGTACTGCGCAGCGTCGCTGATGGCAATATTGGCTCGATTATGGGCATCGGCGCGCCAGCCTGGACGGGTGGCCTGATTCAGTTCGTGAACACTTATGGACTGGAGCAATTCAGCGCTCGATGCGAGGCACTGGCGGCCCAATATGGCGACCGATTCGAGGCGCCCGAGATCGTCGCTCAGAAGATTGCTGCGGGCGAGGCTTTTAGCTAAATCGCTTCGGGTTGAAGAAGCGCTCATTGATCAGCGTGCCGACGGGTGGGGTTATCTGCTTGTTGGGATAGTTGGTTGGCGGTTGATCAGCGCGCCGACTTTCGCCGTGACGCCAACGCATAGACTTAACCCACAAAAACATGGCTTTTCGTCCCTGTGTTGAAGACGGGTTGGGAGCATTGTTTGGGCCGGGTTGCTGAGCAGATCGGCATGGTAGGGGCGGCGAGATACTCGTCAGGGCAATCGTCAGGGCAATCGTCAGTGCAATAGCTAGGTAACAAGCAGAGGCCAAGGTGTCGGGCTGTAGTGAGGTTCTACCTAGCAGTTGCTATAGCATGACCTCAATCAATGAGGGGCCTTTGTGAGCCATGGCCTCTGCGAATGATTGGTCGAGCGCCTCCACCGTCTCGACGGTTGAGGCCTGCAGACCCATACCGCGCGCAATGTCGGCCCAGTTGAGATCGGGGTTACTCAGATCAAGCAGGGATAAAGCGATCGGTCCTGGCGCTTCAACACCCACCCGTGCCAGCTCAATATTAAGAATCGCGTAAGAGCGGTTATTCAAAAGTAGCACGGTGATATCCAATTGCTCTCTCACCATCGTCCACAGTGCTTGAACGGTATACATCCCTGAGCCATCCGCTTCCAGCGCGATGACGGGTCGGTCGGGGCAGGCGATTGCTGCGCCCACCGCGAGCGGTAAACCCTGCCCAATTGCGCCACCGGTCAATGTGAGCCAATCGTGGGCCGGTGCGTTAGCGGTGAGTAAAAAGGTGGCGAGGCTGTTGGTGGCGCCCTCGTCGCAGACAATGGCGTGTTCGGGTAACCGATTGGCCACCACTTTGCCCAGCTCGGCCGCATCAATTTTGCCGTGATTAAGGGGTTGTGCCGCTTGGGCGCTCGCTGTGACGGGTTGGGCCGGCGCATCAAGCAGGTCTGCCAGGCGTGTGAGCGCATCGAGTGCGTCGATTCGCACATCGACTAGGGTGGCGAGGGAGGCAGTGGCTGGCCATAACACGCTTGGCTTGTCCGGATAAGCAAAGAAGGAAACCGGCGCCTTGGCGCCGACGAGCACGACTGTGTCGAGGTCGGCGAGTTGCTCGACAGCCATTTCACCAAAGTAGGCCAGTCGTTCCGTGATCACACGGCCGATACCGCGTGCCTGTCGGGCAAAAAAGGTTTCAGTGACCAACCGGCAGCCGGTGGCTGCGGCAATACGGCCGGCTTGGTAGAGCGCATCTGCTCTCAATGCGCGACCGCCTAAAAATAAGCCGCTGTTGCGCGCGTCACGCAGCTGCTGTGCCACCTCAGCAATGGTGTCGTCACTGGCCCGCTCAGTCGTCACGCTTGGGCACTGCGTGGCGGGCGGCGCAATATCAGTCCAGGCGTGATCGGCGGGCACCACGAAAGTGCTGATGGACCCCGGGTAAACCTGACTGTCGGACAGCGCCTGAAGGCCTGTTTGTGCTAACCCCTCCGCATTGGGCGAGACGGTAAAAGACTCTGATACCGGCGTGGCCATGCCGCGAATGTCGCTGGTCAATGGTGCATCGTGTTGCAGGTGATCGGTTGCGTGGTCACCGACCATGTTGAGAATGGGGGAGTGTGCTCGCTGCGCGTTGTGCAGGTTGGCAATGCCGTTGGCAAAGCCCGGGCCCAGGTGCAGCAGGGTGAGCGCGGGCTTGTCCGCCATGCGTCCGTAACCATCTGCCGCTCCCGTCACCACACCTTCAAATAAGCAGAGTACGGCACGAATCTGCGGCTGCTTATCAAGGGCAGCGACCAACTGCATCTCGGATGTGCCCGGGTTGGCAAAACAGGCGTCGATACCATGCTCCGCGAGGGCATTGATCAGTGATTCAGCACCATTCATAGCTTAATCCTTTGGTCTCTTGGGTGCGCGGTGGATACCGGGTTGATCTGGCACTGCAAAATTTAATCGGGCACCGGTGAGGAGACAGTATAACTGCGCGTTGGGCTGGCTCGGTTTGCTGTGTGGAATCCTGGTGCGCGTAATGTTTCCTGCGAGAAGGCTTCCGCTTGGTCGAGGTAGTGCTCAGAGGAAGGGTCTGTCATGTGACTGCCGTACTGGTGCGTGCCACGAATGGTTTGTTCACCATCGGCGGTCCACTCAATGAGATAGTAAAGGCCATCGCCGGCCACGACGGTAAGATAGTCATCATCATCGCTTAACTTCTCTGCATACATGGCGCGGAGGGTGTCAGGGCCGCCAGATGCTGCCCAAGTGCGTCCTTCGCGTCCATGTCGTTGTATCTCGCCCCATTTAGGATCTAGGCGCCCTGATATGTCCGTGACCGATGCCATACACTTAACCAGCGTGTTTCTGGCGGGGGGGAGGGGTTCCTTTGAACGCTCGATCGACCATTCTTCCAGCAAGACACATACGCCGAGCGCGGCCTGTCGATTGTCTTTGTCGGTATGGAGATCCCAGGACCCTAGCAGGCTCAGCGCTTCCGTTTGTTCCGGTCCGTCAGGTTCGAGCGCGGTCACCGCACTGAGATAGCGATAACCGCGATACCGGGGTGAGTAGGCATTGTCGTGCTTGATATCCGAAAAAGCGTCAAACGTGATCGCCGTGTTGGCGTCGAGTAGCTCTAACCCTCGCACCGCGCGATTGGTCATCCGTGTGGGCCAGCCGCTTTCCTTGGGATAATCGGCGAGGATCGGGTTGCTGCCCTCGGAGCTGATATGAAAAGGGGATTGATTGGCACTGTGGACATAACCTGACGAGGGGTTCGTCACACTGGGCAAGGCTGCTGGGGGCAAATAGGATTGCCAAA
>Ga0257110_1000007_pt1 | contig 130564 bp, 110 predicted proteins | sample LP_taG_7_FD_190184 | JGI IMG/M metagenome (GOLD analysis project Ga0257110, IMG submission 190184) | Marine microbial communities from Northeast Subartic Pacific Ocean, Canada - LP_J_2015_P26_10m | ecosystem: Environmental > Aquatic > Marine > Oceanic | place: Canada: Northeast Subartic...
ACCAAAGGTATCTTCGATTAAACCAAAGGTATCTTCGATTAAACCAAAGGTATCTTCGATTAAACCAAAGGTATCTTCGATTAAACCAAAGGTATCTTCGATTAAACCAAAGGTATCTTCTATTAAACCATTTTTTCACATATACATATACTTGAATACAAACTCGGAATAGTTTCACCAACCATACAAACTACCATATTCCTTTTAAGTAAATAATCTTTAATAATTTTATTAACTTGTTTTCTAGTAATATTTTTGATATGTTTTTCATAAATTAAAGAATAATTACACCATTCTTCATTAGTATATAATAATTGATGAATACCGTTATATTCACTTTGAACATATGAATTTTCCAAAGATTGTAAATAATTACCTTGTATAGATTGTTTTACTACATTTAATTCATGTTGTGTTATGCCATTTTTAATTAAATCATTCAAGATTTCTATAATTAAAGGTAATACTCCTTTTTTTTTACCATTTTTAATAACTCTATTTTTATCAGATATTGCGTATAATACTAATTTACCGGATATATTATAGAACTCAGTAGAACTACCGGATTCGTATGTCAAACCGTTTTCTTCACGTAAAGTATTAAATAAACGACTACTCATAGAACCTCCCAATATTTGACTTAAAACATAAATAGAATATTTATCTACATGACTATGATTACATACACGAAAGGATATATCAATATGAGTGGCTTCAATACCTCGTTTTTTCAATAAATCGTATTTTATTTCTGTTTGATTTGTAATAGATTGTTGTACTAAATACTTCGAAGAATTAATAATAGGTATTTTACGTGTTTCATGGAAATAACTATTTTTTAATAATGATTTTATTTTATCGAATGAAATTGTGGAAACAATACTAAATACCATATTTTGTGGAATATAAAAATCTCGATATATTTCTACTATTTTTTCATATTTTAAAGGATTTTTATTATTTGTATGATACATTAAATCATCAATAGGCATTTCATACGAACTTCCATTATATATTATTTTGTCTGACATATTTTCAATAATACATTCTGGATCATCATTATCACGAACATTTTCTTCTTTTACTACTTTTTTTTCTAATTCATAATCTTTTTTCTCAAACAAAGAATTCATCAACATATCTGATAATAGTTCAATAGCAATACCAATATGTTGATTACTACATTTAACTTGATAACACGTATGATCTTTTTGTGTATATGCATTAATATCAGCACCAATTTCATCAAATTTTATAGAAATATCATTTGATTTTGGAATAGATTTGGTACCTTTGAAACATAAATGTTCAATAAAATGACTCGAACCACGATATCCGTCCGTTTCATATATAGAACCTAATTTTACAAATACATTTATGCTTGTTAATGATAATTTGTTTTCAGGTTTTTCGTACACAATATTAAATCCATTATCAAATTTATGTAAATCTAATTGTTTTTGACTCATAATATATATTTATTATTTAATTATATATTAGTTGTAGAATTTTTAAATTATTTAACGACTGCAAGCAGCTATTTCTAATGGAACACGTCCTAAATCTGGTTCGATTGTACTTTGGTTCCAAGGTCCAACATCATCTTTTGAAATAACAGGATCAGATCTCAATTGAAGATTAGCATTTCTTAAAGATTGACCAATAGTATCTAAACCAATATGGTAACCGGCTTGTAACAAATCTGGAACAGCAACGTTACCTTGGTTTACTGGGTTCAAAGTAGCCCATTGACTGTTTTGGTCTTGTGGAAGTAAATCACTTGGGTCTACACTTTTTCCTACATAATCACCACCTACAGCTTTACTTTCTGTTGGTAAAATAGCATCAGCAGTCTCTTTTACTGCAGGTGTCTCGGGGGTTTCAGCAGCGGTTTCTTCACCACTTGTCATAAACTCGTTGTCTAACATTTTCATGGGTGAATAATAGGCAAATAGCAAGTATGCTAAAACAATTAAACCCAATACCACCAAAATAGTTGTTGTATTCTTGGGCTTGAAAATCTTGAGAACATCAGAGAATTTTTTTCCGAACATCTGTCTTTTATATAAACGACGGATAAAATTTTTTTCATCATTTAAATTATTTTCTAAATATATGGCTTCTAAATATATGGCTTCTAAATATATGGTTTTCAATATTTTATTTATTCAACATTTTTTTCATTTTCTTCTTCATTTATTTCATTTTCTTCTTCATTTATTTCATTTTGTTTTTCATCATTTTCGTTTTGTATATTTTCTGTAGTATCATTTTCAGAATCATCAGAATCAGAATCATCACCAACGTCTATACTACTTTCATCACTATCAATAATATCATCCAATAAATATGTTGTTTTGATACGTTTTGCTTCTAAATATGATGAAAGTGCTAAATCACGAGCGACCTTTGCTTTTCGTCTTGCTTCTTTGTACATTTCATAATATACAGTATTTCTTTGTTTAATTTCCACTTTTTCTTCTTCTGGAATTTTATCTAAATCTAATTCTATTTCTTTAAATTCTAAATTAGAATTTCCTAAAGAATCCACTTTTATTGTATTTTCTTCGATTACTTCATTTTCTATTGTTTTGATAGATTCTTTTTTTTCTTCAATATTTTCTTGAGATTCATCTATATTTTCATTAACATTATCTAAAACTTCTTGTTTTTCTAAAATAATATTTTCTGTTTCTGTTTCTGTTTCTGGTTCTGGTTCTGGTTGTACTTCTGGTTCTGGTTCTGGTTCTGGTTCTACAACATTTTCCATAATCAATTCATGTTCTTTTTCTTGAAAGTTTTCTAAAGGTGTATCAATCTTTTCAATTTTAGTTTCACGTGGTTTAAAAATACACTTATCGAATATATTTACACTTTTCAATACCAGCATTTGTTTTAATTCTATTTCTATCTGAAAACTACGTCCAGAGTATTTAATACCTTGTATTTCTAAAATACTCATAACATTCATAGAATCGTCTAAATCATCAAATACTAATTCTTGTTCATCTTCATTATAAATTTTCAATATTGTTTTTTCTAAATTAGGTAAATTGGTTCTCAATATTGAATTCTTATTTGTTTTTGTTTGTTTTAAAGGTGAAGTAAAAGATACTTCAATATCTTCCAGTTCCAATTCAACATCAAACCATTTACTATGATTTTCATGTATTTTTTTTTGTATATGATGTTCTAAATCTTCAAACCATTTTATAAATTTCTCTTCATCATTTGGAACAACAAAATCACAATAATTCTTTTTTGTAACTTTTTTCTTTGTTTTTTCTAAAGTTTCTGATTTTTGTTCTCCATCACTTCCAACACTTAAATAAACATCTTGTTTTGTTTGTTTAATATTACATTTTGGTGTTTGAACATACAAAGGATTTCCTTGTTTGGATACTTTCATGAAAAAATTACCATTTTGTATTGATAAAGGTTTATTTACTGTAATACTATCAAACACAAAATCATTATTTGTATTATGTATGTGTTCCATTTAATTTTGTATATTTCAATATCCATATTATAAAAACGACTAAATTACGAATAGATCACATCTATTTATTCGTAATAATTCTACTTTATTTTTGTTTGCAATATATATGAAAAATTTACGGGAATTATGTTATCATTTTTTCCAAAGCGAAGATACTAAAAAACAAATTAAAGATATATTGCGTCCACTTTTAAATGTTATTTATAATGAAATTTACATTTATTTATGGATCATCGCTATATATAACATATTGTTTGGAATCCTTATTTTAGCAATGTTCTTTATATTATTCAGAATTCTTAACAGTTTGACTAAATCTAATGATCTAACTGAGAATCCATTTTAATTCAAAATAAATTTATCAATATATTATATAAAACATGAAACATACTTACAAAAATAAATCAAAAAAACGCATTAAAAAGGGTGGAAAATGTATAGGAGATACAAGCACATATGCACAACAAGTATATGGAAATTCTGACCAACAAGCATCCAGAGGTTTTGATAATGTTATTGCTATGAACGGTGGTTCAAGTGTTCCTTTGTCCCCCGGTCAATATCCAGAAGATTCATTATTAAATCCTTCTCAAACAGAAATTGTTTTGAATAATCATACTACTGCACATAGTGCAACTGACGCTTTGAGTACAACTATTAAAGGTGGTTCTCAAAAAGGTGCCGGTTTAACTGAAATGCTTGTTCCTATATCTTTAGTAGCTTTAAATGACGCCATTAAAAAATACATGAAAAATAATTCGGAAAAAGTCATGCAAAAGGGTGGAAATGCTGATATAGACAATAAAATGATGGGTATGATGGCTGAAAACGAGAAATTAATGGCTCAAACACAATGTCAACAAGCAGGATATCCAGCACAAATATCCAACGCACCATATGGATCATCTATTGCTGTTGCCGCAGCAGATTGCAACACTACACTTAGTGGTGGTGGTAAGAGAACCAAAAGAAAACAAAACAAAAAAAGAAAAACTAACAAAAAACGTTCAAAAAACACTAAAAAGAAGTAATCAGGTTCTCAAACAGTATTTTGGTTCTCAAATTCTTAAAAATAATTTGTGTGAAAAAAAACAAGAAATGTAAACTTAAATTTTTTTGTATGAAAATATACAAGAAAATTTTTTTAAGAATTTGAGAACCAAAAACGTATTCGAGAACCTAATTAGACTTTTTTGCACGTTTTTTGTTAGTTTTTCTTTTTTTATTTTGTTTTCTTTTGGTTCTCTTACCGCCTTGTGACACGCCATTTTTGGGATGTTCAGCAATTGCTTTTTGAATTTTTTTTATTGTTATAAACTGTCTATCTCTATATTCAGCTAATTCATTTATTTTTGTTTTAATTTCTTTCAATACTTTTTCACCGTCTTTTATATCAAATTTTTCTATACTTGTTACTGTAGTAGGAGAATCTCTAGGATTATTTATAAAATCGTTTATTTTTTTCATTGTTTTTTGTTGAGTTTCTAACTCATTTAGTGCATCGTGAATTCTTAATAATGTTTTTTCAAAACCGTCTTCCATTTTTTTCTTATCAAGTCTTAATGCATCTATATCATATTTATATTCAGACATTTGTATATTATATAATTACATAAAAATGATATAATATTATTAACGTTTTATTCTAAAAAATTGATTTTAATAATATTATATTAGTTATGTTATAAATGAAATGAATTTGAAAATAACGGTTCTAAACATAAGTAAAGCAGCACGTATTATGAATGGAAATTACCCACCATTAATATGTTATGCATTTGGCAATAAAGATTATGAAAACACAGTATGTGATTGTAAAAAATTTTGTAAATATTCTCCCGGAACAGGTGAATATGTATTATACAATAATAAAATAAATAATATTTATGATAATATTTAAAAATATAATAACGCAAGAAATAAATGATTTAGTATATATATGGATATTGTTAAAAAAGACGGAAAGGAACAATTTATTGAAAATATAAAAACATGGGTTCTGGTTGACAGTAAGTTAAAGTTAGTAAATGAGAAGATAAAAGAAATGCGTGAAAAAAAGAATTTTTTATTGAATCAAATAAATGATTATGTGTATGATAACAATATGAAAGATACTAAAATAGAAATTACAGACGGAGAACTTGTATTTTGTGAAAGAAAAGAGTATGCACCTTTAACTTATAAATATGTAGAAGAATGTCTTCAAAATATCATAAAAGATGAAAAACATATAGAATACATATTAAATTATATAAAAAACAATCGAAAGATCAAGCTTGTAAATGACATTAAACGTAATTTATCCAAATAAAAAATTGATCGACTTTTTTAGAATTTATAATAATGTATAAACATTCATTATTATACATATAATAAAGTATATTCAATAAAAGATGAGTCTAAATGGAATGGTAGAGAAGTTTTCAAAGATCAACTATATTGATGTTCTTATGTTGGAAGGTTCTTTACGAAGTTCCAATATAGTTCAAAAAGAGGTAACATTATGTAGTCTTGACAAAGATCGTTCTATATTGATTGACAAGATGGAATACGAAGATGGTGAACGTATTCATATTTCTTCAGAGAACTTATACATACGTAATGATTATAATATCAAAAACAATAGTGTATTAAGTAATTTGATAAATATGGGTATTATTATTAATGGACGAACCATATTGATTGACGGCGAAGAATATGTGAAATATGGATTTTACAGAAGATTACGTGATTTTCGTCCATATGATGAAGAAGGAACTGCAAGTGAACAAGAAGAGACTGTTAATGAGAATGATTGTTTGAAATTTGCTGAGTGTATTACTGCTGGAAATGTTTTCAATAGTAAGAAGTTGTTTAACAATATTATAAAAATTGTTCCTGAACAAGATGAAGGTACAGAACCAATATTGTATGCCAAAGACACACAAAATAAAAAGAATGTTTTTGGTGTAAGCGATTACAACAACTCGCAAATATTGAAGAATATAGACAGAAAGTATAAAGATATCAACGCTTGTCCTAAACAAGGTGAATGTTACGGAATAGTAAGACGTAAGTTATCAAATAAAGAAGCGAAGAATCCTTATCATATAGGATTTGTGGTGTATAATAAAAACGGAGTAAATATTACTTTGGAAGGATTTACAGGTCAGTATGACAAGTATCGTCCTCGTTTTTGCTTTTATGATACTAATAAAAAAGGTAGAACATTTCATAGTGTTTGGACTGGTGCATTAAAAGATCCAGAACAAGTAAAGGAAATGGGATTTTTCGATAGTAGTGAAACGATTGTTTTGAAAAGAAGAAATGACATTCAATCAGTAATGGAATATCATTATATGGATGAATATGTTTTCGCAAATGTTGGAATATAAAAGTTGTTATTAAACAACTAATAAAAATTAAAAAACAGTTAAAACTAAATAAACATTTTTTTCAATCACTTATTTTTTAGTATGTCTTTTAATTGAACGTTTACTTTTTTTATTTCCACCCTTATATTTATTTGTTTTTCTAAAACGTTTTTTTCTATATTTTTTGGATTTCTTACCACCTTTTTTGGAGGAATTTTCTTCATTCAATTCTTCGATTTGTTGATTCAATCTATCAAGAATCATTTTTTCGTTTTCATCAAGCCTTTCTTGTTCTTTTTCTTCTTGTTCGTATAACTCTGCTACATCGTTTTCTAATTTTTTCAATACTTTTTTTTGTTCTTTTTCTACTTTTTTTTGTTCTTTTTCTATTTCTTTTATAGTTCTTTTAAGAACGCCTTTATCTAAAATACGAGTGGCACCCCTACTTGTAGTTACTGGTGTCCCATCTTGTTCTTTTTCACGACCACTTCTTGGAAAAGGATCATCAGGGTCGTCTGGGTTAGGTACATATGCAAATGGTGTTATAGGTGAAACTGTATCATGTGATGTAGTACTATGTGGAGGTGTTCTTGGTGGTGGTTCTGACATATATATATATAACAGATAAACTAAATAAACATTTTTATGAATTAAATATATATACATTTTATATAGTAAATGGAAATACAAAGATCGTGTGCTGAAAACTACACGTTTTATAACGAAGATGAAAATAAACTAATGCGTGGTGGTTTTGGTTTATCAAGTGTAATAGAAACAATACAAACGAATGAATGTTTTGATAGATATAATCATTTATCTGTTCCAATACCTTTAGTATTGGGTGGAGGTCCAGATTATGAAGATACAGATTACGATGTAAAAGAATGTGAGGAAGAAGAGGATGGTTATCCTGTGATAAATAAAGAAATATATGATAGTCTTTTATTTAACAATTTTCCAGTTTCTGGAGGTGAAAAAAGAAATAAAAATCGTAGTCAAAAGAATTTAAAAATATCTTTACGTAAAACTATGAAAAATCAATAATTTTATAATCTTCGATTTAATATTTTGACCACTTGTTTCTATTGAAACTATTGACCACTAACAATTTATCAGCATTATCTTTCAAGAATCTGGTTTTTCTATCTTCTTCAGATTCTTCTTGAATAATATCTTCAAATGCACCCTTAACATACATATGATTTTTTTCAGAATCACTTGGATCAGGTTTTTTACCATAGCAGTTTACTCCAAATTTCAATTTTGGATTAGCCATATATCCTCCATTAACTCCGGGTCTTCCACACTTATTTTTAGTTTTATCAGATTTTTGTAGTCGTTCATAAGATGATTTTTGTGTTGGAAAGAATGCCATTTGTCCATCACTCCAGCCATAGTTGCACCATTCTCCACCATTTTGATAAGATCGTTCAATTTGATCATATGTTGCAAGTTTAGCACCATATATAGAGCAAACAGTTTGAGCATCATCATATGTATAAATATTATTAGCAACATTAAATACTTCATCATTACCAGAAACATCTTTATTTCCTGAAATATCGGTTTCATCATCTTCATCATCGGTTTCACGTGTATCTAATCTATCCCAACCATCTTTTAAGAAAGTAATGAATATTTCGATAATATTAATCTGGAATACTAATTTGAAAAAGTCTGATACAAGTAATATAACAAATACAATAATGGCAAAGTTATCAATAATATTGATAGATACAGGTTTTACACCTTGTTCCATAGGTATTTTAAGTACATAAATACCTAAATATAGAGTTAAAATGAAAATAAGTACATAGAAAATAGAATAAGGGTCATTAGAGAATTCCAAGAATTCATCTAAATTATTTGATACGATATTTGATTTTTCAGTTTCATTCATATTGAAGAAGTTAGATACTAAGTAAATCAATACAAATGAAAATACCATAATATCCAATAATTTACTCATTCGAACATCCTTTTGTTCTCCAGTAGATTGTTCTTTATTAAATACATCCATCAAGAAATATATTACAAAATATATGGCTAAAAACATAACTAGCACCATGACGTTTGACTTATTTAATACTTCACTCAATTTATCTTGTTTGACTGTACTATTTTCCATATTTTTGATGTATACAATACTATAATATAATATACTATTATATGTTTTTTTTACGATAGAATAAACAATAAGCTTTTGGAGAGACAATTTGCGAATTATCAATAGTAGTAGTTTGTGTATCATTATAATGAACCCATTTTCCTGATATATTTTTCACATATGCAGTATAATGTCCACCCATAATATTTCCACTATGATTACAAACCCCGTATAGATCATAAATATATTTATTAGATTTATATCCTGAAACATAATTAGAAAGATCTAAATTATCAATAGGAAAATCAATATGTGTTTGAATTTTTCTTGTTCCATCTATAGAAAATCGTTTCAATATTATAATCAAAACTTCTGGTAAATTCCAAAATACAGTTTGTTTATAGACATCTTCTTTTTGTTTAGTTTTTTCATTATACCAAGCATTATCTCCTGACATAATTTCTGGTTTAATAAAGAGATCAAAACAATCATATATGTTTGAACAATTTTTTTTATCTTCAAAAATTTGTAAGTCTAATAAGAAATAATGTTCTGGTTTTACAGAATGTATTTTATCATTATCCTTTGATATAATTTTTGTAAAGTAAATTCCATAAAAAGTTTCTATTATTTCCGAATATTCTTTACTATATACTTCTTGTAACATTTCGTAACATTTTTTAGCAATTTTATCTTTTTCATTTTTAACTGTTCCAGTTACTTGTATAGGAACGTTTCGTGATACAGAATTATGTAAACAATCAAACAAAAATAATAAAAATTCACTAATATCATTTTGTGCCCATCCAGTAAATAAATCGCGATTTTTTTTACGTGCTAAATTTTGTACAGCATACACAAATTTATTAGGAGAAATAACACCTGTGGTTTTATACATTAATTGTTGTAATTCACTATATTCATTTAATAAAATAACATCATCTACTTTTTTCTTGTATTTTTCACATGGTTTAGATACTAAAAAATGATTTAATTCATCTGTATGATTTAAAACTTGTAAACATGAATTTAAAAAACATGTATTTCCTAAATTAGCTAATCCAACTAAAGTTGGTTCATCTTGTTTGTTTTTTTTTATATTTTGCATTTGTGTCTTTCTAAATAATATAAATAAATATCTTTATACTTATTTATATAAAAAGAATGGATCTTTCAAATAATTACGCATTTCAAACACTTGTCCGTACATTAGATGATTACAGCGATAATATGAGTGATTATAATTCGAATATGCGTCATTTAATTAATTCGATGAATCGTTTTATAGATTTACAGTTAGATTCAGAGCCTTTATTACATAATACTGATAGAGTTAATAGAAATAGTATTCCAAATAGAACTAATATTTTTCAACAACCATCAGTCCCTCATAATCAACGTTCTTTAGGTTTAGGTTATAATTTATTTAATCAACCATATTTTACACAGCCAATTCAAAGACCTATTCAAAGACATTTTCAGGATGTAGTCATTCGTCCAACATATGAACAAATTATCAATGCTTGTCATTTTTATCTACATGATAACAGTATGCCCGTAAGTACGTGTCCAATATCGTTATCGCCTTTTATAGAAGGTGATGAAATATGTCGTATTAATTATTGTAGTCATATATTTAAAAAAGAATCAATAATGGAGTGGTTTAATACCAGTGTTAGATGCCCAGTATGTCGTTACGATATACGTGATTATGTAGATATTTCAAATAATACACAATCAAATAATGAAGATACAGAAGAAAATTCAAATGAAACGAGTTCTAATCCTCCTTCATCAACTTCTTCAACATCAAATACAAATACAAATTTTAATCCATATAGAAATGGACAAAATGTAATAAATCGTTTTGGAGAATCATTAGAAAATTTTCTTACAAATGAATTGAACAATATAGATGTGGATAGTTCTATAGGACAATTATTGTATTCTTTTGATATACCTATTATTTCAAATAATACAACACCTAGTACAAGTATTATTATAAATGATGTAGTTGATATTTCATACAATAATACGTCGGATATTTCAGGAAATATACCATCGATTTCTTTACTTTAAAAACATATCCATAGTTTGAATTCCATGTTGTTTATTGTATATTTTTGTAAGAAACTGATCAAATAACATTTTTTTGATTTTTTCGGAGCAATATTTTTCCTTCTTTTTCATAAATGTTTCAATATCATCGCCATAGTTTTCTTCCAACACTTTCATTTCTTTGGTATACTCTCTGATATTTTTAGTTTTATTTTGTTTTTTCCATATTTGTTCCAAAGCTAATCCAAAGAGTTGTTGAAGTGGTTTCATTAACTGATTTGTGATATAGTGATTATAATCGATTTGCAATTTATTTTGTATGATGTATTCTGGATTTTCGATTTTATCCCCTTGAAGTGCCTTCTTGTCTTTAGTATTTATATATAAATACTTAATACGATCACCTGGTTTGGGTTTATTTCCAGGATCTCTTTTTCCCATTCTGTTTGCTAATACATTATGAGCAATTTGCTTTGGATTTTTGTAATATCCGCGTAAAGCTTTGGTAATTGCCAATTTATCCATATGAATTTTTCCCTGTATGAGATCTTCTAAATAATTATTCAAAAATTTGATGGAATTGTCTATATTTGTATCTTTCATTAATATGTCCAACACACCACCATATACATCTTTAACTAGATCACAATTATCACGACGTTTCAAAACCAATCCCATATATTTCAAACTCCCCTTATTTGGATCATCTTCATACAACATTCCTACATAACGTTTCTTTGATAATAATATGAAAGGCATCAAAGTTTTTTCATATTCTAAATCCATAGGTGGTTTTAAATATTGACTACATAAATGAGCAGCATCTTGTGCAATTTCAATTGTAAGTGCTAACGCTTTTTGACCCCTAATAGGTTTTTTTGTTTTAGGATCTTCCAAGTTAAATGTGAAGAATACACTATCGGTATCTCCGTACACGTACTCTGCTTTGGTAAGAACAACACCATCTTCTTTTGTTTCATACATTCGATCTCCATAAACTTCTTCTATGATTTTTTTGGCGTAAATGATCATGGACCTTCCTGTAGCTGTAGTAGAAGCAGCAACATCTTTTTCATAAAATGTCGATGTTTTGGCTCCACATTGTCCATACAAAGAATTGGCAGTAACCTTATAACCTAATTGTCTTTTATCTAAGATATTTTGCATGAATGGATCAGGTTCAGATTTGATTTTTTTTCTGGTGGCTTTTCTGGCGGATAATAATTCTTCTAAGATGGAAGGCATAATAGATTTTTGACCATCTGGTAATTGCGCCCAACAACATATGATTTTACCGACTTTAGTTTTAACTTCCCGAGCTTTTGGATTATTTTGAGGTCGTAAATATCTATAGTCGTCGAATTCAATATGTATGTATTCATATCCAGGTAAATTTTCATACAAATACTCTCCTGTTTTAGGATTTTTTTCACCTGTTTCTTTTATTAAATTACCTTGTAGATCATATTCTTTGGTCCATACTTTACTATCATGTGAATAATTTTGTGAAATCATGGATGAAGGATATAGTGATGAATAATCAACACAAGCAACTGGATTGTCCATATACATAGAACATTTAGGAGGTAATACAATAGCTCCTTCATAACCACCTCCATTATTAGACCTTTGTAGTTCAGGCATTAATGTATTTTTTTCCCTACATTTTTTAGCGACATAACTGGTTAATTTAATACCTTGACCTCTAAAGACTAAAAACGAAATAGGTACACTACAAATACTAGACATTTCAACATATCCCGTTAATACATCTATTTTGTTCATCAAATGATGAACTAAGTTGCAATCTTGAATACAGTATTTAGCAACCACCGCTCGGTCACTACTATTTCCGTTTGATAAACGAAAGATGTCTTGTGGTGAAACATCATCTTTAGCCATAGTCCATTTCAATTTGAAATTCATATCTAAATCATGTTGTCCTTTTATTACAATAACGTTGAATTTTTTACCATTTTTTTCCACATTTTTCATAATATCAAACACTTTAAATTTTTCACCACCGTTATAATAGTCAGATGAAAATTTAGTAATTTCGATATGAATATAATCACCAATATTCAACCCAGCCAAATTACTACTATATAAATGTGTATGATCTTCTTCAATTAAATATTCTATGTTTTTAATAGTATCACTAATAAATTCACCGGCTACGTCGTCTAATTTGTATGAAGATAGATTGAAATCTCGTCTAAAATAACTATACATATCAATTTGTAGTCGCCCCGTCATTTTGAAGTATCGTAAATCATATTCTCCACTAGCTAATACAACTTTAGTATTTTCCAAATCTTCTGTATTTTGTTGTGTTTCTTTATTAAATACTAATTTTGCTGAAAATTCATTACAAATACGTGAGAATTTCATGAATTCATTTGTGCACATATTTTCTTGTGCTCGTCTAAACAAGAATTCATAATCAAAACCAAATATGTTATAACCAATAATAATATCTGGATTTTCTTTTTCCATAATTTGTGTCCATTTTAATAATAGTTCTTGTTCTGTAGTACACGTATCAATTTCGATGTTGGATATTTCATCACAATCGCCCAATACCAAACAGTGATTTAAATAAGGTTTTGTTTCTCCATATTTCATGAATGTAGATCCAATAAATGTAACACGATCACCTTCTAGTTTAGGAAATCCACTACTCATGTCCATAAATAATTTATTGATTTCATCTATTTTTCGATCACGTTCAAACTCATTACTATTCAAAATATCAATAATAGTGGTTTTTTCATCAACTTTTTCCTTTTTTGTTTTAGATTTTTTCCATGTATTTTCATTATCTGGTTCTTCAATATCTCCTACATTATGTTCTTGTGTTTCTTCTTGTTTGGAATTTTCAAACATTTGTTCTATACCTAAAATTGTATTATTTTTTTCCAACACAATAGATCCTATTGATTTATTTAGGAGTTTTTTAATAGCAGATTTGACTTTTTCTTTTGAAATTTTATTAATTGGATATACACTATCTACATCTTCAAATTTACCATAATTAAAAGCGGTCATTATAATTTTTTCCAATAATAATACGATTCTTTTATTATCCATATTATCTTGTGCATTAAATATGTCTACAATATTGGTGGCTAGTTTTTTATAACTTTTGATAGGAACTGGAAAATCTCCATGACTACTACTAGCTTCAATATCAAAACTACATATTTTATATGGTACACGAGTTTCTTTAGATGTGTTTGGTTTTACATATTTTTTAAGAGAAGTATATTCATATTTACATGTAGTATTTTTATTTTGTACGGTTGTAACTTTATTTGTTTGAATAAAGACCCAACCGGACGGACTAATTTCTTGAATATGGAAATATCTAAGTAATGGTGGTATGTTACTTTCATACAATTCAAGTGTTGTTTTATTGAATACAAATGGTTTAAATTTACGATTATTGGTTTCACTATCATAAGTGAAGAATAGATTTTTGACAGAGTTCATAGCTTTGGTATTTTTGAATTCTAAAAACACAAATTTATGTGTTTTTCCACCAGTAAATCCATACAATTTTTTACGATCGATTAATTTAATAGACAATATAGCTTGTGAAAATTTTCTTAAAGACTCTTTTTGTCTGAGAAATTGTAATAATTCAAGTGCATCATTTTCTTTCCAATTATCACCAACTTTTAAATAGAAGAATGGGTTATAATCAGTAATAGTAATTGACGCAGTTTCACCTGTTTCATTAATTCCAAACATTTGTATATAGAATTGTTGTTCTGCATAAGGTAATTTTTTATCTCGACTATCATTTGATGAAATAGATTCATTATCACTATTTCCTGTACTATCTTTTTTGGATTCATCATACACATTAAAATCGATGAGTCTAAAGTTTTTTCCAATTAATTTTCGAGATTTATTAGATGCCATATTAATTATATGTGTTTCGTTTTGTATGATTTTATATGAAACACTTTTTGAAATCAATTTTATCAATTTTTATTTTTGATAAAATTTATATTACTTTTTAGCCCATTTTATAAAGTCTTTACTTTTACGAGAACCACCATAATATTCGAATGACATATTTGGTTTTTTCTTAAAAATAGTAGGATATCCTGATGCAACAAAAGTAGGGTTTTTATTTTTGAATCCATCTTCATAAGTTGCTTCAATATTTAATATAATAGGAACTTTCATTCCTTTTTCAGATTGTTGATCTAAAGTATTTTGCATTATTTGCCAATCATTATTCATATGTCTACAGTGTGTACACCAATCTGCATATAATTTTCCAACATAAGTTTCATCAGGATCATTTTCAATATTTTGGAATGTAGTTATAATGTTTGGTTTGGTATCTTCATAGTTATCATTATTTATTTGTAATAAATTTTTTTTATTTTTGATTTTTTTGTCTTTAGTTTTTTTGTTTTTTTCTTTTAATGATTTTTGTTTGGAGTTTTTGAGTTGTTTATTAATATTTCTTTTATTATTCTTTTTTGTAGTATTTTTGGGCATTATATCAAAGATACTTTAAGTTATATATTTATAGTACATTAAAATGAAAATTTGAAAATATTTTAGAACATTATATTATATTACTAATACATATGAATATTCAAAAACATTTATTTTTATTATTTTCTATATTGGTTTTCGCCGCTGGTGGATATGTATATGCGAAAGAGTCTATGAAACAAATTGAAGGTTTTGAAGAAGAAACACATGATGAAGAAGATGAAGATGAAGATGAAGATGTTTCTGGAAATGATTTACCTAAATTGTCTTCATCAACATGTCCTGATATGTTAATTAAAACAAGTGAAGGATTATTGTTATATAATTCTAAAGAGCCTAAATCAGAAAACAATCCAATTCCATTTTATAATTTAGATGAATATATCAATTATTTAGACACACAACGTCAACAAGGTGTAAGATGTCCAATATTGTATTTCCAAGAAGAAGAAAATACACAAGGTGAAACTGTCTACAGAAATCGTCCAAGTCCATTTGATCCACAAGGTGGTTTACCTCAAACAGTTCCATTATTTAAAGAAACACCTAAAATAGTTCCTGTAATTAATTCTGGAAATGATAGTAATATATACAACAACAATATGTATAATAGTTTTGATCCACATGGTCTTCAACAAGGTCAATATACACCAATAGATAAAATACATGAATCTACAAAAAAAGGGTCATCTACAAGTGATAATCCTATGGATACAAATTGGGGAGGAGTTTTATATACACAAAAAGTAGTAGAATCCGGAAAATATAAACATCGTGAAGTTGAACCTCCAAATAAAAATATTTTTGCTGTAAAAGATAAATATCCAACAAAACCAAATATGATGTAAATAGACTATTTTTAAGATACCTTTGGTTGAATCGAATCTACCTTTGGTTGAATCGAATCTACCTTTGGTTGAATAAATAATTTAGAAATATTTTCTGCACATGTTTTATTGATTTTCCTTGGTTTTCCATCACTTGAATAATATAAAATATTTTCCATACAATTCGGATCATTTTCTAAACAATTCAATAAATTAGAAAATGTTCCAAACTTTTCCATAATTGCTAAAGCAGATTTTGTAGATATTCCAGGTATTTGACACAAAACTATTTGACCTATATTTTCTTTTGTAATATTATCTTTTTTGACTTTTTTAACAAAATTGCTATAATCAGAAGGTTTTTTTTCTTCTTCATTATTTTCATTATTTTGATAACAAGGTAAAGATCCTTTAATAAAATTACGTCCAATTTTGTCTGCCATTTGCATAATTAATTCAGCAGTTTCTTGCAGAGAACTGGTTCTTAAAACACTGAAACCTTTAAAAAAATTAAGAGATGTAATACAAGAATAAACGAGTTTTCTTTCTGCTAAAGTTTTTAATGTATTTAAAGGTCCTTCAATTATATAAATAATATTATGAATTGGAAATCCACTTGAATGAATTAATCTGTGTGATTGTTCATCATATCTTCCATCTTTAATACTTGCTAAAAGATCTTTTAATGTTTTTCTTTCAATTAATATAACATCTTTTAAATCATCTGTTTGAATTAAAATATCTCCAATTGTAAGTAGATGATATGTTATTTGATGAACATTTGATGGATTTTCTTTCATAATTTGTATTATTTTTTCATGTAAGTCTTGTTCTCTTTGATCTAAAGTAATTTTCATTATATTACAAATATTATAATGAAATCGAATTAAAACATTAAGTAGTTTTACTAAATAATAAAAATTACAAACTTAATGGTAGTAAGTAGTTCTAACGTCACCACCAATAGGGCGGGATGGACGTGGGTGGCTGGTCAATCTAAGAGTTCTCAAACAACTTAATTTACCGCAAGGAACAACGGATTTTCCTACACCGTTAGTACCGAAATGGATAGAAGTCCAGGATTCACGTCCGACTTGATATGGAAATCCAGCCTTCTTGTTTCCTCCTCCTTGATCTTGATTGTTTGTTTGAGCGTAGTTTCTAGCTCTGGATGCAGAATTTGAAAGTCCCATAATATATACTTACTAAATATATTTTATTTTGCGAAACAATATAAAAATAATTTATGAAATACATTAAATAGAATTCATTTTATTTCCAAAAATAACATGAATCCTAATAGTGATGATATTCGTATTGAAAAGAATTCAAACGGAGTTGATACATTTATATTTGATCCATATAATCCGCTAAATGTAGAAATTACTGTAAATGATGTTCACAATATTTTGAAAAAATATGGTATAAATTTAACGGTTACCAATTTTACTTTATATAAACGAGCATTTATACATAAATCATACATAAAACGTAGTCAACACGAAAATGATGAAAATAATATTGTTATTGTTCCCAAACCAGATGATTGTATGCCATTACACACAAAATCAAATGAAAGATTAGAATTTATTGGTGATGGATTATTAGAAGCAATAACAAAATGGTTATTATATCGTCGTTTTCCTAAAGCTGATGAGGGTTTTATGACTGAAAAAAAGATTGCAATGGTAAAAAATGAAGCGATTGGTAAATTAGCACAAGAAATGGGACTTGATAAATGGTTCATATTATCTAAACATACAGAAAGTAAAAATACTCGTGGTAATTTAAAAAAATTAGGTTGTTTGTTTGAAGCTTTTCTTGGTGCTATGTTTTTAGATTTTAATAAGTTGAATGTGAAAGATGAAGATGGATGGTTTACTAATGTATTTTTAACAGGTCCAGGATTTCAAATGGTACAAATATTTTTAGAAAATGTATTTGAAAAACATGTAGATTGGATGAATTTGATACAAAATGATGATAATTATAAAAATATATTACAAATACGAATTCAAAAAGAGTTTAAGACTACTCCATATTACATGGAAATTAATGAGTATAATCTAGATACAGGTTATCATATGGGTGTATATTTATGTTTAGGACAACCTACATTTGGATTAACACATTATGACAGTATATCATATTCTAATTTTTCATCATTTTCAGACATACATCAATATATGTCAGAAAAAGGCAAGATATTTTTATTTTTAGGCGAAGGTATACATAAAATTAAGAAAAAAGCAGAACAAATCGCTTGTGACGAGTCAATTCGTCATTTATTTGAATTTTGAAAACTTTTTAAAGTAGTATATAATATATAAAAATATACATTATATTATATACATAATAGTAATATAGTATGGAAAATTTTGATATTGCTTCATTAAAAATAAAAAAAGCTCCAGCAACAAAAACATCTGTTTCAATATCTATTAAACCAACTAAGTCTATTTTTGGTTCTATTTCTAAAAACTCATCTGATATTTCTATAGATGATGTATTAGATGAAAATAAAAAAGATGAAACAGAAATATCTACACAAGAAAAAGAAGAAAATACAAAAGAACAATCTAAAAAAGATTCCAAAGATAAAGATGATGATAAAGATGATGATGTTATTAAATTAATGGTGTTTGATAAACGTAAAACTGCTCACATAAATCGTAATAATATTTTGGAAAGAATTAATGAAACTATTATAGAAAACCGTGTTATTTCAAAAGCACCTGTGGTTCTTGAAAATACATCAATAGAAAAAAAGTCAGAAGAAAAGGAAGAAGAAGAGAAGAAAGAAACGGAAGAAGTAGAAGAAACGGAAGAAGTAGAAGAAACGGAAGAAGAAGTAGAAGAAATACAAGAAGTACTTCCTAAGAAACGTCAAAAAAAATCATCATCAAAAGATGGTAGTAATGAAGATGAAGATATTGATGATATTGATTTTACAGAAGTAAAACTAGGTTCAAAAATAGTAAGTCAAAGACTGCCACCTCCTGAAAAAATATTATTGAAGACATCTCCATATTATATGTATAATCGTAAAATTTTCACACAAAAATTATCAAAAATATTGGATCCATATAGAAAAGAATTAGAAAAGAGTGATGATGCAATTAGCTGTGATACTTTGCGTAATTCCAAAAGTAATAGTTTCAAATTATTAACACATCAAAAGATTGTGACTGATTATTTGAATTTATATACTCCATATAGAGGTTTATTATTATATTATTCTTTAGGTTCAGGTAAAACATGTACATCTATAGCAATTGCTGAAGGAATGAAGAGTGAAAAGCGTGTAGTTTTGATGACACCAGCATCTTTAAAGATGAATTTTTTCTCGGAATTGAAAAAGTGTGGAGATTTATTGTATCGAAAGAATCAGTATTGGGAATTTATAAGTTTAGACGGAGAACAAGAAACATTAAAGATATTAATGAAGGCGTTGAGTTTACCAAAAGCATATATTGAGAAGAAGCGTGGAGCATGGATGGTAGATGTAAAGAAACCATCTAATTTTTCTCAATTATCCGAAAGTGATCAAGAAAGTGTAGATGATCAATTAAACAATATGATACGTGCAAAGTATATTGATGTAAATTATAATGGTCTTACACGAAAGAAATTAGAAGAATTTACACATGGTAATAGTGAAAATCCATTTGATCATAGTACTGTAGTAATAGATGAAGCACATAATTTTGTTTCACGTATAGTAAATAGTTTAAAAGATAAAAAATCAATTTCAAACATATTGTATAATTATTTGATGGATGCAACAGATGTACGTATTGTATTATTGACTGGAACTCCTATAATAAATTATCCAAATGAAATTGCTGTATTATACAATATATTGAGAGGATATATAAAGACATGGAAATTTAATTTGCGTACTACAGGTGAAAGTACAATTAAGAAAATAGATACAGAAATAATAATGTCAATTTTTAAGAATAATGGTTTTACAAATTACGATTATGTTGATTATAGTGGAAAAGAGAATGGTCTTTTAACAATAACTCGTAATCCATTTGGATTTGTAAATACATATGCATTAAATTCAAAGAAGAGTTCAAAAGGTGGTGCAAAAAAGGTTTCAAAAACTAAATCAAAGAAGCCTTCTACACAAAAATCAAAAACAAAGAAGGATACAAAGTTAAAAGACTTGAAATTTTTCGAAGAAAATAATGGAAAAATAACGATAAGTCCATTAGATTTAGATGATTTAGATTATGAAGAAACAACAGATTATCATAATGATACAAAAGAAGTACCACAAAAAGGTGCAGGTATTTTAGAGGATTATAAAGGGATGAAGTTGGATGATTCAGGTAATTTGTCTGATACAGACTTCAAGAAGATGATAACAAAGATATTGAATATGAAGAAAATAGATATAGTTGGAAGAGTAACTGTTGAAAAGTATAAATGTTTACCAGATGATTCATCAAAATTTTTGGAGATGTTTATAAATCCAAATAATGGAGAAGTAATAAATAAGGATTTATTTAAGCGTCGTATACTAGGTTTAACATCATATTTCCGTAGTTCTCAAGAAAAGTTAATGCCTCGTTTAGAATCAAATGATCGTGGTGTGAATATTCACAAAGAAATGGTTGAAATGAGTGATTTTCAATTTGGTATTTATCAGAAAATACGAAAAGAAGAGCGTGATAGAGAAAAGAGTAATAAAAAACGTGCAAAAAAGAAGTCAACTATGGCACAGGCGGTAAATGAAGCAACAACAGGAGAAGTGTCATCTTCTTATCGTATTTTTTCTCGTTCAGCATGTAATTTTGCATTTCCAGCGGAATATCCTCGTCCTTTGCCGGATAAAATGGATGGAAAAGCAGTATCAGAGAATGAATTAAATGGTCTTACACAAAATATGTTACGTAATATGGATGATTATATAGGTGATTCAACAGAAACAAATGATGATGAAATAAATTCATATCAAGAAAGAATAAATAAAGTTCTTGAAATATTAAAGTATAATCCATTACAACCAAGAGAACAAGAATATTTGACAAAAGATGGATTAAAATTATATAGTCCAAAATTTTTAAAGATATTGAATAACATACAAGATGAATCAAATAAAGGGTTGCATTTGTTGTACAGTCAATTTAGAACAATTGAAGGTATTGGAATTTTCAAATTGGTTTTAGAAGCAAATGGTTTTGCAGAATTTAAACTAAAGAAAACGGAAGATGGTGAATGGTCATTTGATTTGTCTGAGGAAGATGAGAAGAAGCCAAAGTTTGTATTATACACAGGTACAGAGACAACTGAAGAAAAGGAAATAATTCGTAACATTTATAATAGTTCTTGGGAATTTGTATCTCCAAATATAGTTGAAAAGTTGAAAAAGATATCTCCTAATAATTTTATGGGTGAAATAATAAAGGTATTTATGATAACATCTTCTGGTGCAGAAGGTATAAATTTACGTAATACACGATATGTACATATAGTGGAACCATATTGGAATATGGTACGTATAGATCAAGTTATTGGTAGAGCTCGTCGTATTTGTAGTCATGAAGATTTAGATGATAAATTAAGAACAGTAAAGGTATTTTTGTATGTATCGACATTATCAAAAGATCAACGTAGTAGTGATAAGAATGAGGAAATGCGTATAAATGATTTATCTAAACGAGATGGTAAAACCGTTTATACAACGGATGAAAGTTTATTAGAAATAGCAGATATTAAAAGGGATATAAATCAACAAATATTAATGTCTATGAAAGAAACAGCAATAGATTGTTCATTATACAGTAGTAAATCGGATGAAAATATAGTATGTTATGGTTCTCAAAAACAAGTTCGATCAAATGATTTTAATTCATATCCAAGACTTGAAGAAGATCGTGAAGTTAAGGATAAAGATGAGTACGAAAAGATTAGTTGGAGTGGTATTGAAGTAATAGATCCTTTGAGTAGTAAGAAATACGCTTTAAATGAAAAAACAAAGGATGTATATAATTTGGATAGTTATCATAGAGCTCGTCAAGGTCAAGGTTCTTTGGAAAAAGTGGGAGTATTCATAAAGACACGAAGTGGATGGGGTATTGAGTTCTCAAAATAAGATTTATATGTGTTTGTTTTTTCTATAGATTTTATATAAAAAACATATGAAGATTTTAAAAAATTTACATATTATATTTTTAATATTATTATTAGTTTTTGCAATATACATTTATATGTATTACATTCATGATTATATGAGAAAAACAAAAATAGAGAATTTCGAAACATTTAATAATCAAACAAATCAAGCAATATTGGAATTAGAACCAACTAAAAAGATAGCATTTTGTTTTTTGATATATGATAAAATAAATAATTTAGATTTGTGGGAGAAATTTTTTGAGAATGTAGATCATAATAAATACAATATATATATTCATTATAAATCGAACAATGATCTAGGAAGTTTTAATAAATACAAAATATCAAATTGTGTGAATACAAAATGGGCAGATAAGTCACTTGTAAAGGCTTCAAATTTATTATTTACAACAGCTTTTAAAAAGGATTCAAACAATTATAAATTTATATTATTAAGTAATTCGTGTATTCCGTTGAAGTCATTTAATCATGTGTATGATTTTTTAACAAAAGATAATAAAGGTCATTTGAATTCATTTGAAATTGACCGTTGTGGATATTATTGTAAGTCAAAGTTTAATATTTCATATCCCCATTATTTGGCAAAATGTAGTCAGTGGGTAATTTTAAATAGATTATTAGTAGAACGTATTGCATCAGTAGATGATAAAGTAATAGATAAATGGTTTTCAGATATTTGGGCACCTGATGAAATATTTTATTATTCTTTTATTAAATTAAATAAATTGGAAAATGAAGTAAAAATAACAAAGTTTGCTTCAAATAATGCAACAACATTTATATATTGGAATGGTATGGATTATAAATACAAGGATGCTAAACACGAATCCCAACATAAAATAAAAACATCAATTTTGAAAAATTATAATATAATAACTAAAGAAGAATTAACTTATTTGATGGATTCAGTATGTCTTTTTGGAAGGAAATTTCTTCCAAATTGTTTAGTAATTTTAGAAAATAATCGTCAAACACATATTGTTAATTATATTTCTAAATATATTTGAAAAATAGAATATAAAAATGTGTTTTATATTTTTATAAAGGATATTGTGTAAGATGAACGAATCTAATAATGTCATGACTTTAAAAACTGTTCAAGTTTCATCTTTTAAATTTTTGGCAACAGCTATAAAGGATATTCTTACTGATGCTTCTATAATGTTTTCAAAAAATGGTTTACGTATAATTAATTTTGATAAAACTCATACAATATTGGTAAATGTAATTTTACATGCTAATAAATTTGAGAAATATGTTTGTGATCCTGATAAGATAATTATTTGTGCAAATACACTACATTTATTCAAAGTGATTTCCACTATGTCAAATGATGATACTCTTTCTATATATATTGAAAAGGACGATTATCATGATGGTGTTGTATCTCATTTAGGTTTACAATATGATAATGGTGATATAAAGCAGTGTTATACACAAAAGTTACGTTTAATAGAGCCAGATAATGAAGAATTGGTGGTTCCTGATGTGACATATTCAACAGTGATAAATTTACCAACATCTGATTTTCAGAAGATAATTCGTGATTTGAATGGTATATCGGACCGTATTGAAATTAAATCAGTAGGATCGGATTTGATATTTTCTTGTGAAGGAAATTTTGCAAGTAGTCGTATTTTGCGTTCTGAGTCAGATGGATCTATGGAGTTTATTCAAAAACCTGATGCATCTGTAGTAATTCAAGGTGAATTTTCTTTAAAGTCTTTGAGTCATTTTATAAAATGTACACCTTTATGTAGTAATTTGGAGATGTATTTGGGTAATGATTTGCCTTTAATTGTTAAATATGATGTTGCATCTTTGGGAGAAATTAAATTATGTTTGGCTCCTTTACCTCCATTATAAATTTTAATTATTTAAATAAAATATAAATATAAATCGAAATTTTTATATTTATAAATGGTGTATGTGACTTTTGAAAAGATTCCTTCAGCACGTACAGGTAATATACTATTTCAATATTTATTTACAAAGCGTATTTCATTAGAATATGGTCACACATATATACCAATAGAAGAAATTACAAGTAAAAAAAATAGTATTTATATAAATGATACAAATTCAAGTTATTATTTGTTTGAATCAGATAAACATGAATTAGTTAAGAAGGATATAATATGTCGTGGATTTTTCCAACAAGATAAATATTTTATAGATTATAGAACTGATTTATTGAAAGAAATTTATAATTCACACGATTATTGGTATGGATTTTCTGGTAATAAAGAATATATAAATAGTTTTTTACAAAGTTCTCAAAAGTATTCGTTTCGATCGACGGATATTGTTATTTCTTTACGTTTGGATGATTTTTTACAATTGCCGTGTCCTACAAGTGATATTTTGCCTCCATCATTTTATTTGGACATATTAGAAACTATATATTTTGATACTTTGTATATTGTGTGTGACAAACTGACGCATTATTGGGAAAATGAATATATGAGATTTTTCGAAAAATGGTCACCAATATTAATACAAAATACTCTATTGGAAGATTGTGCGGTTATGTTAGATTGTCCGCTATTTATTCACAGTAATAGCACATTATCATGGTTTATGAGTTTTTGTTCTCGTAAAAAGGTTCAGCGTTATATTCCTCAAACGAATTTTTATAGTGGTCAAAGTTTGGGAATAATAGAAAAAGGAGATCAAATCTTTTCAGTAATTCCATTAAAACATAATGAAGTGTATGAATTGAGTTCAGAAAATTATTATAAAAAAAGTATATATTCTTTACCATATTGTATTCCAGATGAATTAATAGTAGACTATGATGTTTTAAAGAAGAAAACAAATAAAATAGCAAGTTTAATACCTGGTGACAAATCAACATATATTTTTGGAGTAGGTGATGAAAATAATTATTATGAGATGTATCAGAAATCTTTATTTGCACATACAGAAAAAAAGGGTGGATGGGATTGTTTGCGTCATTATGAAATATTGGCAAATGGTTGTATTCCAATTTTCAAAGATTTGGAACATTGTCCAGAATCAATATTGACAACTTTTCCAAAAGAATTAATAAAAGAGGCTTGTGATAAATTACTACCTTGGAATTATAACAATAAGTCTTTGTATGATGAATATGTTATGCGTTTACTGAATCATGTTCGTATGAATTGTAGTTCTTCATTTCAAACACAATATATATTAAATAAGATGAGTAATATAAAACGTCCTAAGAATGTATTATTATTGCGTTGTAATTGGGGTATAAATTACACACGAGAGTTATTTTGGATAGGTTATAAAAGGTATATACAATCGATTGGCGGATGTGCAATAGAATATCCAAAAATGGATTTCATGTATGATGATTATATAAATAAAGGAGTTCCATTATATGGTAATGGGTTTACATATTCAAAACGTTTAAAATATGACTACGAATATTCTATTTCAGAATTAATGAATAAAATAGAAACCAGATTTTTTGATTTTATAATTTATGGTAAAATAGGTCCAGATGAATTGGAAGAAGGTTCTCTAGAAAATCTGCCTTTATGGTCATCAGTATTTAAAAAATACGGAAAACATGAAATAATTTTTCTTTATGGTGGAGATGAAACGACTCATATGAATTCAAGTAACAAATATCGAGATCATTTATTCAAACACGTAAAATATGGTACATGTTTTGTACGTGAATTATGTATGAACTAACGTTTCATTTTGTATAAAACAAAAGCCAAGAATAATCCAAAGAAGTTTTTGGAAAAGAGATCAAGAATATTATAAAATACATTTTTCCATTTGTATGATAATAATGAAGATATTCCGTACAACGCCCATGCTGTTACAAAATACCAGAATGTTATTTTTCCAATATTTGTAAATTTTGCAAATTCATGATATATAATGTAGAACATAACAATAAATGGAATAAAACCGAAAAATGCACCAGTGCTATAAGATAACCATTTTAATTCTGAGATATAACCAAATGCTAACATAATAGTATTTAAAATACCTATTGTTGTTAATGGTACAATATTTTTGATAGTCATTTCATACAAAGAATTATTGTGTTTATTGTTAATAAAGTTCAAATACATCGTATAAGTGTATAACATGGATGGTGTAGTAATTAACCAATCATAATAACGAACCGGTGTAATATTATTTATATTAGCAAAATTAGAAACCATCCAAATATAAAAGGTTGCTTCAATAACTTGAACAAATAGTTCAATAATTAAAAGTCCTTTCACTATATTGGCGGATGCATCATATTTTAATGTTAATACATATACATCAATAATTCCTGTAAGAATTTGTATACAAAAAGATGCTAAACCAGTGTCATATACTAAGTCAGACATTATATGGATTATTGGTTAGTTATATATTTATTATTGGATATAAATATATAAAAACGTTATTTCTAAAATTCAGGTTCATGTTTTTTAAATAAACAACCTTGAATAGATACATTATCTATAGGGACTATCATATTTGGGTCTTGTATTTGAGTATTATCTAACCATATTTTTACAATACAAAAATGTTTCTTTGGAGATATTGTAATACCATTTACAGATTCATTATTTTTTTTCAATAAAGATTCCCCACATGTTAGGTAAAACAGATTTTTCCATACTTGGTCTACATTTTTATTACTAACTTTAAAAGAAAAACATCCACCATTACGATTTTTTTCATCTTCCCAACGTGGAGTTATACCATCTCTCATTAAAAACAACATAGTATTTACTATTATATGACCACCAATTTTACAATTAACACTTACAACTTCTTCAATAGTACTCAATTTATTTAATATAATTGTATAACTGGATAAATCCCAATTTTTATTGTCTGGTAAATGGTAATACAAATTCCATTTATCATACAATTTGTATTTTGTGTCTTTTAGAGCTTTAGTGACACTCATAGGGCACACTTACCTATACATATATTGTAATATTTATCTTTATATAGTTTTGAATCTATTCTGAAATGGTATGAACTTTATATTCATCTTCTAGAATTTCAATATATTGCTTATGTGTTAGTTCCAAACTATTAACATTATTATCAAGTAAAAGTATCTTATATCTATTATCAAAAACAAACGATTCATATTGATATACCAGTTGTCTAAATACAAATTCAGAACTAAATAATTGATTTCCCACAATAAACCAACTTTTATGTATTTCAAAAATAATTTGTTTCTGTATATTTGGATGACTGTATACAATCGATACAAAACGTATATTTGAAGGAATATGTTCATTAAAGTCCAGATTTTTAGGAATTTTATATGACACATAATATCTCGAAGCACCTAAACTATTATATTTTGAAATAAATAAGGGTCCTTCTGTTGTTTCTTTAATATTATTTTTAGAATATTCAAACATATATATATTATTAATGGTGTTAACATAATTAAGATTTTCACAATTATTATCTAAACTAATAATTACTTCATTATATTTTGGATTTGCATATGTTGTATAATTATATTCTTCATGATTATACTTTAGATAATCTATATATGAAATACTTGTCCAATTATTATTAAATGGTTCTGTTTTTGCATTTATAATTAATCCATAATAATATTTGTTTAAATACATAACATAATCCATATAATAAGCTACTTTTGGATTAGACTCATGTAATTTGTTTAAAAATATTTTTAAATAATACATAAAAGTACCAAACCACAAAACACAACTTAATGATAATTTATAAAATAAATTTAATAGTAAATTGCACATATATTTATATTGAATAATAAAAGTATTAACTGAATCTGATGTCAGTTCTTCTTCAGTAATATAATCTTCTTCAGATTCAGATTCAGATTCATTACCATTTTCATAACCATTATCTATACCATTTAAAGAAACATCTACAACAGCTTCACCCATAATAGACTCTAATAACACCATTAATTTATATTAAGAAAAATCTTTATATATTTTTTAATTTGATTTTTATAATTATTCTTGAAATCCATTACTTGTTTCATTATAATTTTTTATGTGAATATATTCCATTAAGAATTTTCCATCCATAGTATTTGTTTGTAATAAAATATTTGCTAATATATTCATTATATTTTGATTACTATGAATAATCTGAAACGCATAATTATATGCTTCGTCAACCAATTCTTTTACTTCTTTATCAAACAAATCTTTTATAAATTCCGAATACATACCTGAATTTGTAGCTAAAGCTCTACCTAAAAATGGATTATCGGAATTATCCATATTATCATTATAGAATGTTTTTAATTTATTTCCCATTCCATAATTACCTACCATATTTTTTGCAAGAGAATTAGCCTGTTTTAAATCTTGTTGAGCTCCTAAAGAAACAAAATTATCACCATAAAATACTGATTCTGCCGCTTTTCCTCCTAAACAAACAATTAATCGTTTCATTAACATATCTTTTGTATACAATCCTGATTCACTAATATCTGAATGAGTTTTGAACAAAGTATATCCACCTGCTCCACTATATGTACTTTGAATTGAAACCTTTTTTACTTCAAAATATTGATCAAATGATGCTGCTAAAAATGCATGTCCAATTTCATGTAATGCAATTCTAAGTAATGCTTCATCACTACGTGTATCATTTTCTTTTATAATTCCTACAGTTAATTTCTCTAATGCATCTTTCATATTTTTGTTTGAAATTTTTGTTTTTCCAATACGTACAGCATTTATTGCTGCTTCATTTATTAAATTTTTCAATTGTGCACCAGAAAAACCAGATGTATCACCAGCAAAGTCTTGTAAATTTATATTTTCATCGTAAGTTTTATTACGTAAATGAACATTCAAAATAGAAAGACGACTACTTTTATCCGGCAAAGGTATATTAATTATACGATCAAAACGTCCAGGTCTCAATAAAGCATCATCTAATACATCTTTGCGATTTGTGGCACCAATAATTAAAACATTTTCATTTAATGAAAACCCATCCATTTCAGCCAATATTTGATTTAATGTTTGTTCACGTTCATCATTACCCATATTTACACCTGTTCCTCTTTGTTTTCCTACAGCATCTATTTCATCTATAAAAATAATACAAGGTGATTGATCTCTTGCTTGACGAAATAAACTACGAACTTTAGATGCACCCATTCCTACATATAGTTCAACAAATTCACTTGCTGCAATTGAAATAAAATTAGCATCACACTCACTTGCAATTGCCTTCGCTATTAATGTTTTACCTGTACCAGGTGGTCCTTCTAATAAAATTCCACGAGGTATTTCAGCTCCAGCTTCTTGATATTTTGTACGATTATTTAAATACGAAACAACTTCAGTACATTCTCGGAAAATTTCAGGACTACCTGCCCAACTTGACAAAGATATATTAGATTTAATCATATTTTCTTTATCATTATCTTTCATACTTCCAAAAGAACTGAATCTATTATTTGTACCCATAGGTCCAATTGGTCCCATAGGACTTCCATTTGAACGAAATACACCAATTATTGTACGAATCAATAATAACACTAATGTAGATACAAATAAACCATTAAATATTGAGTATGTACCACTTATTAAAGTATTTAAAGGAGAATTATACGGCTCTAATATTGTTACTGGAACATTTTTCTTTGATGCTTTATCTATTATCATATTTGATAAACTTGCATCAATATTAGTAACACTATAATCTTCCATATCATAAACTCCATCTCCACCAATATCTTTCCTTGTGTATGCTTTTTTCATATCATTCCTCAAAAAAATCTTATCTGTATCTTCTACATGTTCTAAAAGTTCACTAATACTTTTTTGCTGTAATTCATCTTCATATATTAAAGGATTAATTGAATTATATAAACGTGTTTTGACTCCGAGACTATAACGACGAACAAATCCAAATGCTTGATTAAATAATAAAAAATATACTATAAACTTCATATTTATAATATATTTATTGTAACTTTTATATATTTTTTATCTACAATATCTAAATATATATATATATAATTTATAATAAACAAAACATGAATAAAACACAAATAAACCGTAATGAAATATTTGAAAAAATAAAAAATATAAAAAATCACGTTAAAAATATTACTAAAAAAAGACGTGAAAATATTATTAATAAATATAGTGTAAAAAATGAAGAATCACCACCAAAACAAAAAATACAAAATACAAAAAAGAATCTTAAAAAGAAATCACAATCTCTCAAAAAGGAAATTATGAAAACACGTTCAAAAATATTATCTGAAAGCAATCCTACATCTATTCAAAAAACATTTACGCCAAAACAACACATTAAGGCATTCCAACAATCCGGAATAAAACATATCGAGTCTTTATCAGAAAAAGATATTGAAAAAATATTGAAAGTTTCTAATGAAGCTTACCGAAATGAAGACCCTATCATGACTGATAATGAATATGATATTGTGTTTGATTTTATGAAAGAAAAATATCCAAATAATATTATAACAAAAAAAATTGGGGCACCTATACAAGGCAAAAATAAAGTCAAATTACCATATGAAATGGCTTCTATGGATAAAATAAAACCTGAAACTGGTGCTATTAAAAAATACATATCAAAATACGAAGGACCTTACGTATGTTCTTGTAAATTAGATGGAGTTAGTGGTATGTATATTACTGATAGAAATGGTAATGGAAAATTATATACACGAGGTGATGGAAAAACCGGTCAAGATGTATCTCATTTAATAGAAGTTCTCAATTTACCCAAACATGAAAATTATGTTGTTAGAGGTGAATTTATTATAAAGAAAGATGTATTTGATAAGAAATATAAATCTAAATTTGCAAATTCTCGAAATTTAGTTTCTGGAATAATAAACACAAAATCCATCGATAATAAAGCATCAGATATGGACTTTATTGCATATGAATTGATCGACCCACCTTTAAAACCCAGCGAACAATTAGCTAAACTAGAAGATCTTGAGCATAAAGTTGTCAAACACATACATAATGAAAATATTACTAATGAGTCTTTGTCTGAATTATTAATGGATTGGCGTGTTAATTATGATTATGAAATTGATGGTGTTATTGTAACAAATGACGAAATTTATACACGTAAATCAGGTAATCCAGACCATTCATTTGCTTTCAAAATGGTTATTGGTGATCAAGTTGCAGAAGCTCGTGTGTTGGATGTTCAGTGGAATGCCAGTAAAAATGGTTTATTAAAACCTCGTATTAAAATTGACCCTATACAATTACGGGGTGTGAAAATAGAATACACATCGGGATTCAACGGAAAATTCATAAACGATAATAAAATTGGTGTTGGAGCTGTTTTACAAATTGTACGTAGTGGGGATGTTATTCCTTATGTAAAGAAGATAATAACGCGTGCTCAAACACCTAAAATGCCGGAAGTTGACTATATTTGGGACAAAAATCACGTAGAAGTTTTAATAGAAAATGCACATGAAAATTCTGCGGTGCGTTCCAAAAATATTGAAACATTCTTTTCAAATATAGATGGTCTTGGTCCGGGTAATATTAAACGCATTTACGATAAGGGATATGATTCTATACCAAAAATTTTAAAAATGTCGGTTAATGATTTATTAGAAATAGAAGGATTCAAAAAGAAATTATCTGAAAAAATACACAAAAATATTCAAGACAAAATAAAAAATGCAGACTTGTTGGAAATTATGGATTGTTCTAATAAATTAGGTAAAGGTCTTGCTAAGAAAAAACTCAAAATTATTTTAGACGCATTTCCTAACATATTAGTTGAAAAAGATGATGATCAAGAAAAAATAAATAAATTGAAAACTATTAATGGGATAGGTCATGAAAATGCTACAGAATTTGTCAAACACATACCTTTATTTATGGAATTTTTGAAAGAATGTGAATTGGAAGAAAAATTAAACAGTCCTCAAAAACTTCAACAAGTTGTTTCAATCGGTGATGAAAATCACAAATTGTATAAAAAGAAGGTGGTTATGACAAAATTTCGTGATAAAACAATTAATGATAAATTAGAAGAAATCGGTGCATTTGTTGAGAACTCTATGAAAAAAGATACATTTGTTTTAGTTGTGAAATCTATGGATGATGTTTCTTCAAAAACTGAATACGCAAAAAAACATGGAATACCTGTAGTTTCTGTTGATAAATTTAGAGATGAATATCTAAGATAAATTCATAACCTTTCTACGAGTTTTTCTGTTAAGTTTCTTATTTGATTTTCGTCTTTTATTAATTTTTTTTGATCTCTTATACGATTTTTTTCTTCTTAATTTATTACTTCCTGCAGAAAATGTGCTACTATTTCTACGTTCTTGCAACATACTTTGTTGGGAGTCAAGAAATTGTATATATCTTTCAATAGTACTTGGGTCAACAGCAGTGATATTCCTCAAAAGAGTTAGAGTTACTTTATTTAATTCACTTTTTACATCAGACATCAATAGTGTAACATCCCCTTCAAAAGATGCAGGCGATGCAGGCGATGCAGGCGATGCAGTATCTCTTGTATTTTGAAAGAAAGATAATGAAATTACTATAAACAATAATATGTAAATATATTGTTGAACTCTGTAAATAGTTATCAGAGGTGTCTCATTACCGAAAGAAGGGAAATATCTTCTAAAATAACTAATAAAATAAAGTATTATATTCAAATAAAAAATGTCTTTCCCTAAATCATCAACGTCGTAACTGCGAGAAGTTGCCATAGCACACATCATAGTAGAAATAAAGGCTGTAATTCCTAAATGAGTTCCTTCAGAAAAATTCAAATTATTTATTTGAGTTATTATAGAATTAAATTGTCTTTCCATAAAACTGTGAATATTATGAAAAGGTGTTAAACGGTTAGGTTCTTGGTTAGGTTCTTGAACTTCATCCTCAGGAAGCGCCATCCGCAATTCTTGTTCAAAGGGGTTCCACTGACATCTACAAGTTGGACATGTGCCATCAATATTGCCCGGTAGAAATAACCAGGATAAGATACAATCCATATGAAATCTATGTTGTTGGTCTATTTCTCCATCTGCTGTAGCCGGACAAATTACAATCTGTGTTCCATCATTTTCAAATGATTGATAACAAATAGGACATTCAGTTGGATCTCCACCTACCATTTTTTTTTGTAATTTACCTCCGTGTTTATTTGAAAAATAATTATTTATAAATTTTCTTGTTTTAATTTTATCTTGAAGAAAAGGAAAAATTTTAATTTCTTTATTATTGAACAGTTTCTCCAATTGTTTTTTATTTTCTTTATTATTGAACAGTTTCTCCAATTGTTCTATAACTTCTATAACTTTATTTTTATCTAAAGATAACCCTTCCATTAATTCCTTACTGATTTCCATTGTTCCCTTACTGATTTTCATTGTTTCCTTTAGTAATTTAATTAATGTATCTAATTTATTATTCTTAGCAAGTTCATTAACATTAAGGTCTTTAGTTTTTTTACTTATCTCTTTTACTTTTTTTAATATATCATTCATAAATTATATAAATTATATAAATATATTATTAATTATAATTAAGAACCAAGAAAACTACTATTTTTGATACATTTAGTAATATTTAGGTTCTCGAATACTATTTTGGTTCTCAAATTCTTAAAATAAATTTGTGTGAAAAAAACAATAAAAAATACTTTAGGAAAAATAATTGAATTTTTATGAGAGAAAATTTTTGGAGGTATTTGAGAACCTTCGAGAACCTAAAGATGAATATTTATGTATAATGTGTTCTTTTAGGATTATATATAAATGAATAAAAGAAACATATCATATCGTGTTAATAATCGTAAAAATACAAGAAATACATTAAAGAACCGTAAAAAACAAAAAGGAGGAAAGAATTTAATACGCACAAATGGCGACATACATCAAGCTGTTAATAAATGGTGTGAAGACAAAGAATCAGCAACATCTGAGTATGGAGACATATCAGAGTGGGATACATCTTCTGTGACGAATATGAGTCAGTTATTTAACGATAAAAATGATTTTAATAACGATATATCAAAATGGAATGTGTCGAACGTCACTGATATGAGTGACATGTTCGATACAGCCGCTGCTTTCAACCAACCCATCGGGTCATGGAATGTGTCGAAGGTGACTAATATGGGGGGCATGTTCACTGGTGCCAAAGCTTTCAACCAACCCATCGGGTCATGGGATGTGTCGAAGGTGACTACTATGTTCGGCATGTTCTGGGGTGCCAAAGCTTTCAACCAACCCATCGGGTCATGGAATGTGTCGAATGTGACTTATATGGAGGGCATGTTCCATAGTACCGCTGCTTTCAACCAACCCATCGGGTCATGGAATGTGTCGAATGTGTCTAATATGGATGGCATGTTCCATAGTACCGCTGCTTTCAACCAACCCATCGATAAGTGGGATGTGTCGAAGGTGACTGATATGAGTGACATGTTCCGTGATGCCGCTGCTTTCAACCAACCCATCAACGAGTGGAATGTGTCGAAGGTGACTAATATGAGGGGCATGTTCGCTTTTGCCAATTCCTTCAACCAACCCATCGGGTCATGGGATGTGTCGAAGGTGACTACTATGTTCGGCATGTTCGCTTTTGCCAATTCCTTCAACCAACCCATCGACAAGTGGAATGTGTCGAAGGTGACTAATATGGAGGGCATGTTCCATAGTGCCGCTGCTTTCAACCAACCCATCGGGTCATGGAATGTGTCGAAGGTGACTACTATGACTCGGATGTTCCGTGATGCCGCTGCTTTCAACCAACCCATCGATAAGTGGAATGTGTCGAAGGTGACTTATATGGACAGAATGTTCGATCGTGCCGAAACTTTCAACCAAAATTTGACAAAATGGAAAATTACAAGTGTATTTGCAACAAACAAAGAAACAAAATCCAAACTAAAATATTATATGAACTTTGGTAATAGAATGGAAGAACGTAACTATCCAATATTTGGTATTGAAATAAGAGAAGAAGAAAAGAAAGACGAAATTACAGCTCTATTTAAAAGGAAAAAAGAATTGGAACAACAAATAAAGAAAAAAGAAGAAAATAGAGAAAAAATTGGAAATGATGTGAAAGTTCTAAAAGTAATAGAAACGATATTAAATGGATGGTCAGAATCAGATACTGAGTTATATAAAAGTCTGGAACCTAACAAAGGCGGAAATCGTAAAACAAAGAAGAATAAGAATTCAAAAAGAAAAACAATAAAACGTTTTATAAAAAATAAATAAAAAATCACTATTTTTGATAAATTTAGGTTCTCGAATACTATTTTGGTTCTCAAATTCTTAAAATAAATTTGTGTGAAAAAAAACAATAAAAAATACTTTAGGAAAAATAATTGAATTTTTATGAGAGAAAATTTTTGGAGGTATTTGAGAACCTTCGAGAACCTAAAACAAAATAATATAAAAATAAGTATTTTATATTATTATTTAGGAAGTAAAATGGAGAATTCTGAAATAAAAATGAAAATGGATTATTACAGAGATGTTTATAATAAATGTTTATTGTTGAGTGATGAAAGGAAGAAGGTTTTGACACATCCTTGTACATATTTTTTAGAACAATATGAATATTATAATAAACTGAATACATCATATGAAAATAAAGAAAATAAGGTTCTCAAATAGTGGGTACTCCTTCTTTTTCATTTGCCTTTTGTTGTAATGTTTTTAAGACTTCTAATTGTTTATTAGATTCATTTTTATTGTTTTCAAATAGTTTTAGTTGTTCGTTTTTAAAGTTTTGATCTATATTTTCATCATTATTTGAATTTATTACATATATCATAAATTCGGAATCTTCAATATCAATTTCAATATCATTCATATGACTTTTTATGATGAAAGCAGATACTTCTTTGTCACTATTTTTTCTGTATTCGGAGTTGGTATCATTATATTTGGATATAGATTCTGTTGCATGTTGTGTTATTTTTTGAAGGTCTTGTATTTCTTTTTGTGTTGCTTCTTTTTGTGATTTATTTTGTAAAGTAAGTCCTGTAGATATAGCAACATTAGTTGAAAAATGTGTTGTTGATGATATGGTATTCAGAATATTAGTTTCAGCAGTTGTGTTTGAATAATTATTAATGTTGTTTAAATATTTATCAATAGTGAGTTTGTCTTTAACTACCATACTATTTGCATGTTTATTACTAATTTTTTCCATTTCATGTTGGAAAACCTTAGAAGATTCTGTAACACTTCCGTGACCTGCAGAATGAAACCAATATGCTGAACCATCGGTATCTCCTATACCGGATCCATCTCCATAGTTTTTACTAAAATCATCATTATATTTTTTTTGCCAACTTTTTAAAAAGCTTTCTTGACAGTGAGTAGCTCCAGTCATTTCTTGTGGTTTAGGAAAGTCATAACTAGGATATAATGTTAATAGTTTTTGAATACTATTCGAACAAGAATCATAGTGATGTTTTTGCATATGATTATACATGTCTTTTGTATTTAATGGTTTTTCACCTAGTTCAACCTTTAAATCAATTTGTTTATGAACAGTATCTTTATAATGTTTAACAAAATCTTTCATTGAATCAATTTGAGATTGTTTCATTCCGGTTGTATCTTTTAACGAATGTATATCAGTTTTGAATTCTGTATGATTTGCCATTAACCAACTATGGTGAGCAGTTTCTTTTGCTAGTTGTTGTAAGTAGGTTTCATAAAGTAAACTGGCATCAATAACAAGTCCAATAGTAACAGATAATAGAATAGTTTTCATGGTTTTTGCTAATGCAGTATTGGTTTCATCTAAAGATTTTTGTTCAGGAAAATGGAAATAATAGTTATATCCAACAAGATCTTCTTTTAATTTTTCCTTGTCAGTATCATTAGATTTAACTTTTTGGAATAAGTAAATGCCGTAAGGTTTAGTTTTATTATTTGAAGTAATTTTTACAATAGATGTTTCATATAGTGGCCAAAAGTAGTTTCCATGAGAGTCAAGAAAAGTCCCTTCAAAATTCATATAAATATATCTTGATGGATGATTACGTGTATATTCTGACATACCAACTAAAATACTATTTCCAATAGTGAGTGTTGTTGATTGAATATCAAGAGTTTGTGTGAGTATATTCATATCAAAAAGTTGTGATTTAATTTTGTCTAATTGTTTTTGTGATAATTTGAATTGTTTTCCATAAACTTCTTTTAGTTTATTATTGTATGGCAACATACTTTTTCTAGTATAAACATAATCGTCTGACATTTTAAATCCTCCATTATCATAAAAACTATTTTTATATTGAAAACTGTAATATGTTCTATTATTTTTTATGGATTCATAATTAGATAGTGTATCATTAATTTTGTCAATTTTATCTTGATTTTTAGTATGTATTAATGTTTCTTTTAGATTGGCAATATATTTAGAAATTTTATAGGAATTAACATCATACACGGTTGATGGTTTTTCTATACTTTCTTTATTTTTAATATTTTGTCTATAATCAACCCAATAATCAAATTGTTGTCTAAAATCTTTAAAATCCCCATGAATGTTTAAAAAAATAGGTAATATTTTAAATTCAATATTATCATCTTTTTTTGTGTGATATACTCCTACAAAATAACTATCTATAAGTGGTTTCAATACATCTTCATCTGTTATTTCAATACCGAATTGTATGTGTATGATTTTCAAGGTTTCTAAAGTTTGTTTGCATGAATTACCTAATTCTGTAGAGCAATTATTTAAAGTATGTAATACATCGACGTTCAGCATAGCGTGATGGATGGAAATAATTTGTTCATTTGTTATAAATTGATCTATAAAGAAACTGGTAGTAGATACAAAATTTTCTTTTTGTTTGTATTTCTTTTCATATACTTTATTTAATTTTTCTAAATTAAATCTTTGTGTTTTTTCAATTGGTTTTGCGTTTGATACTATAACTGGTTTTTGTTGAGTTTCCAAAATAGGTGTTGCTGTTGGTATATTATTTCCTTGATTTTCTATTTCATCTCCACCATTCATAGTTATAATAAAATATATATTTATTTTATTATAATGTTATTATTTACGTAAAGTTTTTGATTTTTTATTAATTTTTTTCCTTTTATTAATGTTTCTCTTTTTTGTTTTTCTTTTATTTGTTTTTTTACCTCCTCTTATACCAATAGAATTATATAAATTTTGTAATGCTTGATTCAGAGTATCGATATCTGTTTGTAAATTTGGATCATTATACTGCGTTAAAAGATCTCTATGTTGTTCTAAGTATGGACTTGCCAAAACCCTATTATTATTTGCAGTTGCTGTTATAATATTTTGTTGTTGAATAAATTCTGGATCGTGAAAAACATAGTATGTTTCAGACGTCACTAAATATATATAAAAAATTATTACTAATCTTATTTGACCAGCATTATCATTATATATACGTCCAATCAAAGAATAAAATGACGTAACTATGATATATTGAGGTAATATACGATGTGGTCTATTATTATAGATGTAATTATCCATTATCATATTTACTGCTGTAATTATAAGAAGAATTAAAAATAATAAATTTCTAATATATGTCATATTTCTATAATCTTGTCTATCATATCTTTGTTGTGCTTCGTCTTCGTCTTCGTCTTCGTCTTCGTCTACTTCTTGTATGTTTACACGTGGTGTCAAAAAATCAATTGTTCTTCTAAAATAACTTCTAAAATCTAAAGGTCCTCTACAAATTGGACATGTGTTTTTTCCAGTATTCATCCATCCTTCAATACATTCACTATGAAATTTGTGTCTTTTTTGTCGACTAAAACAGGTTTTAATAGGCATATTATTTAGTGGGTCCAAGCAAATTGGACAATTATTGTCTTCTTCGTCTGTTGGATCACCTCCCTTTTTACTATTAGAATTATTAAAAAGGTTATTTATGTAAAATCTCAATTTATTTTTCGTTTTTTTATCCAATTCTTTATTTATTAATATTTTCTCTATACTTTCATTAATTTGTTTTTCTGATAAATTAGGTAAAGTATTAATAATATCTTTAATTAATGAATATAATTTTAGGCTTACATTATTTATTTTTTTTCCAATATTTTTATCCTTTATGTTTAAGTTAGCCATTTCTTCAAATATTTTTCTTGTTTTTGGCTTTTTTAATATTTCTTTTATTGAATCCATTTATTTATAATGATATTATTTACGTAAGGTTTTGTTATATATTAATTTTTGATAATGTTTTCGTTTTTGAGATTTTTTGTAACGAATTTTTTTGGATTTTCGTCCACCTTCTTTATATTGATCTTTGCCTCTTACTTTATTATTTTTAGTATAATCTATGGCAGCAACTGATCCTTTTACACTTGTAGAAACAACAAGTGATGTTCCTACAGTTGTAGCAATATTAGGAAGAACAAAGACGGTTCCCCAAACCATGGGTAGTGCAGCAAATAATAATGCAACTACTAAACCTATTGCACATGATTTTAATGGTGCCCAAACATACATTTCATATAAAGTATTTCTAAAGTCTTGATTATATACAACATTATATGCGGTTTCAGTTCCATAACTAAATTCATATGCAATTTTATTAACTAAAAAGTCTAAATCAGTTTGTCCATTTTCTTTAAATAATTTTGAAATAATATCTTGTGTGATTTGAATTGTTTCAAATGTTGGAAAATAGTCAGCATATCCATCAGAGAAGAATCCATTTGATTTCAAATAAACAGCTCTACGTATTCCTCCATAAGGTATTGTAAATCCTACTAGTAAACATTTTTTGAATTGTTCATTAGGTATGTATGAGTACCAACTAGAAGAAGCTTTTACGATTTTATCGTATGAAAAGAAACTAAATTTTTGGTGTGATTTATACACATAATTTCCATTTTCATTTTTTGAGTCATCATAATTCAAATTATACAGTAATTTATAGTCTAAGAAGCATGTGGAAATAGTTTCTTTTTGTTCTTTTGAAATATGAATACGATTAAATTTGTATATATATTGTTGTAAATGGTCATCAATACCGACAGTTTGTAACATTTGAAAGTTTGAAACGGTTTCTCCTTTTTGAAGGTTTCCGGCAATTTCTTCTGAATGTTGGTCAATATTTTCATTTTCATATTCATCGGGTAATGAGAATAAGTAAACAGTTTTATTCAATATTTTAGATATTTGTTTTTTGAAAGTTGGTATATAACGCTTACCTTCTATATCATAGAAATATCCCGTATCATCATCATTTAGAAATATAGGTATGACTAAATTATTTTTAATACTTTCTCCTACAAGTATAGTTATTCTGAGTGATGAATCGTTTTTATTGAATGTTTTTATACCATATTTTTGAAGTAATTGTTTTATATGATTTTTTGGATCTTGACGTTTATCGGTATAAATAGAATTTTTATTGGTATGTAGATTGATATCAGCGATTAGAGACAAATTCATTTTATTATGATGCAACGAGAGTGAATGTTTATGTATGAGTCCAAGTTGTTCGCTTGAGTAACTATTATTTACATCAAAATTAGGTATTTCTTTTGCATCAATTGAAATTTCCCCTCCATGTTTATATTTTTTTCTAATATTTTTTTTAGTATTTGAATAAATTTTTTTGGTTTTTCTCATATTAGGTGTTGTAGTATCTATAATATAATGATAAATTAAAAAAATTGATACACTTTTTATTAAATTAGTTAAATTTATTAATCCAAATCAAATGTCTCCAATTATATTTAATAAGTGTAGTGAAGTTAAATATATCACTTCTAAACCAGGACCTATACCTGTAGATGATGAAGTCGACATGGTGATTGAAGAAAGTCAAATACTTGAAGTTTCAAATGAAATTGAATATGAAGAACCAACATACACACATCACGTTCAAACGTTGTTAGTAAATAATACATATGAAAGTGAAACTCCTGAGCATGAGAATTTGATATATCAGAGTGCAATATGTCGATTAGTAGATAGCGTAGATTATCAGTTGGAAAGATTTCGTAATAATGATGAATTATTGATGACGAATGAAGAAGGTAATATTCATTTAAATAATTTGAATGCGTGTGGATGTTGTCATGAACATATGACACAAAGAGCTAATAGAGAGTGTCGTTATGAAAGTAATTGTTTATGTAGATGTAGTGAATTATATGAAGAGGTTTGTATGTTAGTTAATAGTAGTAATTAAGTAGTTTACATAATATAGCTAAGAATATTTAATTCTATGTCATAGGGTAGATTTTTGTTTTCAAAAAATGGTAATATTTCATTTTGAATATTAAGTAATGAATATAAATTAGGTTTATTAATGTAAATTAAATGTTTTTTCATAATATTTTCACACAAAAAATATTGTTTAATTTTGGTTATTTTAATTTTTCTAATAATTTGTTTTTTAGTTATATCTTCTATACTCATAAACGCAAATTATATATACTAAAAAGAATATATAATTATTACTGGTAGACATTTTATGAATGTTAAAAACATAATAATATTGAATGGTGTTTATGATATAGTATGTGGTGTAATGTTCATAATACCTTTGAAGTATCAAGTACCGATATTAAATAGGCTTCATAAAGATATGATAAAAGTGAACTCAAAAATAAATATTGAATATATGGGATATTGGATATTGAGTTATGGTGTTATGCGTATTTATGATAAAAAAATAGCAGAATATTCCTATTTAATAGAGTGTATATGTTTTTTGAATGAAATATATCACGAGAGAATCTATTTATATAAAGGTTTATATGTATGTTTATCCAGTTTTTGTTTATTTATATGTTGTATAAATAGTTAGATGGAAGGTACATTTGTTTAAATATCAAGAGAAACGATATTTTTGTTTGATCCATTATTTTTACGTTTTCCAGTTGATTTTTTAGGCATATTAGCGTTTTGCATATCTTTTAAAGATGCAATAGAAATAACAGAATCATCTCCACCTTGTTCAATAACAGTATTTTGTAATGGAATTTCTTGAAGTGATGATGCTGATTTAGGTTTTAATCCAGCCAATATGTTATCAATATCGGCATTTTGAGGACCTTTCATTTCAGGTCTTTTGTTTGGATTTTCATATTGATTAGAAATATCAACACCTTCTTCTCTAAACATAGCTCCACGTCCCATGGAAATATCTGGTCTGTTAGAAGGGGTTTCAGTAAAGTTCATAGATCCCATAGAGCCAGGTCTTTGAGGCGGTGGCATATTTTTAGTTTCTAGAGGTGCAGGTGGAGGTCCCATATTTCTTGAAGGTCCTTGAGAATCTTTCATCATATTAGCAGCCATATTGAATCCTGGACTATTTTCTGACATACTAGAAACTGTTGCATTTGTAAACATTTTCATTAATTCAGGGCTTTGTTTGATGACGTCATTAAAAGCAGGTGTAGCGGATGAAAGAGCTTTATTAGTGAAGTTAACAACAGCAGCACTGAATCCGAGACGTAGAAGTAATGAAATTTCTGGGCTCATTTTTCCTCCTTTATATTTTTCGTGTAATTCTGAAAATATTTCTTCATATGAATCAAGATCTTCACTAACTTGTTCTCCCCAACCATCCAAATTAATATCGAATGGATTAAAAGCAGAATTTGCATATTCAACAGAATTTACAAAAGTGGTGAACCACCATCCTTGAAGTTTTATACTATCTTTTTTTCTTTTATCTTCTAAAGCTCCTTCGTATTCATCTTCAACTTCTTCATAATTAGATTCCATGGTAAAATTAGAATTATTTTTAATGAGTCCCTTTTCGTACCATTCAGTTAATTTATGTATCATCATTCTTTTCTTCCGTCTTTTTTCACGATCTGTCATATTAGTTACATTTGATTGTGTTTGAGATATTTCTCCAATTTTAGTGAATCCATCCCAAGTTTTAGTATTTCCCATACTACTACTTGTAGCTTGTCCTAAGTTAGAATCATTAATGGTTTCATCGGGTTTATCTTGTTTTTTGTTTCCTCCAAACCAGTTAGATCCTAAACCACCAAAAGATCCTAATCCTCCAATAGATTTAGTATCGGAAGTGGACGGTGCATCAGATGAAAGATTATTTAAATCATCTTCTAATTTATCTAATTCTCCTAAATCAATACTAGTAGGACCAGCTGAGGCTTTTTGTTTTTCATTCATTAATAATTCTACACCAGAACCAAAATTGACAGAAGGTAGTTCTGAATTACTATTATTTGATCCAACATCTATAGAAATAGGTTCTAAATCATCTAATCCAATATCAACAACTTCCATATTTATGATATTTATACACTATTTATTTTTAAGTTCTCCGCATAATAAATTATTTTTTTAGAATATAAATACCAAATACCTTGTAAAAAACAATCTGCTAAATCATCTTTCTTTTTAGTTTCAAGGATATTTTCCCATTTTGTTAAAAAGTGATTATTTTGTAAAATAGTTTTTGTAAAATACACACCATCTAATTTATGTTGTTTATAATCAGAAGAAGTAGCATTATTAGATATTGTTTGAGATTTTTGGAATTGTTTCAATTTATTAGCAGATGAAACAAATACGATATTGGCATTAGGTGTTGTCATAATAAAATATTGTGCTAACATACCTTGTATAGTTTTCATTCTATTTGCAATAGGTGATATTTGATTTTCAATAATAATATGGTCAATATCATGTATATTAGGTATTTGATTAAGTAGATTTTTCATATTATGTCCTAATGAAATAAGATCAATTTCTCCAGCTTTAATTTTTTTAGTTTTTTTTAAAATTTCTAGACAACGTTCATTAAAAAAAGTGTCTAAAGTTTCTAAAGCTTTTTTTTTAGTTTTCCATTCAGATGTTTGTATTTCAAACTTTTTAGAAAATTCAATTAATTCTTCTAAAGATTTCTTTTTGAGTGTTTTTTGATAAAAAGATTCATTTGGAATAATATAATTTGAATTTTTACTATGTGTTAAACAATAATATTTATTACCAAAGGTATCTTCAATATTATTTTTGAAATATTTGGCAGTTTTTCCACATATTTTTGTTTCTAAAGGATTTCCTTTTTTCTTTATAGTAATTTCACAATTACACGTTTTTGTAATTTCTTGTGATTCTGTTTCTAACATATTCATTATTTTCCATTCTTTTATTGAAAATGGATTATTTGATAAATCAATATCAAAAATACAATATGCCATATTTTTGATACCTACATCGAAACTAATAAGTTTTTTGATATTTAAAGTTGTCATAATTTATTGTTTTAAACTATATTTATATATGTATTTCTACTTAATGATTTATTTCATAAGTTTCAATAATTCATATTGTGTCATCTCAGGTGCTACTAATTTTGAATTTAATTGTTCTCTCGATAAATAAATATTTTTTAAGTCACTTTTTTGAGGTTCAGTTTCTACATAAGAATGTTGAATCTTTGGGGTAGTGAAGTTACTAATAATATCTTCATAACGTTTTACATATCCAATATCATTCATAGAACTCAAACGATTTTGTGAAACAATTTGTGTACTATTATTTGTTAAATATCTTCTATATTCCCAGTTAGAATTAATTCCAGTATCTTTTAATAAATAATTATTAAGAACAGCCTCAGGTTGGTGTGATGCAGTAATAGTACGACCATCTTCCATTAATGGTGGAAAACCATCATAAATATTATTAGATGAATAACCTAATTTTGTTGGTGTTGGATTTTCTATTTTATCGTGTTCTGTTAAATATGAAAACATTATATATTCAAATTATATAATTTTTTATATTTATTTTTATAGGTATATAAATTAAAATATTATTAATTAATTACTGGTGTCTGCATTTTGTAACATTTTTATTAATTCTGATTTTTTTGTTTTTTTAACATCATCAGATATTCCCCGTGAAGTAACCATAGCCCTTAATACAGATATTTCAAGTGTTTTATAATCTATTTTCATATGATTTTCATTATTATCAACTAAATCTTCTGATTCATCATTTTCTGATGAACCATTTTCTGATGGTACATCTAAAGATTCTTCAATTGAATCAATTTCTAATTCTTCTAAATTGTCTGTAATATTATTAATAAATTGTTCTTGTAATTCAATATCATCTTCAATATCATCTTCAATATCATCTTCAATATCATTATCTATTTTTTGAATTTTATGAGGTTCTTCTAAAACATCTTCGACAACAATTTTTTTGAAACTATTTTCACTATTATTTGTTGTAATCAAATTAGATACTTCTTCATTAAATTCGGAAACACTATCAACATCACTATCAATATCACTATCAACATCACTATCAACATCACTATCATCAAAATCAGTATTTGATTGAATAGGTTGCGGTAAAACATGATTTTGATTCATTTGTATTTGTCTTTCAGACACTTGCATCATCGTTTGTTGTTTTATATTTTTCATTTCTTTTATCATATTATTTAATATTTCAAACATAGTATCACATTTTTGTTCTAGTAAACCAAGCCTATCTTTAAAATGATAAACAAGCATAACTATTAAAATAAATGTAATAGCTAAACTAATAAAAAAGAAGGTTTCTATAAAATTAATTAATGCCATTTTATATAATTCAATAAAATATATGTTATAATAAAACGAACACCTTTTAATTATTTTCTTTGTCTAAATAATATTTTGTCAAAACATAATATACATTTATTATAAATATGGAAAACGAGCAAAAAGAGACACCATTACAAAATGATTCTTCAAATGGAGAACAAACTTCAGGATACACAACAACAAATATTATTTTGATTACATTCTTAGTTATTTTATTAACATTTTCTATTTTAGGAATAAATATTGTATTGTTTTTAGGTAATATCTTAGATAAATTTTTGAAAATTATAAGTCCTATAATTGAAAGGGCTTTATCTGATTTAGGATATGCTACTGGTTCAGCATTAAATAATTCATCAAATGTTTTAAGTGGAGCAGGAAAAAAAGGTATTGATATTTTACATGGTTCTGTATTAAATGCTGGTGATTTATTAATTGAAGCAAGTGATCAAGGAAAAACATCTAGAACTTTAGATGAATCTGTTAATTCAGCTCCTTCTACTATGAGACCAAGTGAACCTGATGCCGATTCTTCTACAAATCCTATACAAAATCCAGTTTCTTCCAATAAAAATAGCTGGTGTTTAGTAGGAGAATATCATAATAAACGTGGTTGTATTGAAGTCGCTGACAGAGATAAATGTATGTCTGGACAAGTATTTCCTTCACAACAGTTGTGCTTGAATCCAACACTAACTCAAAATGCTGCTTAAACCTAATAATATGAATTAGAATTTCCATTTGAAGAATTGGAATTTCCATTTGAAGAATTAGAATTTCCATTTGAAGAATTGGAATTTCCATTTGAAGAATTGGAACCTACACCTGAAAATGTTAATTTAGGAAAAGTATCTGGTATTGTTATTGGAGAAATAACATGACAATTATGTGTTTGAATATTTCGACCAGTATTAAGTATACCTTTTATTGTAGGATTATGAAAATATTGGTCATAATTTTCAGATTTAGAAAATGAGAAAGACATTTGTATATTAAAATCATAAATAAAACCTTTTTCTGTATATAATAAAATATTTGAAAAACTTATAATTCCTGCGTAAATATTTGCAAAATACCCTTGATTAGAATTGGTATTTTGTGGTTTTATTGAAACTGTATTAACTTCAACATTTTTTATTGGACTAATCGATAAATTAACTATATTATTACTATAAAATGCTCCAAAACTAATATCAAACACATTAATAATATTTGTTTCATTATATAAATCGGTAGGTGAATTTATTTTACTTTGAGCTTCAATATAAATATTAAAAGGAAAACTAATTGTGAAGTAATATGATGGGTCTTCAATATTTAGCATATAAACACTCAATAAATTCGAGTATAACGGATTTGCATATGTAGTTGTATTAAAACAATCTATATTTGAAATATCAGTAATTACCCATAATGTTTCGTTATCTTCTTCCATTATTTGTCCATAATCATTTGTATTTTTATTAAGATTATAAAGAGGAATATCTGGGTCTAAATAAAGATCCATTATAGGTCCAGGAACACCTGCAGCAGTTGTTGATGTTTTGATAATTGTATCTGGACAAGTTTGAAGAGTTCCATCTGGTCGAATATTTTCATTTATAAAAGCATTAGTTAATGTACGTCTTTGTGATGAGCCTTGTACAAGTTGCTGATACCTTTGGGCTCTTGTTAAACTATTTGTTTGAGTACTCATACGACTACTTTTGTAACTTAATATTTCTGCTTTTCTTCTCATATCTAAATCGAATTGTTTATATTGTGGATAAGGTGAATTTGCTAGATTATCAAAACGAGTTAAAGGAAAATTAAATAATAATCGTTTTTGTTTTTGATATACAGCATTTAAATATGCAGCACTATTACAAATATTATTATCTGCCATATGATTTAATATATAAATAGAAATATAAAATCATACATTTTACAGAATTAATAAGTTTCAGCCTCGATGTGTAGAGAATAGTCAGAATTAGTGGAATGAATTTTTAATATGTTTGACAAATTTTCTCCACTTCGACTATCTACTGTTATTTGACTAGGAATATTAAGTGGTTTTGTTGGATTATTTCCTACAATAGAATTATAACAATATAGTGTGGAAATTTCTCTCCAGTTTTTTCCATCAAGTGAATAAAACACATTTGGATCATTTCCAGAAAGTATCCAATATTTTCCATTAAAACAAACTGATTTTCCATAACTTAGAATTTGTGTCAAACCTAATCCAGTCCAATTTAGACCATCGTTTTCAGAATATGCAATACTATTAGTTCCTTGTCCAACAGCTACAATTATATTTGTGTTTGAATCTAGGTTGAACCCTTCAGTAGAAAATACTGTTTCACCCAGACCTGTCCAATCTACTCCATTTGATGAACATGCTAAAGTATTTGTTCCAGAACCTGTAGCTATCCATTTTGTTCCAGTCCAAGTAATTCCATTACCTCTAGTAGAAAATATACTGGTTCCTATTCCAGTCCAAGTTAAACCATCAATAGAATATGCAATAGTGTTTGTTCCTTCTCCTACAGCAACAAATATAGTTCCATTATATGCAATATTATTTCCTTTTGTAGAAAATATACTTGTTCCTAATCCAGTCCAATTTTCTTTATTGAGAGCATTTGAATATGCAATTGTATTAGTACCTTCTCCTACAGCAAGCATATTTGTACCATCAAATGAAACACCCATACCTTGAACTGAAAAAATGGATTGTCCTAAACCTGTCCATTCAATACCGTCTATTGAATGTGCTATTGTATTCGTTCCTTTTCCAACACCAATCCAATAATCTCCGTTCCAAAATCCACCATTACCTTTTTCACTAAAAATAAAACGTCCTAATCCAACAAATGATTTACCAATTTCAGAATAATATATTGTATGATTTCCACTACCAAAAGCTAATGTAGGATGGTGTAAATATACACTTGGATTTCCACTATTATCAAATGTTATATTACTGTATGTAGTTTTAGGTTTTACAGCCATACATTCTGGTTCTCCAGATATAAAATCTCCAAGTCCTACCCAAGTTTCACCATCATTTGAATATGCCAAATCATTAATATCAGTAGAATATACAGAACTTCCATCACCTCCTACAAACCAAGTATCATTTATGTGTTTGACAAAATTCACACGATTGAGTAAAATTCCATTTCCAGTATTTCCTGCAACTCCAGTCCAGTTAATACCATCAGTTGATTTAGCAGTTGTATAAGTAGACATTTAATATATACTAAATATACTTTTTATTTATAAATATTTTTATTTGTATTTATAAATATTTTTATTTTTCTTGTATTAGCTAGAACCAGAATTACCGTTTTAAACAGATGGTGGCCAAGTTTCATACCCACTTCCTAACCACACTTCAAATTTCGTGACGTCACCCGTAAGAGGCTTTGCAGGAGAATCACTACTTAACTCCATACCAATATAATTATCATCATATTCATTAGTTGGATAAGTAACCACATCATCGAATGATGCACGTTCAACGTCATCAATAAATAATCTTGTAACTGTACCTTTTCTGGAAACAACATAATTATGTAAATCACTATCACCACCATAAACAAAATCAGATTGCGCATTATTTGTATGCGGTGAAGTAGTAGCTGGGTTTAACATTCTGCTACGATATTGAACTAATCCACTTGAATTTGTTTTTATAACAGATCCACCTCTTGGAGGCATACGATGAGGGTGACTTTCCATACTTAACAAAGCTCGTTCTCCTGAACCTGTTACAGCGTTTTTAATCCATAGTGATAAAGTATAATCATTTGTTCCAACATCCATTACTGACTGAGGAATTTTAATATATTGACTGTTAGTTCCTGTTAATTCAACTCCGTTTGCTTCAGAGAAAGTTGGGTATCCTATCAATTCTAAAGATATATTAGAATTATTCACATCAGTAAGACTTTTGGAAGCTCCGGTCAAAATAAATGAATGTGTGGCGGCATGAGGATCAGGTGTGGATCCACTTCCGCTGTCACTAACATATGCATATAACTCTACCCAATCAGAGTGTGTGATATCTGCATTATTTGTAGGTATAGTTATCATTTTATCACTCACTCCATTCCAATCGGAACTATTTCGTGCTTGACCAATTAAATATCTTCCATAAAGACCTACTACACCATCTAAAATTCCGTAGGTTTGAGAAACATGCAATCCATCAAAATCTACTACATCATTAGATGATAAACTAAAATTAGCTGCAGAAATATTTGATACCGTTCCTGGAGCTTCATTATTGTGGTCAAATGGATTTCCTGTTTGAGTCCATGTTAATTCATAGCCTTGAGTATTTACCATTTTGAATTTATATACACTGTTGTATTTGTAATTATCTCTTGTGCTAGAATTGAAAATTTCATTCATTATAGAGTAGTTATCATCAGATTCGGTGTTTAATTGATTATTTTTCATATTATCGAGAGGGGATGACTCAGTTCCTGAAGTCCATAAATAAGGTGCTGTTTGTCTGAATACCTTCTTCCAACCAGGTGTGGATTCACTAGATCCACCAGTAGTCACTTCTAATGCATACAAGAAAATTCCACCTGCGTCTTCCCATACTTTTATAACATCACCGTTGACAACATCAAATGTAAGAATTTTTTGAATATCCAAAGTTGAATCTATTTGTGTTCCATTTTTATAAACGATAGTTGGATCCAAACTATAAGATGCACCAGTTAAATAATTAAAATTACTACCACCATACACTAATTTACAAGAAGCGGTTTCTGTAAAGGTAAATTCAACAATTCCGGTGTCAGTACCATGTGGATAATTGAATACAGATACTGCATTTTGATAATTTGTGTCTAACAAATCTTGTTGGGTTTGATGTATTCTTACTCCAGGTGTTGTATAATTCTCAGACGCACCAACCAAGTTCCAGAAATTTAAAACATATGAGCTAATAATCGGGAATTGTGCAGCCCATTGCGTCAAGTTAGTCGCTGCAGTCGTTCCTGAAGCTCCGTCAGTTGATAATCCATGGTCCCAGAAATTATATACGGTTGTTGTTCCACCGCTTGATCCACCAGTAGGCAAATTATAGTAAAATTGTACCCATCCACCAAGCATTCTACCAGCACCTACTGAACCACTATACGCAAGATAATATTTTTTATATCCAGTAGTTTCTGCTGAAGAATCTAAAGTAATATCAACATATGCTGGAATATCGTCTTCTACATTTCCATCTGGTTTTGTGAATGAATAATTGGTATATAAATTATTATTAGTTGCATTTGTAGCATTTGTTTGTAAATCAGTTTTAAATGTAGTGTTGGTTGCTAATAATGTAGTGGTTGAATCATCATTTGTTCCATATATTTTCAATTCACTTGGAGTATAATTATCAAAATATGCTGAAGTATCTTGACATCTAAACACTCTAATATATGAAACCTTTGTGGTATCTGAACTTAAAAATGTAAAATATTGTACGGCTCCATTTACGGTAATATCTGCGAAAGTTGTGTTTGTAAAATTATTTGATTGAAAAATATATCGCCCTTTACGGTCAAATGAAGTATTTCCAGAGTCCATTCTATCGAAGAATGCAGATATATAATTATACATAGGAGTACTACCATTAAAATACAAGTTCAATACACCTGTACGAATGTATTCATCGCCAAATTTGTACGTCTTGTAATCTCCCGCCGGCGTAGTAGTAGTTGCTGGAATTTCAGAGGAAGATTCACTTACTTCAACAGCATCTTTGTAGAAATCTTCAAACACATATGGACGAGAAACAACATCACCTGTATAAGGTTTCAAAACATTAACGGTTAAATCGTATGGTGGTCCTGCAGGAGTTGCCCAAGTATATGCGGATTCTCCACTATCACCACCACTACTACTAAAACTACTGGCAGATACTCCAAACACTTTAAACTCACTTAATCCAAACCAAGTTTTGTTGTTTACTTTAGTAATTATTAATACAATTTTGGAATAACTATTAGTTGGGACTATATTCATGGTAACTTTAGCATAATCAACCAATTCTGTGTAATCATCATGAGAATCTAATAAATCATATGAAGTTCCATTATAACCATAAATTTTCCAAGATAATGGAGTAGCATTACCACTTGGGCTTGCATTTCTATCTCGAATATAATATTTATAAGGAACTATACTTTCTGGAAGAGTCAATTCAGCCCATTCACCATTTACTCCAGTAATTTTTTCAGAAGCTGTTCCAGTAACAGTTCCGTCTGAATTATATCTTCCATCAGATGAACATCCCCAATTGTATAAAAACCCATACGAAGAAGTATCATCTTTATCTATTAAATGTCTTGGATGATGTGCCCAAGAATTTGATTTATTAGAACTTGTTTGTAAAGTATAAGCTCCATCTCCGTGTGATGCACCAGAAATTGTGCATGTAAATGTTTCACCATTATTTGCTGCATTAGGACCATCATAGGAACCACCATGACCATCTCTGTTAAGAGCTGTATTATCATTATTTGTTTTAATTTGAGTTACCATTTCAGGTGGAGGATATTCTAATATTGCAGATCCTGCGCTATATCCACTGGTATCTTCATACAATTCAAATTTATCAAACCACGATTGAATATCTCCACCATTAAGTTGTTTTATAGTAAAAGAATGTGTAGTATCAAATGGAATAAATATTATTTCAACAAGTCTATTTGCTTCAGCTTCACTAGATGCTGTTGTGACTGTTTCGGATAAATACACATTTGTTTCTTCTCCAGAATATACTTTATATTGAATATCAGTTTGTCCAACACGATTATGTCTTTGATAACTCAATTTATATCGTTTTCCTGCAGTTAATCCAGTTAAGGATTTTGTAAGTGTTTGATTATATCTTAAACCAATTACTTGAGAACCATGTAAAATAGCTTGATTTCCATAACCACTACTATTACCATTTAAAAGTGTAGGACCCCAAGTACTATGTGTTCCCTTTGTATATGTCCAACCAGTAATTGTACCACCAAATGAATCATCGTGACCATATTTTTTAAATGAATTACTTGATAATACATCATCTTCAAATCCACCGTTCCAATCAGTGATTGAATCACTAATCAAAGACCACGTAGGAGAGGTGTTGTATGAAACTCCACCGGTGCTTCCACTATCCCCGCTTCCACTATCCCCGCTTCCACTATCCCCGCTTCCACTTGCAATATAGAACTCAAATGCAAATAAATTAATTCCGGCGACAGCAACTTCTGATATCTTAATTTTTTCACCAACAGAAACAACGATTTCGGTTTTCTTTTGAACAACTGTTACTCTTTCAATTTCAGTTTCTATGCCATTAGCATCTATTTTATTTAATATTACATCTCCATATTCTCCACTACTATTAAAAGTAGTACCCGTTCTCTGTCCAGTTCTTCTGTCTACACCAACAGTTCCATAATAAAGTTGGACAGTTCCAGCAGTATGAAATTCAAATACAATATCGCTGGCTCCATTTGGGTTATTCGAATCATATCCATGAACACCTACTGCAATTGGATATTGAGGGTATGGTATATTTGCCTTCCATGTATTATAATACCAATCTAAAGATTCACTATTTGTTGGTACGTAGGATTCAAAAAGCGGGTTTGGAGTTGTGGTATAACCAACACCACTATTCCCTACATAATTAAAGTATAACTTTCCAGGATGTGATATAGTATAATCTGACGTTGATTTACCAGTTAAATAGTTTGGATAGTCATCTGTGTGAATATTGCGTGTATTAGCATCTGGAATACTGTCCCAAAACTCAATACTTGAGGCGTTTCCATTTACCACATATGAATATAATTCTACCCAATCAGAAGTTATTAAATGATCATTTTCTGTAGATATTGTAGGGATTTTACCAGTTGGTATTTGAGACCATAGTTGTATCATTCCTATGCAATATCTACCCCAAGCACCTACTATTCCATCTAATACTGAATACAATCGGTTGGTTTCATTTCCTATATGTAATCCATCAAATTCTTGGGCACCTGTTGCTAATTCATAATTCTTCCATGAAATAATTGACAGCGTTCCTGGGAGTTCATCAATATGATCAAATGGATTTCCTGTTTGTGTCCATATTAATTCATAGCCTTGGGTATTTACCATTTTAAATTTATAAACGCCGTTGTATTTGTAATTATCTCTTGTGCTAGAATTATATATTTCATTCATTATAGAATAGTTATCATCAGTTTCGGTGTTTAATTGATTATTTTTCATATTATCTTCTACTGACGACTCACTTCCTGAAGTCCATAAATAACCGTCATCTTGTCTAAAAACTTTTTTCCAACCAATAAATCCTGGAGGACCAGAATCGGTTGATGGAGGAAGAGTTTCAAATTCTATAGAATATAATAATAAAGAACCAATAATTTCCATAGTTTCACCGGAATTAACATTAAAACTAATATCTTTTTGAACATCTGTAGTAGAATCAATTTGTACACTATTTACTTTAATAATAGCAGACGCACCATCATCAGTACCGCCTAAATCAGCACCTGTAGTAGAATCAATACGCCCATAACCATAAACAAGATATACTATAGAATTATCAGCAAATGTTTTTGATACAATCACACCTTTATTATCCGCAGCACCTATTCCTAATGCCTTTGTATATGTAGTATTTGGAATAGTTAATGAATATGTAGCATTATAAACACCAGGTATTAATGTTTGATTACTTTGCAATCCAGATGTTACAGAATCAACGTTAAAATGCCATGTTAAAGGTCCGGTATTAGGTGCATAATTAGTAGAAGAACCAGCATCTCCAGCTAATGCGATTGATAATCCTTGATTATCAAATAAAGTATTAAAGTCAATATTTAACATAACTGTATTATCATAATTTGTAGTCCAGTTATTGTCGAAAGCATTATCATTAGCTGTTTCTAGTCCAATAGTACCGCTTGGAATTTTACTAATTACACCAAAATCAATAATTACATTACTATTATCAATAATTAAACCACTAATATCAAACGAACCACTTGATTGATCTTCATACAATTCAAATTTGTCGAACCAAATTATATTATCTTCACCTGTTAAATGCTCTAAAGTGAAAGTTTCTGAAGCATTTTGAGGAACAAAATCAATTTCAATTAATCTATTTGCCTCAACTTCAATTGCAGCGGTAGTAACAGTTTCTTGTTTTAGAATATTTGAAGTATCACCTAAATATAATCTATATTCAATACTGGTTTGTCCTACACGTGCATGTCTTTGATAACGTAATTTGTATGATTTTCCGATAGATAATCCACTCATGGTTTTTGATAATGTTTGTCCATATCTTAATCCAATAATCTGAGTACCGTGTATGATGGCTTGATTACCAAAACCACTATTATTACCACTCATTAAAGTAGGTCCCCAAGTAGTATGATCACCTTTAGTGTATGTCCAACCCGTAAGTACACCACCGAAAGGGTCATCTCGTCCTATTTTAACAAAATGATTTACATCTAATATATCTGTTTCGAACCCACCGTTCCAATTAGTCATTGTACTACTTTTTAATATCCAAGAACCACTAAGTGTTGTTCCAACATTAGAAGCACTAATATCAATTCCACTAAGATCAGATGCACTAATATCAAGGTCGCTATTAGTATCTTCGAATAATTGTATATCATCCATCATCATAGTATAATCGGTATCATGTTGATGTTCAAACGTAAATTCATGATTGTTTCCGGATGCTGTAAATAATATATTGTCTATTAATACAGGTAAGTCTCCATCCATCATTCTTAAACTGAATTCTGATATTTCAGTTCCATTATAGTAAACTTTTATTGTTGGATCTGGTCGACTAGTTTGATTATATTGTCCATATCGTGTAATAGCCATTAATTTAATTTGATAATCACTTCCATGTTTTAATATACCTGTAACTGTTTTAGTTAAAGATTGCTGTAAACGAAGTCCAACTTGTTGATCTCCGGAACCAGCAATAGGAGTGCCGTTCCAAGGATTTTTACCAAAAGAAGGACCATACAAAGCAGAAGTACCAGCATTACTAGGAACAAACCATGACCATCCAGTAATAGCAAGCCCACTATGCGAATCTTCTAATGTTCCATAACTACTAACAACAGGATCTTCAAAACCTCCATTCCAATCAGGAATAGAATCACTTACTAGAACCCAATTAGTAGATGTATCGCCGGCATAAGCTTCAGCTTTTTGACCACCTCCAGCAATCCAAAGACCATTAGCATAATCAACACCATGTGTGTAATACCTAATATTATTGTATCTTCCTCCAGTCCAATTAATACCATCAGTAGAGTAAGCAAGTGTATTAGGAATATCATTTCCACCACCGGCAACCCACATATTGTCGGCATATTTTACAACATTACATTGTTCATCAAAAATTGTTTTACCTAATCCGGTCCAATTGATTCCATCAACTGAATATGCCATACTATTTGTACCTTGACCACCAGCAACCCATAAACCATTACCATATCCAATTGCTTTACCACAATTTGTAAAAATAGTATTACCAACTCCAGTCCAATTAATTCCATTTGAAGAATAAGCAATAGTATTGGGTGTATTTCCTCCAACAGCAACCCATTTATTATTAGCATACGCTACACTATAAGCAACATCACCAAAAATAGTTTTTCCAAGTCCAATCCAATTTGTTCCATTAATAGAATAAGCTAATGTATGTGATGTTCCAGAACCACAAGCGATCCATAATTCACTTTCAGGAGAATATGCAATACCTCTTACATGTGTAAAAATAGTATTTGGTATTTGACTCCAAAATTTTCCATTTTTAGATTCTACAAGAGGACTTGTTCCATTAGATGGTTTACTTCCAATAATAAATTGTTCATCACTTTTGATGTGATCTATTTCAATAGTAGTGTTAGAATTTGAACAAATAATATTATTTGATTTTATTCGTACTTTTTCATTAAAAAATAATTGTGAATTTCCGGTTAAATCTTTATAATATTTTTTTGTAATTTTTGAAGAGCTTGATGTATAAACACTTGAATTTACATAAGTACTATTTCCACTAGTATCACTAACAGTTTCTTGAACTGTAACATATTTGAATAGATCTTGTCCACCCATATATCCATGATTAAGGCATTTAATACTAGCTGTTCCAAAATTTCCAGTAACTTGTATTGTAACATTTCCTGTATAATAATCAATACCACTTACAGTAACTTTATTTGCAATTAAACCAGTATAAGTTAAAAAGTTAGAATCAGAAATATCTGTTATAGATAAAGGGTGATTAGATGGGATTCCATTAAATGAATAAGTTCCTATATCTAAAGAATATTTCAAGTTGGAATTATATGTAGTACTCCCGTTCAAAGCATATTTATTTGAACCGTATGTATCTTGAACGATATTAATGACAGATGTACTATCGAGTGTTTCAACAGACATTATATATAATAATTATAATTATTATAAATACTAAATGATATCTTATATTTAAATAAATTCAGATGTAATATTTATGGATGCCATAGAATTATTTAAATATATAGAATTACTCACAAATTCAAGTTTGTATGTTCTATTAATACCTATATCTTCATCAATAAATAATTGACTTGGTAAATTAAAACCACCAAACGGATTATTTGATACTACAGAATGTGCAATTGTTGAAAAAACACTTTTATCATTTCCAGTCCAATTTGTTCCATTTGTGGAATATGCAAGAGTATTTGTACCTTCTCCAGAAGCAATCCATCTAATACCGTTGTAATTTACTTTCAAACACTTATTACTAAATATTGTTTGTCCAAGACCTATCCAAGTAATTCCATCTGTAGAAGTTGCTAAAGTATTTGTTCCTTCTCCTCCAACTATTAACATATTAGAATTCATAGATATACTATTACCTTTTACACTAAATAATGTTGTACCTAATCCAGTCCAATTTGTTCCATCAGTCGAATATGCTAAAGAATTAGTTCCAGATCCTGTAGCAATCCATTTATTTTTTGCCCAAATAATACTTGTTGCATTAGTTGTGAAAATAGTTTTTCCTTGACCTGTCCAATTAATACCATCTGTAGAAGAGGCAATTGTATGACTATCGCCTTCACCAACAGCAATCCATTTTGAACCATTAAACGCAACACTATTTCCTTGTACTGAAAATATAGTATTTCCTAAACCATACCAATCAATACCATTTAATGAATATCCTAATGTATTAGTTGTTCCATTTCCTAATGCTATATACATTTTTCCATTATAACCAATACTATTTCCATTATTTGAAAATATAGAACTACCTAAACCTTTCCATTCAAATCCATCTTTAGAATATGCTAAACTATTAGTTCCAGAACCTGCAGCAACCCACTTATCGCCACTCCATAATGCATCTTTACCTGAAGCGGTAAATATAGTTTTACCTAATCCTCTCCATAGTAATCCATCATAAGAGTAAGCAATTGTGTGTGTTCCTTCTCCAAAAGCTAAAGTTGGCTGTTGAATGTATACATTTCCAACATTATTGTTATATTTTACTTTATGACAACTTGTAGTAAATAAACTTGTTCCTTTTTCTGTCCAAGATATTCCATTTGCTGAAGTAGCAACTGTATTTAAACCTTGACCGCAAGCATAAAATTTATTATTAACCCAATTAATATTATTTACTTTCCATGTAAAAATAGTTTTACCTAATCCAGTCCATGAAATTCCATCATAAGAATAAGAAAGAGTATTAAAAGTAGTGCTTGATGAAATAGCAGAACCTCCAGCAACCCATATATTATTGTTATATGCTATTGCAGTACCTTCTTCAACAAATGGATCGTTTGTTTTATCCATTACCCAATTAATACCGTTGTATGAACGTGCAATTACTCCATTTGTACCTTTTCCAACAACAATCCACATAATTCCATTCCAAGCAATATCATTACCTTTTACTGAAAAAATAGATGATCCTAATCCAGTCCATTCAATTCCATCATCAGAATATGCAACTGTGTTTGTACCTTCTCCTACAGCTACCCATATTGTACCGTTGTATAATGTTTTTTTGCCTTGAACAGAAAATATAGTTTTTCCTAAACCAAACCAATTAATTGAATCATAAGAATACGCTAAAGTGTTTGTTGAACCATTACCTAAAGCAATCCATTTATTATTATCATATACAATACCGTTTGTTCTAACTGAGAAAATATCTTTTTTTAATCCTGTCCATTTAATTCCATCTTTAGAATATGCTAAAGTATGATTTAAACCTTCTCCTCCAGCAACCCAATAAGAACCATTCCAATCTACATCATAAACATTTGTTGTAAAAATCTCTGTAGATGTATTGATGTTTGTCCAATTAGAACCATTATCTAAAGAGAAAGATAATACATTATTATTATTACTGGCTTTTCCACTCATAAATAATTTTTCACCATCATATGAAAAAGAATTACCATATTGTGAAAAAATAGTATTTCCACTTCCAGTCCAATTATTACCATCTGTTGAGTTAGCATAAGTATTACTTCCTTCTCCAGCAGCATGAAATCTATCTTGAGACCAAAATATTTTATTAACTTTTGTAAATAATGATGAAGAAGATGCAGTCCAACCAGTAATTCCTACAAAATCGTTAGTATATATAATTCTGTTTGATCCTGAACCACCTGCTGACCAAATATTTCCACTCCATGAAATTGCGTAAATATCATTAATTATTGAAATATTTGATTCTGTCCAAGAAGAACCATTATCATCTGAATATATTAAATTTGAAGTTCCAATACCTACAGCAATCCAACGCGAACCATTATAATCTATATCATTACAACTTGTAGAAAGAGGTTTTGTTAAACCGGTCCAATTAATACCATCTGTAGAATAAGCTAAATTATGTGTTGAACCTTCGCCTCCAATAATCCAACGTGAATTATAATATTTTACACACAATCCTTTAGTACTTAATATAGTTGTACCTAAACCAGTCCAATTAATACCATCTGTAGAATATGCGATTGTATTTGTACCTTCTCCAACAGCTACCCATTTACCCGAACTATAAGAAACCATATTACCTTGAGTACTAAATATAGTTTTTCCAAGTCCTTTCCATATAATTCCATCATATGAATATGCTATTGTATTATCTACACCATTTCCTACAGCTATATGCATAGTTCCATTAGATGCTGTAAATAAACTTTCACTTGAAAAAATAGTAGAACCTCCCGTCCAATTAGTATTATCAGTAGAATATAATATTTTTTTAGACTTATCATTACCAATTGCAATATATTTAGATTCTGGAAAAGTTATTGTGTTGGGAGTTATATCTGTATCAGAATAAGTATGAATATTATTCATTTTACCACTCATACAATAAATATTTGTATCTGAACCTTCAATTGTTCCTTCGTAAACCCAAGTTTTTCCGTTAGAAGATTTTTTTAAACCTTGATTTCCACCTGCATACCAAATTCCATTAATATTTTTTACTGTATATATTTGACTTACATCAGTAGTTCCTAATCCAACCCAATTAATACCATCACTAGAATATGCAAGAGAATTTGTACTACTACCTCCTGCAACCCATAATCCATCATGATATGCAATTGCATATCCAGTTCCTGTAAAAATCGTTTTTCCATTTGCAGTCCAGTCAATACCATTTGTTGAATAAGCAATTGTATTTGTTCCAGAGCCTACAGCTACCCACATATTATTTCCATATGCAATACCTCTAACTTTACTGAAAATAGAACTACCATTAGTACCCCAATTCCAATTAATACCATCATATGAATAATTTAACATATCACCATCATCTCCACCAGAAACAAACATATTATTACCAAAAGCAACTGCTCTACATCTATCTGTATGAATACCATTTGTACTACTTTTTCCTAATCCAGTCCAATTAATACCATCATATGAATATGCCATAGTATTTACACTACCATAACCACCGGATAGAAATAATCCTTTACCATAAGTTATACACTCACCATTATTACTATAAATATTATCAGCTCCAGTCCAAGTAATACCATCATATGAATAAACAATACTGTGTGGATTAGTACTCATATAAACCCAAATACCAGAAGTATTTATAATATCATAAACTGTATTACTTGGTGTATTTTCACTTAAAACTCCATAGAAATTTACACCATCATATGAATATGAAAGACCATCGTATTTACCAGAAGAAACACCTCCAATAATAATTATATTAGCACTTGTAGATGGATTAACATGTGTATAATCAGAAGTAGTATATCCAAATGATATTTGTTTTTTATTTTGATGTTCTCCAGTTTGAATTATTGAAATATTATTTGATTTTATTATATATTTTTTATCATACAAAACATCAATAGTATTTTTACTTGAGTCGAATGTTACATTATCTTCTCTATTTTTTTGATTAATTAAAAATCGTGAATTTGTTAAAGATGGATTTTTTCCAAATACAAATTCATTCGTAATATTGGACATAATATATAAAATTAAAAGAAATTATATATATTATTTTATAGATACATTTATTATGAATTTATTTTTCTATCTTGATTGATACATCCCCTTCAAATGTTGAACCAGTTGAGAATTCAATTTGTTTTTCATGTATTTGTTTTGAAATTGAATTATATATGAGCGGATTATTTGAACTAATACCATTACCTTGAGTAGTAAATATTGTTTTTCCAATTCCTGTCCAACTAAATCCATTAGTTGAATATGCTAAAGTATTTGAACTACCTATTCCAGATGCTATCCAATATGTACCATCCCAATCAATATTTTTACCTTCTTGACTAAAAGTATCAACACCAAGTGGTATCCAATTAATTCCATCAATAGAACAAGCAATCGTGTTTGAACCTTGTCCAGTTGCTACTATTAATTCACTATTGTAAGATAACCCATTTCCTTTCAAAGAAAATATTGTATTACCAATACCAGTCCAATTAATACCATCACTTGAATATGCAATAGTATTTGTTCCACTACCAGTTGCAATCCATTTAAATCCAGTCCAAACTATACCATTTCCTTCTGATGTGAAAATTGTTTTTCCTCGTCCTGTCCAATTAATTCCATCTGTTGATGTTGCTATTGTATTTCCACCTTTTCCTACAGCAACCCATAATGAACCATTATAAGCTACTTTATTTCCTTCTGATAAAAAGATTGTATTTGAATTTTTTGTCCAAGTAATTCCATCTAATGAATATGCGAATTTATTTATTCCATTTCCAACAGCAACCCATATATTTCCACCATAAAGAACATCATTTCCATGAAGTGAAAAAACTGAAGTACCTAATCCATTCCAAGTTTCACCGTCTGTAGATGTTGCTAATGTATTTGTTCCTTTACCTACAACAACCCATAATGAACCATTCCAAAATCCATTTTTAGCATATTGTGTAAATACACTTGCACCAGCACCTGTCCAATTAATACCATCATTTGATTTTGCAATAGTATTGGTGCCTTGACCAAACGCCAATATTTTACTATTTAAATCCAAGTTAGCAGTATTTTTGTTTGATATAACACTCATAGCAGTATCAGAAAATACATTATCTTTAAGTATATTCCATGTTGTTCCATTAGTTGAATATGCCAAGGTATTTGAACCTTCTCCACAAGCAATCCAAAACAATCCATTATGATAAACTCTGTTTGTTTGAATAGAAAATATCTCTGCATTTAATCCAGTCCAATCAATTCCATTTCGCGAATAAGCTAATGTATGACCTATACCAACATCTTCTCCACTAAATGCATTTTGTATTTGATATGTAGAAGCATTACCACTATTGTTATTAAACCCGATTGATCCTACAGCAATAATTGATCCATCTGTATTGATTGATACAGCAAATCCAAGTTTATCGCTGGAATTTTCTCCTATAATTTTACGTCCAATTTGTTTCCAATAACCATCAAGGAATTTGAAAACTTTTACATATCCAGTATCTGTTCCACCAATATCACTATTCCAAGAACCAGAAACAATTGTTGAACCATCTTTTGATATCATAACTGCACTTCCAAATTGTTCATTTGATTCATATCCATAAATATCATTTCCAAGTTTATTCCAAGTATTTGTTCCAGATACATATTCATAAACTGTTACTTGTCCAGAATTTGTATCCATGTAATCCGCATTATATGCTCCAACTGAAATTAATTGTCCATTTCCAGATAATGAAACTGAATACCCAAAATTATAATTAGAATCATCTCCCAATATACTATTTCCTAATTGTGTCCACGTTCCAGATACATCTTGGTATATTTTTACTTCTCCTGATTCTGTTCCATTTGCAGTTGTACTGCTTTTTATACCTATGGCTATTATTGAACCATCCAAAGATATAGAAACAGAATTACCTAATCTATCAGATGCACCTGAACCAACAATAGTATCACCTATTTGTGTCCAAGTTCCACTATTATTTTTGTATACTTTGGCATATCCTTGATTTCCACTTTGGTAATTAGTTGCACCAATCACAACAATAGAACCATCTTGAGAAATAGCAACCGATGCTCCAAAATTATCATTTGTACTGGTTCCTTCAATATCTGATCCAATTTTTACCCAATTATTCGATTGATTCTCATATACTCTTACACAACCATTTCCATTTAGTCCTGTTCCACTATGTCCAATAGCACTAACTGCAACTGTAGTACCATCGTCTGATAAAGATACAGATGTTCCAGTATAATCATTTTCTGCAATACCATCAATATCACTTCCTATTTGATTCCATGAACCAGATGAATTATCAAATACTCTAACATGACCAGCATTACTAATATTTGTTTCAGTTAAATATACTGTTCTTACTGTTGCAGAATCTGCAATATATAACAATCCGTTATTATCAAATGCTAAATTTTGTGGATTTTTAACTCGTGCGTTGGCTGGATCTCCGCCATTACCAGATATTTCACCATTTGTACCACCACTATTTGTGGCTCCAAATCCATCACCAACAACAGTAGAAATTATATTTGTAGCTTTGTCTACTTTACGTATTCTACAATTGTTTGCATCTGAAATATAAATATCACCATTAGTATCAACTGCAACACCACAAGGATATCTAAATTTAGCGCTTAATGCATCTCCACCATCACCAATAGAAGGATCTTGTAAACCTTGAGTAGTTGTTTGACCTCCTGAACCAGCAACTACACTTTGTACTCCAGTATCTTTATCCCATTTATAAATTTTCTGAGCGGTCATACCCGCAGCATAAACATTATCACTTAAATCAATTGCAAGATCAACTACAATACTTACTCCAGTCATAATGGTAGATACAATTTGTGTTTGATAATCAATTCTTCTAACATGATTATGATTATAAGAAGGAAAATACATATTATTTTGACTGTCAAAATCAATTTGATAAGTAAATCCAATTCTAGCATTAATTGGAAGTCCTCCATCACCAGAATTACCTGCAGTACCATCTCCACAATATAAATCAATAATTCCTGTATTAACATCAACTTTTCTCATTTTATAACTTCCTCCACCACCGTTTGATGCGATGAACATATTTCCAAATTTGTCTATACCAAAACCTTCAGGTCTTCCAATAGCAGCATCAATAGCTAATCCTCCATCTCCAGAATATGAGTTTGATCCAATACCCGCAACAGTAGTTATAATATTGGTCGATAAGTCAACTTTTCTAACACGATTATTGTCTAAATCACCAAAATATAAACAATTATCAAAAAATCCAAAAGCTCTTATCCATACATTTATTTGTGCTTCTGTTGCTAATCCACCATCACCAGAATATCCACTTGTTCCTGTTCCTATAAGAGGATTTATACTTTTCATAATTCCAGTTTCTACACCTCCAATTGGTGGATCATTATAATTTGATGCAACAGCTAAAACAGAACCATTACCAGATAAAGATAATGAATTACCTAATTGATCACCAATACGTTCAGATTGTAAAACAGTTCCTATTGTATTCCATGTACCTTCAGGATTAATTGCAGAAGACGATTGTGTTCCAGATACACCATCTCCACCCGCAACCCATAGATTATTAAAATATTCAATTGTATTTACTTTATTAACTAAAGAATCGTTTGTAACATTTGTTTCCCAATTAATTCCATCATAAGAATAAGCAATTGTATTCGTACCTTCTCCTACAACATTCCATGTTAGACCACTCCATACAACATCATTACCTCTTACAGAGAATATAGAAGTACCTAAACCAGTCCATTCAATACCATCATATGAATAAGCAATAGTATTTGTTCCTTCTCCTACAGCAACCCATATATTTCCGTTGGATGCTGTTTTTTTGCCTGCTACAGAAAAGATAGAAGTACCTAAACCGGTCCATAAATATGAATTGTATGAATAAGCAATAGTATTCGTTCCTTCACCGAGAGCGACCCATTTTTTTGTTTTTTCATCAAAATAAACACTATTACCTCTTAGAGAAAATGTATGTTTTCCCAATCCTTTCCATTTTTTTCCATCTTTAGATATTGCCATAGTATTTGTAACTCCTTCTCCTACAACTAACCAATTTGTTCCATCATATGCTACATCATTTGCTTGAGTTGAAAAAATACCTGTTGTACTATTTAAAGGATACCAATTTACACCATCATCTAAAGAATAAAACATAGTATTTCCGCTTGAATCGATAGATCCACCAGTTACTAATTTAGTTCCATCATAACTAATTTGATTTGCTCCAGAAGATAATACCGATTTTCCTTTTCCAGTCCAATTAATTCCATCATCTGAAATGAGTACTGTATTTGTATTACCTTCTCCTGCAATTATGAATTTTTGTCCATTCCAAATGACTTTATTTCCAACAGATGATAAAAGTGAATTAGATATATCAGTCCAATTGGAAATACCTAAAACATCTTGACTATATATCATACGTGCTGAAGTTAATGAATTAGGTTCTCCAACAGCAACCCATGTATTTGTACTATTACCAATTCCATTAATATTTTTCAAATTATCAATTAAAGTACTTGTCCATGTAACACCGTTGTCTTGAGAATATGAAATGTTTGAAATCGTATCTAAATCTCTATACAATTCAACATTATCAATATAAACAGTTTTATCACTTCCAGCCAAATGTTTAAATGTAATTGTATGACTTGTTGAAGTAGCTACAAATGAAACTTCTTTCAATCTTTCAGCTGAAGTAGAAGCTCCAATAGGTGTACTAGGAATTTCACTAAATATTGGTGTTGGATTTGAATCCAATAAAATACAATATTCAGGTTGATCGTCTTGTCGTATATGTCTTTCCCAAGATAATTTATATACTTTCCCCATAATCAAATTACTAATTGTTTTTGATAATTCTTGTGAATATCTAAGTCCAATAATTTGTTGTCCTTGTAATGGTGGATCTGATGAATTATATGTATTTCCTCTAAACAAAGTAGGTCCATATGTAGCATGAGTACCAGTAGTAAATGTCCATCCAGTTAAAGTAGCAGGTCCATCGTCACCTAATTTTTTAAATCCTGAACTGGATGTTATGTAAGATGACAGATCATCGTCTTCAAAACTACCGTTCCAATTAGTCATAGTATTACTAACTAATTGCCAAGATGTATTTGTTCTATCTCCTACAGCAATTATAATTGAATCACTATAAGCAATATCTCTTACAACATTAAGACTACAATCTACAGTAGTCCAATTAATACCGTCATCTGAATATGCAAAAGTATTTCCAATAGAGTCCCCTCCAGCAAGCCAACGTGAACCATTATGTTTTAAACATAATCCAGCATTACTAAATCTCATTCCAAGACCCGTCCATTCGAATCCATTTAATGAATAAGCAATTGAATTTGTTGATTTTCCAACAGCAACCCATATATTATTATAAAAACCAATACCAACAGCTTCTTGTGTAAATACTGATTTACCCATACCTTCCCAAGTATATCCATCATAAGAATATGCAAGAGTATTATCAGTGCCTTCACCACAAGCAATCCATAGAGTTCCATTAGTTGCCACAGAATATGCATTTGATGTAAAGATACTAGTAGAACCATTCCAACTTTTTCCATCATTTGACCATAACATTTTATTTTGATAATCTTTTCCTACAGAAACATGTATAGATTTAGGAATTTTTATATTACCTACAACATTTTGATTTTCTGTATTTTTTAATTCAATATCAATATCATTATCATTTTCTGATTTAGAATATTTTATATCAAAATTATTTGTATTTAATGCACCTTTTGAACGATATAAAACAGTTTTTGAATTATCTTCGCTGTTCAAGTATATTTGTTTAATTTGTTTACTTCTATTTAAAATAATACCTTCATCAATAAGTTCACCTTGTGCAACTCCAATAGGTTTTGTATTAATAGTGCTCATTTATATACTATATAAATAGAATTATAAAGTATAATGATTATGTATTTTTATTCTTTAATTAATGAAAGAATTATACCATAGATTGGATAAATATGTAGAACCATATTTACCGGTTTCTTTATCTGCATTATTCAAATTAGGTCCAGCATTTACAATTCTATTTAATTCTGTAATAGTTAAAGCTTTTTCAAAATATTGTAAATTCGATATATATCCACTAAACCCTCCATTTTGTGAAATATGTACATCATAGTAATTTTGTTTAGGAACATCTACTAGATTATTCCTAAAAACAATTGAACCATTAACATACACATCAATATATTTATTTTTACAACGAATTGCTAAATGGAAATACTTTGAAATGGGTAAATTATCTATTTTTATAATTTCTGTATTGGTTCTTGTACGTGTTGCAGGATTTGCTACAGTATCCATTAAAATATATAAAGTGTTTGAATTCACATCTTCTCCGGGTCCAAAATATACGCCAGGACCATGATTTACAGATGAATATTCACCATGTTTTTTACCATCACCTTTAATAAATACAGGTCTATATGTTGAAGAAGTATCACCATCAATAACATTATACAATAACCAGGTCGACCAAGTAAATTCGATTCCTTCATCTTCATTATTTGATCGTTTCACCATTTTTGATGATTTATCATTTGGATTTTGCTTAATTATCTTATCTTTATTTCCTGGTAATTGACCATTTAACAAATATACATTATTTGAAGGGGAAGTAAAAAATCCTATTAAATAAATTCCTAAATTCATCAATATCATAAATACAATAACAACAATTAATATAAATCCCATTTTTGAAATAAATCCATTTGATTCCATAAATCCATCAGGCGCTGATGCAGATTCTTGTTCTACAGCATCTTCGTTTAAATTTTCTGTCATAGAATCCTTCATAGAATTTAAAGAATCCATTACTCCTCCTTCATTTTCTTGTTGAGGTTCTTGAGAGAATTCTTGTTGACTTTCTTCTTGATTATCCATTTAATTATATAGAATTATTATATAAAAATCACACATATTATATTCATATACCATACATACTATCATTTATTAAATTCGTGATTAATTAATATAAAGATTATTAAATAGTAATATTTGTCCGGTTTTAGCTCAGTTGGTAGAGCATTCGACTGTAGCGGTTTAAACAAATATCGAAATGTCGCTGGTTCGATTCCGGCAAACCGGATAAAAGAATGTAATATATTTACATTTGAAATGTATTACATAAAGTCATTTTTTTTAGAAAACATTATATACGTAGTTTCTTGAATCTCTTTGTAGATTAACATTCATGTGCATCTTGGTTGAGCGTGTTTTAGAATTAGGTCCACCTTTAGCTGAACTATTACCCTTAGTATAATAAGTCCAAACTGTTTGAGGATCTAATGAATAATCCCATCTATATAGATTACTTAAGTAAATATCGGATTTTTTGAATGTAAAAGTTGGTTTATCGGTAGCAGCATTTGACATAGATGGAACAGTTAATTTTTTGGAAGTTACTAATTTTCCGTTCATATATACATCAACATAATTGCTAGATACAGCAACAACAACGTAAACCCAAGTTTGTATTGGGAAGTTATTTGAAATCACAATAGATTCAGATCTATTAGCAGCTTGTGTTCCTACAGCAATATCAGCATAAAGAGTAGGAGTAGTATTATCAAGACGAAGATCAAATAACCAAGGATTTGAAGGACTGGATCCATTATTTGCACTATTTCCATAAGTAACAAATGGTTGACCAACAGTAGTGAATGAATTAACATAAATCCATACTCCTACACTATATAATGCAGAATATGGTGTTTTAATATCTTTTGATGGTACAGGTGTAATATCAGGTCCATTTAAGTAAAGATTTTTAACTACTGTAGGTTGTTTACTAAATGAAAGATAAATATAGAACAAAATTAATAATATAATAACAACTAAAGATATGATTAAAATTGACATAATATAATTTATATGAATATATTTTTTTGATTTTTATATTATTCATAATACGGTGGATTTTTCATAAAATTAAGATTGTATTGAGAAGTTATTTGATGTTTAGATAAATAATATGGATAATACACAATATTGCTAATAGAACCGTATAAACCTTCTTGTCCATTTTCTGGACCTATTGAAATAACATCTTTATTGCTATATTTAGGAATATTTTTTTTACTAAATGTGTATGTTCTTTCAATTTTTCCATTAATAAAAACATCTACAGAATTGCTTTTATAATTGAAAACTAAATTATTCCATTTTTGTTTAGGCATTTTTACTTTGTATGGTTTTCCAGTTCCTGAAAAATACAAAAAGAATTGATCTTCACCGTTAACATTTTTGTATGTTATTTTAGGATGTCCATTTTCAAGATTTGAACTATATTTGAATATTGTTGTTTCTTTATCATAACCTTCTTTATTTGGAGGCATGGGATTTAAATAAATCCACATAGACAAGGCATATGTTTTTCTTATTTCTAGTTTGGATTGATAGTCTTCATTCATTTCATCATAAATTGTATTAGGTTTATAATAGGGTTTTTCAATCATGTGTGGTTTTTCTTTTTTCATTTCTCGGTCTATTTCTACATATTTATCTAAAAACTTGGGTTCTTTCAATAATGGGAATGCACCAGTATTTATTTTAGATTTCAAAAATGGAATAATATAGAAATACAACATTAAAAGTGCGACTTCAACGCCTACTAAAATTAAAGTTGAACGTGGAGTTGAATAAAAATCACCCATAATATATTGAATTGCATCTGTTACTAAACAAGGTATGTAAAACAGTAAATTGGCTAAAAGACCGATCCAGCCATTCATTTTTACCAGATATTTTTTCAATACATTATATGCTATTGACAATAATACTAAAGCCATTAAAGCATATATTGCATATAAGACATAGACGTTGAATATATATTTTGTAATAAAACTATTCAATAACCAAAATCCTATTGCAAATACAACAACAAAAATACCTGTTCCACCTATAATGTAAGATATAACTGGACCATCAAAGGAAACAAACACCATATAAAGAAAAATTGCTATAATAGGAATAATTATGGTAAATAAATAAGTCATTAAATTTTTAGTTGAAGCGTAAGGATCATTTGATGCCAAATGTGATTGATACACAATAAATATACTAATTAATACAACAACAAACAAAGGAATATTTTTTTTGATTGTTTCGATTGACTCATTTATGTATATTTTTATGTACTCAAAAAATTTGGAAATACTTGAAAAAAATGAAGGTTCTTGTTCCATGATATTTGTTGTTTAGTCTATTATATATATCAAGTTATAAAATATATAATAGATGTGTTATAAACCAAGTTTGGTTATTAAAGATTTTCAATAGTTGTTTTTTTACCGTGACAATCTCTACAAAGGGCTACTAAATTGTCTACATGATTACTACCACCATATTCTAATCTTATTTTATGATCTATTTCAAACCATGCATTTAATTGATCTTGACAATCTCCACATTTCCAATTCTGTCTAGCAGCAACGAACTTTTTTTTAGTTTCACTAACAGAACGTTTTGTGGCTTTTTTTCCTGAATTTAATATTTTTTTTTCATATCCTCCCATTTGATTTTCTTGATGTACAATAAAATTTCCAACGGTATTTAATTGTTGATCATTATTATAATTTTGTTTAGATGTAAAATCTAATATGGGATTCAACAAATTCGATGTTCCTTTATCTATTGGTAAATATTTTAAATAATCATTTGTAGTAGAAATCATTTGACCGGCATTTAAAGGGTTTTTCTTTATCATATAATAAAAAAATAATCCAGCTAATCCAATTCCAGCCATTTGATAGTATTTTTTAAATGAAAACAATTTTTTTACCAATTTTCCATCATAATATAAATTTGCTATTAAAAAACCGGTAATTAAAAAAATAATTATTTCGATTCTCATCTATATACAAAATATCATACATAAAATTGCCATATTAAAATAAAACATATTATTATAAAAACTGAAAATATCCAATATTTACGAACTTTAATTTTATCTGATAAATAAACTGGTTTAGGTCTATATTCTGCAAGATAATTCTCTAAAGCCGCTGAAAATGAAATTTCTTCTTTTCCCAACATATAATTTACTTTATTATGTATAAAATGAACCCATCTAATAAATGATTCACGATTATCTAAATATGGTGATACCGGATATCTATCTAACAATCTACTAAATCGATTACCTATTTCACCATCAGGTATAAAAATAGGTAAATTTTGTATAAAATCATAATATTTTCTTTTTGTTACTTTATTTGGATTATCAGGATATGACATAGCCAAAGTCATTATAAAAAACCAATATTTTGGACCCCATGTTTCACCTTTTAAAACGTTTTCATCTTTTTTATTTTTCATATATTTCCGTCAAATATAAACTATATAGAAACGTATTATTATATTCATTTAGTTTCATCGAATTTAATAATAAAAATGAATTATAATAATGGAAATTATTTCAATAACCGACAAATTTATAATAATACGTATAATATTTATTGTAATAATTGTGGTAAGTCTGGACACATTTACCATCAGTGTAAACTTCCAATAATAAGTACAGGAATAATTGCATTTCAAAGATCAATTATAGATGGTAAAATTAGATTTCTTATGATATGTAGAAAAGATACTTTAGGATATGTTGATTTTATGAGAGGAAAGTATAGTGTATACAATAAAGAATATATTTTGAATATTTTGAATGAAATGACAACAAAAGAAAAAAATAATTTATTAGAAAAAGATTTTGATAATTTATGGAAAATTTTGTGGAGTAATGACAACGAACAAGATAAATATTCAAGTGAATATATTGAAAGTGAAGAAAAATTTCAAATATTAAGAGATGGAATTATACAAAATAATAACGAATATAATTTAAAGTCTTTAATTGATGAATCTAATAAAAGTAGTAATTGGATTGAACCTGAATGGGGATTCCCAAAAGGTCGTAGAAATTTGAATGAGAGTGATATTGATTGTGCATTACGTGAATTTACAGAAGAAACTGGTTACAAAGGTCATCATTTAACACTAATTGATAATTTAATGCCATTTGAAGAAATATTCAGCGGATCTAATTATAAGTCATATAAACATCGTTATTATTTGATGTGTATGAAAAATAATTATAAATTAGATATAAAATCATACAAGAATTATGACAAATCGGAAGTAAGTAAAATTGAGTGGAAAACATATGAAGAATGTTTAGAATCTATTAGAAACTATAATTTAGAAAAAAAACAGGTTATTACAAATGTTAATTACTGTATTTCTAACTACATGTATTCTTAGAGTTTAAACAGTATAATATATTTTATCATAATATTGTAAAATACATTATGGAATCAAAAAAACCTAAATGTCCAAATGGAACCAGAAGAAATAAGAAAACAGGAGATTGTGAATCTATTCATAAAAATAATAAAAGTCCATTAATTGAAACATTCGATTTACCTACACCTTTTTCAGATCCTATTGAAAAAAATTTGGATTCAGTCTCAAATATAGAATCTGATAAACCTTTAATAGAATCGAAGATACCTTTAATAGAATCGAAGATACCTTTAATAGAATCGAAGATACCTTTAATAGAATATGAAAAACCTTTAATAGAATCTGAAAAAGATAAATTAGAAGAAAAACCTAAAAAAGTTAGAAAACAATATTGTCCAAAAGGTCAAAGAAGAAATCCTAAAACTGGTTTATGTGAACCTGTTAAAAAACAAGAAACTATTGAATTTGTGCCTGTTGTTTTGGATATTGAAACAACAGAAAAGTCACAGAAAAATACACCTTTAATTGAAATTGCTAGATATATACAAAAAGAAGAACCAGTTATTGAAACTCATGAAGAATCGACTATTGAACCAATAAGAAATACATCTATGAATCAATATCAATATGAAAAAGAGAAAAAAGAAAGTCAACAAGCTGAAACTTTTGATAGTGAATTATATCCTATTTTGGGAGAGAAAGACTTTGCAAAGAAAATCGCTCTTAGAAAAGAATTTGCAGATACAATTTACAACGGTTCAATTGAGAATAAATCTATTATGGAAGAAGCTGAAAAATTATGTCAAGCTAGTTTTGAATTAAGTCCTCATCAGTTATTTGTTAAAAATTTCTTATCTTTTCAAACACCTTATAATACACTTTTATTATATCATGGTTTAGGAACTGGTAAAACATGTAGTGCTATTGGAATTGCTGAAGAATCTCGTATATTTATGAAACAAATGGGTCACAATAAAAAAATAATAGTAATAGCATCACCCAACGTGAGACAAAACTTTAGATTTCAATTGTTTGATGAACGTAAATTAGAACAAATAGATGGCATATGGAATATTGATTCTTGTGTTGGAAATCAGTTATTAAATGAGATTAATCCTATGAATTTAATGGGATATACTCGTGAACGTATCATACAGCAAATACGTAATATAATATTAAAATCATATTTATTTATGGGTTATGGTGAATTTGCTAATTTTATTGAAAAGAATATTAATGTATCTCAAGATAGTGGTCTTTCTCCAGAAGAATCCAAAAATCGTAGATTTAAGAATATTAGACAAGTTTTTAATAAACGTTTAATAATTATTGACGAAGTTCATAATCTTCGTCTTAGTGATGCTAATAAAAATAAAAGAACTGCTGTATTATTAAATGAGATTGCATTTAAATCAGATGATATGCGTTTAGTAGTTTTATCCGCTACACCTATGTATAATTCTTATGCTGAAATAATATGGTTAACAAATTTATTAAATGCAAATGATAAACGTGCTCTTATTAAACAAAATGATGTCTTTGATAAATCTGGAAATTTCATAAAAGGAAATTCTGAAAAAGAAAATGGTAAAGAATTATTAATACGTAAATTGAAAGGGTATGTATCATATGTTAGAGGTGAAAATCCATTTACATTTCCATATCGTGTATATCCAAAAATCTTTGCACCAGAACACGTAATGACTTCAGAAGAATATCCTAAAAAACAAATGAATTTATCATTTGTAGAAAATCCATTAATGCATGTTCCTGTATATACTAATATAATTGCATCATATCAATCACGTGGTTATGAATTTATTATAAAAGATATGTTAAATCGTTCTTATGATAAAAACAATAATAAGGGAAATACAATACAAATGCCTAGTTTTGAAAATATGGAAAGTTTCGGATATACATTATTATTGGCTCCTATGGAAGCTTTAAATATAGTATATCCAAATGAATCTTTAGACAAAATCAATATTGAAGAAATTGAGAAAATACCACAAGAAAAACGAAAATCGATTATTTCATCTTTTATTGGAAAAGAAGGATTACAAAATGTTATGTCTATGAAACAACAAGATAATCCATACCCATTACGATACAATTATGAATATAAACCAAAAATTCTCAAACAATATAATCGAATATTTTCTCCAGATGAAATTTGTAAATATAGTCATAAAATTTCTAATATTTGTGATATTATAAAAAAATCTACTGGTATTGTTTTGATATATTCACAATTTATAGATGGTGGTGTAGTACCTATGGCTTTGGCTTTAGAAGAAATGGGGTTTACACGTTATGGTAGTGCACATTATACTAAGAATCTATTTAAAAAGCCTCCTAGTCCTCCAATTAATTCATTAACTATGAAACCGGCAAAAGACGGAGAAGAAAAACATAAAGATTTTAAGCAAGCTAAATATGTAATGATTACAGGAGACAAGCATTTTTCTCCAAACAATAGTGAAGATATAAAATACATAACATCATCTAATAATAAAAATGGAGAATTAGTTAAAGTAATTATAATATCAAAAGCGGCAAATGAAGGTTTGGATTTCAAAAATATTCGTCAAGTACACATTTTAGATCCTTGGTATAATATGAATCGTAATGAACAAATTATTGGTCGTGGTGTAAGACATTTAAGTTGTTGTCAACTACCTTTTGAAGAGAGGAATGTCGAAATATATTTACATTCAACAAAAACAAAAGATAATGAAGTTGAAATGGCTGATTTATATGTTTATAGAATTGCTGAAAAGAAGGCAATAGAAATTGGTCGTATTACGCGATTATTAAAAGAAGTTGCTGTAGATTGTCATTTAAATATTTCACAAACCAATTTCACACAAGAAAAATTATTTGAAATTATTCAAAATCAAAATATTAGAATTAAATTATCCAGTGGAAAAACTATAGATTTTAAACCAGGTGATAAACCATATACTGATGTGTGTGATTATATGGATAATTGTGAATTTAAATGTAATGGTTCATCTTTTGATATAACTACAACGGAAAATCAAAATAAGATTATACAAAATACTTATAACAATATTTACATTCAAAACACATCTATTGGATTGATTAAGAGAATACAAGAACTGTATAAAGACCGTTCAGTATATAATCGAGACCAATTAATATCTAGTATTAATTTCTATAAAAGATATCCAATCGAGCACATTTATTTTACTCTTACACAATTTATTAATAATCATAATATTGAATTAGTTGATAAATATGGACGTAAAGGTTATTTAGTGAATAAAGGATTATACTATGCATTTCAACCATCTGAAATAGGTGATGAATATGCATCTATATATGAAAGAAATACACCAGTTTTATACAAAAATGAGAATTTGGTTCTCGAAATTCCTAAAGAATTTTCTATTCAAAAAATAATAAACGACAAGAAAAAGGATGATTTTGTAGAAGATAGAGAAATTGGAAAATCAGATTCGAGAACGTATGAAGATTTATTAACAACAATTAAGAATAATATGGAATTGGTTCATAAAGAAGATCTTATTGTGTATTCAGGAGAATACAATTATTACAAGTATGCAAATACGATTGTAAATATTCTTATAGAATATCATAAACTTAGTATTCAAACAATTAATAAATATTTGATTTATCACTGGATAGATCTTCTCGAACTTGAAGATAAACAAACACTTATAGAAGAATTATATTATTTAAAATCACAAGATGAGAAGCTAAGTGGTTATGAAAAATATATTAAAATGTATTTTGATAAAAAGAAGTTTGCTATAAGTTCTCAAAAAAAGCATGCGTTTTTGTTGGCATTAAAAGCAACAAATACAATATATGTCTATGATGAATCTACAAAACGTTTTAAACAAGGTACATATAGTGATAAAGAAGAATTAATGCCTATAATAGAAAAAAAATTACATGTAGATATTAAAAAAATAAATGCTAAATTAATGGGATTTATGTATGAGTTCAAGAACAATGAAATTGTTTTCAAGATAAAGGATTTTACACAACCAAGAAATAATATGGGTGCAAAAGCATCCAGTGCAGATAAAAAAGAATTAATAACTAAATTAACATCATTAAATAATGATAAAGACGTATATACGAGTTCTGGTGTAGATAAACAAGCGATTTGTATTATTTTGGAAATATTGTGTAGAAATTTAACTGAAACTACTGATAAAGTTTATTTTATGGATTTTGAACAAGCGGTTGAAAATAAAGTTGTAAAATTGAAACTTTGAAAAATTGATTTAAATAATACAAACACATATAAATATAGTTAATTCATATATCTCATATATATATACATAATGGAATCGAATAAGAAAAGTAAATCAGAACAACAAATAGAAGATCAACCATATTTTAGAAGTCTTCTTACTATGAAAATTTTATTACCTATTAATAATATTGGAAGACATATAAAACAAAATTTAGAAAAAAAAATATCTTCTTTGATTGAAGGACGTTGTACTGTTGAAGGGTATATAAAACCAGATAGTGTAAGAATTCAGAATTATTCATCTGGAAAAGTAAATGGTGAGTACGTAGAATATATATGTAGTTATGAATCTTGGATATGTTATCCAGTTGAGAATATGAAAGTTGAATGTACATGTAAAACAATTACAAAAGCCGGTATTCATAGTGAAGTAATAGATAAAAAAGGAAATATTCCTATTGTAATTTTTATTGCGAGAGATCATCATTTAATGAATAGTGTTTATGAAAATGTTCGTGAAAATACTAAAATGATCGTTTCAATTATTGGTGTAAGATTTGAATTGAATGATGATCATGTATCTGCAATCGGTAAATTAATAGATATAGTATCTGAAAAACCTATTTTACAAATACATGAAGATTAAATTATATGAATCAAATAAAAAATCAAACAATATAAAAATAAATCATATTTATTGTATAGTTACTTTTATTACGAATGGATTTAGAAGAAATGAAAAAGAAAATAGATACTTTAGATAAAGAACATCATATACAAATATTGAAAATAATTAAAAATTCACCTGTAAATCATACACTTAATGAAAATAAAAATGGTGTTTTTGTGAATTTATCAGTTTTACAAGAAGAAACTGTAGAAAATATCAGAAATTATTTAGATTATTTAAATCAACAAGAAAATTTATTAATTGATTTAGAGACACAAAAAGAAGATGTTAAAAATACTTTTTTTATAGAAAAAGAAGATAAAGCTAATTCTATAAATATGTTTAGTTATCAAGTCTAACAGATTACCTTAATTTTATATTAATGTATAACCGAAAAGAAAAAGATCCTTATCATGTAGATAATTTTAGTTTGAGATTTTTATATCAAATTTTTTATCGATTTAATAAATTTGATAATATTGAAGATATTGTTGAGTTAGAACCATATATGTACAAATACGATAGTTCTGAAAGTTTAAAAGATTTATTTAATTCAGACGATATTAGAGAAAATTCTGAAACATATTTAGAGTCAAATATACCAAAACATTTAGAAGCAGTTGATTCAAAAAAAGAAAAAAAATCGAATTATTTCATTCCACGTCAGTCCGATACATTATTTTGGTGTATTTTTTATGAAATTTATGGAGAGAAGGAATATTTGCAAATAGGTGACCGTTATTCAAACAGAGAAATCAAAGAAAAGCAAAATATAATTCAATATTTTCGAAATAATGATGTAAAAATGTTGAAAAATAGTAATCAAAAAATAACAAATGGTGAGGTGCAAGAAATTATGTCAGAGTTTATGTGTATACAAAACAAAACTTCATTATTAGGATTGATTGGTTTAGTCGTATATTACAAACGAAGTATTTATTTAGTTCATTCTTCAAAAAATATTTTTATAAAGTTTGGTCAAAATGACGACGATGATCCAATTATATTAGAGTACATGTATAATGATGATAATAGAAGTAAATGTAAATATAAATTGTTTATTATGAATAGAGATGAAAAAGAACATTATATTAAGGATTTACAAAATAGTAAATATGAGTTTCATCAATACAATAAACCTTTAACAGGTTTATCTACATATAAAACAGACGACTTAAGAAACATATTATACAAAATGAATATAGATAGTTGTGGAAAGAAGAAAAATGAAATGTATCAAGATATAATGAAGTATTGTGTATGGGATAAGAGTATTTGATTGTTAACATAAATGAGTGTGAAAAAATTGATTTAAAAATTTAAATATATGAATACATAATATATCATATATTTAATCATGTCAAACCCAGATTCGAAATCAACCGATGTATCATCCAAAGATAAACCAAAAGACCACGTAAATAAACCAAATAATGATGACGAATTGAAAATCGAATTTGCAAAACGTATAGATAAATATTTAGAAGGTGGAAATCCTTCTTTACGTTTTGAAGGAAAAACTAAGGAATTTGAATTAAGGTTTGGTACAAATACAAAATATGGTGGAGGACGTCCTATTTCCAAGTTAGATTATGATAATGTAATAAAACAAATAATGTCTCAAGGATTTATTACAAAGAATTCTGATGGTTTGGAAATGTTACGTATTTATTCAGAATATACTGATAAACAAACCGGTCAAGTTCGTGTATCAAATATTCGTGCTGAATTGTTAGGTGTAGATATGATTCAAGAATATTGTAAATCAAATAGTTTGGATAAGATTGCATTAAATTCTTTAAAACAATCTAATAAAATAAAGTTTACAAAAAAGATTTCTCCTAAAGGTGAAGACGGACGATTTCAAAAACCTATAGATTTTCCTGATATGAATTTTAGAGTAGATTATAAGTTTGAACAAGATTTTAATCTTACATCTCCTTTAATTAATAATATTGTTTCAAAATGGACTGATAATAAAAAAAATTTCCGTAATATTAATCGTGTAAGATTTGAGCATCCAGAATTGCCAATTTTTGTTGATATTAGTATTATTAGAACTAATAAGAAATCAAACAAAGTACCTATGTTAACTTATACAATTCAAGATTCTAAATTGTTTGAAAACACTCCAACATATGAAATTGAATTAGAAATTGATAATACGCGTGTAGGTGTAGGTACACAATATGAAAATAGTGAAAAATTAATGATAGCTTTACGTAAAGGAATTCGTATGATATTAAGTGGTATTCAAGGTTCTAATTATCCTATTCCTTTTTCAGAAAGAAATCGAACATACTTTTCATACATGAAAATGTTACACGGTAAGGATTATAATGAAACTGAATTTAAAAAAATACATTCAATTAATTTTATTGGTCCAGATTCATACACATTACAAATGGAAAATATTGTTTTAGACAATCCTGATACTAATATTCCAAATATACGTAATGATTATTCTGTAACGGATAAAGCCGATGGTGATCGTAAAATGATGTTTGTAAATGAAGAAGGTCGTATTTATTTTATAGATAAAAATATGAATATTACATTCACCGGATGTAAAACAACAGAAAAGACTGTATTTTTGAGTTTAATTGATGGTGAACATATTAAATACGATAAAGCACGAAATTTTATAAATTTATATGCAGCATTTGACATTTATTTCGTTGGAAACAAGAATGTTCGTAATAAATCATTTATGTATGATAGTTTAGACAAAAGTGAAGGTGAAAAAGAAGATGATCAAGGAAACAAGAAAAAATTTGATATAAATGATTATAGATTGCCATTATTGAATAAATTTGCTAATATTTTGAAACCGTCTTCTATTTTAAAAGAAAACAATCCTATATGGAAAGAAGTTGTTTCTAAGGATGGATCAAAAACTTGGCTTGATGTACGTACTGGAAAAAAACAAAAAACTGAACCTATTAAAAATCCTGCTTGTGGAATGCGTGTTGAATGTAAAAACTTCTATTTTACATCTCCTGAAACATCTATATTTGAAGGTTGTTCTGAAATTATTACAAAAGTTAATGATGGATTAGTTGAATATATTACAGATGGTTTAATTTTCACACCGTCTAAAACAGGGGTTTCTTCTAATAAAGTTGGTGAAGCTGGACCTTTAGAAAAAACTACTTGGAATATGTCTTTTAAATGGAAACCTATTGAAAGTAATACAATTGATTTTCTTGTATCGGTTCAAAAAGATAAATCTGGTCGTGATAAAATTTCAAATATTTTCCAACAAGGTACAACTGTTAAAACAGCTGAATCAGTTATACAATATAAAACTTTAGTTTTAATGTGTGGGTTTAATCATAAAAAACATGGATATGAGAATCCATACAACGATATTTTGCATGAGAATTTACCAAATCCTGATATTACTTATGATGAAAATGAAAACACATATGAGCCAGTTCAGTTTCTTCCAACAAGTCCATATGATGAAGATGCTGGTTTATGTAATATAATGTTGAAAAGTGATGGTGAAAACTTCTTGATGATGACAGAAGAAGGTGAATATTTTGAAGAATCCAATATTGTTGAATTTCGTTATGATAAAACAAAAGAATCTAAGTGGAGATGGGTTCCAATTAGGGTACGTTATGATAAAACACAAAAATTATTGTCTGGTGCACGAGAATATGGTAATGCATATCACGTTGCTAATAATAACTGGCATTCTATACATAATGAAATTACGGACACTATGATAACAAGTGGCGAAGGTATTCCTGATGTTACTAATATTGGTGAAGGTGATGTTTATTATAATCAGTGTCATAGCGATGAATCTAAAACAGTTTCATTACGTAATTTCCATAATTTATATGTAAAAAAGAAACTTATTAATGGTGTATCCGATGCAGAAGATACACTTATTGATTATGCTGTTGGACGTGCAGGAGATATTCCAAAATGGAAATCATCTAAATTATCTTTTGTATTAGGTATTGATTTATATGGTGAAAACATTATGAATCCTACTGATGGTGCTTGTGTAAGATATTTAAATGAGTGTAAGAAAACATCCAAATTGTTTTATTGTGTATTTTTACAAGGAAATACTGGATTAAATATTCGAAATGGTAAAGCATTTACAAGTGAAAAAGATAAAATGATTGTTAATGCTTTGATTGGTAAAGGTTCGAAGGATTCTACAGTTTTAGGAAAAGGTGTATATAAAAGATATGGTGTTGGAGAATCTGGATTTAATATTTCTTCGTGTCAATTTGCTTTACATTATTATTTTGAAAATCCTATAATATTACACGGATTTATGCAAAACATAGCGGAAAATACAAAAATACAAGGATATTTCATTTCAACGTGTTTTGATGGTAAAAGTGTTTTTGAATTATTGAAAGACAAAGAAAAGGGAGAATCGCATTCTTTTATGACAGATCCTAAATATGGACCTTCAAAAAAAATATGTGAAATTATCAAAAAATATGATGAAAGTGGTTTTCCAGAAGATGAAAATTCGATTGGATATCCTATTGATGTTTATCAAGAATCAATTAATAAAGTATGTAGGGAATATTTAGTCAATTTTGAATATTTAGTTAGAATTATGGATGATTATGGTTTCACACTTATAACTAATGATGAAGCTAAACAAATGGGTTTGCCGAGTAATTCTGGATTATTTAGTGAATTATATGCTGAATTAGAAAATGATGTTAAAATGAATCCTAAATTGAAAAAAGACTTCAAACAAGCAATATACATGACATCTGTTGAAAAAAATATATCATTTATGAATCGGTATTGTATATTTAAGAAAACTACTACAGTACCTGCTGCTAAAATTGCAAAATTATTAATAAATGCCAAAAAAATGTCTTCTATGTTTGATACAGATTACGATGAAGAATCAGAATTAGCTCAAGCTTTAGAAAAAGAACAAGAATTACAATCTCCTATAAAAGGAGATATAAAAAAGATAAAGGCAAATATTGTATTGAAACCTATGAATGATAATTTAGAATTATTGTCTTCTGATTCAGAATCGTCCGATGATGAATTTGAGCCAATTTCTAAAAAATCAAAAAAAGAAGAAAGTGATTCAGAAAATGAAAAGGAAAAAAAACAGGAAAAAGAAAAGGAAGATGAAAAAGAAGAAAGTGATTCAGAAAATGAAAAGGAAGAAAAGGATGAAAAGGGAGAAAAGGATGAAAAGGATGAAAAGGATGAAAAGGATGAAAAGGAAGAAAGTGATTCAGATGAAGAAAAACCAAAGAAAACATCTAAAAAGAAGATTTCAAAAAAGAAATAATTTAAAAAAATTACTATGAAAAAATGAATATAAATATTTTTTCATAAACAATTTAGGATGACTTATTATTTATTACCAAGATCAAACAAATACATATATAAAGATTTATGTTATCAAGAAATAGAAAATAATATTGTAATATCAAATTCTTTAGCAAAATATTTGTATGAAATAAAAGAAAAGATAACGGACATAGATAAAGCATGGGATGTATACAAAAAATTTACAAATCCTTATGAATATATTCATACAAGTACACCTCAATTTAAACGACCAATATCAAAGTACAAGCCTTTATCCCGTTCTTATTTTAAAATGATAGAAATTTTACATACATTTTCAATATATTACAAAACTTCAATAAAGAGTTTTCATTTAGCGGAAGGTCCTGGTGGTTTTATTGAAGCATTATTGCATCAAAGATCAAATCCAAATGATACATATATAGGTATGACTTTATTGGATGAAAATGCAGATACAAATATTCCAGCTTGGAAAAAGAGTCAATTATTTTTAAAAGACAATAGTAATGTATTATTAGAAAATGGAATAGATGGAACAGGAGATATATTAAATATTGATAATTTTGAATATGTAGTAAAAAAATATGACTCTTCATTTGAGTTAGTAACAGCTGATGGTGGATTTGATTTTTCTTTTGATTTTAATAAACAAGAAAGTGTAATTTCAAAATTATTATTTGCACAAATAGCTTATGCATTATGTATTCAGAAGAAAGATGGAACTTTTATATTAAAGATATTCGATTGTTTTATGAATCATACAATAGATTTATTATATTTGTTGTCTTCTTTTTACAAAAAGACGTATATTGTTAAGCCCAAAACGAGTCGTTATGCTAACTCCGAAAAATATATAGTTTGTTCAGGATTTTTATATACATCTAACAGAGAATTTTATTCATATATACATAGTTGTTTTCAAAATATGTTAAAAAAAGACTATGAGTATTGTAGATTTTTATCTAAGGATATTCCTCTTTATTTTATACAAAAAATAGAAGAATATAATTCTGTATTTGGTCAAACACAATTGAAGAATATTAATTATACTATTTCATTAATGTCAAATAAAACTAAACAAGATAAAATAAATAATCTTGTAAGAGGAAATATTCAAAAATGTATTCAGTGGTGTATTTCAAACAGGATTAACTATAATAGTATTCCTAATAATTTATTTATAAATTACGATAATGATAATGATAAAGAAAGTATTAATAACGATAAATGAGTTTTTGTTTCATACACAAAGTACCATCTGGTTTTATTATAGGTGTTGCTGTATTTTCGTATCCTTTTTGTTGTTTTAAACTATAAGGTGTTTCAGAGACGCCGTATGCCATAGCATTTGCTGTACCTGAACCATATGAAGTTCCCATAGAATGTGCTACATCATTTATAGTATTATATTTACGTCTATGAATACGTGTACTACTATCCACCGCACCTTGTACACCAAATCCGGGATTACTTGGTTTATAGTGTATTGCAACATAATTTTGAGTAATATCTGGTCTCATTTGTGAATAACTTGAGCCTGATCCATATTGACCAGGTAAAGTTCCCAATAATTTTGAAAATTGATTATTGAGAATTATAATAAATGTATTTGCACCTGGTGCGACATATGGTACAGATGTCAACCATGATGTTGCTGCAGGTACTGTATATGATGGAGCTGGATATGTATCTTGTAATACATCAGGAGTAGCATATAATATAACTTGTTCTGTCAAATTATTGTATGAAATATTCATTAAAAATACTTTTTCGCCGGCACTATCAATATAATAATGTTTATTAAGTGTCATTTGATTACGGAATATTTGATTTAAACTTTCTACATCATATTTTCCATCTGGAATGAATACATCATATGTAACACCATCTAACCATAAATATTGGAAATGATTATTATTATGGGATTCTGCAACTTCTGGTTGATAACAGTGACTAAGACCAGCAGGACTATATATGTTAGATTTTGACAATCCTGTTCCTGGTTCTACACCCGAATTACCTTTTCTAATATAATTATATTCATTTTGTTTAATAGTTCTATTTCTACTTACTAAATATTCTTTTGTACTGGTATGATAATGATCGTTATTCTTGTGTACATTGTGTTTTTTTGGTATCATTCCAGAACTACGAACACGTCTACGTGCATTCATTTCAGGGGAAAAAATACAAGATTCTTGACAAGCTGGGGGATTTTCAGATGTAGTTGTTGGTTCATTTATATTTAATGTACCAACTAATCCATTACCAGCATTATTATAAGGACTTTCAGACACATGAGTAGATCCGGGCATATTAAGAGTATCTATTTTTATAGATGTACGTGTATTGCATACTTCAGAAGGTTTACTTGCAATTTCTTTACGATATAATTTTAAAGGTTGTGCTTGCATAAATTGTTGAACTTGCATATTGAATTGATTGTTTTTGTTTTTTTGGAGACGTGGTACCACTTGATCTAATGTTTTTCCTTTCCATGAAACATATCTAATTTGATTCAAATTTAATAATGCAGACATACTTATATATTTCTTGTTATATATTTCTTGTTATATATTTTCTTTTTTAAAATACTTTTCTTTTTTACAAATAGATATGTGTTTGAAATCATATAAAATTAACTCATTTATATGATTAATATCGAATTTATTAATGAAGTTATTATTAAATAATAAGCAATATAAAAATTCTGGAATATTTTTTGGCGAAAAAAAAACCAATATGATAATGGACGGTGAATTTTCAAAAATTATTTATTCAGATAAACATTTTTCATTAAACGGATTATTTTTTGTATTTCCTCTAAAGGTAAAACAAATTATGAAAAATAATTTATATTTTGAATTAAAATTAAACATAGATATATTTAATATTTTACATAAAATAGAAGAAGAATTACTAAATAGTTATGCATCATATTTTCAACTACAAGGAAAGACAAAAGAATTATCTTTTAAAAATATTTCTTTGTCTGGTTATATAAAATTCTATCAAGAGAAAAATGCATATAAACAAAATATTAATTATGATGAAAAATTTAATTATTATATTAAAATATCTGGAATATGGGAGTCTTCTTTTAAATATGGTATTACTTATAAAATTATTGAATATTAAACCAAAAAAAATATAAATACTATAGATTATGAATTCTATAGATTTGAATTACTTATTATAATGACTATACCAAAAATATTACATCAAATATGGATTGGTCCTAAAGAACCACCTACTGACTTAATGAAAACATGGAAAGAAAAAAATTCACATTTAGAATATATTTTCTGGAACGAACAAGAAATCAAAAAAAGGAATATTATATTTAAATGTCAAAAACAAATTGATATGATTACTGAAATTAACGGAAAAGCTGATATTATTCGATGGGAAATTTTAAAAATGTTTGGAGGAATTTTTGTTGATGCTGATTCTATTTGTATTGAACCTTTTGACGATTCTTTTTTTGAAAATTCAGGATTTGCTACATTTGAAAATAAAAATATTCGAAATGATCTTATTGCTACTGGAACTATGGGATTTATTCCAAATCATACACTTGTTAATGATATTATTAATTATATTTCAAATGGAACTAATGATGAATCTATTCAAAAATATCGTGCATGGGTTTCTGTTGGACCAGCTCTTTTGACACAATTTCTAAATACTACAAAATACAAAAATATTATGACTATATATCCAAGTCATTACTTTTTACCCATTCATTTTACTGGAATTACTTATCAAGGACATAGAAAAGTCTATGCTTATCAAGAATGGGGTACTGCAAAACAATCATATGATACTATTAATTCCGTTATTTTACCAGATTCTTTAACAAATCCTTCTAGATGGGTTAGTGTTATGATCACTAGTTACAATACTCCTAAACGTTATGTAAGTGAATGTTTAGAATCTATACGAAATCAAAATGGGCATTTTGGTATTGAAGTTGTTTGGATTAATGATGGATCTGACGAAATTCATACAAAATACTTAGAAGATTCTTTGAAATGGTTTTCAGATAACTCGCGATTTACCGAAGTTGTATATCACAAACATTTCCCTAATTCTGGAACTGCCTTTTCTAACAATATTGGAATTATTAAATGTTCTAATGATTTAATATTTAAAATGGATTCTGATGATGTTATGATATCTGATAGATTAAAAACACAAATTAATTTTATGGATCAAAATCCAGATATAAATGTATGTGGTTCTAATATGAAACTTTTTAAAAATATTGAAAATAGTACTCACAAACATTGTTTACAACAAACACACCATCCATATTGTATAGATTGGGAATTTGTTAAAAAGAATAATCCTACTTGGTTTGCTAATCATCCTACACTATGTTATAGAAAACACGCCATTTTAAATATCGGAAATTATAATGTGTATGATCCCACATTAAAATTCATACAAGAAGATTATGATTTAGAATTACGATTAATTAAAAGATATGGAAAATTAATAAATTTACAAGAAACACTTATTTTATATCGTTTACACGAAGGACAACTCACTTTATTATTAGATTCTAATTCAAAAGAAAATGTTCAAAAATGTGTCAAAATGATTCAAAATGTTGATAATTTTTAGTTATTCAACGTTTATTCATAAACATAGCCATTCTTGGTCTTCTTATTGAACGTTTAAATGGTACCGAACCTTGACGCATATCATGTGTTTTTGTTTGTGTTTTATTTTCTTGTGTTTCGGTATTAAAAGAACTTACATTTACAAAATTATTTGATTCATCAAAATCATATTTTAAATCACGAATCGTTTTAATTCCATCTAAATTCACTTTGTTGTTATTTTCTTTTTCATATTTATCGAATTCACCACGATTAACTAACCTTGTTAATCCATCTTTCATTTGTAATATATTTTTATCCATTATAGGATAAAATTCACTTCGATCTATCTTTAATCCTAAGTTTATTACACGATCTTGTAAAACATTATCTTCATATCCCCATGACCAATAATTTGCATAACCATTTACTTTTTCAAAATCACCTCCAGTTATAGATACAATTCCACCTAATGTGAATTCATATCCATAAAAATGTTTCACATTTCCTTCTTTTGTTTCATAATTCAGAAAATTCTTAGATAATGGCATCGTATCTACATCATTAAATACCAAAGTTATATATTTATACTCTCTTGGATACATATTTTTAACATACAAAAAACCTATATTTTTCATAGCTCCTCTATTAAAACTACGTTCGTCTTTTTGGTGTATGTATAGTATTTTGTATGTATTAGGCGAATAGTCTTCCATTACTTTTTTCATATGTTCTACAAAAAATTTCAATTGTTGCTCTCTATCTCTATATGGAACAATAAAAATTAATTTGGGCGTTCGTGGTGACATAGGATTATCTACTTCTTCTGTATTTTCGAGTTTATTATTAATATTTTCAGAATAAATTTCATGTAATTGAGGTACTTTTTCATCTTGATTTATCACATATCTTATATTTTCTTCTGTATTTTCACTTGACTCAGTTTGATTCGATGCTTCTTTGGCTTTCTTAATATCTTCTTCAACTTTTTGAGATGCTTCTTTAATTTTCTGTTTTGTTTCTTCTGCTTTTTTCTTTCTTTCTTCATTAGCAGCAGCAGCATCTTCTTCCATTTTTTTCTTTGTTTCTTCCTCTTCTTTCTTCTTTGTATCTTCTTCAGCTTTCTTAACAGCAGCAGCGGCATCTTCTTCTGCTTTCTTAGCAACAGCATCTTCTTCTGCTTTCTTAGCAACAGCATCTTCTTCAGCTTTCTTAGCAGCAGCGGCATCTTCTTCAGCTTTCTTAGCAACAGCATCTTCTTCTGCTTTCTTAGCAGCAGCATCTTCTTCAGCTTTCTTAGCAGCAGCATCTTCTTCTGATTTCTTAGCAGCAGCATCTTCTTCAGCTTTCTTAGCAACAGCATCTTCTTCAGCTTTCTTAGCAGCAGCATCTTCTTCATCTTTCTTAACAGAAGCTTCAGTAGCCTCTTCAATCATTTCATCAAATGAATCAGCACGATTATTATTTTTAGAATCACTACTTTCAATTCCTGATTTATTAATCACCTCTGTAGCTTCTTCTATCATTTCATCAAATGAGTCAGAAATGTTGTTATTTTTAGAATCACTATTTTCAATAGTATCTTGTGAGTCATGTTCTATATGTTCTCCAGAAATATCAATAATCTCATTTCCACTTGCATCAAGATGTGGCTTCTTTTTATGTCGATGTTTGGTTCCAGAATGATGTTTTTTATCTTGTTTCTGTTTACCCTTATTTTTCTTTTTTTTTGCTACCGAATCGGTATTAACGCTACCTACTTCATTAGGTTCCATAAAAAATATATAGTATTTACTAATATTTTAATTTCAAAAATGAAACGTGATATGTGTATTTTTACGAATATTTGACTAAAATACAATTTGGGATCAAAGATTCTTTTAGTATATCCATTTTTTTATAACATTTATTAATTGTTACTTCACTAACCCCGCAAATATTATTAATATCTGATTTAGAAATATTTAAACTACATATCATAGAAATGAAATATACAATTCCTGCAGCAACCGCTTGAGGTGTATTATCGTTTATGAGATTTTCTTTTTGTATTTTTTTAGCAACAAACGTAGACAAATGTGTTAGTTCTGGTGTAATATTTAACTTACTACAATATCTTTCTATGAATGATAAAGGTGTTGTTGCACATAATTCACTTTTATTTTCTGTATCAGAATTACGTTCAATATTATTTAATATATTTACCGCCATAGAACATCCTTTTGTAGCACTTGTTTTATCCAATTTAAATATATTGGCAATTTCATGTGGTGTACGTGGATTTCCATTTAAACGACAAGATAAATATATTGACGCAGATTTGATGCCATCGCGATTCATACCTCGGAACATTTTTTGCTCAGAAATATCTTTATGAATTACCATAGCATAATCTATCAACATTTTAGGAATACCTTCATTTTGAGCCATCGTTTTAATAAATTGGAATTCATCATACAAAGACTTTTCCTTGTAAGGCATAGATTGCCATTCTGTCCATTTACGAATCTTCTTCATTTGATAAGAAGACTTACTATTACAAAGAACTTTAACACCATATGATGATTCTACTAAAAGTGGGTCTATTGGATTTCCACAACGTGCTGGATCAGATGAATGTCTGTCTTCAGAATTAAAGAATCTCCATTCCGGTGAATGGTCTAAAGTGTCCTTAGCAATTATTCCACAATTCACATTTGTACATGTTGGAAATCCATCTTCCATTATCATTAATATAGAATTACAAGTTTCACATAAACCTTGTTCATGATTTTCGTTCGGTTTATCATACACAATAATTGGTTGTTCTACTTTACTATCACCTTTTATGTCATTATCATATAAATCCCATAATTTACACTTCTCTGCGTTGGATAACAAGACCTGTTTCTTTTTAGTCTTCTTATTCTCCATGTTTATAGTAGCATAATCTTTCGTCCTCGGATTTTGAACGAATTGAGACATAATTATGAATACTGATACTTTCATAATTATATAATCAATTTTTTATTTTATCGATATTTATATATAATGGATTATATACTTAAATTTGATGACGATAAAGTAAAATCAGATTTAAAAAATAAATATAAGAAAAAAGTAATAAACCCTGAATATGTTGGTCCACGAATTCTTAATGACAAAGGAAAAATTGAATTATTATTTCCAATAAAGGATGATGATGAAAAAGATACTGGATACTACGACAAAGATAATAAAATAGTAGAACCAAAAAAATTAAAAGAGATTTTACAACAACTTTACGATCTATGCACAGTGACAGATGAAGAAGACGATGCAGATAAAACACATGCTTTAAATACTGCTATCCCAAAAAATAAGAGATTGGGAGAATTCTATCATGAAGTTTTTGATGTTTATTTTCTTGGCAGGAACTTTCTTAATACTGCAGATTGGCATCATGACAAATTAACTGTATATATGACACGTAATTCAAAAGGTGGTAAGAGTAAGACCCGTCGCGTAAAGAAATCCAAAAAGTCCAGAAAATCCAAAAGAAAGTCAAAAAGACGTACGCGTAAACATTAATAAAGGATTTATATTGTTTGTTTAGGACATTATAAAAAGGTTACTTTCTTTTCTATTTTATCCAACATATCTTGATCATACACTAAATTACCTGTTGGTTTGTATGATTTAATGGATGTATATTGCTTTTGCTCTTTTTCCTTTTCCTTTTCTTTATCTTTTTGAAGATTTAGTAATCGTGCATTTGGATCGTGAGATTCGATTTCTTCCGCATCTTCCGATTTATCAATAACATTACCTCGTTCGTCTACTACAATACCGGTCTTCTTTTTGAACTCACTTCGTGCATATGTAGGTATCCAATTTTCCCAACTTATGAAAAGAGTATTTGGATGTAAATATTTTACGTAAAATCCATTGTCTTCTAATTTAGCAATTAAATATCCCAAACAATCTCCTTGATCATAATTTGGTTCTCCAAATAAATATTCAGGAACAGTAAACCAAACATGTTTGTCACTCTTTTTAGTACGACCAGTTATTTGAATCCTTTTATGGATCCTATTTAGCAACTTATTGAATATACTAATTTGTTTGAGATCACGCTGATGCTTTTTTTCATACAATTCATCTATACTTATCTTATTATTTGCTTCTTCTTCATCGACATACAATAAACACGACATATATACAAAAATTATATTTATTTCCTCAAATTTTGACTAAATTATTTTAGCACTATATTATATATTTTTCTAAAATGAGCTCACCAAAGATTATAAAGGATTTTATAGATGGTGTAGAAACTGAGACAAACACAGAAGATTGCTCTGGAGTTATAGTTACACTTAGTGATGGACTCACATATCAAACATATCCATATCCTGGATTTGGATTTATTGGAAATTCTTGTGGATTGTACATACAGAAGGCAACTCCTGCTACCGACAGTCCTAAGAAACAAATTTGGTTTGATATTCCTAGTCCTGAAAAAGGAAAAGATGCATTAGTAACTAAAATTGCAATTGAAGATAGAAATTCTTTAAGTGAGGACATATTGAAAGTATTTGATGATTATATTTCAACATACAAAAACGATAAAACACCAAGTGAAGTATTAACTGAATTAGTAGGTACCGACTTCAAAGTTTTAAATAAAAAAGGAACTGAATATAGAAAAGTTGATACTGCACCTGCTGCTGTTGAACCTGAACCCGTAGATGAAACACCTGAAACACCTGAATCTGCACCAGTTGAACGAGGACAATTCTACGAGTTAACAGCAATAGTTGGTACCGATAAAGTGGGAAGTGTGGATGTGTTAAAATTAAAGAAAAATGAGATTAGTATTGCACCTACTCAGGAGAAACCTAAATTTACAAATGATGATCCAGTAATAAATAAAGATAATTTTTCAAAAATACTTTGCGACAAATTGAAAACTACATTGAAAGAATATCCTGCTGTCGGAAAACAATTTAATATTTCAGAATCTTTGGTTATTGCTGAAAACATGGAAACAGATGTTAATAGAGAAAGAGAAGAAGCTTCTGAAGCAAATTTGGAAAAAGCTATGAATGAGCTTAAAGATTTAATTATACAACTTGATACATTAGATACTAAATTTAAAATTAGTGAAAATTTCCGTGATTTCGCTGGCAGCATAGATCATTACAAATCATTAAAAGATATTGGAAAATATAATACACTTGGAAAGATGGAGCCAGGGATGGCAATGGCTATTAATAAAAAGTATGGCACTTCCACCGAAGCAGGTGGAATGGATAGGGAACAAAGATATAATTTTTATCTAGCAGTTTCTAATAATCTAAAAAAACTAGTAAATGTATTGAAGCATATAGCTAAGCCAATTACAAAAAGTTTAGGTGGAGAGTTAGAAATTGAAATGAATAGTATTATTAAAGACGATAGGAGGAATGAAAAGTACAATAGAACATATCCATTAGATTACAGACAATTTCACAATAAGATTATACCTTATGAGTTCACAGCAAGTAAGATTCCAGTATTTAAAGAATCATCTAGTTACACCGGAGTCTATAATGATATTGGACAAAAGAGTAAAAAGTTTTCAAGTAGCGTCCGAAAAAGTTACAATAATATGAATATAGGAAATGCAACAAGAAAACTATATCAAGGTACAGGAAACGCTATGTCTAGCGGATTGAAAAGATTGGAAGGAGCAGTTAAAAATAGCCGATTTTTTAAATCTAAGAAAACTGAGCCTGACCAGATGGATGCGCGAATGGCTCCTTTATCTGGTGGAAAGAGAAAGACCCGCAAGATCAAGGCAAGAAAGACCCGCAGAAAGGTCCAAAAAAAGAGAAGACAATCCAAGAAGCATTAAATTTGTCAAATAAAACATATAAATCCATATTTACAAATATATTAAATATGGACACATCAAACAATCAAATAGAGCATATAGTAATTTCTGGTGGAGGTATTTGGGGACTTTACGCATACGGTGCCGTCAAAGCATGTTGCGAATCCGGTTTTATAAATTTATCCAACATAAAATCTTATTATGGAACTTCAGTAGGTTCCATTATATCTGTCATTTTATCTTTAAAAATCGACTTTGAAACGGTTGATACATATTTGATAAAACGTCCTTGGCTAAATGTTATTCAAAATGCCATGTATAATCCGATTCAAATTCTTGAAAACAACGGGGTCTTACATAAACGTTTTTTTTATTATATATTTGAACCTTTATTGAAAAGTCTGGATTTAGATCCAAATTTGACCTTACAAGACCTTTATGAATACAATCATACAGATTTATATATTTACACCACCGAAATGAATAATTATGAACTAATCGAATTATCTCACTATAGTCATGGTGATTGGAAAGTGGTAGACGCGGTTTACGCTTCATGTGCCATTCCTTTTATGTTTCCACCATATTTATTCGATAATAAATGTTATTTGGATGGCGGCATTTTACTAAATTTTCCAGTATCTAAGTGCATAGACCATGGTGTCGATCGAAATACTATATTAGGTATTGCAGTCGGAAATTTTTCTAAAAATACTACATCAATAACAGAAACCACAAATATATTCAATTATTCATTTTTATTGTTTGAAAAAATATTCAAAAAAGTGATTTTTACAAACGACACTAAAGAAGATATCAAACACAAAATAGTGATGGATTATACGGATGTTGATAATATGTTTGAAGAAGGGGGCGCCGAAGGCGCCCCTGTGACCATTTTAGATTTATTTGAAACCATAGCAAAATCCCAATCATACCGTACAAACATCATTCAAAAAGGTATCACCGAAACAAAACAATATTTAGAATCATGGGGAGTACTTGAAAATGTCATTCAAACACTAGATATTTCATTAAATGAAGTAGCTAACTTAAACACTATTGACGAACTTTGATAATGCAACTTGTGTGATTTTAGCGTCAAAGTCAACTACAATATCGTCTTTTTTAAGTTTAATTGTAGGATAAGCGTCAATATTGTATAATTTGATTAGCTCGGTAGTTTTCATAGATGTTGGTTTAATTCCTGTTTGGACTGGGTTATCTGGATCACTATTATCAAATTCAACAATATCTTCTCCATTATCATCAGTACAATTAATATCATAACATTTAACGACGTTGTCTCCTATGGTAGAATTATTAAAATTACGTTTGAACTGGTCCCATTCAGGTTTAGCGGTTTTGCAATGAGGGCACCAATCAACAAAGAAGAAGAAAATATCAATAGATCCTTTACGGTTATTAGCATTAGCGACATCATCGAATTTAATATTTTTCTTTTTCTTTGAAAATACATTTTTATAAATTAAATACGCAAGTACTGCGAAGAAAACGAATGCGATTGCTGCAATAATATAATTATAATATGGTCTTACTACTTCTCCTACAACTTTTGAAAAACTGGGCATTATATATAACAAATAGATATTTAGAATAACCCAGAATTACGAATAGTAAAGCATCACTATTTCTTTCTAATATATTTCCTACAAATAATATATGACTACATAATGAAAACAATAAGATCAAAAAACAAAAAACAAAAAAATAAAACACGTAAAAAGATATTTTCAGATAATGATTACAATAGTAATGATGGTATGTTGACTTCTGTATGGGGTCCAAGTATGTGGCATTATTTACACACGATGAGTTTCAATTATCCTTTGAAACCAACTTGTAAAGATAAGACCCGTTATCAAGAATTTATATTTAGTTTAAAGTATGTTTTACCTTGTGGTAAATGTAGGAAAAATCTTTGTAAAAATTTACAAAAACTTCCGCTAAATAAATCGGCTTTAAAATCCCGAGAAACATTTTCTAAATATATTTATGATTTACATGAAACCATAAACACTATGTTAAATAAAAAGTCAGGATTAAGTTATGACGATGTTCGAGAACGTTATGAACATTTCCGTTCACGATGTACAAAAAGTTTAAAAGAAATGAAAATAATGAAAAAACTAATGAAAAAAACGCTCCAAAGTAAAGAAGGAGAAAAGGGATGTGTAGAACCACTTTATGGAGAAAAATCGAAGTGTGTATTAAAGGTAGTGCCTCAAACAGAAAAATGTGAATCTTTAGAAATAGACGATAAATGTATGAAACAAAAATAAAAAATCATATTTGTTATATATATAAGAATATAACAAATGGACATACAAATGGATAATGAAGCTAAAACTCAAACAAATATATCTTCGAATGAATCATTTTTAAAGGAGGGATCACAAGAAGAAAAATCTATTCCATTTTGGTTCGAGAACCCAAATATATTGTTTCAAAAAGATTACATTTTTGAATTTTTTCCAGTAGAAGATATGGAATATTATCAAAAACTGAATTCAATTACTAGAACTGTATTGATTCTTACACTATTAAGCTTTGTATATAGTAAGAATTTACGTATATTATTAGTATGTATTATTACTCTTTTTGGAATTTATTGTCTTTATTTTTTCAAAACTCAAGAAGAAAAACGAATTCAAGAAAAAAATGAATTGAAAAAACAAGAAAATTTCGAGAATCCAGCTTTAGCGGTTTTAGATCAATTTGATTCAAGTCCAACCATTTTTGATGAAACAAAAGCAACAAATCCACTTTCCAACGTATTATTAACTGATTATGACGATGCTGCTAATAAAAGACCAGCACCACCTGCTTTTACAGAAAGTAACGGTGAAACTATTTTAGAAAGTGCCAAACAAATGGTTGCTGAAGCAAATCCCGGACAGCCAGATATTTCAAACAAACTATTTACAGATTTAGGAGACCAATTTGTGTTTGAGCAATCTTTGAAACCATTTCATTCCACTCCCAGCACAACAATACCAAATGATCAAGCAGCCTTTGCTGATTTTTGTTACGGAAGCATGGTATCTTGTAAAGAAGGTAATCTATTTGCTTGTGCAAGAAATTTAGATCGTCATACAAATTAAATCTAAATAATTTTCTTGCTGTATCTTATATAGAAAAGTATTAATGTCGACATTACATAGTTATGTATTTAATAATGTGAGCGGATTAAGATCAGATATGGTTGATCAAACACAAGTAAATGTTCAAAATACCAAATTTGGTTCTTACTCTGTATCAAACTATTTTAGTGATAGTGCTTCCAACTCACAAGTAGATTTTGCTACCCAACATCATGGTATTATGTTCGGAAACGGTATTGGAGGTATTTCTGCAAATGTTGTTGATTATGAATCTGCACTTTTAAATAAAGTCGGTGCTGAAAGACCTTTAGAAAAACTTCAACTTCATCAAAGACCATTTATTACTGTGCCTTATTTAGGTCGTGGTAATGGTGATCCTACACTCGAATCTCAACTTCAACAAGGTGAGAATATTTCAGAAAAAAAAAGTGTTTCTACTATTATGGATAAACCTTATTGTGATCCTCAAAAATACCCATTAAGAGATGAATTGAAATCATACATCAATAATCCTTCCAACTCTATTGAAGAACTCGCTTTCGATGGATGGAGACGTGGTGGTATATCCGCACGTGAAATGACCATGGAACAACAAAATGAGTTAAGACCAAATACTTCTTTTTAAGCAAACTATATAAAAATACACTTATGGATATTTTTATATGGAAACTCATAATTATTATAATGATAATAAATCTTATCGACAATTTTTGAGAACTTTTTTCAATATGGATGTATCTAATATTCAAAAAGATGACGATGATAGTGATGATGAATCTTTTGATGAATTATTATTTGATAATGATTCCTGTAAAAAATCCATGGAAACCATTTATAAAAATACCAAACATAATGAATATTTTGAAAAATTATATCAAAAAGCCGCAGCTAGAATGTTTTCCATAGATCCTGAAATTGGTTTAGCAATTTTATGTTGTTATGATCATCTATGGCTATTTAAAATCGTATATGAAAATTTTTTACAAGATCCAAACAAAATTAATGATCATTATGAAGAATTATTAAATAAAATATGAGATATATATAAATATGGCATCTACAAGAAATAATAACACTGCTGGTAACTACCACGCACAACAAAAATCATTACAATTACAATTTGATCATCGTATATATACTAATCAAGGAAATGGACAAGCTTTTACCAATCATATTGCTGGTGATGGTCTTCTTGTAGGACGTATGGGTTCTATACAATTATCGCACAACTTTGTTGATATTGAGTCACATTTACATGGAACTGGATCTACTAATTTAGTAACACCTATGAAACCTGTCGTACCTGATTTCAAACAATTAGAATCTTTGGCTGTTATGAATAAACTACCACTTCACATTCCTGAACCACTCTATATGGAACCTAACCAAAGACCTCTTAGAGAATAATTCTATACTTCATGTATTTGTTTTAATACAAACATTACTATTGTATAAATAGAATGAATTAATGATGGCTTCATATATTCATTCACTTTTTTAGGTACTCTTCGAATAACTTCAAGACTTTCTATATCTATTTCAATAAACTGTCCATAGTCTTCTCTTATATCTATTATATGTTGTTCCATTATTATCTATAATTTAATAAAATATATAATAATACATAAAAATACATCAATTTTATATTTCTTGGTTCTCAAATACTATTTAGGTTCTCAAATTCCTAAATTAATTTTGTCTGAAAAAAACAAGAAATGGAAACTAAAAAATAAAATGTGATTTTTTATACACAAAATTAATTTAGGAATTTGAGAACCTAAATAGTATTCGAGAACCTAACATTTAGATTCTTCGGTATTTTCTGTAATTAATTCTGTTTCTGTTTTAACTTCACTTACTTTAGTCTCTTCTGATACTTTACTTTCCGGTTCTTTACTTTCTGATTCTATTTCCAGAGGTGGGTTCTCAACTGATTCTATTTTAATTATTTTATCAGGGTCTACATCATTAAATTGTACTTTATTTTTAAGATATGCACTATAAAAAATATTGGGTTTTGTATTTACTGTATTATAAACATCGAGAACCTTTAAAGACATAAATAGTAAATTTGTTAAATATACAGTAACTGTTTTACTATCTAAATAATGTGTATAAATTACGATTGAACTTAAAATACTATTAACACCAAAAATTCCAGTACATAAATATCCAGTTTTTTGATAATACACATCATAACTTAAAATATTATCTTTTTTTGAACTCTCTAATTGGGTTAATGCTTCTCCAACAGATTCATTATCAAGAGCTTTGAATTTATTAACTTCTAAATATGTGATTAGTTTACTTTCTCTTTTTACTTCTATTGCATAAAGAATCAAGAAAGCAAATAGTGTAATAGAATTAAATGCTACTGTAATACGTGATAATGTATCATCACGATTGATATTTTCATTTATTGAACAAATATGATCCCCACACTTTTGAGGAACAAACACCATTAAGAATGCACCCATTAATACTCTGTAGAGCTCTAATGTCAAAGTCGAAGCAACATTAATGCGTTGATTGAAATCTTGATCTTTAGAAGACATTATAAAATATACATAGGAATTATTAAACAAACGAATTTTAAATTATATCAAGATATATTATGTATGAGTAGAGTAACCACAAGAAGTCAACATGTGGAAGATAATTGTTGTATTTGTTTAGAAGATATGAATCGTACTAGTATGGATAATCCAATAAAAGTTTTACCTTGTGGACATGAACTTCATCAATATTGTTTCAACCAGCATAGAACAAGATCTTATTTATGTCCATTATGTCGTAAAAATTTATATAATGGTTTTGTTCGTCTTTCTAATGATTCAACTACTGAAGAAATAAAAGAAGCAATAGTTAATAAAATAATAAAACCAGATTTAAACACTTGGGAAACAGAAGCACGAACACGTTTAAATTATGGATATTCTCCTACTGGAGGTGCTTTTGGACTTGTAGTAAGAAATGGAATACTCAATCTTATGGATAAAGTATTAGATCAACCACAATGGTTGCGTAATAGATTAATTGAAGGATATAATGAATGTTTAATTGATACTGATACACCGTTGTTGGATGATTTTAGAGGATACTTATTGGATGGACCAGAAGGAGATTGTAATATGTATTTAAAACTGAACATTATTGTATGGATATTACGTAGTATGTCAATAAAAGATGGTGAAGTATTTTATATTAATAATCCTGATAATTATAATTATGCTAACGAATTAACTACATATATAAATAACTTTTTTAATAGTGTTGATATTAATCGTTTGGATCCACAATATCGTCAAGAATTTGAAGAATTTTTTAGTCCTATGCAACCTATGCAACCTGGTCTTATATTTAATCACTTTCATTGGATAAGTCATGTTTGGAATAATAACTTAAAAGAAAGAAAGGTCCAAATTTTAAATGGAGAAAAAATAACTTTAGAAGAAATAAGAACTACTTTATTGACAGTTACAGCATTTAATCATTTTCAAAAAATATATCCATATTTTATTTTATGGTTAATCGCAAAGGATGGAAATAAACAAAAAGTAATATCTGATTTATATCAAGAATGTAGTGGTTGGATTGGTGATTCTAATCTAGGAGGAAACTGTAAAAAAACAAGAAAATCAAAAAGAAAGAAATCTAAAAAAAGAAAATCTAGAAAATTGAATGGAGGCATTCCAACGGGAGAACGCACCACTCCAACTGCTGAACCAATTTCTCCGCTTGTACACGCAGAAAATGTACAACTATTAGAAACATATGAACCACCATTACAACCGGATCCATCAGCTCCACCATTACAACCGGATCCATCAGCTCCACCATTACAACCGGATCCATCAGCTCCACCATTACAACCGGCTCCACAAGCGTTTCCATTGATTACTGATACATCTTCCGATTATACAAATGCGAGGAACCTAACCCATTATCGAAGACCTATACGCCGAAGTAGACGCCCATCTTGGATGGGAGGTAGCTTTAGAGGAGAAACTCGAAACAAAAAAACCAAGAGAAGAAAATCTAGAAAAAATAGAACCAGAAAAAACTAAATATCAATAATATATATAATTTATATTCGTAAATGAGTATTATAACTGAATATCCTAATGCTAATATTAGAAATTTTTTTAATCGACATCAATTACCAGTAATAATTAATCCACCAAATGAACGGTTGGAAGCAGGTTGGGGACGACGTTTGTTTCGTGTACAAAATTTGTTTCATGATGATGGGGAATATAATAATAGACATGATCCTAGGGCAAGAAATGGTCCGGATGAGCAACACCTAGGTACTTTTCAATCTATAACACTTAATTATGATCCTACTGTAAATCCAGAAATATATCGATATATTGATGATGGATTTAAACCTGATGGAAGTCTTCCTAATATTCAAAATGATTTTATAACAGGTAACTATCCTGAACAATTTGGATATTATCTTAATACAATAGTACCTTTAACAAGAATGTATAGAAAATATTTTAAAGTGGTCGATAACAACAACGTAACACATATTTATGTAAAACCGGTGTATCAAGGTATTTTTAATGATAATCTGGAAATGAGAAAAGACGCGTATTTAGGTGTATATGATAAACATTTAATGGGAGACGAGATTCCTGTACATAACCAAATAGGAGAATACCTAACTTCAAGAGTATCAAACAGTACCATAGTTAGAAATGTTGAAAATGCAAGAGCTGATATGGAAAATCAGGTATCACAAGGAGGAAATAAACGAAGAAAATCAAAAACAAGAAAATCAAAAAGAAAGAAATCTAAAAATAATAAATCTAGAAAAAACAAATCTAGAAGATCTAAAGTTTAATTTAAATATTTTGTGAAAAATCATACACAAAATATTTAATCGAAGATACCTTTGGTTTAGTAAAAATAATGAAACTCAAACAACATCAATATTGACATCTTTTACAGATACAGATTCAGAAATGGAATCGTCTTGCGAAGAGTTTTCTTTTTCTTCGTCACCATACAATATATTTTCTTTTTTGAGGGTATTAAATTTTACTGTATATTTTTTTGTATTAGTTACATGTTGTTCATTATTATATGAAACAGAAATATTGAATAATTTTAACTTTTCTACTATTTTTGTTGCTTTTTCATTTTCTTCACTATTTTCCAATTCGTATTCAAACTTTTCAAGTAACCCATCAACACGTTTTACAATAAGATTTCTCCATCTAAAGTTTTTACATAAATATTGATAACGACTTAATTTATTTACTTCAAGTTTATAATCGTCTATTTTTGGAAATGTTAGATGTTCTTTAATTTCGTGTGTATTTGAATTACTATTACTTAATTCTGCGTTTGTTCCTACATCAATATGATTAACATTTACATCAGCACCAAAAGATGTACTTTGACTATTAGATGTTTTATGAACTGTAGTTATTTCAATTTCATGAGCTCCTAAATCCATAAAAATTAAACTTAATTCTTGCATTTTTGACTCAAGTAATCTGGTATCATAATTTTTTGGATCTATAAATATTTGTTCTTTTGGTAACATAATATATAATTTATTAACTTCAGGAGTTTCATCAATTGGATATTCGATGTTAGATAAATTTGAATATTTCTCTATACATAATTCATAATTTTTTATCTTTTTCCTAATACGATTTTTCAAAGATGGAAATAATGGACAAGATTTTTCAAAAGCATCATCGTCTAATAGTAACAAGAAATTATATGGTAAATTTTCATCATTTGAACTTAATTCGTGCAAAAATTGTGTAATTTTAGAATATTTTACTGGAGGTCTTGCATTAGCTCTATTACATCCTAAACCCATATTGTATATATATTTATAATATTAGAATTCAGGTTCTCAAATACTATTTAGGTTCTCAAATTCCTAAAATAAATTTGTCTGAAAAAAAACAAGAAATGAAAACAGAAAAATAAAATGTGATTTTTTATACACAAAATTAATTTAGGAATTTGAGAACCTAAATAGTATTTGAGAACCTAAACTAACAAAAAATAACAAAAAATATATAAATGGAAGAAAAGAAATATACTTTAGGAATTTTAACTTATTTTAAAAATGAGAGAAGTATTTTGTATGAATGGCTCACACATTATAAAAAATGGGGAGTAGATCATGTATGGTTAATTGATAATGGTTCTCAAGATAATTATGATATAACAAAATTTATTGATTCTGGATTTGTTACAATATATAAAGAGCCAAAGTTAGGTCAAAGAGAGAGTTATGGAAAATATATTTCCAAAATAAAGCCTGAAGTGAAATGGTTATGTGTATTTGACGCTGATGAGTTTTTATATTCAAAAAAATCGGATAATTTGAAGAAGATTTTAGGAGAACATATAAATCAACGAACTCAACAAATATTGATTCAAATGACTTTATATTATCCATCGGTGTTTGAGCATCCCAAATCAGTAATAGATACAAATATTAGACGGTTAAAGTATGATTCTAAACAACATCCTAAATGTATATACAATATGAACCATTTGAGTAAAGTAGATATTCATGGAATATGGGATATGTTGCCGATATATGGAACAAATCATATGTTACATATACCGGCAACAAGTAGTTTATTGTGTATAAATCATTATAGGTATATGAGTTTTGAGTATATGTATGGTATAAAAGAAGGTCGTGGTGGAGGAGTTCATAAAGATAAATATCGTAAGGGTTCAAAGGCAACAATTTTAAAAATGACGGATTTTGAAGATGATACATATTTAAGAGATAAATCGAAAGATATTTTAGAAGAAATCAAGGAACATTCGATGAAACCTTTAACAGAACTATATCCAAAAAGTAGTTGGATGAAATTGAAGAATAATAAAATAATGTATGAAACGTTTAGGGAAAAGTCCAAAGATATACTTTTAAAAACAGATATTTTAGAAATGAATCAATTTATCAATGATTTGAAAAAATGATTCATTGAAAAGTTCTTTTTGAAAGAATAATCTTTGTTGATAGAAAAAAATTTGTGTGAAACTTTGAATTGTATGTTGTGTTTGTATAATAAACATTAGAAATACATTATATATTCAATATAAATGCACATTGCTATATGTTTTTTTGGGCTGACTCGTTCATTGAAATATACGATTGAATCAATAAAAAATAATATTTTCGAGGTGCTTTCATTAAATGGAATAACATATACAAAATTTTTACACACATATGATTTAGAGGAATTAACAAACGCAAGGTCCAAAGAAAATAAATGTAAATTAGACAAAGATGAGTATAAATTATTAAATTGTGAAAATGTTGTGGTTACAAACCAGATGGTATATTTAGAAAATTTAGAATTTAAAACATATAAGAAAAATGGCGATCCGTGGAATGATAATTATAAATCATTACAAAATTTTTTATGTCAGATGAATTCGTTAAATGAGGTGACCAAGTTATGGAAACAGAGTGGAAACACATACGATTTAGTTTTGTATATTCGTCCCGATTTGAAATATAACAAAATGTGTATAGAAGATATTTTACAAAGTCATCGAGAGAATCTGGTTCTTACACCATCATTTGACCTTTTTGGTGGGTATAATGATAGAATGGCAGTGGGTCCTCCGGATTCGATGGTTGTGTATGGTTCGAGATTATCATTTGCGAAGGAATATGCAGAGAATCGCCCTTTACATTCTGAAAGTTTCTTGAAATATGTTCTAAATAATAACAACATCAAACATAAATCAACATTTAGGTTGAAAGGAAAAAGGGTCCGTGCCGGTGGAGTCACAATAGATAACAATTTATTTTAATCGAGTAATTTGTAGTTGAATATTTCGAAGTCTTTTTTGTAAAATTCGTTAATGATATGTATGCTGTCTTTGTTTAGATATTTCGAATAGTCTTTATTGATGTTTGATTTGCGAATATTAATAGAAACTCCTATATATTCATTTAATTTATCATTTGTTTCGTTTAAAGTTTCGCATCTAAATATTATGATATTTGGATATATATCATTATTATCATTTGTGATAAATTTGTATTGTGGTTGATTGTGATTATCTAAATCCGTCCTATACAAGTAGTTATTTTTGATTACATCAAAAACGTTTTGTGGAGAAGTATCTTTGTTGATAAGTTTCAGCCATATCAAATCACTTATGATTCTATTATACGGATTTCTAACAACAGAAAATACTCGTATATTCTCAAAATTTACGTTTAATTTATCACGAAATGTATAGATTGTGTTATAGAATTGATGTTGTAAGGAATTGTTTTTATAAGGATAGTCCAACATATTATTACAAATACCAGCAACTGGTTGTCCTCGTTGTATGAGTGTAGATTTGATATTCTTCTTTTGTAGGGCATCTTCAATCGCTGAACCGCCAGTTTTAGGAATATGAATAAAAAGTAAGTTAAGATTAGGATAATATGGCATATATAATAATCCATATATAGTGTTGTGTTTGATTTAACCAAAAAATATATTGATGAAAACTATAATGGTTGTCATAAATATATTAACACGTACAGGTAATCGTGAAAAGTATTATAAAACTTTAAAAGATAGTATTGATTTACAATCTTATGAAAATATCAGACATATTAAAAGTAATGATAATGCTAACTGTTCATATTTAATATGTGAAGAAGATGTAATTTGTGTGATTCCTAATATTAAAGCAGGTAGAGCATTTTATAATTTATATTTAAATAATTTAGGGGAACAACCAAAAGAAGGATGGGTTATTATATTGGACGATGATAGTAAATTAATAGACGCAACATTTATAGAAAAATTAGCGAAAATATGTGAAAAATCGAAAGAAACCGATGTTCTAATTTACAAGTCTAAAATATACAAGGATCGTATTTTGCCTAAAGATGATAATTTTCGTAATAATATTTTTCAGAATGGTGATATAGATATGGCGTGTTTTTGTGTACATTATAGTGTATTTTCAAATTTTAAATTTAAGGCAGACGTTTGTGGTGATTTTCATTTTTTAAATTTAATAAAGAATTCAAGTAAATATAAATTTAAATATGTTGATTTACCAATAGGAATATGGGCAAATTATGATGGTGCAAAAGGAGGACGATAAAAATATAAAATAAAACAGAATAAAAAACTGTATATATGATAATATATATTGGTCTGATGAATAATAACACTCATCCTCATCCTCCTCCTCCTCCTCCTCCTTTTAAACCAAATATACCTACAAAACAGTCTATGGGAACATCAGTAGGGACTTGGGTAGCAGAAGGGATATCTTTGGGAACAGGAAGTGCAATAGGGCGTAATGTAATATATTCAATAATGAAACCAAATAAGATAGATTTAGATAGTAAAGAATTACAAATTCATAATGTAAAATTAGATTGGTGTGAATTATTAAAAGATTCATATAATACTTGTATTAAAGATCCAAATCATGAATCGTGTTTACCAATAAAATTACTTATGATAAAACATGGATGTGGTGTACCTATGCCATAAATAATCTAATTAAATTTGACAACAATTTCCACGGATTCTTTTTTGATACATTTACATGCATAAATAGATAATTCTTCTCTTTTTTTGCGTGTTTTAGAGTCTTGTTTTCCTTGATTTTTATAGGTATTATTTCGTGTATTCATATCACTTTCAATAGCTTGATAATTTTCACGAATATAATCTATAATTTTATTTTCTATAGCCCATTTAAAAAAGTTGAGTTGTCCTATAGTGGTTTCCATAACAATATTGTTATCATAAGGAATAGAAATGCGTTCCCATCTACAAAAAGGATCAAATTTTCTTTTTGAATAAGCTTTGAGTTTTAGTTTGTAGTCATTATATACTTTGAATCTTTTTCTTTCAGGTTCTCCATCAAGAGTAGTTTTAGTTAATATTTCGTAAACAGTAAAATTTTTTTTAGCAAAATTAGTAACGAACCAATCAATAATTCTAAGAGAAATATTAGATTCCCCATTAATGATGTTCATCATTTGTTTTAAGTAATCTTTATTTTCATAAAATTCCATAAGATTATCCAACAATAATTGATTTTGTGTGGTGGCAACATGAGTTTTTAATGAAGACATATTATTAAAAATATAAAAATATACTTTTTATATTCTTTATTTGTTTTCTAATGTTTAATTATTTTTAGATTTATAATTATAGAAATATGTAAAACATATTTACATGGTGCTTAGTTACTGTAAGCAACACCCGCCATGCCACTCATGACACGAAGGACATTGTAGTTAACAGCGTACACTCTGACCTTGGCAGTAGCGACACCAGAGACTGTAGGAGAAGAAAGAACCAACTGAAGGACAGCGTTGTCGATTCTGGAGAAGTTGCAACTTCCAGATGGTTGGTGTTCCTCAGGTCTAAGGGCGAAGGAGTACACGTTGATACCAGTATCAGGGGCACGGGTGTGGTGTTGGTAAGGTTGGACAACATCGAAGTATGATCCCTCACGCTCAGAGAATCTGTCTTGACCGTTAAGTTGAAGCTTAGCGGTAACAACAGGGTTCTCACCCCAACAGTGGAGGTCAAGAGCGGTCTCGGCAAGGACGAATGATCCAGCATCAGACACACCAGAAGCACCGATGGCACCAGATTGAGCATCGAAAGGAGCATCAAGAAGACCGTGTCCAGACACATCTGTGGCACCAGGCATTTGGAAAAGACCTTGAGAAGTAACGAATTCGGTAGAACCGCTGATCTCGGCAGGTCCAGCAAAGGCGTGGATGGCATTAGGAAGGGCATCAAGAGAGTCGGTGTAGTTGAATGGCTGGGCACCAAGGGTCTTGAAAAGAACGGATTGAGCATCCATGGAAGCACAGTAATCAACGTTGCTATCAGGTTGGACAACCCAGACAAGTTCCTTGACAGGGTGGTTGAAGTTCAACTTGATCTTGTTGGATGAGGAACCAACAGATTCATCACCAGTGAATTGAACCTGCTCAATCAAATACTCATGAGGGTTCTGGGCCATCTTTCTACGCTCATCGGTATCAAGGAAGATATAATCAACGTAAAGAGAAGCAGCAACAAGGGATTGTTGATAGGCGGTGGTGACGGATTGAGTTCCGCTGGTGGCAGTAAGGGAGTTGACAGCCCACAAGCACTCACCAAGAGGTCTCAAGTCAAGGTTGATCTTGACCTCGTGGTATTGAAGGGCAATAAGAGGAAGGGCAAGTCCAGGGTTTCTGCAAAACCAGAAAAGAAGAGGAACGTAAAGAGTGGTCTCAGGAAGAGCGTTTCTTGGGGCACACACTTGGGTAGGGGCACCGTTGGCGGCACAAGGACCAGACACGGAGGCAAAAGTAGGGTCGGTGATGTATGTAAGTTGAGTGGTGTTACCAATCATCTTGAAGTATCCCTTTTGTTGCTCAGATGTCATGGTCACTTGGTTCCAGATGTGCATCCAGTCACCATATTGACGGTCGATTCTTTGACCACCAATCTCAACCTCAACTTGGGCAATAAGTTGCTCACCACAATAGTCCAACCATCTGGCATAGACGGCGGAACCTTGGGCGGAACCAGCCATGGTTTGGTTGATCTCAGGAAGAGTCACCTGAAGATAAGTTCTGTAAGCAAGATCACCATTTCTGGAGATTGTGCAAGTAACACGTCTACCAAAATCGGCTTGTCCAGAGAAAGTTTGTTCGATGGACTCCATGGCGAAGTTGGTGTGTCTTCTGTATGACACCTTCCAGAAGGTGATCTCAGGAGTACCGGTAAGAAAAACGTCTTGTGCGCCATAGGCGACTAGTTGCATCAAAGCTCCACCCATATTTATATGAATATATAATAGAAAAAGAAAAAAATTTAGAGAAATTCGCTAAATTAAAATTTATTTTAAAAAAATTTTAATTCTATTTTGTTTAATTATACTAAATATATATATATATGTATACTGGTACATGGTGTCTAATAATAAATATTATTGTATTTTATACAGACTATCCATATTATTCATGAAAAAGGATGTAAATTGGAATTTACAAAAGTTTCTAAATATTCTCGTTTAAGAACTTCTTTTTTATTTTCATTTTTCTTTATGAAAATATATGAATCATTCCTTTTTTTCACCGTCCATCCATCTTCTATAGCTTTTGTTATAAAAAACATTTTATGATACTCTTTTTTTTCGATTTGTCTTGGTGTGTGCATTGTGATATATTTTGAGATTTCGTTTTTTACTTTTTGACGACTTTTTGGATTTAGTCCTTTTAATCTTTGACTTTCTTACTTTATTTTTATTACGTTTTCTCGTAGGTTTTTTACCAGCGTGTTGCTGTAATTGATCGTTGATTTGGACCATTTGTCCAACGTCTTCATCTTCATCATCTTCATCATCTTCATCATCTTCATCATCTTCATCGCTCTCTTCTCCAGAATCGAAATCTGTAACATTACTATGATATAGATCTTCTCCAAAATTTTCAAAAACTTTCTCATTATTCGGTAATTCAATCGTTTGATTACCTACAACATTACCATTTATGATAATATTCATCGTAATATTCTGAATACCCGGTTGATTTGTTATTGTTTTTATCCGTTTAGGTATCATTCCTTCGCCATTTATTATCCATGAAATATTCTCCAAATAGTGTTTTTCTTTGATTAATAATTCATATCTCTTTAATTTATTTAAAAAATTTTTGTAAATTGACTTTTTTAGTTTTTGCATATTTTCCTTATGATTTCCAACATTTGTAGTAATATATATATCAAGATTGTTCAAGAAATTATTTATTTTTCTTATTTTGCCCGTTATATCTTGAAGTTTGTTTTGTGATCTCGCAATTTTTTCAACCTCCGGATATACTTTAAGATATTCTATATAATTATTTCTATTTTCTTCACGAGATTCACTAATATTTAGTGGTTTTATTTCTGTGCTAGATCCTTCTATGTCTTCAATATATTTATGCAATTTTCTTATTATTTCTATGCTTTTATCAATACCCTTTTTCCAATATCGCAATACACTAACAAATAAAATATATAATTCAGATGCCGAATATAATGTGTTACGCTTGTCTTCTGTTCGGTTTTCTTGTATATTTTTCAATATATTAAAAACTTTCCATGGTTGTTCACTTAAAACAATTGGATACTCATCAATATTCCTCTTCTTCGACATTACTTTATATATTAATTAGTGAAAAAATATAATAAATACAATAAATCACATTAATTAAAATGAAAAGTAGTAAATCTGTTTATACAAATAATAACATCGATGAAAAACATAGTGAAATGTTAAATTATTTTGAAAATATCGAAACTGAAGAAATACCAAGATTAACTATAATAATAGATGAGTTAAAATTAGAACTAAGACAATTAAAGAAAAATGAAATAGATAGAATTATGGATATCAAAGATGAAATTAAGGATTATAAATTGAAAATTAAACGTCTTAAATCTCAAAAAAATGATTATTTGTTGGAAAATTCAAAATATGTATTTCAATATTTTGAACAAAAGAAAAATATTTCAACCGGTGGTGGAAACCAAAATACAAATGTATTGAATTCATTCTTTAAAGTTAAAGGTACTACTGAAGAATCTTCTGATATTACATCCGGTCAATATAATCAATCAAAAGCATTTTATCAGAATTATTGGAAAAATGTTAATAATGACATACTAAATATTAATGATTTTGTAGTTGCAGCTGATATTTGTGAAGTATGTAATCAAGGTGAATTAATACCACAAGATGAAGAAGGTATTTTAATATGTAATAATGAAAAATGCGGTTGTTATGTATCCTATATTGTAGATTCCAGTAAACCGGCTAATAAAGAACCTCCTAGTGAAGTTTCATACACCGCATATATTCGTTTAAATCATTTTAAAGAAATTTTATCGCAATTTCAGGCTAAAGAAACTACACAAATACCTGATGAAGTTATACAAGCAATTAAAGACCGAATTAAAAAAGAACGTATCAAAAATTATAAAGAAATTAATTATGATAAAATGCGAGAAATTTTGCGGAAATTGGGATTAAATAAATATTTCGAACACATCCAATATATTAATTCTACTTTAGGAATTAAACCACCCATTATGAATGAAGAATTACATGAAACCTTATGTGTATTATTTATCGAAATACAAAAACCGTGGGCGGTACATTGTCCAGCCAGTCGAACCAACTTCTTCAATTATACATACACATTATATCAATTATGTACTTTGTTGGATCAAGTGCAATATTTACCTTATATTCCCATGATGAAAGATAGAGAAAAACAATTAGATCAAGATATGATTTGGAAAAAAGTTTGTCATGACCTCGATTGGGAATTCTTTCCTACTGTTTAATCTCTAACAAAAATATTTATATATTATATATGTCTGAAGATATTCAATATACTCTTAAATATAAGATAAAAGAAGACTCGACAGATTTTAAAGTTGGTGATTTAGTAGTAGGTAAAGATAAATATCAATCATATATAGATAGTAATTCAGTTGAAATTAATAAAAGTATATTTTTGAAAGGAAAAGAAATACAAGAAAAACAACACCAGTCAAAAGCAAAGGAAGAGTCAAAAATTAATTTAGATAACGATATTTCTGTTATTATTGAAATACCACGAAAGTCACGAATATTTACTACTAATAATAATTATAAAGTGAGAAACATTTATACTAAACAAGAAAATAAATATGGTCCAGAAAATATTATTAAACTCGTTTTGGAATCTGAATTAACACCACCAATTTTAATAGGTGGAAAAAGAAAAACTATTCGCCGTAAATCCAAAAATAGAAAAACCAAAAAGAAGATAAATGGTGGAGTAACAGGTCGTAAATATGAATCCTATGAAGATCCAAACTATTCAAACGACGCGGAGGAGAGAAAGAGGAATAATAATTTTTTCAAAGAAATTGACCAAATGAATGCTAATAGAGAAAATCAAAAAAAAACTGATAATGAATGGGATGAATTGCAAAAAAAGAAAATATTAAATAATAAACTGAAACGAAACCCAAACCAAATTGTACCAAGAATAGGAAGAAGATAAATAAAGTAAAAAATTAATAAAACATATATAAAAGTTATTAGACATATAATTAGATAGTGTATATGTTGAAATATTTGTCGCGTAATTATCCTTTGATAAATAAGTTTTTGGATAATTTACCAAAACGTATGGATTTTAAAAGTACAACTCCAAAGTTAGGTCGATGGAGTTTAGATCATGATGACAAATCTTTGAAGAAAGTAGATTTAACTAATGAAGATCACTGTGGTGTATGTAATACTATGCGTGAAGATTATTTAGACAAAGAAAATACCAAAGAAAATAGTAAAGTAAAAAATTGATTCATTTTATGTTATAATAATAAATAACATAAACTAGTAATAATGAGTGATTGTATAATTTGTGGAGAATCTATAAATAAATCAACGCGTGCAAATATTGATTGTTGTTTTTGCGATTTTACTGCATGTAGAACATGTTGGCAAACGTGGTTTTTGTCTGAGAATATAATAAAATGTATGGCACCCAATTGTGGTAAAGAATGGACTCGTAAATACCTTTCAGACACGATGACAAAAACATTTATTTCGAAAGATTTAAAGAACCATCGTGAAAATATTTTGTTTGATAAAGAGCGTGCATTATTTCCTGCGACACAATTGATAATTGGTAAAGTAAGAGAAATAGAAACACTACAAAAAGAATATTGGGATCTTGAACGAAGTATTCGTCATATTCGAATAAAACAAAATGAAGTTGCTCTAAGACAAGGAGAATTACGTAGAGAAATAGGACGAGGAGTTCCAAAGGAACGAGCAGAATTTGTAAGAGCTTGTCCAGATGAGAATTGTCAAGGATTTTTAAGTAGTCAGTGGAAGTGTGGAATTTGTGATAAATGGACGTGTCCAGAGTGTCATGAAATAAAAGGATTAGAAAAAGATTGTGAACATACGTGTGATCCAAACAACGTAGAAACAGCAAAGCTTCTTGCAAAAGACACAAAGGCTTGTCCAAGTTGTGGTTTTGGAATATATAAGATAGATGGTTGTGATCAAATGTGGTGTACACAGTGTCATGTTGCATTTAGTTTCAGAACAGGTCGTGTAGAACATAATATTCATAATCCCCATTATTATGAATATATGCGTCAAAATGGAGGAATGCCTCGTAATCCATTAGATAACCCTTGTGGACAAGAAGTGAATCATCATATGATAAATTTTATTCGTCAAAAGGTTCGTGCAAATGAAGTTCCATATTTGAAATGCATAGAACGTACTTTAGAATGGATCATTCGACATATCATACATATTCGTGAAGTGGAAATTCCCCAATATAATACTAATTATGAATTGGCAAATCAAGATTTGAGAATAGATTTTATGCAAAATAGAGTAACAGAAGAAAATTATAAACAGAAAATACAAAGAACTGATAAAAGGTTTGAAAAACGAAGAGAAATATCAAATGTATTTCAATTGATTGTTACATCAAGTACTGATATTATATATAGACTTATGGAAGCAATAAATAATACAAACACGCTGAATAATCCACGTAATAATCCACGTATAATAATAGATATATTGAAAGAAATAGATGTTTTATACGATTATTCGGATAGTGCATTTAAAGATATAGGAAAGACTTATGGAAATATTCCAATTAAAGTAAATGATTATTTTAGAAAAAGTAATTATGAATATGTAATTATCAATTTAAGTAGAGATATTCGTAACTCTAATTTTGAATTAAGACCAGATGAAGTAGATAATATAAATTTAAACGATTATGAAGATTAATAGTAAAAATTTATGCACTATCATTTTGAAGTTTTTGTGCAAGTTCTTCATTATATTTTTTTGTTTCTTCTTCGGTTGTAGCTTCACGTTCATCAAAGTCAACAGTTTGTTGTACACCGACCAAATTTCCTTGATCATCCAAAGTTTGTGTAAGAACATTTCCACTTTTTTCAGCCTTTTTGATATTATCCTCAATAGCCTTTCGTTTAGCATCTTTAACACGTTTTTCGAATTCTTCTTTTGCCTTGGATTCGTTTTTCATTTTCTCACTATGTAATTGATTTAATTCATCTTCCATAAATTCTACACGTTGAGTTTTGTATGCATCTGGATCCCAAGGTAGCCATAGACCAACAGGTCCTACTAAGATATCATGATTAGGGTCAGATTCGCGAAGTTTCTTACATTTTAATTCAGCTTCTTCTTGAGTAGGGAATACACCACGAATTTTCAATCCTCTAACAGAAGTCTCAAAAGTATTTTCTTTTTGAAACTTAGAATTTAAAGTATCTTCGTTTTTGTCTAAGAAGTTTTTGTAATCATCTTCAACACCTTGTTCTCTAAGTTTAGCACCTTCATCTTGTACAAATTCAGTATAATCCGAAATTAATGATTCTACATCTAATCCATATTTGTATGAAATAAAATGAATAAATTCGAAAAACTTATCCATAGATTTTTTGAAATCCCACTGTTTTAGGAATTCTTCAAATAAAAATATTTCTCTTTTCTTTAAAATTTTTTCGGGAGATACAAAAGATAAACAAGCAAATTTTTGTCCAGCAATTGGTTGATCTTCGTCACATAAATCAATATAATTAGGGTTAATTTGACCATTTTCTAATACTTTACGCTCAAATCCAGACATTTTGAATTATATAAGAAATAATTACGAAAGTTATTTAAGTTGATTTTTATAGATATATAATTTGTTTTTGAAATTTATAAATATTTATTTTATTTTCATAATATATATTGTAAATGTCTGGATCTTTTGATTTTACTGAGCTTGTAAAGAGAATTATCAAATATCTCGTAGAAGGTATTATTGTTGCTATTGCCGCATACGTAATTCCTAAGAAGTCTTTGAATGTTGAGGAAATCGTTGTGATTGCTCTTATGGCTGCTGCTACATTTAGTGTATTGGATGTGTTTATTCCATCCATGGGTGCTGGTGCCAGACAAGGTGCTTCTTTCGCTATTGGTACTGGTGTTGCTGGTGGTCTTCGTATGGCTGGTCCTATGTAAGTAATCTAAAAATAAATATTTATATATAATTGTATATGAATATTATGAGTTACCATTTATTTTTCTTGACTGTAATTTGTTGACCCGAAGTTTTCTTTTTAGATTTAGAAGGATCATATTGTTCTTCATCATCTGAATCCATATTTTTAGAAATATCCCAAAATTCTTTAGAACCTAATTTAAAATTAGGTCTATTTTCAGCTTTATACCAAAAGATTTGATCATTAAGTTTATTAGATTTAGTATTATTATTTATGACTAAACATTCATAATTTTCTGTAGTTTGATCCATAACAGAACAAAAAGATTCAAGTGTAGGAAACATGGATGCATAATTTTCCCAAATACGTTTTCGATTTGTCAAATAAGGTTCTCTTAAAATAAATACATAATCAATATTTGTTCTTAAATTGGGAGGTATACCCAAAGGATATTGCATAGTAATTATAAGCATAACTTTCCAGTGACGTCCATTCATGAATAATAATCTCATTAATTTATCTTTTGCCCATGAATTATCATATAAACAATCATCTAATATACAAAAAGTTCTTGGATCTATAGTACTTCTATTATATGTTTCCTTTTCTTTTTTTATTTGTTTTAAAACCATTTTTTGCCGTCTTAAGACATTTTCAATTAATACAGTATTGTATTCTTCATGTATAAATAATTTAGGAACATGTGCAGAATAAAAACCATTACCGGCTTCTGTACCAGAAATAACAGTTCCAATAGGTACAGATTGATGAAAAAAAAGAAGATCTCTTACTAAAAAAGATTTACCAGTATCTCTTCTTCCTATAAGAATAATAACAGGAGCTTTTGATTCATTTGGATTAAATGTAATAGTTTTCATATCAAACTTTTTTAATTCAAGTGTCATTATTTTTTATATATCTCACATACAAATTATTTAGTAAATATAAACTAACTCCGTTAAAAACAGCATTATAATATATTTTTATGAAATATATGGAAACTCCTAAATTTCAAATAAATTATAACAAAATATCTAATATTGATTTAGAAAAATTAAAAAAACAATATGAAGATAAGAATAGTGTTGGATCATTTCAACCATTTGAAATTGAAAAATTACAAGCATACAACCCGACGTATTCTTTATTTTTTGAAATGACATATAATAATTTCAATTCTATTTCTTTAAATCAAAAATATCAAATAAAAGATTTAAATTGTGTCACTGATCAAGAAACTAAAGAAGATTCAAATATTCCAATATTTATTAAATTTTCACCTTTATTAGATCCCATTAAATATTTGATTGGAAAATATGAAAATATGTCATATAATTTACCTTTATATGATTCATCTTCACAAAATCAAAAAAGTAATGATAATGTTTGTATAAAAAAGATGAATGATTCTAATAATGCATCGTATATAGATAATTTTTTTTATTATTTGAATTCGAAATTGTTACATCAACATAATTTTTCTAATTCTTTAGATTATTATGGTAGTTTTTTAGGAATTCAAAAACATTTCAAATTTAATATTGCTGATGATTTAGATTATTTATTACAATCTGATTATTTTAATGAAACCAATAATGTAAAGTATGTCTTTGATGATTCAGATACTCCTTACATGAATTTCGGTTCTAGATCTAATAAACAAAAATTAGAAATTAGTGAAGATATTGAAATAGAAGATATAGAAGTAATCGAAGTTGACAATTTAAATATTGAATCTGAATTACATGATATTGGAGAACTTTGTTATGAAAAATCACATAATTCTACCAGATCTGAAAATACATCGAATAATAGTGAAGTAAATGATACAGAATCAGATAGTGATGAATCTAATAGTGATGAATCTAATAGTGATGAATCTAATAGTGATAAAGAAAATGAGGATGAAGAAGAAAGTGAAGAAGAGAGTGATGAAGAAAGTGAAGAAGAAGTAATGAATGCATATATTAAAGATTTTCCAACACAAATGATATTTTTGGAATCTTGCCAAGGAACAATAGATAATTTATTTTCAAATAAATTGATCGAAGAAAATGAGATTATAGCTGGATTATTTCAAGTTATTATGTCTTTATTAACATATCAAAAAGCATTTCAATTTACACATAATGATCTTCATACAAATAATATTATGTATAAGAAAACTCAAACAAAATATTTATATTATAAATTTAATAAAACCGTTTATCGTGTTCCTACATATGGACGTATTTATAAAATAATAGATTTTGGTCGAGCAATTTACAAATATCAAGGAAATATAATGTGTAGCGATAGTTTTGATAAAACAGGTGATGCATCTTCACAATATAATTCAGAGCCTTATTTCAATTCATCCAAACCACGATTGGAACCAAATATGTCATTTGATATTTGTCGTTTAGGATGTTCAATATTCGATTTTGTGTTTGATGATGTACCAGTTATTCCTGAAAAAGAACAAAGTGAAATTCAAAAATTAATATTAGATTGGGTTTGTGATGATAATGGTAAAAATATATTATATAAATCTAATGGAGATGAAAGATATCCTAATTTCAAATTATATAAAATGATTGCTAGAAATGTTCATAAACATACTCCTAAAGATCAATTATTACGACCTATTTTCAAACAATTTATATTAAATTCTCAAGAAGATATATTGGATATGGAAATCGATGCACATATTATAGATATCGACGAAATTCCATCTTATATATAAATAATCAATATCATATACTAATTTATATGATATTGAATTTAAAAGTTAGGAACATCTGTAAAAATTTGAGTAGAATCTAAATTAAGAGTCTTGTTTTCAGTTACAACATTCATAAAATCCGTAAAAGAATCATTCATATAAAAATATGAATATGATGCAACTAAAGAACATACAAACACCGCAACAGCATCTCTTACAATATATTTCAAAGGCTTCAATTCTTTTTCAATATATTTCATTTCAACTATTTTTACTAAACAAAACAAAATAGTAGTTAAAATCGCAAACAAAAATAGGTTTTCCATTTTTAATAATAAATCTTCATAATAAAAATGAAGAAATATTACGAATTATTTAAACAAAGGTATCTTAGATTTAATTCAATTCTACAATATCATCTAAAGATACAAAATCATCTGCTTTATTCATATCCATAAAATCTAAATTATCCAACGCAATATCTGTTCCAATTTTGATCCTTTCATCATCATCGTCTTCTTCTTCCAATTTTCTTTGTAAATTACGTTCAGTACTTATTGTCTCAAGACGCTCAATAGTTTTAGGTGCAGCTATAGTTTCAACACTATCGTCTTTTTCTAATACACTATCATAATCATTAAATTCTAAACGTGTAATTACTGGTTCTTCATCTATATTTTTAATTGTTGGAACTACATCTGGTATTTCTTCTGTTTTAACTTCAGGGAATTTATCTACTTCGGATTCTTCTTTCTTAATATCTTCTTCTTTATTGGTATCTTCTTTCTTCTCATCTTCTTCTGGTTCATCAGTCTTCTTTTCTTCATCTACTACAACTGACTCTTCAATATTTTCAATAACTACTTCTTCTTCGTGTTCAACAGATTCATCCATATATGCACGAATGATTTCTTCTGTAGGAATAGATTCACGAATAGATGTTAAAATACATTCTTGAATTATAATTTCTAATTCACGATTATGTTTCTGTACTTGTAATGGACTTATGTTTTTCTCAAACAAATATACATTTGTATATATTTTTCGGGCAACATGAATATAAACCTTGTGTATGAAATTATCTAATTTAGGAATAGATATATCAATCTGTTTTTGTTTATTTCCAACACGAATACAAGTTAATACTTTTAATTGAATTATGTGTACACATGTAATTAAATCTTCTAAATAATTACAACCACTCCTTTCAATTATACGTTTTCGTTCTTCTTCTATAATAATAGCATTCCATTTTGGAACACGAGATAATAAATTTTGGAACGTCATTAAATATTTACCAACTTCATCCGTATCAGTACAAATCTTCCATGCTTCATTAAACATAGATCGAATACCTTCAGTTACTAATGGTGTAAAAACAGAAACCAAGCGACTACACCACTCATTCTTAGCTTCATGTAAATTAGAAATGACAAAATCGTCCATAATATTACATTTTCCTTAGATAATTTGTGTTTGATTACAACGCACTACTGCAAAAATGCGTAGTCAAGAATAGATAATAAAATAAGTTTTTCACAACGATATTCGGATTTAATCTTGTTAAAGTGAATAATTATATTTATTGTTTTTTGACAATCAAAAATTTCGTTATTTTGAAAAAAATCTATAAGATCTAATACAGAATATCCCATTTCATATAATTTAGTAGAAATATCAATAAATAATTTTTGATCATACTTACTTTTCTCTAAATTAAGAACTTCAGATTCTATGAATCTTGAAAATTCATTTTGAAAATATCTATTATCTAAAGGAAATTTAGAAGCTAAATTCACTTTGTGTAAATTATTTATTGATCCATCTTCATTTGTATATTCTGGTATGTAAATTTCACAAAACCGTGATAATATAGGTTTTAATAATTTATTTTTATTTTGAAGAACTATAAAAAATCGTGTATTGTTTGTAAATAATTCTATACAACGTCTTAATGCCGACTGAGCATCATTTGTTAAATAATCTGCGTTTAATAATACAATTGTTTTAAACAATACACCCTTATTATATTGAACTTTAGATTTAGCAAATAGTTTCAACTCTTCACGAATGAATTTGATACCTTTACCATGAGCACAATTCACAATCATTATGTTAGATTTCATTTTAGCTCTATCATTATCATATATTTGTTTTAAAAAATTATGCACAATAGTCTGTTTTCCAGTTCCGGATGCACCATGGAAAATCAAATTTGGTACTTTCTTAGAAGCGTGAAATGAATCTAATCTATTTTGAACTGATGAATGAATTGGAATCATTATAATTTATAATAATGAATCTTGTATTAATCTATTTATATTTATATACTTAAAAATACAAATATGAATAATACCGATAAACAAAGGGAAAAACTTAAGGAATTTGGTAAAAAAATACAACAATCAAAAACCCCTAAAAAATCACTAACAAAAACACAAAAAGGAATGGAATCTTGGAAAAAAGATTACGATACAATACAAATAAAAACTAAAAATACTCCAAGGATTGATGAAGAAAAAGAAGAAGAAAAAGAATGTTCTGATGGTCTTTGTTCTCTAAGTGGAGGTAAAAAATCAAGAAAAAAGAAAACACATAAAAGAAAAACAAGAAAATTTAAAAAAAATAGAAAATTTAGGAAGACTTCTTGTAAACGATAATACACACTCCCGAACCTCCAGTACCACCTTTACCATCTTCTGCATCTCCAACAATATAATGGTCACCTTGTTGTCCACCTAATCCACCGGCGCCACCACCTCCACCTGTTCCAATACCTCCATTACCACCACTACCACCACCAGCTCTCAATTTCCTACCTAAACCTCCATTAGTTCCATATGTATTTCCATCACCACCACCTCCTCCAGTTCCACCTCTTCCTCCTTGTCTACTACTACTAGTAGGAGGTCCACCTCCACCTCCTCCACCACCACCTGCATAGCTTGAAGCTCCTGTACCTCCAACATATCCATTATTATTTCCACCTCCAATATTTGTACCTCCATCACCACCAATACCACCTTGAACAGCAGTAGAAGTTCCTCCACCGTATCCTCCATCACCACTTGCCATAACTCCATATACTGCACCAGCTCCACCAGCACCACCACCTCCACCTAAATATCCATCATAAGCAGCACCACTAGCATCTACATCAACATATCCACCAGAACCACCATAATACAAATTATTTTTTGAAAATAGAGTTCCATTTGATTTTGATAATCCATCACCACCATCTGCAGATAGATTCAATACATTTGATGTTAAAAGTGTTGAATTACCACTAGAATCATATATACCACCCTCCCCAATAGAAACAGTAAATGTTAATGTGTTTGAACCACTTGATATTAATGTATTATAATGAACAACTTCACCACCATCACCACCATCGTCTGCAGAAGATCCTCCTGCTCCACCACCAACTAATAATATATCAGTTATATCAACATTTTTATCAAACACAAGATTTCCACTACCACTTGTAATATATAATGATTCCACCGGTGTTTCATTATCTAAAATGTACGGATATTGATCATTTGTTATTCCTCCCAAAACAGGTTGTATATTTCCTGAATAACTTAAAAGTGTACTACTTACATCAATAGGAAGTGTATTTATACCTGAACCATCATCAACCACAAGTTTAATTTGATATCTTCTTGTACTTATTTCAGAAACATCTGTTAATAAATGTTGATTAGCTGCAGGAGTAATAGAAAATAAAAAATTTATAGTATCACCTTCTAAAATAGGTAATGGAAATACACCACTTGAATCAATTACTGAACCTAAATCTTTGAATCTTTCAGGAACACTTTCTAATAATTTATTCAATAATACCCAACATATGTTTTCATCGCTTGTATTATCATTTGTTGTTGCTTTTAATCCTGTTACTGGATCCACTATTAATTCATTTCCAACCGGATATGTAGAATTTGTAGAATATTTCCATAATAATCCACTAATATCTGTTTGAAAAGAATCATTACCTAATGAATTAAGATGTTCAACCAGTTGTCTTTCATTATTAAATAAATCTACACCTTTTGGAGTACTAAATAAATCTTTTGCTAAATATCTTATAAAATCATGTTTTAATAGCATCTTATTTGGTGTATTTGTTACATATATAGGATTAGATGAACTCAATTGATCCATCATTCCATTTACCGGATTAAGTGTTACGTTATATGGCCAATTATCCATAAATATGAAATGCTTAATATCTGTTGATGAAATATCGGTTAGATCTTCTGAATCTGTTTGTGCTTTAAATACATTTTGTATATCAGTTTCAGAAATAAAAAAAATAGCAGTAGCACTTGCGTCAAGTACATCAATAGAAACGCCATCGATCGTTGCCAACGTATTCATACTAACACTTGTAGACATAACATCTAAAACAAAATCTACATATGACATTTTACTTATATATAATAACAACATATGAATGTCTAAAAAATTGATATGTTTTAATTATTCATAACCTATATTAATATTTAAATAAAGATATTTTGAATCGAATGCCTAATACTATTGTAAAACCTATTAAAATATGTGAATATTGTAAAGTAACAAAATCCGAGTATTTTTACTTATGGAAGTGTGGTGCTTGTAAAAGTGTATATTACTGTGGAACATATTGTCAACGTAAAGATCATAAGAATCATAAACCGGTTTGTATAGGTTTAAACGCATTTCAACCTTGAAAAATTCGTAATATTAAATAAAACAATAGATTTAATTAATATAAATTAAAATATTTAAATAAATGAATTATGATTTAGCAGTTATTTATTTTGGAATGACACGATCTTTAAAAAGTGTTTATGAATCTCATAAAAAACATATATTTTCTGTCTTAAAACAAAACAATATTAGTTATCAAACATTTATGCATACATGGAATACAAATAATAAACAAAGAATTTTTAATGACCATATTGAAACCCCAATAGATATTAATGATTATAAAACTATTCAACCAGATTATTATCAAATAGATGATCAAGATATTTTTGAAAATTCTATTTGTATTAAAGATTACTTTGACGCACAACTTTTTCATGATAAAGGAGATTGTGAAAATGGAGAATGGTTTCCTTTGTTGATTTTGAATCATTTATGTTCTTTAGAATCTCAGAAACGAAGTATACAAATGGTAGAATCTTCAGTTGCAAAAGGCAATTCATACAAATTAATTATGTTTTTACGTCCAGATGTATCAATCAAAACACCCTTACCTGTAACATCTTTTTTATCAAATACTGATAAAATAAATATTCCAAATGAAAATCATTATGAAGGATATAACGATAGATTTGCAATTATGAACTACGAAAATTCTATATTATATGGAAAAAGAATAAATGGATTAAAACAATATCGTAAAAAATATGGCAGAATAGTGTCTGAAAAGTATATTAAGTATATTTTAGACCAACATAACATAAAAGTAAATATGTTGGATTTTCATTTTGATATTATACGTCCATAATTATTACATATGCATATTTTTTTTTCATTAAATATTATAAATGAAGAATAACTGGTCACAAATTAGAACAATATTAATATTGATAGTAATAATAATATTAGCTTTATTCTTGTTTAGTTACATATCTAAGAAATGTATTGAAGGATTTTCAAAAATACCTAATGTAGAATTTCCATTTAAAAATGTAAAAAATGGAAAAGGAGAGAATTTGAATATAATTGCTATTTCTGCTCCATTTAGAGAAGAAAAACATGAAAAATTATATGAAACATATAAATCTGATGGATTGTCTTTTATTGGAATTTCAAGTTATTTGAACTTTCCAGAAAAAATATATAATCCATATGAAGATCGTTTTCATGAAAAGAAAAAACACGATTATTTAAAGATGGTTTCATCTTGGGTTTATTGTACTAGAGAACCATCAACGAATATGAAAAATTCAAAATTACCTTTATTACAATTAACAGAAGCAGATATGAAAGATACAGATGCATATACACCAGATAAAAGTATTAAAAAGGAATATGATTTTATGTATGTATGTTTAGATGACAATCAAAAATGTAAACCAGGATGGCAAAGTTATAATCGCAATTGGGATCTTGCTAAAAAATGTTTAAAAGTTATGTGTTCAAAACACAATTTATCAGGATTAATTGTTGGACGAACCAATTGTAAAATAACTGACTTATGCTCAAAACAAATCAAATTTGTTCCATTTATGGAATTTAAAGAATTTCAAAAAACAATGCAAAAATGTAGGTTTTTGTTTGTTCCAAATATTGCAGATGCGTCTCCACGTGTAATTACTGAAGCTTTATGTTATAATATGCCTGTATTGGTTAATGAAAAAATTTTAGGTGGATGGCATAATATAATACCAGATGAAACTGGAGAATTTTTCACAAATGAATTAAATGTCTCAAATGGAATAAATAAAATTACAAATACAAGTTCTAAATATAAACCACGAAAGTGGTTTTTAGAAAATCGTGGAATTCATTCAAGAAAAAAGTTTGCAGACTTTTTAAAACAAAATTATGGAGATGTTCTTAGTGATACAAATCTTACAGAAGCATTTATTTAAATAGCACATACTTCTTCATCGCAATCTTCCAACACAATATTACATAATGGTTCTGTATCCAATTTAATTACTTGATGAATCTCATTTTTAATTTGTTTGATTTTTTTCTTAGGTGCTCTATGTTGATAACCGTCTATTCTTTCATTTTTAATAATATTCCAAATATCTTTAATTTTATTAATTGCTTCTTGAAACCACATTTGATTTCGTCTAACACTCACACACATATATTCATCTAAATACCAATACTTAATTTCATATAAAATATATTCGTTTTTTTCCATATTTTTATCTTTGATCCAATCTTTTATGGATTCTTTATCCAATTTAATATGTAATGGCATATATTCATAATGAGGTACTTGTGATTTTACAAGAGTTTTATCTATATAATGTAAGATAATACCACGATTGCGTTCATTATCACTTTCGTCATAAAAATCTTCTTCTGATTCATATTCTTTGAATCGCGTTTCAACAAAATCACACGCATCTATATTACAACATTCCATCTGTATTTGCATTTGTATCCAATATGCCTCACTTGGCATACCCGTAATTTCTCGATTTACAATATTTTTTATTTCAACCATTCTGCCAAATAAATTACCTTCTTTTACATTTATACCATCTGGTGAAGCACCTATAAAATCATATTCAGGATGTTGAATACATCCAAATTCATCTATTTTTGTGTTGTTTTTAGCTTCATACAACATTATTGTTAATGGCTCATACTTAACACCCCAATGTAAAGGTGATGATGTATTTATATTACTGTTTTGTGTATTTTTTGGAATATATGGACTACATTTTTCATATATGAGGCTATTCATTTGAGAGTCTGTTGAAAATGTTTTCCAAATATTACTAGCAGTCAAAATGTTATGTCTCAATTCATACCATTCATTTGTTCTTTGTTTTACATCTTTTAATTCAGATAAATGAGAGTTTTGTTTTTTTACACTTTCTGGAACTCGAAATTTACAATTATGTAAATTATCTATGAATTCTTTATTTACACTTTTTGTTAAAGAACTCTTAATATGGTCTTCAAAATAATGTGGTATATCTACATAAGATAATGTATGATTACAAATACTGTAAATATGTTCATACAAATCATCATAATCTTCTTCATTTATTACTCCATTATCATATAATGATTGGTATAAAATATATGTAACATTTGTAGCAATATCAGAATTAAAATTACCTTTTGAAAAATATAATATATTATTTTCAATATATTCTAATATGTATAATTCAGATGTATGATTTAGTTCTTCAACATCATATTCATCTAACTTATCAAAAATACTTCTTTCTAAGTTTTCTTCACTTTCACTTTCAGAATTAACTTCTGTATCTATCATCAAATTCATTCGACTATTATTACACGCATATAATTCATACATTTCATTCAATAATTCTTCATATGATATTGTTTGAGTATACACATCCTTATTTTCCATTATACTTGTTATAAATAAATATTATCCTTTATTTATAATTATTTGAAAATAAATCAATTTTTTATAACAATGAAGATTTATTTAATTCAATCGGCGGTTCTTTCTTATTCTTATGTAAACATTTTACAGTAGATACTCGCTTTGGATCCATATTCTTTAAAGTGTATGAACGATTTGTTGTATTAAAAAATAAAGATGGAACATTCAAAACTAACCCTTTATCTTTATCATATTGAATATCTTTTGATTTTTGTAATTTATTTTTATTCAAAGAATCTTTGAAAAATAGTTTAAGAGCTTTTACATCATTCACCGGCAATTCCTTTTCTTTACCATATGTTTCTGCATATTGATGCAACTTTTGAATCTTTTGTGTTTTATCCAATTTATTCCAGTTTTCACTTTTATTGTTTATTTTTTCTGTTTCCAACATCTTCTCTAAATCTTCCATTCCCATTTCTATTCCTTTGTTTGATGTTGTATGAGATACTGTTTTATATTTACTATAATTGCTATAACTACTAAAGCTTTCATTATCTTTCTTATTTTCTGCTTTTTCAACTGATTCCAGTTTTTCGTTTTCATCATTTTTAGGAGAAAACATAATATGATCGATTAATCTTTATATATATTCTAAAATTATGTCTATTTCATTTAATTAATATATATTATTATAAACTCTATTATTATCCATACATAAAATATAATTTATATGAGTTCAATTAAATTAATAACCGTTGATCTTCATGAAAACCCTCCTAAAAAAGGTAAAAATAAGTCTAAAAAATTAAATTTTGAAAAGGAAAAACTTAAGAGAAAAATTACACATACTACTAAATGGAATAATTTAAACAAAGAATCTAATAATATTTTTGAGAACCTAAATATAGAAAATATAGAAGAATTGAATGAAAATCAAAGGTTTTTCATTCAACAAATTCATCGAAAAATTTATAGTTATAAATCTCAAGATATTGAAAAAAAATTATATGACAAAGAACAATTTATAGATATTTCAGGAGTAATTCAACTTTTCAAAAAATCGTCTTTAAAATGTTTCTATTGTTTAAATGATGTTCAATTATTTTATGAATATGTTAGAGAACCACAACAATGGACATTAGAACGTATTAATAATGACTTTGGACATAATTATGGAAATCTTGAAATAGCATGTTTGTCTTGTAATATTAAAAGACGTACTATGTACCATGAACGATTTGTTTTTACTAAACAACTTAATATTATCAAACATATATCTTAAACACACTTCATTCGGATTTAATCATATCTAATTTATGATATTAAATATAATTATTTTTTTACTGCTTCTTTAACTTCTTCTACATTTTCCTTTACTTCATCGATCTTTTCTTGAACCTTTTCCTTTACTTCATCGACCTTTTCTTGAACCTTTTCCTTTACTTCATCTACCTTTTCTTGAACCTTTTCCTTTACTTCATCGATCTTTTCTTGAACCTTTTCCTTTACTTCATCGACCTTTTCTTGAACCTTTTCCTTTACTTCATCGATCTTTTCTTGAACCTTTTCCTTTACTTCCTCGACCTTTTCTTGAACCTTTTCCTTTACTTCCTCGACCTTTTCTTGAACTTGTTCCTTAACATCTTCGATTGTATCTTGAACTTGTTCCTTAACATCTTCGATTGTATCTTGAACTTGTTCCTTAACATCTTCGATTGTATCTTGAACTTGTTCCTTAACATCTTCGATTGTATCTTGAACTTGTTCAACTTTAGATAAAGCATCTTCTTTAGCTTTTTTAATCTTATCTTTAGCTTTTTGAATAATTTCTTTAGAGTTCATTACTGGTAACGAATCCTCTGTTTTTTTTATAGATTGTTGTATAGTAATGTCAACAGTTTCTAAAATATTTTCTAAATACATTTGAACTTTTTCTTCTACAAGGTCGTCTACCATACTACCTAAAGTATTATTACTAGAATCAATTTCTGTATTTAAAACAGCATTAATACAGCTACATGATTTAATTAAACAATTGAAAAATTTAGACATATTAGTTATATAATATTCAAATAAAAAAAAAGCATATAAACCGTTGTTTTTATTTTTAGTATAATTTATATTATAAGTATGACATCGCCACTATCTACTAACTCATATATGAATAAAATACAGTTAAATGATGAAATGAATGTGTTGAAACGTAATGGAAAATTAGAAATAGTATCTTTTGATAAAATTTTACAAAGGATGAAGCGTATAGGAAGAGAAGCAGATTTAAAATTAAATTATACGACCCTTGCTATGAAAGTTATTGATCAATTATATGATGGTATATCAACAACAAGAATAGATGAATTAAGTGCTGAACAGTGTGCATCTTTATCTTCAACTCATCCAGACTACAATATTTTAGGAGGTCGTATTATTATTTCAAATCATCAAAAAAATACAGAAGAATCATTTTGTCATGTTATATCTAAGTTGCACGATTTTAAAGATTACCATGATAATAATTATTCATTAATATCAGATGTTTTGTATAATGTAGTTAATGAGCATTCGCAAGAAATTGAAGATATGATTTGTCATGATCGTGACTATCTAATTGAGTATTTTGGTTTTAAAACACTTGAACGTTCATATTTAATGAAGATAAATGGAGTAATAGTTGAACGTATTCAGCATATGTGGATGCGTGTAAGTATTGGTATTCATGGTAATGATTTGCAACGTGTAAAGGAAACGTATGATTTAATGTCTCAAAAATATTTTACACATGCTACTCCAACATTATTTAATGCTGGTACTCCTAAACCTCAGCTATCCTCATGCTTTCTACAAGCGATGGAATCTGATAGTGTAGATGGTATTTACAATACTCTTAAAGATTGTGCAAATATTTCTAAATGGGCTGGTGGAATAGGACTTCATATACATAATGTTCGTGCTTCAGGTTCACATATTCGTGGAACTAATGGAAAATCTAACGGTATTGTTCCTATGTTAAAAGTATTCAATAACACAGCTAAATACATCGATCAAGGAGGCGGAAGACGAAATGGTTCTTTTGCAATCTATTTGGAGCCGTGGCATGCAGATATTGAAATGTTTTTAGAAATGAGAAAAAATCACGGAGATGAAGAAATGAAGGCCAGAGATTTGTTTTATGCGTTGTGGATTCCTGATCTATTTATGAAGCGTGTAAAATCGAATGCAGATTGGACACTAATGTGTCCTGATGAGTGTCCCGGATTAGCTGATGTATATGGCGATGAATTTGAGAGATTATATGAAGAATATGAAAAAAGTGATAAAGGTAGAAGAACAGTAAAAGCTCGTGAGTTATGGTTTCATATGTTGGATGCTCAAATGGAAACAGGAACACCTTATATGTTGTTTAAAGATGCTTGTAATAAAAAATCAAATCAAAAAAATGTTGGCGTGATTAAGAGTTCAAATTTATGTACAGAAATTGTTGAATATAGTGATAATAATGAAACTGCTGTTTGTAATTTAGCGTCTATTGCATTACCTACATTTATTGATGCTTCAAAATCTATTTTTGATTATGAAAAATTACACGAAGTTGTAAAAGTAATTACATATAATTTGAATAAAGTAATAGATGTTAATTTTTATCCTACAGAAAAAACACGAATAAGTAATATGCGGCATAGACCAATTGGTTTAGGTGTACAAGGTTTAGCAGATGTATTTATTATGTTGGATATTCCGTTTTATAGCATGAAAGCAAAAGCAATTAATAAGAGAATTTTTGAAACTATTTATCATGGTGCACTAGAAAGTTCTTGTGAATTAGCTCAAATAGACGGTACTTATGGCTCTTTTGTAGGATCTCCTGCAAGTAAAGGAATTTTACAATTTGATATGTGGGAACAACACGCACAAACTAATGAATTCTATGATTGGGATGATATGAAAAATAAAATACAAAATTATGGTCTTAGAAATTCATTATTAGTTGCTCCCATGCCAACAGCGTCAACATCTCAAATTTTGGGATTTAATGAGTGTATTGAACCAATCACAAGTAATATATATTCTCGTAGAACAAGTGCAGGTGAATTTGTATTAGCAAATAAATACATGATGATGGATTTATTAAAGTTAGACTTATGGAATGACGATATTAAAAACAATATTATTGCAAATAATGGATCTATTCAGCAATTAGAAATTGTTCCACAAGAAATACGTGATAAATATAAAACTGTTTGGGAAATACCTATGCGTGAATTAATTGATATGGCAGCAGATAGAGGAGTATATATTTGTCAATCACAAAGTTTGAATCTATGGTTAGAAGATCCTAATTATAATACACTTACATCTATGCATTTCCATTCATGGTCTAAAGGTTTAAAAACTGGTATTTATTATTTACGTCGTAGAGGACGCCATCAAGCACAACAATTTACTATTGAACCTGAAAAAGCTAAACATGATAACGAAGAAGATGAAATTTGTGAAATGTGTTCAGCTTAAATATTTTGCCATACATTTTATTAAAAATTGATTTGAATTTCAAATAGATAGCGTATTTATAAAATGTGTAATCATTCTGACTGTAAAAAACAACCAATTTATAACGTAGAAGGCGAAACAAAGGCGTTATATTGTAATCAGCATAAAAAGGAAGGAATGGTCAATGTAATAAGTAAGACTTGTTGCGAAGAAGGATGTAAAAAACAACCAACTTATAACGTAGAAGGCGAAACAAAGGCGTTATATTGTAATCAGCATAAAAAGGAAGGAATGGTTGATGTAAAAAATAAGACTTGTTGCGAAGAAGGATGTAAAAAACAACCAATTTATAACGTAGAAGGCGAAACAAAGGCGTTATATTGTAATCAGCATAAAAAGGAAGGAATGGTCAATGTGAAACATAAGACT
>Ga0257110_1000008_pt1:0-2500 | contig 129219 bp, 113 predicted proteins | sample LP_taG_7_FD_190184 | JGI IMG/M metagenome (GOLD analysis project Ga0257110, IMG submission 190184) | Marine microbial communities from Northeast Subartic Pacific Ocean, Canada - LP_J_2015_P26_10m | ecosystem: Environmental > Aquatic > Marine > Oceanic | place: Canada: Northeast Subartic...
GTTTTTCCAACACCGGGTTCACCAATTAAGACGGGATTATTTTTACGACGACGTGCTAAAATTTGAATAACTCGACTAATTTCATCATCACGACCAACAACTGGATCTAAATTGCCGTTAAATGCAGATTCTGTTAAATTTGTAGTGAATTCTTCAATGGCAAGACCACCCATGTCAAATAATTCCGACTTATCGCCTGTAACTGCAGCTTCAATACTCTCACCAATTTGAATTAAAAGTTCAGTTCTAATTTGGGAAATAACTAAACCTAATTGCTGAAGAACCCGCACACCCACTCCTACTTCCTCTTCTAAAAGAGCAAGTAAAACATGTTCAGTACCAATGTAGCCATGACCTAAATCTCGAGCTTCTTCGATAGCTATCTCTAAAACACGTTTAGCTCTTGGTGTAAAAGGAATCTCAACCGCAACAAAGCCAGAACCACGACCAATAATACGTTCAACTTCCGTCCGCGCCTCACGAAGTGTTACCCCAAAGGTACGTAAGACTTTATAGGCAACGCCCCCATTTTCACCAATTAAACCTAATAAAATTTGCTCAGTCCCAACAAAATTATGCCCTAAACGACGGGATTCCTCTTGAGACAGCATAACCACTTTTATAGCTTTCTCTGTAAATCTTTCAAACATTTATCTGTTTTCTTTTTTTCATTATCCTCTAAACGTATTCTAGTATTAATTTAATAACCTAAATAAAAAGTATAAATCAAAGATACGCGTATTATGTACGATAAAAATTTTCATGCATCTGACTGGGTTTGAACCAGTGATGTTCTTACGAAAACGGATTATGAGTCCGGTGCCTTCGACCACTCGGCCACAGATGCAATTGATGTTTTGGAACTGGTGGGATTTGAACCCACGTCCAATTAGATTGGATAAGTCAATATTTTTGCAAGTTCTATTGTTTATCTTGTATATGAGAGTGTCTTAGCTAAATAGTTAATAGCTGCATCTTTGATTTTTATCATATTTGAATAAGAATACTCTAATATGAAACCAAACACGTTAAGCAAATGCTAGAACAGGTTGCTTGGTAAATAACTTTAAAATATTATTTGCATTTATTTATTTTGAGCGCTTTTTACGAGTTCTACTCATTCTCGACTTGTATTGGGCTTTAAAATCTAATTGTCGAATCTATGTCAGTCCCTTAAGTACGAGGGGATTTGAACCCCTGTCATTTAGATTCGGAGTCTAATGCTCTAATCCACTGAGCTACGTACTTATTAATATCTCTAGTATAAGTTTTTTTTTCCTAATTGGCAACTAGGGTCTGATTAAAAAGCAATGGTCTTGGTTTTATTTTATGGGCAAAAAACTAAAAATGTCTTATAATAAATTGTAACAGGAAAATCCTGGGAATTATAAATAAAACATAAAAATATTATGACTGCAACTTTAGAAAAGCGCGCTAGCGCAAGTTTATGGGAGCGCTTCTGCGCATGGGTTACTAGTACTGAAAACCGTTTATACATCGGTTGGTTCGGTTGTCTAATGATCCCTACTTTATTAACTGCTACTTCTTGTTTCATTATTGGTTTCATCGCTGCACCTCCAGTAGATATCGATGGTATCCGTGAGCCAGTTGCTGGTTCTTTAATGTACGGTAATAACATCATTTCTGGTGCTATCATCCCAAGTTCAAATGCTATCGGTGTTCATTTCTACCCAATCTGGGAAGCTGCATCTGTAGATGAGTGGTTATACAATGGTGGTCCTTACCAATTAATCGTATGTCATTTCTTCATCGGCGTATGTTGTTGGATGGGTCGTGAGTGGGAATTAAGCTACCGTTTAGGTATGCGTCCATGGATCTTCGTAGCTTTCTCTGCTCCAGTAGCAGCAGCAGCAGCGGTATTCATCGTTTACCCAATTGGTCAAGGTTCTTTCTCAGATGGTATGCCTTTAGGTATTTCTGGTACTTTCAACTTCATGTTAGTATTCCAAGCTGAGCACAACATTTTAATGCACCCATTCCACATGGCTGGTGTTGCTGGTGTATTTGGTGGTTCTTTATTCTCTGCTATGCACGGTTCTCTAGTAACTTCTAGTTTAATCCGTGAAACTAGCGAGACTGAGTCTACTAACAATGGTTACAAATTTGGTCAAGAAGAAGAAACTTACAACATCGTAGCTGCACATGGTTACTTTGGTCGTTTAATCTTCCAATACGCAAGTTTTAACAACTCTCGTGCTTTACACTTCTTCTTAGCTTTATGGCCAGTTGCTGGTATTTGGTTAACATCTTTAGGTGTTAGTACAATGGCATTTAACTTAAATGGTTTCAACTTCAACCAATCTGTAGTTGATAGCCAAGGTCGTGTTATTAACACTTGGGCTGATATCTTAAACCGTGCTGATTTAGGTATGGAAGTAATGCATGAGCGTAACGCTCATAACTTCCCATTAGATTTAGCTGCTGTAGAAGCTCCTGCTTTTATCGGTTAATAGATAGTTAGTAAAATCCATTTTTATAA
>Ga0257110_1000008_pt1:5000-90000 | contig 129219 bp, 113 predicted proteins | sample LP_taG_7_FD_190184 | JGI IMG/M metagenome (GOLD analysis project Ga0257110, IMG submission 190184) | Marine microbial communities from Northeast Subartic Pacific Ocean, Canada - LP_J_2015_P26_10m | ecosystem: Environmental > Aquatic > Marine > Oceanic | place: Canada: Northeast...
AATGGCAGGTTAAATGTAGGAGCCATAGCGAAAGCGAGTCTGAATAGGGCGTTTGTCATTGCTTATAGACCCGAACCCGGATGATCTAACCATGGCCAGGATGAAGCTTAGGTAAAATCAAGTGGAGGTCCCAACCGACTGATGTTGAAAAATCACCGGATGAGTTGTGGTTAGGGGTGAAATGCCAATCGAATCCGGAGCTAGCTGGTTCTCCCCGAAATGTGTTTTGGCGCAGCGATTAATGTTTAAATTTAGGGGTAAAGCACTGTTTCGGTGCGGGCTGGTAAAACGGTACTAAATCGAGGCAAACTAAGAATACTAAATTGTAAAGTTAATCAGTAAGACTGTGGGGGATAAGCTCCATTGTCAAGAGGGAAACAGCCCAGACCATCAGCTAAGGCCCCTAAAAATTGCTAAGTGCGAAAGGAGGTGGGAGTGCCTAGACAACCAGGAGGTTTGCTTAGAAGCAGCAATCCTTTAAAGAGTGCGTAATAGCTCACTGGTCGAGTAAGCCTGCACCGAAAATGTACGGGACTAAGTAATTTGCCGAAGCTATGGGGTAATTAAAAATTATCGGTAGGGGAGCGTTCTGTTGTAGGTTGAAGCGTTAGTGAAAACGGGCGTGGACGAAGCAGAAGTGAGAATGTCGGCTTGAGTAGCGAAAACATTGGTGAGAATCCAATGCCCCGAAAACCTAAGGATTCCTCCGGAAGGCTCGTCCGCGGAGGGTTAGTCAGGACCTAAGGCAAGGCCGATTTGGCGTAGTCGATGGATAACAGGTAGACATTCCTGTACCACTTTTTATTGATAATGAGGGACGGAGCAGGCTAGTTCAGCCGGATGTTGGTTACCGGTTTAAGCGTTTAGATGTTGAGAAGTAGAGAAAATACTTTGAGTTAAGGCGTGAATAGGAGATACTTAATCGTATCGAAGTGAATGATGTCATACTTCCAAGAAAAGCTCAGACTATCGTAAATATAAAGTGCCTGTACCATAAACCGACACAGGTGGGTAAGTAGAGAATACTAAGGGGCGCGAGATAACTCTCTCTAAGGAACTCGGCAAAATAACCCCGTAACTTCGGGAGAAGGGGTGCCTTATAGGCTGCAATAACAAGGTCCAAGCGACTGTTTACCAAAAACACAGGTCTCCGCAAAGTCGCAAGACAAAGTATGGGGGCTGACGCCTGCCCAGTGCCGGAAGGTTAAGGAAGTTGGTTAGCGTATGCGAAGCTGGCGACTGAAGCCCCGGTGAACGGCGGCCGTAACTATAACGGTCCTAAGGTAGCGAAATTCCTTGTCGGGTAAGTTCCGACCTGCACGAAAGGCGTAACGATTTGGACACTGTCTCGGAGAGAGGCTCGGTGAAATAGACTTGTCTGTGAAGATGCGGACTACCTGCACCTGGACAGAAAGACCCTATGAAGCTTTACTGTAGCTTGGAATTGACTTCAAACTTTATTTGCGTAGGATAGGTGGGAGGCTATGAAGATCATCTTCTGGGATGATTGGAGCCGTCCTTGAAATACCACCCTGGTAATGTGAGAATTCTAACTTTTCGCTGTGAATCCAGCTGAAGGACAGTTTCAGGTGGTCAGTTTGACTGGGGCGGTCGCCTCCCAAAAGGTAACGGAGGCGTACAAAGGTTTCCTCAAATCGGTCAGAAATCGATTGTAGAGTGCAAAGGCAAAAGGAAGCTTGACTGTGAGACCTACAAGTCGAACAGGGACGAAAGTCGGTCTTAGTGATCTGACGGTACCGAGTGGAAGGGCCGTCACTCAACGGATAAAAGTTACTCTAGGGATAACAGGCTGATCTCCCCCAAGAGTTCACATCGACGGGGAGGTTTGGCACCTCGATGTCGGCTCGTCGCATCCTGGGGCGGTAGCACGTCCCAAGGGTTGGGCTGTTCGCCCATGAAAGCGGTACGCGAGCTGGGTTCAGAACGTCGTGAGACAGTTCGGTCCATATCCGGTGTAGGCGTTAGAATATTGAGAGGAGTCTTCTTTAGTACGAGAGGATCGAGAAGAACGTACCGCTAGTGTGCCAGTTATCGTGCCAACGGTAAACGCTGGGTAGCTATGTACGGAGTGGATAACCGCTGAAAGCATCTAAGTGGGAAGCCCACCTCAAGATGAGTATTCTTATCTAAAAGATATAAGGTTACGGCAAGACTAGCCGTTTAATAGGTACTATGTGAACGTACAGTAATGTATTGAGCAGAGGTATACTAACAAACCGAATACTTGAATTCAAAAAACTCTTTATTATAAAATACCCCAAAGTATTTGGAGTATTTTATAATATTTTGAGTATAAATATTAGATATAATTCTTGGTATTTTAGCATAATGGAACCACTCTGACCCATCTCGAACTCGGTTGTGAAACGTTATAGCGGTGAAAATACTAGTAGGGCAGCTTGCTGGGAAAATAACTCAATGCCAAGATTATATAAAATAGCCAAATTTATTTACTTTTATTCATATTTCAACCCACTGTATAGTGGTGTCTCTTCAGTAATCACAGTTTAATAATATTATTCTACTATTTTTAGGTAGGCAAAAATGTTTTTATTATTATTTTCTAAAAGCGGGTAGGCAGAATCGAACTCCCATCATTAGCTTGGAAGGCTAAGGTTTTACCACTAAACTATACCCGCAAAAATTCTTTATAAGTTCCTATACATAATTATATGGTATATTTAGAAACTTGGCTAGTGTTGTTGCTTTTTCTTCTAATGTAAATAGAGGCATCGGTTCCCCAACACCGGTTAAAGGAATTCTTCGTTTATCAATGGTCACTAAGTATATCGCTCGTTTAGGATTAATACCTTCTTTGATTTCTACCTCGATCGATTTTATTTCGTTAATTGGGTAACTTAATAAAATATTTCGATTATCGCCAGGGAATCCGCGTCTTACTAACCGAATCGTCGAACTTGAAAGATCAAATTCATTGTAACCACCCCCAACGTCCCAGAAAATTATTAATATTAAATAAATACTAACTAATACGGCGCCGGATCCGTAAACAAGCATTAGAATACCTTGTGGGATAAAATCTAACTCAACAGGATTTGCGAAAGGTAATAAATTAACTTTAAAGTAGCTTGAACAACTAGCTAAAAGGAAACCTACACCCCCAATAGTTAGTAGAACTATCCAAACATAATTTTCAATACGCCGTGACCCAATAATATTTTCACGCTTTATAAGATCTGTTTCCATGCTACTTAAAAATGTTGCCTAAAATGTGTGTTTTTTTGCCAAAAACACGTGTGTTCTTGGCAAACTAAGTATAGAGGTTATATAAGTTTGATTCCCTTAAAAACAAGGAATAAACCCGAAGCTAATGCAAAAACAAAAGCTAGTAATAAAACGTAATCAATAAAAATAGTCATAATTCTATTTTATATTTCTTTTAATGTTGTTATATAATACATTATAAATGCAAAGTACTAGATAGCGGAGAGTAAAGTCCTGTAATTAATCTTATTTTTAATTCAATTTGGATTTTACTAAGTATAATATAAATATTGAGATTCAATTAAAAGGGTAGAAAATGAGTAAATTTAGTTTTGTTGGTCCTTATGGTGATGATCCTTCAGTTGGTCATTTATCAACACCGGTAACTACTTCAATGATAACACGAACATTGTTAGGTAATTTACCAGCTTATCGAGTAGGTTTATCAAGTCTTTTACGTGGGCTAGAGGTTGGAATGGCCCATGGCTATTTTTTAATTGGCCCGTTTTATAAATTAGGCCCCTTACGTAATTCCGAAGTCGCACTTTTAGCCGGTTATTTATCTGCTGTTGGTTTAATCATTATTTTAGGCTTAGCGCTAGCTTTATATGGTACTACTACCTACCAAGAAGAAACGTTAGTTTCGGGTGATATTTTACAAACTAAAGCAGGGTGGAAAAAGTTCTCGGGTGGCTTCTTTATAGGGGCACTTGGTGGTAACACCGTAGCTTTTTTATTGTTGAGCCAAATATAACCTGAATTCAATTTAGGTATTAGAAATTTGCGTTTACTCAATTATTTGATATAATAATTATGTATCTAGAATTAAGTTTTATAAGACCATACCAATGTGTCAGGACTGAAAGGTAGCAGCACAATATCGGTTGCGTAAGTGCTTGATTTTAGGTACAAAGATAATATACAGGAGAGAGGGGGATTCGAACCCCCGGTACAGAATACTGTACAATAGATTAGCAATCTACCGCTTTCGACCACTCAGCCATCTCTCCATTTTTTTCATTTTAGCTCTGGCGGGACTTGAACCTGCGACCTTGGGCTTATGAGTCCCCTGCTCTAACCAACTGAGCTACAGAGCCGTTTAATATTTATAAATTTAACTATATAGTATCAATCATTAAATCGAAGTGTCAATACTTGAGAGGATTGCTTATAAGTTGTAGTAATAACAAAGTTAATTCTTTTTGGCTAATTTCAAGGAAATTTAGAAAATAATTGTTTCTCTATTTTTACTTCTGTTGTAAAATTTAATCGGTTAGGCTTGAAAAAAGTGTTTTTAGGTCAACATACATTATAATATGTTTATGTTATAAATATTTAAACGGATTGATTAAAATATATGTTAGTATTAGCAAAATTACCGGGTACGTTCGCACTTTTTAGTCCACTTGTAGACGTATTACCTATTGTACCTGTCCTATTCCTTTTATTAGCTTTCGTATGGCAAGCAGCGGTAGGTTTTAGATAATCCGTAGTACATATCTTTACTCACCCCTTTATTCATTATTAAATGAAAAAAAGAATAGGGCTCATAGTTTATCGAATTTTGTAGAATATTACAGTTTTCGATAAACTATTCATATTATTTTTATAATTCTCCAAAAAAGCTAGTGAAGAGACTTGAACTCCCGACCGGCTGATTACAAATCAGCTGCTCTACCAACTGAGCTACACTAGCTATACAAGATAATAACACAATTTTTGAAATTTTGCTACTAAAAATCCCAAAGCTAAATGGAGATAGAAATTTCATCTAGCTTTAGTTCTTTTTATTTATTTTGTAAAAGTAAATAGTCAAAAGTTAGAGGATCATTAATTATGATTTCTGATAACATTTTTCTATTTATTGCAATTTTATTTTTTTTAAATTTTGAGCACACTTGACTATACGTCGTACCATGTCGTCTAACTTGACTATTAATACAAGTTATCCAATTTCGACGTTGTACACGTTTAAAAAGTTTACGACTAACATAAGAATAACGCCGTGCTTTCATCACTTGTTGATTAGAAACACGAAACAGACGCGAATGTGCGCCTTTATAACCTTTTGCTAATTTTAAAACGGCCTTACGGCGTTTACGTGCAACATTACCTCTTTTAATCCGGACCATATTGTTATTTTAATTGAAACTTAATATGGGAGCATAATTGCTATACTTTTTGAATCACCTTTTGCGGCAACTCCCATAGTGGACATATGTCGTCTTTGTTTTGGTGATTTCTTTTCTAAAATATGTGATTTATACGGTCGTTTAAAAATAAACTTCCCATTTTTTGTTTTACGATACCGTTTATCGGCTGATCGTCGGGTTTTTAATTTCGACATAGCTAATTTAAAATGTTTTAATTTACTCCGCTATATGAAAATATAACATATATATCTATAATTTACAATAAAAGGGGCTTAACCTAATTATTGAAGCAAAATCAGCGAAAAATAAAAAAAGGATTCCGGGAGTAGAGTGGTTAGTTAGAATGCTTGTAAAAATTAGGGACGGAACATTCCCTAATTTTTTTTATTCCGTTACAGATTACCTTTATTAAATGCGATAAACACAATTATTGCCGGTCCTGCTGCAAAAATAAGAAATGTAGATAATAGTTGTCCAATTACTTGCCAATTAATCATAGAAACTGTTTGTCTTTAATTATATAGATAAAGTGGAACTATATGTACCTTAACTTTATCGACTATATCAACATTATAATGTATGTTAAACAAAAATTAATTAAACAACGAACTTTTTTTTCGTTTTTGAAATATTTCTGTATAATATAAACGGCGAAGGGTTGCTAACTCAATGGTAGAGTACTCGGCTTTTAACCGATAAGTTCTGGGTTCGAGCCCCAGGCAACCCACTATACCATGTCTTACTTTAACGTTGCTACGTATTTATAATGCAATTTACTATAATATGTGTATATTATTAGTTAGAATACCCCCAAGGGAATTCGAATCCCTGTTACCTCCGTGAAAGGGAGGTGTCCTAGGCCTCTAGACGATGGGGGCTTGTACACTTAATATTAAGTTAGAATACGGTTATTGTCAATAAACATTTTAAAACTTTATTATAAATACATATGGAAGACGTATTAGCAAAGGTATATTTGGCCCTTGTTTTTGGAATATTATTATTAAGTGCTCTTTTTTTAGGGTATCAAATTTGGTTAAACCAACAATTAGAAAATAATTTAGATAAATTTCGTTCAAAAAAGACAACAGATAAAAATACTTATGAGAATTTGTTTAAACTAGGTCAGCTTTATTTACGTAAGAAAATTTATAATAAAGCAATTGAAGAGTTTAGAGCATGTTTTAAAACGTGGGATAAAAATGATAAGTTGGGAATCGCCAGTTTATTTAACACGTTAGGGTTTACTTACTATCAGCTGAAGGAATACGATATAGCGGTGTACTATTATAAAATTGCGTTAACAGTAACCCCTGATTACGTTACAAGCTTAACCAATTTAGCGTACCTTTATCAAAGCCAAAATCAAACGTCAGAATTACAAAGCGTTTATAGTAAATTAATACTTTTTGATCCTGATAGTAAAAAAACACGGGATTTACAAGAGTATTTAGCAAAACGGATACGGAATTAATTCGGAATAGTAGGATTTGAACCTACGACATTCTGCTCCCAAAGCAGACGCGCTACCAAGCTGCGCTATATTCCGTTTATTGGATTATATCATAATATATTTCTACACAAAAGAAAAAAGTATAAATTTTTTGTCTTTTGTGTAAATTATGATTATGGTATTACGAAGGGGTTATGGACTTTCATCCACTCTTCGTTGTTCTTTTCAGTCGGAAAGTCCAATTAAATGTTGGTTAGCTTACCCATTTATCGGCAACTAGATCAATAGCTCCCTGTTCGTTTTTTACGTAACTTACTGTCGTAAAGCCTAAATTTGTCAGCTCTTTATTCAGTAGTTCTGATGCATACATTTGATTAACTTTGTCTAGGAATAAATCCATTGACCACGGTTGTTGCCAAAAACTTGTATCGGCAACTAATTCATACTCTTGACCATTGAAAGCAAAACCAATATCAATCGAATTTGCTTGATGAATTACTAATTCCGCGTTATGTGTTTGATCTTGGTAACCACGAAGAGGCACGTTTACTTTTTCCCAACTAACATCTAATTGAGTTAGTACACTTTGTAACGTCGCTAAGTCGCGTATCGAAGTCTGAATTCGGGTAAAATGTGACATTGCTATTTAATTTTTTTAATATTCAACTCGTAGACCTGAAGATCTAAACCATACACTTCAAGTTGTACTTATGTATATATGGGGCTAGAACCTAAAAAAAGTAATCTACTTCTATCATTATAAAGAATAAATGCGTATAAAACCTTTTAACATAAAAATTCTTTTTTATGCTGTAGAATTACTTTTTCTTTTTTGTCTTTTTGTTCGACACTCTAACCATTCCAGTGTTATAATATGACGTATTCCTTTAGCTTTTTTCAAGTGTTTTTCTTACCGTTTGTAGGTGCGGCATTGGTAAGTGTCGTGTATCGTTTTTAATATCTTTAGGTAATTAACACAACATCGATCCTGGAGCAAGAGAGGGTAAAAATAAAAGCTGGGCGACAAAAGTCGTTTTTATTACGATACTCTGTCTTTCATTTATAAAACAACTGAATTTTTTGAAACTACTTATAATATCGCTTTATTATGGATAAACAGTTATTTGTTACTACAATCCCCCATTTTGCAGAAGCGAATTTAAATAGCTTTTGTTGGTTTTTAGAATCTGGACTATCAGATGAATTGCGGAATTTTTCATCGGCGCTAAATTTAAATCAAAAGTTAAATATAAAAATATATAGTGAAGAGTTTATCTTAAAACGACCGAAATATTCAGCCGTTCAATGTAAACGTTATGATCTCACTTATGCGATTCGTCTTTATGTGCCTATTGAATTAATAGAAGAAGATAGTGTTAACGAGTGTTTAGCATTCTTTGGTGAAATACCTTTAATGACAGAGGAAGGAACTTTTATTATTAATGGTTGTGAAAGAGTAATTATAAATCAAATTATTCGCAGTCCTGGTATTTATTATCGTCGCGAAGCACAGGAGAAAACATTACAGTACAGCGCTACATTAATTTCGGACCGTGGCTCGTGGTTGAAATTTGAGTTTGAGACAGGCACTGTACAAATCCGTTTAAATAAAACAACGACTGTTGATTTCTATCAGTTGCTGGAAACGTGTGGATTAGTTGGTGACGCGTATGCGGATGCTACATTTAATTTATCGCCATTAAATAAATCTATTCAACAAAAAAGTTTGAATGAGTCGAGATTAACGCAAGATTTATCGACTATTCTTAACTCGTTTGCAAAAACTGAAATAACTTCCGATAGTAGTTTTTTACAAATTTTTAATGAGAAGATATATAGTTTGGGAAAAATTGGCCGAAAAAAACTAAATTCAAAATTAGGTTTGTCAATTTCTGATTCCGTTACACGAGTAACTATTGAGGACGTAATAGCAATTTCTAATTATTTAGTTAATCTTCATGGTAATAATGGTGAGTTGGATGATATTGATAATTTACGAAATCGAAGAGTCCGTTCGATCGGTGAATTACTCCAAATACAATTTGGTATTGGTTTAAGCCGTTTAGAGCGTTCCATTAATGAACGGTTAGTTATTGCTAATCCACAGACCTTTAAGCCGGCTACGATAATAAACCCGAAGCCCATTATTGCGTCGATTAAAGAATTTTTCGGTTCGAGTCAACTTTCACAATTTATGGATCAAACGAATCCCATAGCGAGTTTAACGCATAAACGTCGTATAAGTAGTTTAGGTCCTGGTGGACTAAATCGTGATCGCTTGTCTTTAGCAGTACGTGATATTCACCCAAGTCATTATGGGCGTATTTGTCCGATCGAGACACCTGAAGGCCAAAATGCCGGAATTATTGCGTCTTTATCGTGTTATGCGCGAATTAATGAATCTGGTTTTCTTGAAACACCTTTTTTCAAAGTAAAAAATGGAAAAGTCCAAAATGACGAGCTTCCTACATATTTAACGACAGAAGAGGAAGAATTAATTCTTACCGCACCAGCAGATCGTGTTTTGAATGAAAATTCGACAAGTTTTAAACAGCAATTAGTACCCGTACGGTACAAAAATGAATTTAGCTTAGTGCCGATAAATCAAGTAAAATTAGTTTCAGTTTCCCCGCTTCAAAATTTCTCAATTGCTACCGCATTAATTCCCTTTCTAGAGCATGATGATGCCAATCGTGCATTGATGGGGTCAAATATGCAACGCCAATCGGTTCCTTTGTTATACCCTCATAAACCAATTGTTGGGACCGGGTTAGAACATCAACTTGCGGCGGATTCTGGTGCAGTGGTAATAAGTAAATTCGCTGGAGATGTAAAATATGTTTCTTCACGGCTTATTAGTATTCGCACAAATGAAAATGATGTAATTAATTACAAATTACAAAAATATGTGCGTTCGAATCAAGATACATGTGTTAACCAGCGTCCCATTGTTTGGCCAAGTGAAAAAGTCGAATCCGGCCAAGTAATCGCTGATGGCCCAGGCACAAATGGTGGTGAACTAGCTTTAGGACAAAATCTTCTAGTTGCTTACATGCCTTGGGAAGGGTACAACTATGAGGATGCCATCTTAGTTAATGAGCGTTTAGTTCAAGAAGATTTGTTCACTTCAATTCATATTGAAAAATTTGATATGGAAGTGCGTCAAACATCTTTTGGTGTTGAAAAGATTACCCGGGATTTACCCAATATTACTGATGATATTATTTCTAACTTAGATAGGAATGGTATTATTTGTAAAGGGACATTTGTCAAATCTGGAGATATTTTAATTGGAAAAGTAACTCCAAAAGATGAAACAGATCAACTTCCTGAAGGTAGGTTATTACGTGCCATTTTCGGGGAAAAAAGTAAAAATGTGTCCGATACATCATTACGTGTACCAAAAGGAACTTCAGGTAGAGTAATAAATGTTCGTGTATTTCGACGAACAAAAGGATACGAGCTGGCTGATGGTTCCATTTCTTTAGTTCGAATCTTCATTGCACAAATTCGAAAAATTCAGGTTGGTGACAAAATAGCAGGTCGCCATGGAAATAAAGGTATTGTTTCACGTATTCTTCCACAACAGGATATGCCTTTCCTTCCTAATGGTGTCCCCGTAGATATTCTTTTAAATCCCTTAGGTGTTCCGTCGCGAATGAATGTGGGACAAATTTTTGAGTGTTTGTTAGGTTTAGCAGGTTCAAAGTTGAATCGGAGATTTAAAGTTATGCCTTTTGACGAAATGTATGGCGTTGAAACGTCCCGAAATTTGGTCAATCGCTATTTAAATATGGCGGCAGCGAAGTCGCAGGAGCCTTGGGTTTTTAATTCATATTTACCCGGTCGTGTTGCATTACGTGATGGCCGAACTGGGCAGTTGTTTGATAATCCTGTGTTAGTTGGAAAAACATACATGTTGAAGCTAATTCATCAGGTGGATGATAAAATGCATGCCCGTTCGACTGGTCCGTATTCTTTGATTACACAACAGCCTTTAGGTGGAAAATCTCGACACGGTGGGCAAAGATTCGGTGAAATGGAAGTTTGGGCATTACAGGCTTTTGGTTGTGCTTATACTCTTCAAGAATTGCTAACACTTAAATCGGATGATATGGAAGGAAGAAATGAAGTTTTAAATGCGATTGTTAAAGGTTTACCAATTCCTCGTCCGGGTATTCCAGAATCCTTCAAAGTTTTAATACGTGAACTACATTCGCTTGGTTTAGATATATCATTGTACAAAATGGACAAAGCATCGCGTGGTCAAACAAATGAAACTGAAGTTGATTTACTAAGAGATTATGAGAAAAATTTAAAGCGTTCTTTGCCGCTTTATACAACGTTATAATATTTTCATCCAACCCCAACTAAAAAGGAAATCATATGACAAAATTTAATGAGAGTTTTGATTATATAAAAATAAATCTTGCATCTCCTGAGCGTATCAAACAATGGGCATGTCATACTTTACGCGATGATCCTACTGCTGGAGAAGTAACAAAATCAGAAACTATAAATTATCGTACTTTCAAACCGGAAATGGGTGGTTTATTTTGTGAAAGGATTTTTGGTCCAGTTAAAAGTTGGGAATGCCATTGTGGAAAATACAAACGTATTCGTCAGCAGGTATTGATATGTGAAAGATGTGGTGTTGAAGTAACGGAATCACGTGTACGTCGTCATAGAATGGGATATATTCAATTAGAATATCCTGTTGCCCATATTTGGTACGTTCGAGGATTCCCAAGTTATCTCTCTTTATTGTTAGGGATAAAACGTAGAGAATTAAAAGAGATAATATATTTTAATGAAATCAATTTTCGTCAATTTGATAATAAATTGTTAAATTGGGCGAAGAATGTTTATGGGAATCAAAAACCGCGCGCGGGCGCGGAATTAATTTTTGATTTATTATCGAGTTTAGATCTTGAAAAAGTTGTTGAAGAGTGTCGAACTGCTTATCGCACCGCATCTGCTTCAGATAAAGAAAAAATAATAAAAAGGGTACGAATTTTAGAGAATTTTATTGCTACTAAGTCGAATCCAACTTGGATGCTACTTTCGGTTATTCCTGTTTTACCGCCGGGTTTAAGACCTATGGTTCAGTTAGAAGGTGGACGTTTTGCAACTTCAGATTTAAATGAATTATATCGTCGTGTTATAAACCGTAATAACCGTTTAAAAAGATTCTTTGCTATTTATGCTCCTGAAATTATTATTCGGAATGAAAAGCGAATGTTACAAGAAGCTGTAGACGCTTTAATCGATAATGGTCATCGTGAGAAGAAAGCCGTGGGTTTAAATAACCGCCCCTTAAAATCTTTATCTGATATTTTATCCGGAAAACAAGGTCGCTTCCGTCAGAATCTTTTAGGAAAGCGGGTAGACTACTCTGGTCGATCTGTAATTGTTGTTGGCCCTGAATTGAAATTGAATCAATGTGGGTTACCATATGAAATTGCTTGTGAATTATTCCAACCGTTTTTAATTCATCGTTTAATCCAACTTGGGTATGCGGGGAATATGAAAATTGCAAAAAGATTAATCCAAGAAAAAGATATTCGAATTTGGGAAGGGTTACAAAATGTTTTAGAGGGATTCCCTATCTTTTTAAATCGCGCACCTACTTTACATCGATTAGGTATTCAAGCTTTTGAGCCCATTATTGTTGATGGACGGGCGATAAAATTACACCCTTTAGTTTGTCCTGCGTTTAATGCCGATTTTGATGGAGATCAAATGGCTATTCATGTCCCTTTATCAATAGATGCTCAAGCTGAATCATATCTATTAATGTTAGGACCCAACAATTTTATGTCGCCAGCAACCGGTGAACCTATTCTATTACCCAGCCAAGATATGGTTTTAGGTTCGCATTATTTAACGTCTCAGAATCGACCTTCTGCAAAAGGGAATCACCATTATTTTGCAAATATGGATTCGGTTTTACAGGCTTACAATTGTGACAAAATAGCTTTGCATAGTTCAATTTGGTTAAAATTTTTAGGTCAAATTCAAACGTCTACAAAACCTGTTTTATTAGAGACGACTCCTTTGAATGATGGAAGTGTGTTGTTTACGTATACGGACCGTCAAATCCGTAAAAAGGCAGGTGAAATCTTAGTTACATATATTTTAACGACACCAGGACGTGTTTTATTTAATAATTTACTTAATTCTGTTGTGGCATGAGCATAAAACAAGATATTTTTTACAATAAAACAATAAATAAGAAAGAACTGAAATCTATTGTTCATTCTACTTTTCAATCATATGGAATTATTAAAGCAACAAATTTAGCTGAAAAGTTAAAGAAAACAGGTTTTGCTTTTGCTACACAAGCAGGTATCTCAATAAGTATTGAAGATTTAAAGGTTCCTCCAACTAAGGATACGCTTTTTGCAAAAAACAATACTCAAATAAATCTCGCATATTTTTATGAAAAACGTGGAAATATTAATGAAATTGAGCGTTTTCAAAAAGTTATTGACACTTGGCATACGACTAGTGAAATTTTAAAAAATCAATTAGTTGATTTTTTTAAAACTTCTGATCCATTAAATCCGGTTTATATGATGGCGTTTTCCGGTGCGCGGGGAAATTTATCGCAAGTGAGGCAATTGGTCGGTATGCGGGGTTTAATGTCTGATCCCAATGGTCAAATCATTGATTTGCCGATTAAGACAAATTTCCGCGAGGGGTTGAGTATTACCGATTATGTAATTTCTTCGTACGGTGCCAGAAAAGGGATTGTTGATACGGCTTTACGAACAGCGGATTCCGGCTATTTAACCCGCCGTTTAGTAGATGTTGCCCAACATGTTATTATTCGTGAATTAGATTGCCAAACAAAAAATGGCGTTAGATTAGCGTACAATCCCGACCAAAATTTAGAAACACGTTATTTAGGCCGGGTTTTAGCCCAACCAGTGATTGATCCTATTTCCAAGCAAATAATTTTGGAACGTAACACAACTTTAACGGTCGCCCAGCTTACAAAAATAAATTTTTCCACAAATTTTGTTTTACGCTCACCACTCATTTGTGAGTCGAGCCGTTCTATTTGTCAAAAATGTTATGGTTGGAATTTATCGCAAGGTCAACTTGTCGAATTAGCAGACGCTGTTGGTGTGATTGCAGCTCAATCTATTGGTGAGCCGGGTACCCAATTAACAATGCGAACGTTCCATACAGGTGGTGTATTTACAGGTGAAAGTAGTAATCAAATTCGGAGTACCGTAAGTGGTCAAATTTTATTTTCGGCAAATTTAAAAACCGTAACCTCGAGAACAATATACGGTGAAGTGTTGCTAAAAGCTCAAAATTCTAGCGAGTTTTTTATTTTTGCAGCTGATCGAAAAACATTAAAACGATATCCGGTAAAACCGGAGATGCTTATATTTGTTAATAACAAAAGTTTTGTAACAGCTGGTGATGTTATTGCAGAGTTACCTTTGGCTAATAAACGTACGACTACACAATTAAAAGATGTTTTTACGACAGTCTCTGGTGAAGTTCAATTTCAAAATATACAAGTAGCAAAAAACAATAATTTAATTGACAATGGATTAATTTGGATTGCTGAAGGGGAAATTTATGATTTATTTCCTTCGATGCTATTGAAGATGCGGGGTTCGAAGATTGTTAAAAATAATGCAATTGCCCAAACAAAAATTATTAGTCCAATTGGTGGGATGGTGAAGTTTTCTCAAAAAAACTCAAGTGCGGGCCGATTTGTGATAACGCCTCCATCAATTTTTATATCGGAATGCGTCTATAAAACTTCCGAAGATAATTTATTTTTATTAAATGCGGATAATAAACTTTTTACTTTACATACTGAAAATGATAAATCGTTCGGGCGAAAAGTAACAAATAAATTTACTCTCGTTACTCCATATATCGCTTATTACTCACGTGTTAGCATTGGGCATGGAGGTAACGTACAAAAATTATCGACGTTGGTACTTTGCCCTGAAAAAATAGACGCAAGCTCATCGAAACGACCCCAGACAGATATCGAATCGTTTTTAATTGAAACATCCGAAGATAATTGTAATTGGGATAAAAAAATTGTTTATCCAGGTGAAGTGATCTGTGATTCGATTTCAATTTCAAAGTTATCATATTGCTATTTAACAAGTGTTGATGATAAAAAGTCTCGTCTATTCATTGTACCGTTAAAACAAGGAATTATCCCCAAATCCCCTACCTTTACAGAGAAGTTTACACATTCGCTAGCGGAAAAAATTGAATATTTAGTTCCTTCTTTAAAAGTTGAACACGAAGCTGTAGTATTAGCTTCGGAAGCTTTCGCTGAGGTGCTATTAGAGTTTTCAACACCGGATGTCACACAATTAAAAATGGGTAAATCGCGATTACAATTTATCTCTTTAACTAAAACTGCTAGAAAAAGATTAGCACTTTTTGATCTTTATAAACTACCCTCAAACTTTTCTGGTTCAAATAATCTTCAAACGTCAGTTTCCAATTTTATTAGTGAAAACCAGTTTATTGATCCTTATTCAGTAATTGCGACATTAAATATAATCGCGGCTGATACTCTTGCTATCGAAAATGTGAAAAATGTAAACAATCAACCTAACCGTTTCTTAATCTCTTTATCAAAGAGTTACAAAGAATGTGCCCCAATTTCTTCAGATTTGAGTAAGTTTCTGGTAATTGGAGACAAAATGAGTGATGGAAATGTTTCCGATTATTCTGGTTATGTGATTAGAGAACAAAAAAGCTCACACGTAAAGATTCGTCTAAGTACTCCATTCTTTGTTTCGCAAGGAACGCGTATTTTGATTAACCACGGTTCTTTAATTAGACAAGGCGAATCATTATGCCAATTAGTTTACACTCGTGTGATAAGTGATGATATTGTTACGGGTTTACCACGAATTGAGCAATTACTTGAGAGTCGTTTAGAAAAAAATCCGTGCGATTTAATTGAAAGACCTGGTATTGTAAAGAGTAAAAATAATGACCAAGTTACTGTTATTGAAAAGCGTGAAACGCGAATTTATAACCTATCACAAACAGTTCCAAGTTTTCTAAAAAAAGGTGAGCTTGTTAGGGTTGCGCAACCCGTAGATACACGTTTAATTCACCCACATAATGTTTTAAATGTTTATTTCCAGTATTATCGTTCGTTTTATGAACTTGAAAAAGCAACAAAGCGAAGTGTAACAAGTATCCAAATTTTATTATTAAATCTTGTGCAGGATGTTTACCGTTCCCAAGGTATTTATATTTCAGATAAGCATGTTGAAATAATTGTCCGTCAAATTACTTCAAAAGTTAAAATTCTGAAATACACAAGTGAAACTACGTTCCCCGTTGGGGAATTCATAGAATTTGAACAAGTGCTATACGTGAATCGGGCGTTCCATTTGACGAAAAAACCAATGATTGAATACGAACCCGTACTCTTAGGAATTACGAAAGTGTCTTTATTAACCGAAAGTTTCATTTCGGCCGCAAGCTTCCAAGAAACAACGCGTATTTTGACACAGGCAGCAGTTGAAGGGAAAGTTGAATGGTTAAGAGGGTTAAAAGAGAACGTTATTCTAGGGCGTTTGATTCCTGCTGGTACAGGGTTTAAAGCTTTTAATAGTACATCAATGTTAAATGTGCGTTTAGACTAAAATAATTACTCCTAATATGGTATGATATAGTTATAAATTATATTTATAAGAAATACCCCTATGGCTGAGATTAAAATAGCCCAACTTTTAAAAGCAGGTGTTCACTTTGGACACAAAACACCTCGTTGGAATCCTAAGATGTTCCCATATATTTATATGGAAAGAAATGGAATCCATATTTTGGATTTAGTTCAAACATCGCAACTTTTACAAGAAGCTTGTGATTTTGTACAATTAGCTGCCGAGCAAGGCAAAACTTTTTTATTTGTTGGTACGAAACCCCAAGCTGCAGAATTAATAAAAGAAGAAGCCTTACGTGCAGATTCTTTTTATATTAATCATCGATGGTATGGTGGTTTATTGACCAATTGGCAGACTGTAAAAGGGCGTATCCAAACTTTGCATACGCTTGAGGCACAAGAAGAAACGATTTTTCCAACCTTGCCAAAAAAAGAAGCTGCTTCGTTACGTAAAGAATTAACTAAATTACGTTCACAATTGAATGGTGTTAAAAATATGTCTGGTGTTCCGGATATACTGATTGTAATTGATCAAAATTACGAGTTAACAGCAGTTCGTGAAGCTATAAAATTAAATATTCCGATTATTTCAATGTTAGATAGCAATTGTGATCCAGATTTAATTGATATTCCGATCCCGGGAAATGATGATGCAATCAGCTCAATTAAAATTATTTTAGAAGCGTTAACTGACAGTATTCGTTTAGGACGTCAAGTATAGTCTGACCGTATACTAAAATCTTAAATAGGAGACTTTTAAAAGTCTCCTATAAATTCTTTTAATTTTACAAACTTTTTTATGTCTTTTTGTATTTTAGCACTTTAAAACCACTTATGTTTAGTATAATGATAATGTTAAGAAATACTGAGAAGATAGAAAGTTTTGTACTAATTTTTTTAGGGACTTCATTCTGTCATGTCAGGTTGTAAGTATTTATTTATTTAAAAAAAGTACCCGATGGATTTTGTAAATAATTCGATACTTCTTGCAGGTGTAGAAATCGGAACCCATTATTATTGGGATATTGCAGGATTTGCAATACATGGACAAGTATTTATTGTGAGTTGGGTTGTAATAGGTTTATTACTAACAGCAGCTTTCTTAGGTGCTAATGATCCAAAGCGAATTCCAGAAAGTTGGCAAAACTTTATGGAAGCAACGGTTGAGTTTACACAAGAAATTGCACGTAATCAATTAGGTGAAAGTTCGTACCGAACTTGGTTACCATTTGTAAGTACAATGTTCTTATTTATCTTTGGTTGTAACTGGGCAGGTGCTGTTATTCCTTGGAAACTTATTTTGTTACCTGAGGGAGAATTAGCTGCTCCAACAAATGATATTAATACAACTGTTGCATTAGCATTATTGACTTCTTTAACTTACTTCTATGCAGGTTTTAGAAAAAAAGGTCTTGGCTATTTTAAGCGTTATTTAGAGCCGACGCCAATTTTATTACCAATTAACATTCTTGAAGATTTCACAAAGCCGTTATCTTTAAGTTTCCGATTATTTGGTAATGTTTTAGCGGATGAGCTTACAATATCTGTTTTAGTATTATTAGTACCTTTGTTTATCCCATTACCTATTATGGCATTGGGTATATTCGCAGGTTCTGTTCAAGCGCTAATTTTTTCAACATTAGCGGCCGCTTATATTCATGAAGCTCTTGAATAATACGGTGTAACATAAATAAACAATTAAAATTAATTAAATAAAGGAAAATAAAATTATGGATTCAATTATTGCTGCAGCATCTGTTATTGGCGCTGGTCTTTCTGTTGGTTTAGCTGCGATCGGTCCTGGTATTGGTCAAGGAACAGCAGCTGGTCAAGCTGTTGAAGGTATTGCACGTCAACCAGAAGTAGAAAATCAAATTCGTGGTACTTTATTATTAAGTTTAGCCTTCATGGAAGCCTTAACTATTTACGGTTTAGTAGTTGCATTAGCACTTTTATTCGCGAATCCTTTTGCTGGTTAAGACTTATTAGCGGGATAGGTATTTTCCTATCCCTGGCATTTAGTTAACATCTTATTAAATTATCTTAACTGCATAAATTAATGTTTTTTGAAATTTTTCAATCGTTAAGCTCAACGATGGGTGCAGGGGGACTATTTGATTTCGGCGCTACATTACCGCTTCTCGCTATTCAGTTTTTAATTTTAATGTTTGTTTTAAATACAATTCTTTATAATCCGTTATTAACGGTTATGAATGAACGAAATGAATATATCGTTTCGAATTTAACAAAGTCAGCAAAGTTAATTGCTGAAACAACTGAGATTAAAACGACGTACGAGAACGAAATCCTTGAAGCACGCAAAGCTGCACAATTAGAAATTACCCAATGTCAAAAAAGTTATAAAGAACTTTTTGATATTGAATTGAACAAAGTTCAAGAACGATATGATTCCATACTAGCGGAATACGATTCCACTTTAGCAAATGAAAAGGCATCTGCTTTAACGAAATTGGAAACGGAGATCGAATCCATTAGTGAGCAAATTTTAGGCAAAATTTATGTCTAGAAGGGTCTTTTTTGCGAATCTCTAACATTTAACAAAAATTGAGGGAATATGGAAAATTTATTATTGTTAAGTGTCAGCCTTAATACTGATATTTTTGAGGCCAATCTTATTAATATTGTACTTTTAGTAGTACTTTTATTTAATGTTGTTGGTGACGCTTTAAAAACGTCGATGCTTGAAAGAAAAGAAAAAATTCTAAGCGGAGTTCAAGATGCTGAACAACGTTTAAATGAAGCATCTGAACGTTTAGCTGAAGCAAAAACTCAATTAGAACAGTCAAAGCTTGTCATTGACAAAATCACAGCCGATAAAGAAGAAACACGCCGTACCCTTGCGTTTAGTAATGGTACACGAGTACAAGAAGAATCTGTTCGTCGCGCTGATTCGGCAAAACTTGCTGTAATGTATAAGAAGCAACAAGTTTTGCGAGAAGTAAAAGAACAAGTTTCTACATTAGCTTTAACACGTGTTATTACGACACTAAAAGATGATTTAACACTTGATAAGCATCTTGCCATTATTGATAATGGCATTGCACGTATAGGAGGACAGTAATGGCAAGTCAAATTTTAGTTTCAAAAATTTCTGAACCTTATGCAGATGCTCTTTTAGAGTTAGCAAAATCAAACAATTGTGTTGATGCTATTACTGCAGATGTAAATGATTTATTAACTTTTCTTACATCAGTTCCGATCTTAGCTAGTTATTTCGAAAATCCTGTAATATCACTCGATAAGAAAAAGGAATTAGTAGAAACGGTAATGGGTGAAAAATTAAACCCGTTTACTCTAAAGTTTTTACTATTCTTAATCGATCGTCGTCGTATCGCATTTTTTGAAACTATTGGTGAAAGATATTTAGAATTAGTTTACGAATTTGCTGATATCAAAATCGTCACTGTACAAACTGTTGTCCCATTGAGTTATCGCCAAGAACGTCGTATTATTCGTGAATTAAAAGAATTCACTGGTGCGAAAGAAATTCGATTAATTCGAGAGGTTGATAAAAGTATACTAGGTGGTTTAGTTATCAAAATTGATTCACAAGTAATTGATATTAGTTTGAAAGGACAATTACGACAAATATCAAGTAGTTTAGACACTACGCTTGTTCTCTAAATAATTAAAAACGAAAAACAAAATAACTTAGATTAAAACAACTATGGTTAGTATTCGTCCAGACGAAATTAGTAATATTATCCGTCAACAAATTGAAACATACGGTCAAGAAATCAAAGTAGATACTATTGGTACTGTATTACAAGTTGGTGATGGTATCGCTCGAGTTTATGGTCTTGATCAAGTAATGGCTGGTGAGCTATTAGAATTTGAAGATAAAACAATTGGTATTGCGTTAAACTTAGAAAATGATAACGTTGGTGCTGTTTTAATGGGCCAAGGTCGTGAAATTTTAGAAGGTAGTACAGTACGTGCTACAGGTAAAATTGCACAAATTGAGGTTTGTGACGAAATCAAAGGTCGTGTTGTTAACCCATTAGCTCTTCCTATTGATGGTAAAGGTGATTTACCTGCAGGTACGGATCGTTTAATCGAGTTCATGGCTCCTGGTATTATTAGTCGTAAATCGGTTTGTGAGCCTTTACAAACAGGAATTACCGCAATTGATTCTATGATTCCAATTGGTCGTGGTCAACGTGAGCTTATTATTGGTGACCGTCAAACAGGAAAAACGTCAATTGCGTTAGACACGATTATCAATCAAAAGTCGGAAAATGTAGTTTGTGTTTATGTAGCAATTGGACAAAAAGCTTCGTCAGTAGCACAAGCGGTAACTGTATTAAAAGAGCGTGGTGCTTTAGATTACACAGTTATTGTTTCAGCTTCAGCTGATGATTCTGCAACATTACAATATATTGCTCCATATACAGGTGCAGCAATTGCTGAGCATTTCATGTATAAGGGTCAAGCAACATTAGTTGTATATGACGATTTAACTAAGCAAGCACAAGCTTATCGTCAAATGTCATTATTATTACGTCGTCCGCCAGGACGTGAGGCCTACCCAGGTGATGTATTCTACTTACATTCACGTTTATTAGAGCGTGCAGCTAAGTTAAGTGATGCGTTAGGTGGTGGAAATATGACAGCTTTACCGGTAATTGAAACACAAGCCGGTGATGTATCTGCTTATATTCCTACCAACGTAATTTCAATTACTGATGGTCAAATCTTCTTATCGGGTGACCTATTTAACGCCGGTATTCGTCCAGCGATTAATGTAGGTATCTCAGTATCACGTGTAGGTTCTGCTGCACAAATTAAAGCTATGAAGCAAGTAGCTGGTAAGTTAAAATTAGAATTAGCGCAATTCGCTGAGTTAGAAGCTTTCTCACAATTCGCATCTGATTTAGACCAAGCGACTCAAAATCAATTAGCTCGTGGACAACGTTTACGTGAGTTATTAAAGCAAAATCAAAATTCACCTATTCCAGTTGAAGAGCAAGTAGCTGTGATTTACAGTGGTATTAATGGTTTCATCGATGATGTTCCTGTAGATCAAGTAAAGCAATTCGCGGTAGAATTACGTGATTACTTACGTGTTTCTAAGCCAGCATATGGTGAAGCGGTACGCTCAACTAAAAAGTTTGAAGCAGAAGCGGAAAACATGGTTAAGGAAGCGATTGCTAGTGTTAAAGAAAAAATGGCAATTAGCTAATATTGTTAATTCTTAATATCATAGCCACCTATTCGTTAGAATAGGTGGCTGCATTTCTCGTTTTAGTTATTTTCTGTTTCTAGTTAAGTTTTTTTAGTTTCCATAAATCGACCTTTAACATATACTTTACATGTGCGTTTAATTTTTTAAAAATAAAAAAATGTTAAAATTACGTTTAAAACGTGGTGGGCGAAAGGGTCAACCTGCGTATCGTGTTGTAATAATGGAATCAAATTCACGGCGTGATGGACGCCCTATCGAGGACTTAGGATACTATAATCCTATATCAAAGAAATTTTTAGTGAGTTTTGATCGTATTTCCGTGCGTTTAAAACAAGGTGTTCAACCCACTCAAGCAGTTAAAAATTTACTGAAACGTGCGGGTATAGCTGGTGTTTAACAGCCTTCTCATATTTACATTTACATGCAAGTAGAAAGAGAAATGGTAAGTTGGGTAAAATTAACATATCTACATAAATCGAGATATATTAATTTTACCTTTTTTAATTATATTTTAGTCTTTGTTTGAAACTACTAAACATTCCGTTGTTAAAATCATACTTGCAATGGACGATGCATTTTGTAATGTTGTTCGAGTAACTTTAGCAGGATCAATAATACCTTTTTCGTACATGTTTACGAAGGTTTCATCAAATGCGTCGTAACCCATTTCAAAATCTTGTTCTTGTAATAGATCAATTATTAAAGCGCCATTTTTACCACCGTTTTCTGCGATACGTTTTAAAGGTGTTGTAATTGCTTTCGCAATAATTAATGCTCCTAGTAATTCTTCTTCTTTTAAACTATTTTTTGCCCAATTTTTTAAATTTTCCGACAAATGCGCAAATGTCGCGCCTCCACCCGGTACAATACCTTCCTCAACAGCTGCACGTGTTGCGTTTATCGCATCTTCTAAACGTAATTTCTTTTCTTTCATTTCAGTTTCAGTAAGTGCACCTACTTTTATAACAGCTACACCGCCTGAAAGTTTTGCAATACGATCTTGCAATTTCTCTTTTTCATACGCATCATCTGAAAGATTAATTTGTTTACGTAAATTTTCGCATTGTGATTGGACTTGTTCTTCCGTCCCTTCGTTTATTATTGTTGTACTATCTTTTGTTATGATTACTCGTCGCGCTTCACCCAGTAAATCCAATGTAGCACTTTTTAAGCTGTAGCCTGCATCTTCGGTAATTAATTGGCCATTCGTAAGAATTGTTATATCTTCTAAACTTGCTTTACGCATTTGACCAAATCCCGGAGCCCGCACAGCAGCAATGTTTATGATTCCACGTAATTTATTTAGGACTAATGTTGCTAATGCTTCTTTTTCAATATCTTCTGCGATTATAAGAAGAGCACGTTTAGTTGGTGTTACTTGTTCAAGAATTGGGATTAAATCTTGCTTAACTAAAGTTATTTTTTTATCCGTAACTAAAATGTAAGGATTCTCAAGAACAACTTCCATTTTTTCTGGGCGGTTAACAAAATAGGGTGAGATAAACCCTTTTTCAAAACGCATCCCTTCAGTAACTTCTAGTTCAGTGGCAGTAGATTTTCCTTCTTCAAGTGAAATTATACCGTCACGTCCAACTTTTTCTAAAGCATCAGCAATCATTGACCCGACAGCTTCATCATTTCCCGCTGACACAGCCGCAACTTGACTTATTGCGTCCATATTTTCTATGGGTAGCGCAAACTCATTTACTTGTTCAATTACATATTTTGTTGCTTTTTCGATACCAATTTTTAGAGTTATTGGATTTGCTCCTGCTGCAACATTTTTCATTCCCTCTTGAACAATTGCATGTGCTAATACAGTTGATGTCGTTGTTCCATCTCCAGCGACGTCATTTGTTTTTGAAGCGGCTTGACGAATTAATGCTACACCAGTATTTTCGACAGGATCGTCTAATTCGATTTCTTTGGCGATTGTTACTCCATCATTAATAATTTGTGGTGAACCATATTTTTTTTCTAACACGACATTACGCCCACGTGGGCCTAAGGTCACAGCTACGGCCTCTACCATAATCTGCATTCCTTTTTCTAATGCTCTACGAGCATTGTCTTGGTAAAGAATTTTTTTACTCATTATCTTAAATGTTAATGTATCATCTTATTAAATCAATTATATAACATACATAAGCGCTTGAGCTACTTATTGGGTAAAAAATTTTCAACTAAATAAATGTGCTTGAATAATAAAGGATTTTGTTATACAAAAAACGAGTAAATTTGCATTTTTTACTTTTTCTCGTTAAAATAAAAAAAAAGGAAGAGGCGTAAACAAACAATCATATTTTATTAAAAAAGGATAAATAATATAGTAAAATCTGTTGGTATTGATTTAGGTACTACAAATTCAGTTGTTGCTACAATTGAAGCAACACAGCCTACGGTAATTGTTAATGAGGAAGGTTACCGCACAACAACATCGGTTGTTGCATATACAAAGACGGGTCGTCTTCTTATTGGACAAATAGGAAAGCGTCAGAACATGTTAAATCCAGAAAATACGTTTTATTCAGTAAAACGTTTTATCGGTTCTAAAATGACTGATCTTGACGAAGAATTTACAAAAATGCCGTACAAAGTTACAGCGGATGAAAATTCGAACATTCTACTAGAATGTCCGGCAATGGACCGTAGTTTTAGACCAGAAGAAATTTCTGCGCAAGTTTTACGTAGTTTAGCCTCGAATGCTGAGAAGCACATAGGTCAAACAGTGGATAAAGCAGTAATTACGGTTCCTGCTTACTTTAATGACTCTCAACGTCAAGCAACACAAGATGCGGGTAAAATTGCCGGTTTAGAGGTATTACGTATTATTAATGAACCAACGGCAGCATCACTTGCTTATGGTCTTGATAAAAATACAAATGAAGTTATATTAGTTTTTGATTTAGGTGGTGGTACATTTGATGTATCAATTCTTGATGTTGGTGATGGAATTTTTGAAGTTTTATCAACTTCAGGTGATACACGTTTAGGTGGAGATAATTTTGATAAATTAATTATTGATTATTTATTAGAAGAATTCACGAAAAAAACTAGTATTGATTTATCAACAGATCCAACATCTTTACAACGTGTTGTTGGCGCGGCGGAAAAAGCGAAAATAGATTTATCAACATTAGTTCAAACAACTGTAAAACTTCCATTTTTAATGGAAGGTACGCAACATTTGGAAGAAATAATTACGCGTGAAAAATTTGAAGAGATTTGTGGTGATTTAATTAGTCGTTGTCGTATTCCTGTTGAAACAGCTTTACGTGATGCTAATTTATCAAAAGATCAAATTAATCAAGTTGTTTTAGTGGGCGGTTCAACACGAATTCCCGCAATTCAAGCGTTAATTAAAGATGTTTTAGCAACTGAGCCTAATCAATCGGTAAATCCTGATGAAGTTGTTGCAATTGGTGCGGCAATTCAAGCAGGTATTTTATCTGGTGAAGTTAAAGATATTTTGTTATTAGATGTCACTCCTCTATCTTTAGGAGTTGAGACATTAGGTGGTATTTTCTCACCAATGATTCAACGTAATACGACAATCCCTACAAAAACCACTGAAACATTCTCGACTGCCATGGATAATCAACCTAGTGTTGAAATCAAAATTTTCCAAGGAGAGCGTGAATTTGCCAAAGATAATAAAAGTTTAGGTGTTTTCACTTTGAGTGGAATTGAGCCCGCTCGTCGTGGGATTCCACAAATTGAGGTAACTTTTGACATTGATGTAAATGGAGTTTTATCTGTTACGGCACAAGATAAAGGGACCGGTAAACAGCAAAACATAACGATTTCTGGGGCTTCAAATCTTGATCAAAATGATATTGATAAGATGGTAGAAGATGCAGAAAAATTTGCAGAAACAGATAAGGAAAAGAGTACTGAAGTAGCATTAAAAAATCAAACTGATATGCTTTGCTATCAAGTTGAGAAGAAAGCGGAGCTTTTAGATTTAACGGATGAGTTAAAAGAAACGGTTAAAACAACGGTTGAATCATGTCGAAACACTTTACAAAGTGACGATTTAACAAATTTACAATCGGAGTATGAACAGTTACAACAAGTCTATGCTCAAGTAATGGGTCAAACAAAGTCTGATGCTTAATTAAAGTAAGGTTTTGTCTATTTACTATCTACTAATATAAACATTAGTAGATAGTTTCTATCTTTTTAACCGGGATTGACGGGACTCGAACCCGCAACTTCCGCCGTGACAGGGCGGTGCTCTAACCAATTGAACTACAATCCCTTATTTTATCATCTAATTTTAATAGGAGAGAGAGGGATTCGAACCCCCGGTACCCAATGGGTACATCTGATTTCAAATCAGGCGCATTCGACCAACTCTGCCATCTCTCCAATAAAATCTATCTGACTAGTTAATAATATATCAAATAAGTTTTATTTTTGTCACTATCAAATCTAAATTAAGTTAGCTCTAATTTAACTTTCAAAAGTTCCTTTTCCAGAGAATTTAACAGCAACTGGATTTGGATTTTTTCCGATAGAAAATTGACGATTATTCGCTTGAACTCGCCCTTCATTAGATTTTTCAGGAAATACTCCATCTTTAGGATGTAAGTATTGTACTTCACCACTTGGGAAAATACGATAGATTTTATAATCAGTTATTTTAAACGTTCGTAATTGTGTTCCTAACGCTAAGCATTGTTCTTTTCGCGCTAAGTACAAAAGATTTTGCCCTGTACGCATAATTGCAGCGCCGCCGGTTGGCATTTCAAAAATTTGAGATTTTGAGCTACTCCATGTAATTGCATATTTTTCTTCAATTTGGGCTGCGCGTAACCATCCTCCAGTACTTCCACCAAATAAAGGTGTCTGAATTTGTGAATCTAATGTCATACTTTTTTATTTAAGAGCTCTCTACTAAATACGGTTAAAATACATTATAACTGAGTATTGCTAAAATAATATTAAATTCTTTAATTTATCAATCTAATAGCGGAGAATGGATTTGAACCATTGGCCTTCGGGTTATGAGCCCAACGAGCTACCAAACTGCTCTACTCCGCGATATAATTATAATTATATCATATTCTAAGAAATTTTTGTAAAATATTTAGTTTATTTGATAATTCTCCTTAGCCACTAATCTTCATGTCTGATGTAAAAAATAAAGGCGTTTCCACTATTGATCAAATTGTGAGTCAGCCGTATAAGTATGGTTTTGCAACCGAAATTGAAAAGGAGCGTATTCCCGTTGGTTTAGACGAGAATACTGTTCGTTTACTTTCTTCGAAAAAAGGCGAGCCTGAATTCATGCGCCAATCGCGCTTGCAGGCCTTAAAGATTTGGAAAAAGCTAGATGAGCCTAATTGGGCAGAATTACACCATCCTGAGATTAATTATCAGGATATTACGTATTACTCTGCCCCTAAGAAAAAAAAGAAATTAGATAATTTATCTGAAGTCGACCCTGAGTTATTGAAGACATTTGATAAATTAGGGATTTCCCTAAATGAGCAAAAACGACTTTCAAACGTAGCTGTTGATGCTGTATTCGATAGTGTTTCAATAGCTACCACCTTTAAAAAAGAATTAGCAAAAGCTGGGGTTATTTTTTGCCCTATCTCTGAAGCTGTTCAACAATATCCGGAATTAATAAAAGCTTACTTAGGAAAAGTCGTACCTGCGGGTGATAATTATTTTGCGGCATTAAATTGCGCCGTTTTTAGTGATGGTTCATTTTGTTATGTCCCGAAAAATGTTAAATGTCCTATGGAATTGTCAACTTATTTTCGAATTAATGATGAAGAATCGGGGCAATTTGAACGCACCTTGATTATTGCTGAACAAAATAGTTATGTTAGTTATTTGGAAGGTTGTACTGCACCACAACGTGATAAAAATCAGCTTCACGCAGCAATAGTGGAGTTAGTTGCTCTTGAAAATGCTGAAATAAAATATTCTACTGTGCAAAATTGGTATGCTGGAAATGAAAAAGGTCAGGGTGGAATTTATAACTTTGTTACAAAACGTGGGTTGTGTTCCGGCAAAAATTCTAAAATCTCATGGACACAAATTGAAACGGGATCAGCGATTACCTGGAAATACCCAAGTTGTATCCTAGTTGGAGATTCTTCTGTTGGTGAATTTTACTCGGTTGCTTTAACAAATAATTATCAGCAAGCAGATACTGGAACAAAAATGGTGCATATCGGTAATAATACAAAGAGTACTATTATATCAAAAGGTATTTCCGCAGGCAATTCGAAAAATAGTTATCGCGGTTTAGTTAAAATTTCACCGAAAGCAAAGGGGGCCCGTAATTTTTCACAATGTGATTCTTTATTAATTGGTGATAAATCAAATGCTAATACGTTTCCCTACATTGAAGTAAAAAATTCAACAACTAAAGTGGAACATGAGGCCTCAGTTTCAAAAATTGGTGAAGAGCAATTGTTTTATTTCTCACAGCGTGGAATCGATGTTGAGCAGGCAATTAGTTTAATGATTAGTGGATTCTGTCATGATGTTTTCTTAAAATTACCGATGGAATTCTCAGTAGAAGCTGATAAATTATTAAGTTTAAAGTTAGAAGGTTCAATTGGATAAAAACACGCTAGTCCCTTCTCATAATCTGAAAACATGGACTTTGTATTAGATTTGTCCATATACGGAAATTTAGATAAATTAAAAGAAATGTATTCACCTCAGACACAATATATATTGTGTCTGAGGTGAATATGTTTTAATGTATTTTTATAATCTTAATCGATTGGACGCATACTTAAAACTGGCTCGTTCTCACGGTTGATACCTTTCTCGAAACCAGCAGCAGCCGCGCGTGCACGACCAGAATGCCACCAGTGGCCTACTAATAAGAAGAAAGCTAAGAACCAGTGTGAACATGTTAACCATGAACGTGGTGATACGTAGTTTACTGAGTTAATTTCAGTTGCTACACCACCTACTGAGTTTAATGATCCTAACGGAGCATGAGTCATGTATTCAGCTGCACGACGCTCTTGCCAAGGTTGGATATCACTTCGAATTTTATTGATATCTAAACCATTTGGACCACGAAGTGGCTCAACCCATGGAGCACGAAGATCCCAGAAACGCATAGTTTCACCACCAAAGATAACTTCTCCACTAGGTGAACGCATTAAGTATTTACCTAAACCAGTTGGACCTTGTGCTGATGCTACGTTAGCACCTAAACGTTGGTCACGAACTAAGAATGTGAAAGTTTGAGCTTGTGATGCTTCTGGTCCTGTTGGTCCGTAGAATTCACTTGGGTAAGCAGTGTTGTTGTACCATGCGTATGTCGCAGCAGCGTAACCCATTAAAGATAAAGCAGCTAAACTGTATGATAAGTAAGCTTCACCTGACCATACAAAAGCACGTCGTGCCCATGCAAATGGCTTTGTAATAATGTGGAAGATACCACCAGTAATACATAAGATACTAACCCAAATGTGTCCACCAACTAAATCTTCTAAATTATTAATAGAAATAATCCATCCGTCTCCACCAAATGGTGACTTTAAGACATAACCAAAAATAACAAAAGGGTTTAAAGTTGGGTTTGTAATTAGACGAACATCTCCACCACCAGGTGACCATGTGTCGTATAATCCACCAAACACAGTTGCTTTAAGAACTAATAAGTATGATCCAATTCCTAGTAAACATAAGTGAATACCTAAAATTGTTGTCATCTTATTTTTATCACGCCAGTCGTAACCAAAGAATGGGAACGATTCTTCTAACGTGTCAGGGCCGATTAATGAGTGGTAAATACCACCAACACCTAAAACAGCTGATGAAACTAAATGCACAACACCTACAACGAAGTATGGGTATGTGTTTACAATTTCACCACCAGGGCCTACACCCCAGCCTAAAGTAGCTAAATGTTGTAATAAAATACAACCTTGCTCATATAACGGCTTCTCTGGGATAAAGTGCGAAACTTCGAAAAGTGTCATTGCACCACACCAGAATACCATTACGCCAGCGTGCGCAACGTGCGCACCTAACAATTTACCGGATACATTGATTAAGCGGGCATTACCCGCCCACCAAGCAAAACCTGTCGATTCAATATCTCGACCAATTACATTAAAGGGCGTTTCCACGTGGTAAAACCTCCTCAGGGAATATGAAGTTTTCATGCGGTTGGTCTTGTGCAGCCATCCATGCGCGAATACCTTCGTTTAATAAAATATTTTTTGTGTAGAATGTTTCAAATTCAGGATCTTCAGCAGCGCGAAGCTCTTGTGATACGAAATCGTATGCACGTAAATTTAAAGCTAATCCTACAACACCAATAGCACTAGTCCATAAACCAGTTACTGGAACAAATAACATGAAGAAGTGTAACCAACGCTTGTTAGAGAAAGCAACACCAAAAATTTGTGACCAGAAACGGTTAGCAGTTACCATTGAGTAAGTTTCCTCTGATTGAGTTGGTGTGAACGCACGGAATGTGTTTGCGGCATCACCATCTTCAAATAAAGTGTTTTCTACTGTAGCACCGTGGATAGCACATAATAATGCACCACCTAAAATACCAGCAACACCCATCATGTGGAATGGATTTAATGTCCAGTTGTGGAAACCTTGTAAGAATAATAAGAAGCGGAAGATTGCTGCAACACCAAAACTTGGTGCGAAGAACCAACTAGCTTGACCTAATGGGTAAATAAGGAAAACAGAAAGGAAGATTGAAATCGGTCCTGAGAATGCGATAGCATTGTACGGACGGATACCAACTAAACGAGCAATCTCAAATTGACGTAAACTGAAACCAATTAAACCAAATGCACCGTGTAATGCGATGAAAGTCCAAAGGCCACCAATTTGACACCAACGTGTAAAATCACCTTGTGCTTCTGGTCCCCATAATAAAATAAATGAGTGTCCCATACTATTCGCAGGTGTTGATACTGCGGCTGTTAAGAAGTTACATCCTTCTAAGTACGAACTAGCAAGTCCATGAGTATACCATGAAGTTACAAAAGTTGTACCTGTGAACCATCCACCTATTGATAAGTAAGCACATGGGAAACATAAAAGACCTGACCATCCTACGAATACGAAACGGTCACGTTTTAACCAGTCATCGGCTAAATCAAAAATTCCGCGCTCTTGGTTTTGTCCTACTGCGGCTGTCATAATAAAAAGCTAAATACTAATCTTTAAGTAACCTTTCTTTTTTAAATTACTTTTCTTTTCGACTTTTTTGTAAGTTCTCTTATTATTGTAGTGCAAAATTACGTTTTTGACCCGATAAAAGTACGAAAATATTTCGTACTTCTCAGCTTCTTTTTATCATTAAAAGGGAATTCTAACTGAATTCTCGTGTAGAAGAAAAAGGTTTTTTATTAATGGGGGTTGTTTATTTTTTTAAAATGCGATATAACTACAATAGCCGGGATAGCTCAGTTGGTAGAGCAGTGGATTGAAGATCCTCGTGTCAGCAGTTCGAATCTGCTTCCTGGCATTTTTTAAACTTAAGTGTTTGTTCACGGTTTTTTAAAGTAATATTATATGTATACATATTTGGATTAATTTAGTCGATCGTAAGTGTATTAACACATTTGTGAAAATGAGTAATCCCTAAAAAAGCAGGTCATTATTTACATGTACGTTGCTTTAAAAATATTATGTTGTCAGGTTATTTAGACCTGTATACTCGTGAAGAAATTTTAGACCTGGAAAAGTCTACTTTTTTTGTTAATTAAGTGTTTTTTAGTAAAGGAAAAATTAAAATATGGATGATTTTAAAACATACTTGTCTACTGCACCAGTATTATTAACGGTTTGGATGAGTTTTACGGCTGGTATTCTTATCGAGGCAAATCGTTTTTATCCTGATGCCTTATTCATTGGTTAACAGAACTCGCTACTTTATTTGTTTAAAACGTGCGAACAAGCATTTATTAGACCTTTCGTGACTTGCTTTGTTCACACTCTATCTAATGTGAATTTTTGATGTTAGGTAGTTTGCTTAACATAGTAAACGTAACTTATAGACGTTCCTGCATTTTATCCCTATGATGTTAGATATCAATTGTGCAATTTTTGAGACAATTGTTTCTAGTTTTAACGTTAATTATAATTTCTCGATACCATGCCGTTAGGAATCTTAGGTAATAAAATTGGTATGACTCAAATCGTTGATGATTTGGGGAATCTAGTACCAGTTACGATTTTACGCGCCGGGCCTTGCACTGTAACTCAAATAAAAACAGTGGAAACGGATGGGTACAGTGCTGCTCAATTAGGGTACGCACAAGTTACTTCAAAAGTTTTAACAAAGCCGCAGATCGGCCATTTGGAGAAAGTCGGTGCACCGCTTTTACGTTATTTGCATGAGTACAAAATTAGTGACACTAGTGAGTTATCATTAGGACAAACTATTGGTGTTGATATTTTTTCAGCTGGTAGTGTTGTTGATGTTACTGGTAAGAGTATAGGTAAAGGTTTTGCTGGTTTACAAAAACGCTACAATTTTGGTCGTGGTCCTATGACACACGGTTCAAAAAATCATCGCGCACCAGGTTCTATTGGTGCTGGTACAACTCCAGGTCGAGTATACCCAGGTAAAAAAATGGCTGGGCATTTAGGCGCAAAACAAGTTACGATCAAAAAACTAAAGGTTTTAATTGTTGATGCAGAAAATAATTTAATTATTGTAAAGGGAGCCGTACCTGGTAAACCTGGTAATTTAATTAGCATCCAACCTTACACATTTAGTAACTAAATAGTTTAATTTTATGGTTAGTAAATATGAACATAATGTAGCACTATTTTCAAGCGCCAGTAATTCGCTGGATGAAGATGCGTTACGCTTACACCAAGGTATTTTAATTGATGAGATTAAACAAATCTCAACAACTAAAAAAGCACTTTGGTCATTAGAAGATAAAAAATATACTTTTCTTGCTTCACCATTTGTTACAAAAGAATGGATGAAACGAGCAATTGAAATTTGCTTTAATGTCCGTGTTATTAAGGTAAATACAAGTAATTTACCAACCAAGAAAAAACGTGTCGGTAAATTTATTGGCTCAAAAGCCAAATTAAAGAAAGTTATTGTTACACTGGATCCGAATGATGAAATTCCATTATTCTCGGATATTTAGTTTTATGCACCTTTAATAATTTTTCATGGTTATCAAATTATACAAACCAAATACACCCGGGACTCGTACTCGGGCAATTCTTGATTATAGTGATTTATCAAAAGTTAAGCCGCAAAAAGCTTTAACTGCCCCGAAATTTAAAAAAGCAGGGAGAAATAATCGAGGTGTTATTACAGTTCGACATCGTGGTGGTGGCCATAAGCAAAAATATCGTATTATTGATTTTCTTCGTAATAAATTCGATACTGTGGGTAAGGTTGCCACAATTGAGTACGATCCAAATCGCAATACAAAAATTGCATTAATCCATTACAGTGATGGTGAAAAACGTTATATTCTGTGTCCTGAAGGTTTGCAAATTGGTGCAGAGGTTCAATCCGGTACAGAAAACGTTCCTATTCAAGTCGGCAATGCAATGCCGTTGTCAATGATTCCTCTAGCAACTGAAATTCATAACATTGAATTAAACATTTTTCAAGGCGGAAAAATCGTTCGTGCCGCAGGATCATACGCTACACTTTTAGCGAAAGTCGGGGACTATGTTACTCTACGTTTACCATCTAAAGAAGTAAGGTTAGTCCATAAAAATTGTTATGCTACAATTGGTCGCTTATCCAATGTTGATGCTTATGGTGTCCGTCTTGGTAAAGCTGGTCGTACACGTTGGTTAGGGCGTCGTCCTGTTGTTCGTGGTGTAGTAATGAACCCTTGTGATCACCCGCATGGTGGTGGTGAAGGACGTTCACCAATTGGCCGAACAAAACCGGTTACTCCATGGGGTAAACCTGCTTTAGGAATCAAAACACGATCAAAACGAAAGTATAGCGATGTTTTAATTATTCGACGTAAAAAATAGAAATAAGTAATGGGAAGATCCATAAAAAAAGGCCCTTTTGTAGCTTATCACCTGTTAAAAAAGGTAGACGCCTTGAATGAACAGGGGAAATTAGAAGTAATAAAAACATGGTCACGTGCGTCAACAATTATGCCATCTATGATTGGACACACGATTGCCGTATATAATGGACGAATTCATGTTCCAGTTCTTATTTCGGAACAATTGATTGGTCATAAATTAGGAGAATTCGCTCCAACGCGAACATTCCGTTCACATATTAAAGCTGATAAAAAGGCTCGAAGATAATTTTATACAAAAATTAAGTAATTTTAGGTTATGGCTATTGAAGAAGTTATTTCGGCCCAAGCCGTTGCACGATACATCCGTATGTCACCGACAAAAGTGCGTAGGGTTTTAAATCAAATACGTGGTTGTACTTATGAAGAAGCATTAATTCTTTTAGAATTTTTACCTTATCGTGCGTGTGAACCTGTTTGGCAAGTTGTACAATCAGCAGCCGCAAATGTTCAGTCTAAGCATGGTTTGAATAAACAGGATTTAATTATTCGTGAAGTTTTCGTAAGTCCAGGACCAGTTTTAAAACGTTTCCGACCACGTGCTCAAGGTAGAGCATTTGCTATTCGAAAACCAACCTGTCATATTACAGCAGTTGTTGGTATTAAAAATTAAATTTATTAGAAAACAATCGTGGGTCAAAAAGTTCATCCGTTAGGATTTCGATTAAATACCACACAAAAGCATAAATCTACTTGGTTTGCTCAAATTAATCAGTATTCATCGTTATTAGAACAGGATGCTAAAATTCGAGAGTACATAACCGCAAATTATGATTCTGCTGGTATTTCAGATATTGAGATTGAGCGTACTTATAAATTGAATAATATCTTTTTGAAAATTTATGTTGCTAAACCTGGTGTTATTATCACTGAGTCAGGTTCAGGTTTAATAAATTTGACAAAAAAATTAAAAAGTTTATTACCGCGTGTTAACAAAATTAGTATTGATGTTTTTGAAGTTGCAGAACCTGACACTCATGCGAATTTGCTAGCTCAATTTATTGCGAATCAATTAGTTAGACGTGTCGCCTTCAAAAGAGCCGTTCGTAAAGCTATAGATCGTGCTCAAGCACAAGATATTAAAGGTATAAAAGTCCAAATCGCTGGGCGTTTAAATGGTGCAGAGATTGCTCGTACAGAATGGGTAAAAGAAGGTCGAATGCCTTTACAGACGTTACGGGCGGAAATTGATTACGCAACCGCATCTGCTAAAACTATCTATGGTATTTTAGGGGTTAAGGTGTGGTTATTTAAAGGTGAATCAATGTCTTAATAACACAAAGTTAAAATTGTTTTGATTACTCAGTATAAATATGCTTAGTCCAAAAAGAACGAAGTTTAGAAAACAACAACGAGGGCGAATGAAGGGTCGTGCACTCCGTAATAATACGGTTGCTTTTGGCGAGTACGGTCTTCAAGTTCAAGAATGTGGTTGGCTAACTTCACGTCAATTAGAAGCTACGCGTAGAACGATAACTCGTTATACTAAGCGTGGAGGAAAACTTTGGATTAAAGTTTTCCCTGATAAGTCAATTACGGCCCGAGCGGCAGAATCTCGTATGGGGTCTGGTAAAGGTACGCCTGAATATTGGGTTGCCGTTGTTAAACCTGGTAATATTATTTTTGAAATAGCCGGTGTTAAGCCTGACGTTGCTCGCCAGGCAATGAATCTAGCTGCGTATAAATTACCATTAAAGACTAAATTCATTTCGAAAGTTTCTTAGAATCAAAAAAATAGATTGATTTCATTTAGTCAGAAAACACAAATTAGATTCAAATAACTTACTATGGCTCGTAGACAAAAGATAGGAATTGTTGTTAGCGATAAAATGGAAAAAAGTATCGTTGTAGCAACAGAGACAAGATACAAGCATAATTTATATGGAAAAATTATGTCTAAAACGAAACGCTATCTTGTTCATGATCCAGAAAACACTTGTACGATTGGGGATACTGTTATAGTTGAGGAGCATCCACCAATTAGTGCTAAAAAACGCTGGATTTTTAAAACAGTATTAAAATAAGCATGTAATAATATTCATGATACAACCTCAAACTCAATTAACAATTGCTGACAATACCGGTGCACGTAAAATTATGTGTATTCGTGTACTTGGTGGTAATAAAAATTATGCCAGTGTTGGCGATATAATCATTGGTGTTGTTAAGGAATCTTCACCACGCATGCCCGTTAAGCGTTCAGATATCGTCCGTGCTGTTGTAGTACGTACGCGTAAAACAATTTCACGCAAAAATGGGACGTGTATTCGTTTTGATGATAACGCGGCTGTTCTTATTAATGCACAAAATAATCCCCGAGGCACACGTGTCTTTGGTCCGATCGCGCGTGAAATTCGAGATAAAAATTTTACTCGAGTCGTTTCTTTAGCACCTGAGGTTTTATAGTTAGAGTTAGATTTGATATGAGATTAAAAATAGGTGATAACGTAAAAGTTATTTCAGGAAGTGATAAAGGAAAATTTGGGAAGATTACAAGTATTGAGAAGCCGGTTGTTACGGTCGAAGGTATAAATATTAAGACTAAACATGTAAAACCGGCGACAAAAGAAAAATCTGGTGAAATCACCCAAACAGAAGCACCAATAAACATTTCAAATGTTATGTTGTGCGATTCTGAGAATATCGCAAGTCGTATTCGAGTTGTTAAAACTGGAAAAGATCAAGAACGATTTTCGAAAAAAACAGGTAAAAAAATAGATTAAGAAAATGGTTGCAAAACTTAGAAGTGAGTATAAAGAAAAAGTTTTAGGTTCTTTATACAAGTCTTTAAATTGTACAAATATTCACCAAGTTCCAAAGTTAGTTAAAATTAAAATTAATCGTGGGTTAGGTTTGTCAGCACAGAATAGTGCAGTTTTAAATAAAACAATCAATGAATTCCGTGTTATTACCGGTCAACAGCCGGTTGTTACATTAGCTCGAAATTCCGTCGCAAGTTTCAAAGTTCGTGAAGAGATGCCATTGGGTGTAACTGTTACTTTACGCGGTGATAAAATGTACTCATTTTTAGATCGTTTTATAAACATTGCACTTCCGCGTTCTCGCGATTTCCAAGGATTAAATCCGAAAGGTTTTGATAAATTTGGTAACTATACAGTGGGATTGACGGAACAGCTTCTTTTCCCTGAGATTAGTTATGATTCGGTTGATCAGGCTAGAGGATTTAATATTACATTTGTAACAAACGCGAAAACGCGTGACGCTGGTGCAATGTTATTGCGCGAGTTTGGTTTACCCATTCGGGAAAAAATTTAAAGGTAAATAAATCTGTATTTATGGTTAATGATGTTATTTCGGATATGCTAACTCGCATTCGTAATGCTAGTAAGGTTAAGCACCATTTAGTCCAGGTTCCTTTTACGAAAATGACTTTGGCAATAGCATTAGTTTTAAAAGAAGAGAACTTTATTGAAGATTTTCAAGAATTTTCGGAAAATAGTCGTAAGTTCTTATTAATTTTACTGAAATATAAAGGCAAAGGTCGTAATCAACAGCCTGCTATTACAACGTTAAAAAGGATAAGTAAACCCGGGTTACGAGTGTACTCGAATGTTAAAGACTTACCGGTTGTTTTAGGTAATTTTGGTGTTGCTTTAGTGTCAACTTCTAAAGGTGTTATGACTAATTTTAAAGCTGCCAAACTTGGTGTTGGTGGAGAAGTCTTATGCTATATTTGGTAGTTATTTTAAAAAAAAATATCGCGTTATGTCACGTATAGGAAAGCTGCCGATTACATTACCAAAAGGCGTTACGCTTAAGGTTGATGATAATATGGTATCTATTAAAGGTCCGCTCGGCGAACTAAGTCGTCAAATTCCGCCAGAAATTCTTATTGCTGTCGACGAAGAAAAAGCAATTGTTACAGTTAATGATGATTCTAAACGAACTCGTGCGTTACATGGTTTAGTTAGAACATTAGTAAACAATATGGTTGTTGGTGTTCATACAAAGTTTGAGATTGATCTTGAATTAAAAGGTGTGGGTTACCGTTGTCAGGCAGCAAAAGATAAGGTTACGTTAAGTTTAGGTTTTAGTCATCCTATTGTTTTACCACTTCCGAAAGGTGTGGAAGTAAGCGTTGAAGCTAACACGAATATTAAAGTAGCAGGGATTGATAAAGAAGAGGTTGGGTTTATAGCTTCGAAAATTCGTTCGTTTAGACCCCCCGAGCCTTATAATGGAAAAGGTGTTTTATATAAGAATGAAGTCATTCTTAGAAAAGCTGGTAAAGCTGGTAAAAAATAATATTTGTTTCATTCGTAATATATTCTTATGGTTCAGGAAAAAAATACAAATCGCAACAATAACCGTGCCAATACAAATTGGGTGCGGAAAGTTGTTAAAGTACGCCGTATTACTAAAGTAGTAAAAGGTGGTAAAAAATTACGTTTTGGAGCACTTGTTATCATTGGTAACGAAAAAGGTTTAGTAGGTGTAGGTGTTGGAAAAGCAGATGATGTTGTTGAAGCAGTAAAAAAAGCTGCGAATGACGGGCGTCGTAATCTTATTATGGTGCCATTAACTAAAACATTTAGTATTCCTCATGTTTCTACAGGTCAATTTGGTGCTTCAAATGTCCTTTTAAAGCCCGCTAGTGCTGGATCTGGTGTAATCGCCGGGGGTTCGGTACGAACACTACTCGAAGCAGCAGGTGTTCAAAATATTATGGCGAAACAATTAGGTTCAAATAATCTTTTAAATAATGCGCGAGCTACTGTTTGTGCATTACAAGCATTAAAAACACTGAAATAATTTTTCAGGGGTCCTTATTTATAACGATAGACATTCATGGGTTTAAATTTTTTAGGGAACGAATCTAAAAGCCGGAAAAATTTAGTAAATAGAATTCTCTTAACTCTAGGGATTATCTTGTTTGCACGATTTGGCACATTCATCCCAATCCCAGGGATTGACCAAAATTATTTATATAAAGAATTGCAAAATAGCCCTATTCTTAATTTTTTCAGTTCTTTTTCACAAGGTGACTTTTTTGTATTAGGCCCATTCACCCTTGGCATTTTACCAAATATTAATGCCTCGATAACAATGCAACTATTAACTTCGATTTCACCAGCATTGCAAAAATTACAAAAAGAAGAGGGGGTCGCGGGGCAAAAGAAATCAACGCAATACGTGCGTTATGTAACGGTTTTGATTGCGTTTATTTATGGTTTAATAATCGCTTTCTTTTTGAAACCATTTGTTTTTGGATGGAATTTAGTACAAGCGTTACAAATTGCTGTTACTTTAACTACGGGTTCCGTAATCATTTTATGGTTAAGCGAACTTATTACCGAAAAGGGTATTGGGAATGGAACTTCCTTATTTATATTTGTAAATATAAGTTCAGCGTTGCCAAAAACTTTAAGCAATTTTAACTCAGTTGCCCCAAGTCTTATTTCAAAATTAGGAATTGGGTTCATTTTCTTTGTTGGACTTGTCAGTATCATTATTGTGCAAGGTGCTTTAAGAAAAATTGAGTTATTATCTGTTAAATCATTGTTACGCGAGTCTACAAATAAACAAAGTAGTTATTTACCATTTAGGTTAAATCCAAGTGGGATTATGCCATTAATTTTTTCATCAGGTTTGTTAAATGTTATTATCGTTGGGATTAATAAAATTAGTCTCTTAAATGGTTTAGCAAGTTTCTCAAACGTGATCTATACAGGTGGATACTTTGTTTTAACGTTGTTTTTCAGTTATTACTATTCGACAATTGCTATTAAACCACGAGATTTAGCAGATAATCTTAAAAAAATGAATTTTACAATCCCTGGAACCCAACCTGGTTTGGCTACAATGCGTTTTTTACAAGAAACATTAAGCCGTTTGGCCCTTTTGGGTGGGTTATTTTTAGCCATTATCGTCACGGTACCCAGTCTTTTAGCGTTTGTTAACCCCGGTATAAAAGGGTTTGGTATTACCTCATTGATTATTTTAGTGGGTGTCGCAGTTGACTTAAGTCGACAAATACGATTCTACCTAATATCTGAGGTATATGATACTATAAGCTTATAGGAGCTCTTATTGATTAGGGTAGTCTGTTGAGGTTTTCAACAATCTACTGAGTGTTTGATAATGATGAAATAAAAACTCGTTATTGATTATTTATTTAGATAAAATTATGAAAGTTCGCCCATCGGTAAAAAAAATGTGTCCCAAGTGTCGGGTTATTCGTCGTTTTGGGGTTATTAGGGTTATTTGTCCAAACCCCAAGCATAAACAACGTCAGGGTTAATCAATGAATTATTAATTAGTGGGAGAAAAAAGTGGTCCGTATTTCCGGTATTGATTTACCCAATTCGAAAAGAATCGAATATGCACTTACAAGTGTTTATGGAATTGGTTTAACCACTTCACGTTCCATTCTTGCTGTTGCTGATATTGATCCAAGTAAACGTACAAATACACTTGGTGATACTGAGGTAATGGCGTTACGTGAAGTAATTGAAGAAAATTACAAAGTCGAGGAAGATTTACGTCGACAAACTAAACAGAATATTGTCCGTTTATCACAAATAAATTGTGTTAAGGGACGACGCCATCGACAAAATTTACCAGTTCGTGGTCAACGAACACGAACTAATTCTCGAACGCGTCGTGGCGCTCGTTTAATGTAATTTTGTTAAATTAACAATTTTCTATGAAATAACTCGTATGGTAGTAAAGACTAAACGGTCAACAAAAAAACAAAAGAAAAATATTGTATCGGGTGTTGTTCATATAAATTCAACATTTAATAACACCATAATTACAATTACAGATTTAGCTGGGAACACTATTTCGTGGTCTTCCGCAGGTAGTGTCGGTTTTAAAGGTGCTCGAAAAGGTACCCCATTTGCTGCGCAAACTGCGACAGAAGCTGCATCGACAGCTGCCATGGGGCAAGGGTTGCGGAAAGTAGAAGTTTTAATCCGTGGACAAGGTTCTGGACGCGAAACTTCTGTTCGTGCATTAGAAGTATTAGGTCTTGATATTGTTTCAATCAAAGATATTACCCCGATACCGCATAATGGCTGTCGACCTCCCAAACGTCGACGTGTCTAAAAATTTGTTTAAAAATGATGCAACAATTTCAATTTGAGAAAATTGAATCGTATTCAAATGATCTTGGAGAACAATCAAGTAGATTCCTACTGAAAGAATTAACACAAGGTCAAGGATTAACGATTGGTAATACATTACGTCGTGTTTTATTAACAGAATTAGAAGGAACAGCAATCACTGCTGTTCGAATAAATGGTATAAATAACGAATTTGCAACAATTCCCGGTGTTCGTGAGGATGTTTTAGAAATTCTCTTAAATTTAAAACAAATTAAATTTACTGGATTAGTAACCGAACCGTTTTTTACACATGTATCGGTACAAGGTCCGCAATTAGTTACAGCAGCAAACATTAGTTTGCCGAATGGTTTGAGTTTGTTGAATTCAAATCATTACATCGCAGCAGTTGCGGAGCAAACAAATTTTGAAATTGAATTAAAAATTGAATCCGGTACTGGGTATAATTTCACGGATGAAGAAAATCGAATCAGTTCTGGAGATTTTTTAAGTCTTGATTCCATTTTCACCCCGGTAAAAAATGTTAATTATCAGATAAAAGATTCGTATAAAATCGATGAAAAGATTACAGAAATTTTAGATCTTGAAATTATAACAAACGGTAGTATTACACCTAACGATGCTTTAAATAAGGCAGCGTTAGTATTACAAACCTTGTTTGGTTCATTAGTTATTGATGAATTACAAACTAATCCAGTTCTGCCCGAACAAACTGAAACTGAATTAGATATCTTAATTGAAGAATTACAACTTTCAGTTCGCGCTTATAACTGTTTAAAACGTGTTAATATCAAAACAATTGCAGACTTAGTTCAGTATTCTGTTAAAGAATTAAAAGAAATTAAAAACTTTGGTCAAAAATCAGCTAATGAAGTAGTTGAAAAATTACAAGACCGTTTTGATATATGTTTAAGTTAACAAACACTCCATTAGAATGAAAACGAATCCATTAGCAGATGCTAATAATAAAAAATGGTACGTGATCGATGCAAAAGGAAAAACTCTGGGAAGAGTTTCTACTCTTATTGCAACAATTATAAGTGGGAAACATAAATCAATTTATAACCCATCTTTTAATTGTGGTGATTATGTCATTGCGATTAATGTTGAAGAAATTCAAGTTACTGGAAAAAAAGCAAGTCAAAAAATTTACCGCCGTCACTCTGGTCGACCTGGCGGATTAAAAATTGAAACGTTTGAAAAACTTCAGGAACGTTTACCTGAAAAAATATTGGAAAATGCTGTAAGAGGTATGTTACCAAAAGGGCCTCTAGGGCGTGAACTTTATAAAAATTTAAAAGTTTATAAAGGTGAATCACATCCACACACATCCCAAAACCCTGAGTTATTAGTATATAAATAATTTTATGGTAATCGATACATCAGAAAGTAAACCTCTAGCAATTGCTATTGGTCGTCGAAAAGAAGCAACCGCAATTGTACAAATTTATAATGTGGGGACAAATGAGAAGTCGGCAATACTAATTAATAACTGTCTTGCCGAAGTTTTCTTGCAATTTAATGCAGCTTACTTAAATGCACTTAATTTGGGTTTACTACTTTTAAATTTAGATAACAGTTATAAAATTGTTATTAAAACACGTGGTGGTGGACTAACAGGTCAAACAGGCGCTATCCAATTAGGTTTAGCGCGAGCTTTATGCAAAATCGACCCGAATAACCGAGCTACATTAAAAAGCGCGGGGTTATTAACTCGTGATTCACGAAAAGTTGAACGTAAAAAGTACGGTTTAAAGAAAGCCCGAAAAGCTTCTCAATATTCAAAGCGTTAATTAGTAAACAATTAATATTATGCCAAAAAAAGACCTCCATCCTGAATGGTATGAAAATTCAGAGGTGTATTGTGATGGACAATTGGTGTATACAGTTAGTTCAACCAAAGAAAAACTAAAGGTAGACATTTGGTCAGGTAACCATCCTTACTACACTGGATCTAAAAAGTTACTTGATACCGAAGGGCGTGTTGATCGTTTTATGAAAAAATACAATTTAGAAAAATAATTAATTCAAAAAGTATTCTCATGCCTACAATACAACAACTTATTCGAACTAAACGACAATCACTAAAAAAGAAAACTAAATCACCGGCTTTAAAAAACTGTCCTCAACGTCGAGGTGTTTGTACACGTGTTTATACTACAACACCAAAAAAGCCAAACTCAGCTACGCGTAAGGTAGCTCGAGTACGATTAACTTCTGGTTTTGAAGTTACCGCCTATATTCCAGGAATTGGACATGAACTGCAAGAGCATGCTTCTGTTTTAATCCGCGGTGGTCGAGTTAAAGATTTACCCGGTGTACGTTATCACATTATACGCGGAACACTAGATAGTGGTGCTGTTAAAAATCGAACGCAAGGACGTTCAAAGTACGGTGTTAAAAAACCAAGTGCTTAATTTTCCCCACCCTACCAAAAAAAGTCACTAAAACATTCTAAATATGTCTCGTAGGAAGATTATTAAAAAACGGTTTCCTTCACCAGATCCAGTGTACAACAATTATCTGGTGAGTATCTTAGTATCCCGTTTAATTAAAGATGGTAAAAAAACGTTAGCCCAAAATATCGTTTGTGATGCACTTGAAATAATTGCATACAAAATGGAAACAGACCCTATCGAAATTTTTGAGAAGGCTGTTAAAAATGTTACACCATTAGTAGAAGTAAAAGCACGTCGTTTTGGTGGTGCTACTTATCAAGTCCCAATGGAAGTAACAAGTTTTCGTGGGTCAAATCTAGCCTTACGCTGGATTGTAAAAGCATCCCGTAAACGAACGGGAAAAACTATTGCTCTGAAATTAGCTGCAGAATTAATGGATGCATCGAAAAGCTCAGGTGACGCAATTAGAAAAAAACAAGAGTCTCATAAAATGGCGGAAGCAAATAAAGCCTTTGCACATTTCCGTTACTAAATTAATTTTAGGCTAACTAAAATAACGCAAATACAAAATTAAAAAAGCAAGAAAAACTTATGGCACGCGAAAAATTTGAACGTAGTAAACCACATATTAACATCGGTACAATTGGACACGTAGATCACGGTAAAACAACATTAACAGCTGCTATTACAATGACTCTTGCATTAGGGACAGATGGTGCAGCGAAAAAGTACGAAGATATTGATGCAGCTCCAGAAGAACGTGCGCGTGGTATTACAATTAATACTGCACATGTAGAGTATGAAACGGAAAATCGTCACTATGCCCATGTAGATTGTCCAGGCCATGCCGATTATGTAAAAAACATGATTACTGGTGCCGCTCAAATGGACGGTGCTATTCTTGTTTGTTCAGCAGCGGATGGACCAATGCCACAAACACGAGAGCATATTTTACTTTCAAAACAAGTTGGTGTACCACATATTGTTGTTTTCTTAAACAAAGAAGACCAAGTTGATGATGATGAATTATTAGAATTAGTAGAATTAGAAGTTCGCGAATTATTATCAAGTTACGATTTCCCAGGTGATGATATTCCATGTGTTGCAGGTTCTGCGTTGATGGCTATTGAAGCAATTAACGCTGATAGTAATGTAGCACGCGGGGATAACAAATGGGTTGATAAAATCTATGGTTTAATGGACGCAGTGGATGATTATATCCCAACACCTGTTCGTGATACTGAAAAAACATTCTTAATGGCAATTGAGGACGCGTTCTCAATCACAGGTCGTGGTACTGTTTCTACCGGTCGTATTGAACGTGGTACAGTAAAAGTTGGTGAAACTGTAGAAATTGTTGGTTTAGGTGATACACGTGAAACAATTGTAACTGGTATTGAGATGTTCCAAAAAACACTTGAGGAAGGTCTTGCTGGTGATAATGTTGGATTATTATTACGTGGTATTCAAAAAACAGATATTGAACGTGGAATGGTATTAGCGGCAAGCGGAACTATTACACCTCATACGTTATTTGAAGCAGAAGTATACATTTTAACAAAAGAAGAAGGCGGACGTCATACACCATTCTTCACTGGTTACCGTCCACAATTCTATGTACGAACAACTGACGTAACTGGAAACATCAAACAATTTACTGCAGATGATGGAACTGAAGTAGAAATGGTGATGCCTGGTGATCGTATTAAAATGACAGCCGAATTAATTTCAGCTATTGCAATCGAAGATGGTATGCGTTTTGCGATCCGTGAAGGTGGACGCACAATCGGTGCTGGTGTTGTATCTAAAATTGTGTCTTAAAAATTTTATACACTAAAAAATGAGTTCATTAAACAAACATATAAAAACACGTGTAAGATTAGAGTCTTTTGATCATAAATTACTGACTATCGCGTGTAATAGCTTGATTGATGGAATTTCGAGCATTAACGGAATAGCAAAAGGGCCTATTCCGTTACCCACAAAAAAACGTATTTATTGTGTTTTACGTTCTCCACACGTAGATAAAAAATCACGAGAGCATTTTGAAATAAAAATTCATAAACGTCTTTTAGAGATTTATACACCGCAAAATGTCGAAAATATTGCTGATTCTTTCTTAAAAATTGCAATACCTCCTGGAGTATCAATCAAATTATCTTAACTACCACAATTGAATATTATTATTATCAATAACGTTCTTTTAAAGGTATAATTATATTTAACAATACTTAACTTTTAAGTTTAGAAAATAACTAAATGTTTAAAGTTAATTATTTTGTTGTAAGAAAGTCAGCAGAAAAATAAAAATAAGAGAGGTTTTTAGATGGCGTTACCTTGGTATCGAGTACATACAGTCGTTCTTAACGATCCTGGGCGTTTAATTGCAGTACATTTAATGCACACATCACTTGTTGCGGGATGGGCTGGTTCAATGGCGTTATACGAGTTAGCTATTTTTGATCCATCAGATCCAGTTTTAAACCCTATGTGGCGACAAGGTATGTACGTTATGCCTTTTATGACACGATTAGGTGTTACTGATTCATGGGGTGGTTGGAGTATTACAGGTGAAAGCGTATCAGCTCCAGGATTATGGAGTTATGAAGGTGTTGCTTTAACACATATCGTATTATCTGGTTTATGTTTCCTAGCTGCTATTTGGCATTGGGTATATTGGGATTTAGATTTATTCCGTGATCCAAGAACAGGTGAGCCTGCAATTGATTTACCAAAAGTTTTTGGTATTCATTTATTCTTATCAGGCTTATTATGTTTCGGTTTTGGTGCTTTCCACGTTACAGGTATTTTTGGCCCGGGTATTTGGGTTTCAGATGCTTTTGGAGTAACTGGAAAAGTAGCTGGTGTTGCACCAGCATGGGGACCAGAAGGATTTAATCCATTTAATCCTGGCGGAGTTGCATCGCACCATATTGCAGCGGGTGCTTTTGGTATCTTAGCTGGTATCTTCCACTTAACTGTGCGTCCACCGCAACGTTTATACCGAGCATTACGAATGGGTAATATTGAAACAGTATTATCAAGTAGTATTTCAGCTGTATTCTTCGCAGCATTTGTTACATCTGGTACTATGTGGTACGGTTGTGCTACGACGCCAATTGAATTATTTGGTCCAACTCGCTACCAATGGGATAGTGGTTACTTCCAACAAGAAATTGAGCGACAAGTAGAAACATCGTTAAGCGAAGGTTTGTCAGAAAGTAATGCATGGTCACGTATTCCTGATAAATTAGCTTTCTACGATTACATTGGAAACAACCCAGCTAAGGGTGGTTTATTCCGTTCTGGGCCAATGAATAAAGGTGATGGTATCGCCGAAGCTTGGTTAGGACATCCAGTCTTTAAAGATCGTGATGGACGTGAATTAACAGTTCGTCGTATGCCAGCATTCTTCGAAACATTCCCAGTTATTCTTGTCGATAAAGATGGAGTTATTCGTGCTGATATTCCTTTCCGACGTGCTGAATCTAAATATAGTATTGAACAAGTTGGTGTTTCAGTAGATTTCTACGGTGGTAAACTTAATGGTCAATCATTTAAAGATGCCCCAACAGTTAAGAAATTTGCGCGTAAAGCACAATTAGGTGAAGTTTTTGATTTTGACCGTACAAGTTTAGAATCTGATGGTGTATTCAGAAGTAGTCCACGTGGTTGGTATACTTTTGGACATTTGAACTTTGCTCTATTATTCTTCTTTGGTCATTTATGGCACGGAGCGCGTACATTATTCCGTGATGTATTCACAGGTATCGGTGCCGAAATTACGGAGCAAATTGAATTCGGTGCATTCCAAAAGCTTGGTGATGTATCAACAGACCGTAGCCGTAAGCAAGGTGCAGTTTAAACTACACCATATCTTTGAATCATTAAAAAATAAAAAAAATAATTATGGAAGCACTTGTTTATACATTTTTATTAATAGGAACTTTACTTATACTATTTTTTAGTGTTTTCTTCCGCGAAACACCAAAAATTATTAAGAAGTAAACAATGTACAACGGTTTATACTACTACTTTTATGAGTAGTAGTATAATCAAAAACTCATATATATATATGCAATTTCAATAATTTTACCGAAGACTAGTGTTGCGATAACACTAGAAATCTTTAATCTTCATGCTCCTCAAACGGATCACGTAAATTTTCCGAAGGTGGACCAAAAGATGTGTAAACTGAATAACCTGAAATACCTACTAATAGGCTAGCCATAAAAATAATTAGGAGTGACGCACTTTCCATAATTTAGTTGAAAATAGTAATTTGTTTATAATTTAAGTCTTATGTTGTGTATAATAATATCTACCAAACAATTATAAAATATATTTTACACTAATAACACAATTATGGCTTTAAGAACTAGATTAGGAGAGCTTTTACGCCCTTTAAATGCGGAGTACGGTCGTGTCGCACCTGGTTGGGGAACTACACCATTAATGGGAGTTGTCATGGCCCTATTTTTAGTGTTTCTATTAATCATTTTACAAATTTATAATTCGTCATTGATTATCGAAAATGTTGATGTTGATTGGACAAGTTTCGGTAGTTAATACAGATAATTAATTTCATGCGGGAGGATTACCGTTACATATGTTAGAAGCACCTACAACCCTACTTTTGACGTCCGGTCTTCCCATTCAACATGTACTTGGAAGCGGAAAAATCGTAGATCTTCCTAATGATATAACGTTTATTTGCGAAATATCAAACGCTGTTTTAGCACGCTATCTCGCTCTGACAAAGTATGTTGCTATAGATGTAATCCGTGTTTTCGGATTTTTCTATATGCTACGATTCACTATTCAATTCTTTGGACACATAAATCCTTACGATGGTGGATTCATAGAAACGATTTACACATTTACCGAGCCTTATACACGACTATTTTTAGGGTTTCTTCCCTGTATTTATGGTTTAGACATGGGGCTTATTGTCGGATTCTTCGTTTTAGATCGGATAGAAACTCTGGTTACAAAAATAGTCATATTAGATATAACCGGCAAACTTTATTAAAAAAATTAACACTTTAAATGACACCATCTTTATCAAGTTTTATTTTCAGCCTTAGTGCTGGAGCTTTTGTTTTAGCTGCGATTTTCGGAGCTCTAGCTACTGTAGCTAGCCAAGATCGAGTTTCCCGTGATTAATAATATTTTCTCTAGGAAATTAATAAAGGGTCTCTATTGGGTTCATTTTTATAAAAAATAACATAAATTATCATGTTACGTGGATTTTTAAAATCATTTATTTTTAGTCTTTTTTGTGTCGCTTGCTTAAATCCTACATCAGCATTAGCTATCGATCTCGATGATGCGACACGAACTGTATCATTAGACGGATCAAAAACTATTGTTCTAACACCGGAACAAGTTAAACGTGGAAAGCGATTATTTAACGCTTCATGTGGAACATGTCATACAGGTGGTATTACAAAAACAAACCCTAACGTCGGTTTAGACGCAGAAGCACTATCTTTTGCAACACCTCCACGTGATTCAATTGTAAGTTTAGTAGATTATATGAATAATCCAACAACTTATGATGGAATTGAATCAATTGCAGAAATTCATCCAAGTATTTTAAGTGCTGACATTTTCCCGAAAATGCGTGCTTTAACAGATGAAGATATGTACTCAATTGCGGGCCATATTCTTTTACAGCCACGAATTGTAGCAGAAAAATGGGGTGGTGGTAAAATTTACTACTAAAAAATAATAGAAAGTGATAATAACGTTTAAACGTTATTATCACTTAAAAAGCTTTTTTGTAATTTTCGAGTATAATATTAGGTCGTTAACCTACGTGTTAACAAAAATTAAAAATAGAACCACAATAAGCAGAAATGAATAATTTTTGGGAAAATATCGCACGTTACCCACGGTTTTTTATTAGTGCAATGATCGGTTTACTTTTAATTTTAATATCTCCATTTCAGAAGTTACTACGAACAACCACAGGTAAAATAATTTTTGGACTCGGCTTTGTAGGAATAGTGAGCTTTTTAACTTTCACTTTAAAAAGTATGCTTGATATCTAAAATTTTAACTAAAACTAAAAATTTACGTATGAAAAAACGAGGATCCTTCGCACTACTTGATAGTCTGGTCCGTAATGGGACAAAACACATTTTTGGGTACCCAGGTGGGGCGATTCTTCCAATTTATGATGAAGTTTACAAATGGGAAGAAAAAAAATTAATAAAACATATTTTAGTTCGTCATGAACAAGGCGCCGTTCATGCCGCTGATGGGTATGCCCGAGCCACGAGTAAAGTTGGTATATGTTTTGCTACATCCGGCCCTGGTGCAACAAATCTTGTAACAGGAATAGCAACAGCACAAATGGACTCTGTTCCTTTAGTAGTAATTACAGGACAAGTTGGACGGGCTTTTATTGGAACAGACGCTTTTCAAGAAACTGATATTTTTGGTATTACACTTCCGATCGTCAAACATTCCTATGTTATACGAGATGTAACTAAAATTGCGCATATTGTAAGTGAAGCTTTTTTTATTGCCCGAAACGGGCGTCCTGGACCGGTTTTAATTGATATTCCTAAAGACGTTGGCTTAGAAGAATTTACAAATTACCAGCCCGTTAATCAGAATAGCATTATTAAAACCAAAGGATTCCGATTTACATATAGGACTACCATTAAACGTTTACATCAAGTTGTCCGTTTAATTGAACAAGCCTCGCAACCTTTATTGTATGTAGGTGGAGGAGTTGTGGCAGCAGACGCAAATAAGGAACTAACACAATTAGCAGAATCTTACCAAATCCCCGTGACAACAACCTTAATGGGAAAGGGAGCTTTTAATGAAAGTCATGAATTAGCATTGGGTATGCTGGGTATGCATGGAACCGCCTATGCAAATTTTTCAGTTAGTGAGTGCGACTTATTAATTGCTGTTGGGGCCCGGTTTGACGATCGTGTTACCGGAAAATTAGATGAATTTGCTGTGAATGCACAAATTATTCATATCGATATCGATCCAGCCGAAGTTGGAAAAAATAGGACACCTCATTTATCGGTAATCGGGGATGTTAAAAAAATCTTAGGCGAAATTATAAAAATCTCATATAAAAGCCAATTAACGACTTCCGATCAAACATTCGCATGGCGTGAACGAATTAAAAAGTGGAGAAATGTATATCCATTAATTATTCCGCAAGGTGAAACAAAAATATCACCACAACAAATCTTAGATACTATTAATCAATTAGTTCCCGAGGCATTCTTTACGACAGATGTTGGACAGCACCAAATGTGGTCAGCACAATTTTTAAAATGCCAAGTACGAAAATGGTCTTCAAGTGCTGGGTTAGGAACAATGGGTTACGGTATTCCTGCCGCGATTGGGAATCAAGTTGCTTTTCCAAACCAACCCGTCATATGTATAACAGGTGATTCCAGTATACAAATGAATATTCAAGAACTTGGTACTATTGCGCAATATCAACTACCAATAAAAATTATTTTATTAAATAATAAATGGCAAGGTATGGTCCGCCAATGGCAACAATCTTTCTATGGTGAACGTTACTCACATTCCAGTATGACGGAAGGTATGCCAAATTTTGTCCAATTAGCAAACGCATATGGAATTAATTCAAAACAAATTACATCTGCCGAAAACTTAAAAGAACAATTACGCGAGGCAATCGAACTACCAGGTCCGTATTTAATTGATTGTCAAATTATAAAAGATGAAAATTGTTACCCAATGGTAGCACCGGGTAAAAGTAATTCACAAATGATAGGTATTTCAAAACAAACAACAAAACCGGTTTAAATAACAATAAATGGGCCGAGTTGGATTTGAACCAACGTAGGCAATGCCAGCGGATTTACAATCCGCCCCCTTTAACCCCTCGGGCACCGACCCTTTATTTTCATTATTAGAGTATCTAATAACAAAACTTATTCTATCGAAGAATAAAGAAATTGTCAATCACTGGTGAAAGCAGTGATTACAAACAACATATGGTAAGCATAAAAACCTTACCATATATTATCTCTTATTTTATAAAGATGAACCTAAACCAGAGTAAGCTCCATAGAAAAATAGCGCTAAAACTCCTAATGCTGCAGAACCGCCAACTAAAGCGATTAACCACAATGGAATTCGTCCTGTACTTGCCATTAAATTAACTCCCTTTAAATATTAGTTGAAAAAATAACTTGAAAATAAAACTGCTAACACAAAAATTAAAAGTAAACCCCAGAAAAGTGAAGTTCGGTTTAATTCTACAGGTTGCTTGTTTGGATTTGGACCAGTCATTAAATCTATCTCCTATCTTTGAATAAATTGCATTGATGTAATTGCACCGATGAAAAATACCGTCGGTACGGCTAATCCATGAACAGCTAACCAACGGAAAGTGAAAATTGGATAAGCTACAGGTTGGTTTAAAACTTTTATCATATTGAAAATCCTTGAGTAAAATAAATACTATAAACCTTTTGTTAAATCTTCTAATTCTTGTTTCGCACTAAAACGATCATTAACTAATGGAATTTGTTGACGATCTTGTGAGAAATATTCATTTGGACGTGGCGTACCAAAAACGTCATACGCAAGACCTGTTGCAATGAATAACCACCCTGAAATAAATAATGAGGGAATTGTAATGCTATGGATAATCCAATAACGAACACTTGTGATAATATCAGAAAATGGGCGTTCACCAGTAGAACCACCTGACATAGAAAGTCTCCTAAATTTTTATTAATTATTACCTATTTTTAACTAGAAATATCAAAATTTATATTATTTAAATTTAAATAACAAATATATCTAATATAGTAAATACATTATACATTCATTACTCGTTAAAATCCAAACATAATTAACAAATTTGAGCATTGGATTTCGGCGCTTATAAAAATACCGACACACGTACTTACCTCTTTTCAAGTTTCTAATTAAAAAAACTTTTAATTTAAATTAAAGCTACAGTTTTACGTATTATTGTCTATAATATTGTATGAAAACTCACTTTGGAATAGGTTAGTATACACATAACTCGTTTAAGAAATGTGAGTGTTTCTAATTTTTGTTCTTTGTAAAATACACATATGACAGTTAGCTCAAAAGAGCGCGAGGCTAGAAAAGTCAAAGTTCTAGTTGATCGTAATGTAGTCGATACAAGTTTTGAAAAATGGGCCAAGCCGGGACATTTTTCACGAACACTTGCCAAAGGCCCAAAAACGACAACTTGGATTTGGAACTTACATGCCGACGCACATGATTTTGATAGTCAAACAAATTCTTTAGAAGACATTTCTCGAAAAATCTTTAGTGCACATTTTGGTCAACTTGCCATCATATTTTTCTGGGTAAGCGGAATGCACTTCCATGGTGCTTATTTCTCAAACTACTCAGCATGGTTAGCAAACCCAACTAGCGTAAAACCAAGTACACAAGTGGTTTGGCCTGTTGTTGGGCAAGAAATATTAAATGCTGATGTAGGTGGTAATTTCCAAGGTGTACAAGTAACTTCAGGATTCTTCCAAATTTGGCGTGCTGAAGGGATCACTAGTGAAATTGAACTTTATTGGACAGCTATTGGCGGTTTAATAATGTCAGGTTTAATGATTTTTGCAGGATGGTTCCATTACCATAAAGCTGCTCCAAAGTTAGAGTGGTTCCAAAACGCAGAATCAATGATGAATCATCATTTATCTGTACTTTTAGGTCTTGGTTCTTTATCATGGTCAGGTCATCAAATTCACATTGCTTTACCCATCAATAAACTTTTAGATGCTGGTATTGCACCACAAGAAATCCCATTACCTCATGAGTTCTTAGTAAACCGTGACTTAATGGCACAATTATACCCAAGTTTTGAAAAAGGTTTAGCTCCTTTCTTCAGTGGAAATTGGGGTGAATATTCTGATTTCTTAACATTCAAGGGTGGTTTAAACCCAGTAACAGGTGGTTTATGGTTAAGTGATATTGCACATCATCACCTAGCTATTGCTGTATTATTCATTTTTGCTGGACACATGTACCGCACTAATTGGGGTATTGGTCACAGCATGAAAGAAATTTTAGAAGCGCACAAAGGTCCTTTTACAGGTGAAGGACATACTGGTTTATATGAAATCTTAACAACATCATGGCATGCGCAATTAGCGATTAACTTAGCTATGTTAGGATCATTAACAATCATTATTGCTCACCACATGTACGCGATGCCTCCGTACCCATATTTAGCAACAGATTATGCAACACAATTATGTTGTTTCACACATCACATGTGGATCGGTGCTTTTTGTATCGTAGGTGGTGCTGCACATGCAGGTATTTTCTTAGTTCGTGATTATAATCCGACAAATAATTACAATAATTTGTTAGATCGTGTATTACGTCATCGTGATGCCATTATTTCTCACTTAAATTGGGTATGTATTTTCTTAGGAATGCATAGCTTCGGTTTATATATCCACAACGATACAATGCGTGCATTAGGTCGTCCTCAAGATATGTTCTCTGATAAAGCGATTCAATTACAACCTATTTTTGCCCAATGGGTTCAAAATACGAATACATTAGCACCTGGAAACACAGCACCTAATGCATTAACAACTGCTAGTTATGCTTTCGGTGGAGATGTTGTAGCAGTTGGTAATAAGATTGCAATGATGCCTATCAAATTAGGAACAGCTGATTTCATGGTTCACCATATCCATGCATTTACAATCCATGTAACTGTTTTAATTTTATTAAAAGGTGTTTTATTCTCACGTAGTTCTAAACTTATTCCAGACAAAGCAAACTTAGGATTCCGATTCCCTTGTGATGGTCCTGGACGTGGTGGTACTTGTCAAGTTTCGGCTTGGGATAGTGTATTCTTAGGTTTATTCTGGATGTACAATTGCATTTCGGTTGTTTTATTCCACTTCAGTTGGAAAATGCAGTCAGATGTTTGGGGTACAGTTGGTCCAGACGGAGCTGTGTCACATATCGTTGGTGGTAACTTTGCGCAGAGCTCAATTACTATTAATGGTTGGTTACGTGATTTCCTTTGGTCACAAGCTTCACAAGTTATTCAATCATACGGTTCAGCGTTATCTGCTTACGGATTAATCTTCTTAGGAGCTCACTGGTTATGGGCATTTAGCTTAATGTTCTTATTTAGTGGACGTGGATACTGGCAAGAACTTATCGAATCAATTTTATGGGCACATAATAAATTGAAATTTGCTCCGGCAATCCAACCACGTGCTTTAAGTATTACACAAGGTCGTGCAGTAGGTATGTCACAATACTTATTAGGTGGAATTGGAACAACATGGGCATTCTTCCATGCCAGAATCATATCTGTTGGATAATAAAAGATTAACGAGGTAAAAAACTATGGCAACAAAATTTCCCAAGTTTAGCCAAGCGCTGGCGCAAGATCCAGCGACGCGAAGAATTTGGTATGGTATAGCAACTGCTCATGACCTTGAGGCTCATGATAGTATGACCGAGGAAACCTTATATCAAAAGATATTTGCGTCACACTTCGGGCATTTAGCAGTTATTTTCTTATGGACATCAGGTAACTTATTCCACGTAGCGTGGCAAGGTAATTTCGAACAATGGATTCAAAATCCATTAAAAGTTAAGCCTATTGCACACGCAATTTGGGATCCACATTTCGGTGAACCTGCTTTAAAAGCATTTACAAAAGGTGGATTATCTTATCCTGGTAATATCGCTTACTCAGGCGTGTACCACTGGTGGTACACAATTGGAATGCGAACAAACCAACAATTATATGTTGGATCAATATTTTTATTAGGTCTTGCTGCGTTATTACTTTACGCAGGTTGGTTACATCTACAACCAAAATTTAGACCAAGTTTATCATGGTTCAAAAATAACGAATCACGATTAAACCACCATTTATCTGGGTTATTTGGTTTTAGCTCAGTTGCTTGGACAGGACATCTAGTTCACGTAGCAATTCCTGCTTCACGTGGGGTACGTGTAGGCTGGGATAATTTCTTAACAACACTTCCACATCCAGACGGTTTACAACCATTCTTTAGTGGGAACTGGGGTGCTTACGCAGCAAATCCTGATACAAGTAAGCAAATCTTTAATACATCAACAGGTGCTGGTACAGCAATCTTAACATTTGTAGGTGGATTCCATCCACAGACACAAGCGATGTGGTTAACAGATATTGCTCACCATCATTTAGCTATTGGTGTAGTATTCATCTTTGCCGGACATATGTACCGTACTAATTTCGGTATTGGTCACAGCATGAAAGAAATCTTAGACGCGCACCGTCCACCTGGTGGACGTTTAGGGGCAGGTCATAGAGGACTTTTTGAAACTATCACTAATTCATTACATATGCAATTAGGTTTAGCTTTAGCGTCATTAGGTGTAGCTACATCATTAGTAGCACAACATATGTATGCATTACCTGCATATGCTTTCATTGCTAAAGATTTTGTAACACAAGCGGCATTATATACACACCATCAATATATTGCTGGATTCTTAATGTTAGGAGCTTTTGCACATGGTGCGATTTTCTTCATTCGTGATTATGATCCTGAATTAAACAAAGATAATGTTTTAGCACGAATGTTAGAACATAAAGAAGCAATTATCTCACATTTAAGTTGGGTTAGTTTATTCTTAGGTTTCCATACTTTAGGAATTTATATCCACAATGATACAGTAGTTGCCTTTGGTCAACCAGAAAAGCAAATCTTAGTTGAACCAGTTTTTGCTCAATGGATTCAAGCATCTTCAGGTAAAGCTTTATATGGATTCAATACACTACTATCTTCAGGAGATAGTCCAGCAACTGTTGCTAGTAGCCAAGTATGGTTACCTGGATGGACAGAAGCTATAAACAGTGGAAAAAATTCATTATTCTTAACAATCGGGCCTGGTGACTTCCTTGTACATCACGCAATCGCGTTAGCGTTACACACAACAACATTAATTTTAGTGAAAGGTGCACTTGATGCCCGTGGATCAAAGTTAATGCCAGATAAGAAGGACTTTGGTTATAGCTTCCCTTGTGACGGTCCAGGCCGTGGTGGTACTTGTGATATTTCAGCATGGGATGCATTCTACTTAGCGACATTCTGGATGCTTAACACTATAGGTTGGGTTACGTTCTATTGGCATTGGAAACATATAACACTATGGCAAGGAAACGCAGCACAATTCAATGAGTCATCAAACTATATTATGGGTTGGCTTCGTGATTACCTATGGCTAAATTCATCACCATTAATCAATGGTTACAACCCAATGGGTATGAACAACTTAGCCGTTTGGGCCTGGATTTTCTTATTTGCACATTTAGTATGGGCAACCGGATTCATGTTCTTAATCTCATGGCGTGGTTACTGGCAAGAATTAATTGAAACACTTGTTTGGGCACATGAACGTACACCATTAGCAAATCTTGTACGTTGGCGTGATAAACCCGTAGCATTATCAATTGTTCAAGCACGATTAGTCGGACTTGTACATTTCAGTGTAGGGTATATCTTCACATATGCTGCATTCGTAATTGCCTCAACTGCAGGTAAATTCGGTTAAAAGATATTTAACTTTTTCTTTTACATTACCCCAAATTTCAATCTTGAAATTTGGGGTAATTAAACATAATTTTATTTTTTTTTATTTACCCAAACTGTTTTCTTTTTACTTATTTCTCTAATTGCGTATTGATAAAAAAAAACACCTGAGATAGAGTATAAACGTAATCATTTTTTCGAAAATCCTAAATGGCTAAAAAAAGTATGATTGAGCGTGAAAAGAAACGCCAGCGACTTGTTTTAAAATATCGTGAGAAACGTCGAACGTTATTAAATGCAATAAAAACAAGTGAGTCGTTTTCAGAAACGTTAACTTTACAAAAAAAATTACAAAAATTACCTTTAAATAGCGCAACAAATAGATTACGAAACCGATGTTGGAAAACTGGCCGTAGTCGTGCGGTATATAGGGATTTTGGTTTATCACGACACGAACTTCGTGAAATGGCACATGAAGGCTTATTGCCGGGTGTGACAAAATCTAGTTGGTAACAAAGAGAGCAGTATTTTCTCTCTTTGTTTACTCTATTGCTTAAATTAAAGATTCAGTATCTTGACCACGACGATACTGTAAATACGCTGCTACAAATAAGCCTAATAAGCTGACAGCCATCATACCCATAACGATACCAAATAAAAGTGGTTCTACCATAATATATTATAAGATTTATCTTAACTATAAAATTAATTATAATCTCAAAAACCTTGGACATCAATAACTAATTGAAACCTTAAATTTTAATTTGTCCGTGTATTACATCTCCTTATACGATATATAAGTCACGTGTGGGTTGCGAAAACGATTACCGATGTTATAATGGTTATTAAGGTTATAAAAATAACAGGGTTTATAAACTTTTTGTTATTTGAATAATTGTTAAAGCTTCTACTTCTATAATCTAGATAGAAAAATAATATTGCCGTAAACCTTAGAGGAGGAATAAATGTCTCAATCTGTATCTGAACGTACAAGAATCAAAAGTGAACGTTACGAATCTGGTGTAATCCCATACGCAAAAATGGGTTACTGGGATGCTAGCTACCAAGTTAAAGCAACTGACCTTTTAGCGTTATTCCGTATCACACCACAACCAGGTGTTGACCCAGTTGAAGCTGCTGCTGCTGTTGCTGGTGAGTCTTCAACTGCGACATGGACTGTTGTATGGACTGACTTATTAACTGCTTGTGATGTATACCGTGCTAAAGCATTCCGTGTAGATCCAGTTCCTAGCGCACCTGATCAATTCTTCGCGTACATCGCATACGAAGGTGACTTATTTGAGGAAGGTTCATTAGCGAACATGACTGCTTCTATTATTGGTAACGTATTCGGTTTCAAGGCCGTTAAAGCGTTACGTTTAGAAGATATGCGTATTCCACACTCTTACTTAAAAACATTCCAAGGTCCTGCGACTGGGGTTGTTGTTGAGCGTGAGCGTATGGATAAATTCGGTCGTCCATTATTAGGTGCTACTGTTAAGCCTAAGTTAGGTTTATCTGGTAAGAACTACGGACGTGTAGTATTCGAAGGTTTAAAAGGTGGTTTAGACTTCTTAAAAGATGATGAGAACATTAACTCACAACCATTCATGCGTTGGCGTGAGCGTTTCATCTACTGTGTAGAGGGTATCAACCGTGCCGCTGCTGCAACTGGTGAAGTTAAAGGTTCTTACTTAAACGTTACTGCTGCAACAATGGAAGAAATGTTAATCCGTGCAGAGTACGCTAAAGAGTTAGGTTCTATCATTATCATGATTGACTTAGTTATTGGTTACACAGCTATCCAAACTATGGCTATCTGGTCTCGTGAGAACGATATGCTTTTACATTTACACCGTGCTGGTAACTCAACTTACGCTCGTCAAAAGAGTCACGGTATTAACTTCCGTGTAATCTGTAAGTGGATGCGTATGGCTGGTGTTGACCACATTCACGCTGGTACTGTTGTAGGTAAGTTAGAAGGTGATCCATTAATGGTTCAAGGTTTCTACGATACTTTATTAAAGACTAAGTTAGCGATCGATTTACCTAAGGGTATCTTCTTCGACATGGACTGGGCTGCTTTACGTAAGTGTTTACCAGTAGCTTCTGGTGGTATCCACTGTGGTCAAATGCACCAATTATTAAACTACTTAGGTGACGACGTTATCTTACAATTCGGTGGTGGTACAATTGGTCACCCTGATGGTATCCAAGCCGGTGCAACTGCTAACCGTGTAGCTTTAGAAGCTATGGTATTAGCTCGTAACGAAGGTCGTAACTACGTTGAGGAAGGTCCTCAAATCTTACGTGACACAGCTAAAATGTGTGGTCCTTTACAAACAGCTTTAGACTTATGGAAGGATATTAGTTTCAACTACGCGTCTACTGATACAGCTGACTTCGCTGAGACACCAACTGCAAACGTATAATAACCCGAATTAATAATAAACTTAAGGAGTATTGAAGAATGAGAATTACACAAGGAGCTTTTTCGTTTTTACCAGATTTAACTGATGATCAAATCTTAAAGCAAGTAGAATATGCGATGGCTAAGGGCTTAGCATTATCTGTAGAATGGACTGATGATCCACACCCACGTAACTGTTACTGGGACATGTGGGGCTTACCATTATTCGATTGTCAAGATGCTAGTGCTTTAATGTACGAATTAAACGAATGTCGTAAATTAAACCCTGAAGGTTACATCAAAATTCAAGCTTTCGATGCCTCTTTAGGTGTTGAGAGTTGTGTATTAGCTTTCATGGCTTCACGTCCTGCAAGTGAGCCTGGTTTCTACTTAGCACGTACTGAAGGTGTTGGTCGTTTCCAAAAATATGCTATTTCTTCTTACGCTGTAGAAGCTAAGCCTGCTGGTTGTCGTTACTAATATTGTTCGCAATAAATAGTAAAGGAAACTATCAAAAATAGTATAGAAAGGACCCCGAAATTTTTCGGGGTCCTCTTCCAATTCTTAATATTCCAGGTATTTATAAATAACATCTACTCTAAAATACCTATTTATTTATAATCTTAATATAAACACATAGCATGGCAGCAACTGTAAATTTAAAAGACGAATATAATAATTCAGAGATCCAAAGTATCTTAGACATTCTAGATGAAGAGCTTATTGGTTTAAAGCCTGTGAAAACTCGAATTCGTGAAATCTCGGCCCTTTTATTAATTGATCGCTTACGTCAGCAACTAGGTTTAACTGGAAGTAACCCAGGATTACATATGTCATTTACGGGTAGTCCTGGTACAGGAAAAACTACGGTAGCCTTAAAAATGGCTGATATTCTATATAAACTAGACTACAGCCGTAAAGGTCATCTTATGACAGTGACACGTGATGATTTAGTCGGACAATACATTGGTCATACAGCACCTAAAACTAAAGAGATTCTTAAAAAAGCAATGGGCGGGGTCCTTTTCATTGATGAAGCCTACTACTTATATAAGCCTGATAACGAAAGAGATTACGGATCAGAAGCGATTGAAATTTTATTACAAGTAATGGAAAATCAACGCGATGACCTTGTTATTATTTTCGCGGGGTATAAAGATCGTATGGATAAATTCTATGAATCAAACCCAGGATTAGCATCTCGTATTACGAACCATGTCCATTTCCCTGATTTTGAGCCTGATGAGTTACGTCAAATTGGTGTTAACATGATTGAAGAGCAACAATATGAATTAACAGCTGAAGCCGAAGTGGCTTTAATGGATTACATTAAAGTTAGAATGGAAAAACCATTATTTGCTAATGCTCGAAGTGTTCGTAACGCATTAGACCGTGCACGAATGCGTCAAGCAAATCGAATCTTTGAAACTAGCACAGACCTTTTAACAAAAAGTGATCTAGTAACAATTCAAGCTGGCGACATTTTAAAGAGTCGTGTATTCTTACAAGACTAAAAAACAAAATTGCGTTAACCAAATAAAATAAGGTTAACGTAAAATATATTGGAGATAATAAAATATGCCACTACTTATAATTGGTGCAACTGGAACGTTAGGACGACAAGTCGTTCGACAAGCTTTAAACGAAGGCTATAATGTCCGTTGTTTAGTACGAAATATTCGAAAAGCCAGTTTCTTACGCGAGTGGGGGGCTGAATTAATTTATGGCGATTTAACTGCTCCCGAAACATTGCCTGAGGCTTTTAAGGGTGTTACTGCAGTAATTGATACTTCTACGGGACGACCAACTGACGAGGTTAACGTTAAAGATATTGATTGGGATGGAAAAATTGCTCTATTACAAGCAGCTAAAGTGGCTAAAGTTGACCGTTTCGTATTTTTTTCCATATTAAATGCCGATAAGTATACTTATATCCCTTTAATGAAATTAAAGGCAAAATTTGAGTATATTCTACAAAATTCGGGTGTACCCTACACTATTTTCAAACTTTCTGGTTTCTATCAAGGATTAATCGGTCAATACGCTTTACCCGTTTTAGAGCAAGAGCCGATTTATGTAACTAAAGAAACGATGCCTGTTGCATATATGGATACAGAAGATGTTGCAAAATTTTGTCTAAGAAGTCTCGAATTGCCGGAGACGAATAATTCAACTTATGCTCTGGGGAATCCAACTGCCTTATTGTCCTCAGAAATCATTAAAAAATGTGAAAATCTTTCAGGTCAAAAAGCTACAATTAACCAATTGCCAATTTTAGGGGTGAAATTAGGACGACAACTTACTAATTTTTTCCAATGGAGTTGGAATATTGCAGATCGTTTAGCCTTTATCGAAGTCTTTTCTGGAAAAGAGGATTTCTCTGTAAATTACGCGATATTAAATAATACTTTTAAAATCGAGCCTGATGAATTATTAAGTCTTGATACCTACTTTAAAGAATATTTCGAACAAATTTTAACGAAATTAAAAGATCTAAATTACAATCAAGCTCAAACAGCTAAACGTAAAGATTTAACGTTTTAAGCACATTTTTGGTTAGAAGAAAAACGTTTTTTTAAGGTACAATATTTATATTGTTTTAGAAAAATTCAATTTATTTCGACATAAAATAACAAATATAAAAAATAAAAGCAAATTATGATTGCATTAAAAATTTTAGTTTACACTTGTGTTATCTTTTTTAGTTCTTTATTTATCTTCGGTTTATTATCGAATGATCCATCACGTAACCCTAACCGTAAAGACCTTTCATAAAGCTTACCGAGCATACTAGATAAAAAATAGTATGCTCTTTTTTCATAAAAAGCATAGACGTTTTCTGAAAAAATCGATATAATCAATGCATAACAAGGGTGATTAACTCAGTGGTAGAGTGTCTGCCTTACAAGCAGAAGGTCACTGGTTCAAATCCAGTATTACCCATTAAAAAAAATAAAAAAAAGAACAAGCCTAAGTACTAGTAATAGATTTATTAATCGTACTTAGGCTTGTTTGTAAATGAAAGTAATAGTAAGATTTTATAAAAGAAAATCTTCTTTAATTTCCGGGCTTATCGTCTAAGGGATCAGGACAGAAACCTTCTAAGTTTCTAATGTAGGTTCGAATCCTACTAAGCCCAATTTTTAGATTTCAAAAAGTTCATTAAATATTTTACGAACTTTTGCCCCAGAATCGATAGATTCTAATGGATCTTTTCTTAAACGATGGCGTAAACATAAAACAATAATATTACTAATATCATCAACAGTCACAACTGAACGGTTATCGAAAGCTGCATATGCTTTTGCTGCTCGGTTTACAACGATATCACCACGTAAACCATCAACATCTAATTCACTACAAATTTGAGAAATCTTTAACCGGAAATCATATTCCATTTCAACAGTTGGGAGTAAATTTTGCGCATTTACTAACTGATCACGTAATTCATCTTGCTCTGCTTGATATTTATCAACCCAAATTTGAGGCTCTTGATCAAAAGATGTACGCTCTTCTACGATACGTACACGTAAATCAGGATTTTTAACCGTTCTAATTTCAGCATGCATACCAAATCGGTCTAAAAGCTGCGGACGTAATTCCCCTTCTTCCGGGTTTCCAGATCCAACAAGAACAAATCGTGCAGGGTGACGAACAGAAATTCCTTCACGCTCCACAGTATTCCAACCAGAAGCCGCTGAATCTAATAAAATATCAACTAAGTGATCATCTAAAAGATTAACCTCATCCACGTATAAAATACCACGATTTGCTTTCGCTAATAAACCAGGCTCGAATGCCTTAATACCTTCAGTTAGCGCTTTTTCAATGTCAATAGTACCACAAACACGATCTTCGGTTGCGCCTAAAGGTAAGTCTACCATAGGGATTTTAATCTGCTCTGTTTCCATTGTTTCATCATTTTGGAATTGAGCAAGAATTTCTGAACTCATTAATTCAGGATTCGTTGGGTGGGAATTGAAAGCATCGTCACGTATGATGGCAATTTCTGGCAGTAAATCTGCAATAGCACGAATTGTAGTAGATTTACCTGTACCACGATCTCCCATAATAATAACCCCACCAATTTTAGGGTCGATTACATTTAACTCAAGAGCTAATTTCATTTCTTCTTGTCCAACAATTGCCGTAAAAGGAAAAATTGGTAAAGAAGTTTTTTCTACGTTTTGCGTCACCATTTTTGTTCGTCTAAATATTTATTAATTATTGATAAAGTGTTGCACCCAATCTTATCGCTAAAATTGATGTTACTAAAGCAGAAACTAAAGCCAAGAATACCTGGTTATCTGTTAACATAGTGAAACTTATAAAATTTAATTTATTTTCCTGTATAATAACAATTGTACTATAAATATTCGATAATTTACTACAATTTATTTATACAAAGCCAAAATCAACACTAAATCACAAATAAAAAGGGTGAATGACGGGATTTGAACCCGCGAATGCTGGAACCACAACCCAGTGCCGTAACCACTTGGCGACATCCACCGCTAAATAGATTATACCCTAAATACAAATAGTTTGGAAGTACTAGAAACTAAAAATTTGAAGAAACAATATGAATTTTGACATAAATATCGTCATAAATGGAAAAACTTACCATTTAACACTAATAAAACATATAACCATTCAACAAATCGTAAAACTTTTGTATGGTAACAATCAAGGTATTGTGTTAGAACACAATAAAAAGATTATAACAACGGCGATGTGGGATAAAATATATATTGAATCTAATGATAGAATTGAGATACTCACTATCGTAGGTGGTGGATAAGAATAAGCGGGTAACGCGACTCGAACGCGCGACATCGACCTTGGCAAGGTCACGCTCTACCACTGAGCTATACCCGCATGATTCATATATTAACAAAAAACACCAAACTTGACAAGAAGTTAAGGATGGAATCCATCAATCTAAACATTGTTTTAAAAACAAACTATAAAACCCCAGTGGAAAAAACTTTATGAAAGATTTGTTTGACTCGAATTCAGGCTTTAAACAACAACTTAATGGAATAACAAACCTATTTACCGGCACTTTTGAAAGCATTCAAAATTATGCTCTCTTTGTTTTGTTACAATTTGTGACAAATTATGAAGGACTTATCGCCGTTGTATACACAATTGTTGTCACAATTGGTATAAAATCCGCAATTATGCTTAGCAGTTTCTTTTGTCTGGATCAAATCGATTCGCTATCACGAAAAGTCTTGGGAGCCGCACCAAAATCAATTTATAGTGTAACTTGGGTTGATCGTGGATTTGCTTTTTTAGCCGCGGTGTGGGCAATGGGTGAATTATTTACGTTCAATCCAATGGTTGTTATGGATTTTCCATTCCTTCAAGAAATCGACCGTAATTTTTTACGTGGAATCGGATTCTTTATCAATCTCCATCCCTTAAATAGTACTATTGTTAGCTTTATTATATTTCGGGAAGTTGTACGTCGAAGAGGCCCGGACACTCAATGGTTTGGAGATACAAAAAAATATTGGATTAAAAATGTAGTAAGATACCATTGGTGTTTCGCCTTCTGTATAAATACAATTGTACAGATATATATGTATTGCACCTACAAATTCTTAATACCACAAGGTATGTCAGCGGAACAACAAGAAATTGCAGCGGTTTCCTTTTTCTTTTTAATAGCTGGAGTAATAAGTTATTCAGGTGTATGTGCTCTACTCGGTTTACGGTCGCGATTACCACTCTTTCATGGGGCGTGCGTATTACATGTAGGTAAACTTAAAGATTCGCCAAATGATTAATTAAACTCATTCGGTGAATTTTTTTACTGTAAATTGACGAAATTTTCGAATATTGATTAAATATAAACTGTATATCTATACAAATAAATAATAATCAAACAATATATGTCACGCTATCGAGGACCTAAAATTAGAATCGTGCGTCGATTAGGTGAGCTGCCTGGTTTAACTGCGAAGACAACAACTCGGGAAACATTACCGGGTCAGCATAAAAAAGTACGCGGGAAACAAAATAATATTTCCAGTTACTCAATTCGTTTACAAGAGAAACAAAAATTACGTTACAATTACGGCTTAACTGAAAAACAACTTTTTAGTTACGTAAAAGAAGCACGACGTCTAAAAGGGTCGACCGGATCTGTGTTGATTCAACTTTTAGAAATGCGACTAGACAACATTGTTTATCGTCTAGGGATTGGTAACACAATTCCAGCTAGTCGCCAAATTGTAAATCATGGACACATCTATGTAAATGAGAAAAAAGTAACTATACCAAGTTTCCAGTGTTCACCTAATGATGTTATAGAAGTTAGAAACAGAGTAACGTCAAAAGAATTGGCAAAACAATACTTAGAAAAACCAAGTTATAATACCGTACCGCAGTATTTAGAATTTGAAAAAGATAATCTAAAAGGTAAGGTAAAACGTGTTGCGGAAAATACCGAAACAAACTTAAACATTAATGAACTATTAATTGTAGAGTATTACTCAAGAAGATAATCTTTCATTTATATTGCTTAACGAGAATCATGGTCGGGAAACACGCAGATGAATTAAATGTTATGAAAATGTTTATGATTCTTACTTTTCCTGACTATTAATTAAGAAGCAGAGCCTTATATTTACAAAAATGGTGGTTAATAATATAACTGAGGCGGGAGGATTTGAACCTACGAATGGCGGAGTCAAAGTCCGCTGCCTTACCGCTTGGCGACGCCCCATTTGAAGTACAGTATATGAAAATTGAATAGAATTGTCAATCTTAGTCAAAAGATAATAACGGGATGGGCAAGAAGGGATTCGAACCCCTGACACCGTGGTTCGTAGCCACGTGCTCTAGTCCACTGAGCTACAAGCCCGTAATAAATATATAACATATAATTATGATACAGTAAAGTATTTGTGACGTAAAGTAATTTTTTTTCACTTAAGGTTTACTTAATGTAATTATTGAAATATATTATTAGAGAAAGCGTCCTTAGTTCAGTTGGTAGAACGTCGGTTTCCAAAACCGAATGTCGAGGGTTCAAGTCCTTCAGGACGCGATAACAGACTTCAAAGAAATATTTATTCAAAACCTTGCTTTTGAACCATTCTTAAATTAAAAATAGAAATAGAAAGATAATAATAATTTAAAACAATCACTTACAATGCCAAAGAAAATTGTTGCAATAATAAAACTTGCATTACCTGCTGGTAAAGCAACACCAGCACCACCCGTTGGTCCTGCGTTAGGTCAACATGGTTTAAATATCATGAATTTTTGCAAAGAGTATAATGCAAAAACTGGAGATAAGGGCGATCTTATTATCCCCGTTGAGATTTCTGCATATGACGATAGAAGTTTCTCATTTATTCTAAAAACGCCACCGGCTTCTGTTTTATTGGCCAAGGCTGCTAATGTTGCAAAAGGGTCGGGTGAGCCGAATAAAACAAACGTCGGGTCAATTACGCAAGAACAACTTGAAGAAATCGCAAAAACAAAACTCCCAGATTTAAATGCAAGAAAACTTTCAAGTGCAATGAAAATTGTTGAAGGAACGGCTCGAAATATGGGTATAACAATTACAACATAAAATCAGATATGCCAACATTATCAAAACGTACAAAACTCGCACGCAACCTAATTATAAAACCTTCGTACTCACTAGAAGACGCTGTTGAACTTTTAAAACAAACTTCTACAACAAAATTTATTGAAAGTGCAGAAGCACATTTTTGCTTAAATATTGATACTAAATATAGTGATCAACAATTGCGTACAACAATAACATTACCCCGCGGTACCGGAAAAGATATAAATATCGCAGTATTAGTTGCAGATATCGAAACCGCACCTGAAATTCTTCAAGCGGGTGCTAATACAGTCGGGTCAAATGATCTAATCGAAGAAATTTCAAAAGGTAACTTAGATTTTGACTTGTTGTTAACGACACCGGAAATGATGCCACGTTTAACAAAATTAGGAAAAGTTTTAGGACCACGAGGGCTCATGCCATCAACAAAAGCTGGAACAGTAACAACTGACTTGAAAAGCTCTTTAGCTGATTTCAAAGCAGGGAAAGTAGAGTGTCGAGCAGATAAAACAGGTGTTGTTCATATTCTTTTTGGGAAAATGGACTTTGAAAAAGAAGCACTGGCTGAAAATCTACGTTCAATTTATGATTCGATTTTACTTAATCAACCAACTGGGGTAAAAGGGAAGTATTTAAAAACATTTAAAATTTGCACGACAATGGGACCGTCAATTAATATTGACTTCAGTACATTAGCGTAGTTTTTTTAGTAAGAGTGGATAAATCCACTCTTACCAAAAAACGGATGTTCGTTAGAACAAACCTAAACTTACAGCTTTATCAATCGGTAAACAAGCTCCAATACCGAACCAAATAGCAAAAACTGTTCCAAAAAGGAAAACAGCCATAGCTACAGGACGGCGGAAAGGGTTTTGGAATTTATTTACATTCTCAAAAAATGGTACAGTAGCTAAACCAGCTGGAACAGCTGCCATAGCAGCGATACCTAATAACTTATTAGGTAAAACGCGTAAAATATTAAAGGTTGGGAAAAGATACCACTCTGGTAAAATTTCTAACGGTGTCGCAAATGGATCAGCAGGCTCACCCGTTGCGTAAGGCTCTAATACACCAAGACCTACTAAAATCGCAATTGTACCTAAAATTACAACTGGGAAAATATACAGTAAATCATTTGGCCAAGCAGGCTCACCATAATAGTTATGGCCCATACCTTTTGCTAATTTAGCACGTAACTTTGGATCACTTAGATCCGGTTTTTTAATAACAGTCATAATAGATTTATTAAATTATTTTGATTTATAGAGGACCTGAAATACCTTGTTGACGAATCATTAAGAAATGCGTTAACATTAAAGCTGCAGCTGCAACTGGTAAAACAAATGTGTGAGCACTATAGAATCGTGTTAATGTACTTTGACCCACACTTACACCTCCACGCAATAATCCAACAATAAGAGGACCAACAATAGGAATTGAATCCGGTACACCTGTTACAATCTTACATGCCCAGAAACCAACTTGGTCCCAAGGTAATGAATACCCAGTTACACCAAATGACGCAGTTACCACACCTAAAAGACATCCTGTTACCCATGTTAATTCACGTGGCTTCTTAAACCCACCTGTTAAATAAACACGGAAAACGTGTAAAATTAACATTAACACCATCATGCTGGCAGACCATCTATGAATTGAACGGATTAACCAACCAAAGTTTACTTCAGTCATAATGTATTCAACTGATGCAAAAGCATCTGAAACTGTTGGGCGGTAATAAAAAGTCATTGCAAAACCTGTTGCAACTTGCACTAAGAAACAAGTTAATACTATACCACCAAAACAATAGAAAATATTCACATGAGGTGGTACATATTTACTTGTAATATCATCAGCAATTGACTGAATCTCTAATCTTTCCTCAAACCAGTCGTAAACTTTACTCATAAAGGTTCTTTTTAGTTTTATTACAGTTAGGCAAATAAAAACTTTTATCGTTCTATTCTTATATTATAGTGCAGTTTTTTTTGTAAGTAAAATAACCGGCGCATAAAGTAAAAGATTCAACGTTAAACATACCAATATCTGTTAATTGATGCTACAATCTCTTTATTGTTTTGTTTTCACTAAAATTATTGTATTCGGACAAATTCTTAATCTTTGTCTTCGATACCTAAACTAACTAGTGGGTAAACATTTAAGAACTAAAAACTAGGGACATTTATTTGCCTAACGTAAATTCTAAAACTATTTTTCAACGAAGTTTTTAGTCCCGAAAATTTCTATCTAACCGGTTCAACCGAAACAATTAGCATATAGGTGAAAAAACCTTCTCGTTAAAATTTTTATTATTAATTTATATTTTATGACAACTAAAAAAAATTCCTACACATGTGTGCTTATATTTAAAGAAATGGCAAATAACACCAATTTTCAATTAATGACTTTCAGTTATGCCCAATTTTTAAAAAAGTTGGGAGCATCAGATATTAGTGCCATTACTAAAAATGAATACCAATTAGCGTATCCTCTTCAAAAGTCGACGGATGTAAAATTCATTGAGTTTTCTTTTGATGTATCCCCTCAAGCATTAAAAACATTTACACAACGGTTACGATTAGATGAGTTATTACTACGTTTCTTTTTAACGAAAAAAGCATAGGAAATTGACATTTTCGATTATATCTCGTAGCATATTAATAAAATTAATATCCTCGATAGCTCAGTGGTAGAGCAATCGGCTGTTAACCGATTGGTCGTAGGTTCAAGTCCTACTCGGGGAGATTTTATAGTATGCTTTAATCTGAACTAAAGCTGTTGTTTCCTAGCAAAAAAATAGCTGAAACACCCAAGGAAGTAGCAAATTTTAATTTACTAAAATAATCACAAATAATTATGACAAAAAGAACTCTAGGTGGTACAAAGCGTAAAGCAATTAAAGTAGTCGGTTTTAGAGCACGAATGAGCACACCTAATGGACGTAAAGTAATATCAAATCGTCGTAAAAAAGGACGTAAAGCACTGACAAACTTAAAACGAACAAAGTAACGTATCGTCACTATAATTATTAGGGTTATATTAAATCAAATTGAACAAACCCTGTTCGATTTTAAAAATCGACGCAAATACTTTATGACATTTATAGAAGACTTCAATCTATTATTAAAAGCACGGTATTCAATTATCTACATTTCCACAAATGAGGAAGATAGACTTGAGTATACCATCAGAAATTGTATTAAATTGGGAAAAAATCGTGCAGTTTACACATGGGATTTCATTGATGGCTTTCTAAATAATCCTAATAAAAAAGAAATAGGGAAACGTAATCCCCTACAAGCGTTAGAATTTATCGAAAAATTAACCGTCGATAACCCTGCTCTATTTTTGCTAAAAGATTTTAATAAATTCTTTAGCGATATTACAATTGCACGGAAACTCCGGAATTTATCACGTCTTCTTAAAACTCAACCAAAAACCATTATTATTGTTGCGACGAAAGTTGACATACCTGATGAAATACGTGAATTAGTGACCGTTTTGGAATTTAATTTACCTGACACGAATGAGATACGGCAAGAATTAACACGATTATTGAACTTGTTGGATCAAGATCTAGAAAAAACAGATTTAGAAAACCTTGTACGATCATGCCAAGGTCTATCTATTGAAAGAATAAGACGTGTCTTATCCAAAATTATCGCCAGTAATCAGATTATAGATAATTCCAGCATTTCTATAATCTTAAATGAAAAACGACAAATCATAAACCAAACGCAAATACTTGAATTCTGTTCCACATCTCAAACATTGGATGATGTTGGTGGGCTAGATAACCTAAAACTGTGGTTGGATCAAAGAACTGAGTCCTTCTCAGAAAAAGCTTTTAGTTATGGTCTTCCCGTTCCTAGAGGGCTACTATTAGTCGGAGTTCAAGGTACCGGAAAATCTTTGACAGCAAAAGCAATTGCGCATGATTGGCAATTGCCCCTTTTGCGGTTAGACTTTGGTAAATTATTTGCAGGTATCGTGGGGGAATCAGAATCCCGTGTTAGGGAAATGATTCGTGTTGCTGAAGCTTTAGCCCCGTGTGTATTATGGATTGATGAAATTGATAAATCCTTTAATCAAAATGATGCAAAAGGCGACAGTGGGACAACTAATCGCGTACTAGCGACGTTTATTACATGGTTATCCGAGAAAACGTCACAGGTATTCGTTGTAGCAACAGCTAACAATTTCGAAGTACTGCCTTTGGAATTAATACGGAAAGGGCGTTTCGATGAAATTTTCTTTGTCGGTTTACCTATTGAAGATGAAAGAAAAAAAATCTTTACTGTTTTGCTTTCACAAATTCGTCCTGAAAGTATTAACGATTTTAATATTGAGCAATTAAGTAAAAAATCGGCTGATTTTTCTGGGGCTGAAATTTATCAAGCAATCATTGAAGGAATGCATATAGCATTCAATGAAAATCGAGAATTTACGACAAACGATATTTTACACGGACTAACCGAAATAATTCCATTAGCTCAACTCGAAGGTAAAAAAATTCAAGCGTTACAACAATGGGCATTATCAGGGCGAATTCGAACTGCATCCTCTAATCTTTAAAATTATATGAAATTACAATTCCTACTTGTAAGATATTTAGCAAACCTCCAATTTGCAGTTGCTTTATTACTTACCATAGCAAGTTTTAGTGTAATTGGATCGATCATTGAACAAGACCAAACACAAGAATTTTATAGAAACGCATACAATCAACCATGGTTTGGAATATTTAACGATACTTTAATACTCCGATTAGGCCTAGACCATATTTTTAGAACATGGTGGTTTATTAGTCTTCTCATTCTATTTGGCACAAGTTTAACTTGTTGTACATTCCTGCAGCAACTTCCTATTTTACGAAGTGCACGACAGTTTAAGTTTTATAAAGCTCGCCAAAATTTTAAACGACTTCCCTTCAATACCAAAACAGATGCAATCACAAATGGAAGTTTAATAACATCCTTAAAATCAAAAGATTATCAAATTTTTCAAGGGTTTAAAGGTGTGTACGCGCATAAGGGTATCATTGGTAGAATCTCGCCTATAATTGTGCACTTTAGCATGGTTCTTATCCTGCTTGGAACAATTTTAGCTTCAACTTCAGGATTTGTAGCACAGGAATTTATCCCAAAAACCGAAGTATTTTATATCCAGAATATTTTAAATAATAATGTTAATAGTTATGTTCCTCAAATTTCGGGAAGAGTGAACGATTTTTGGATTACATATACAGAAAATCAAAGTATAAAGCAATTTTATACCGACTTATCCATTTTAGACAAGAATGGAAAAGAGCTGAAACGTGAAACAATTTATGTTAATCACCCTATGCGCTATGCGGGTTTGACATTTTATCAAACCGACTGGGCAATTATTGGACTCCGTGCTAAATTTGAAAATTCTCTACCTTATCAAATTCCAATTATCAAATCAACAAAAAATATTTGGTTGTCCTGGTTACCTAAAGACGTCAATAATAAAAATATGACGGAACAACCATCAGGGTACACACTCTTAAATACAACTTTGCGAGGCACAAGTGCCGTCTATGATCAGAATGGAACGCTCGTCGGGGAAGGCGAAATAAATGAGCCATTACCTGGAAATACTAATATACAATTATGTGATTATATAACAGCGACAGGTATACAAATTAAGTCGGACCCTGGTATTCCCGTCATTTACGTAGGATTCTTATTATTACTAGTTAGTATCGTTTTGAGCTATTTATCATATTCACAAATTTGGTTAACGCAACAAGGTAATCAAACCATATTAGGCGGTATGACAAATCGCTCAAAAATTAAATTTGAATTCGAAATGCTAAATCTAATTCTCCAATTTCAAAAAATATAAAAAATTAATGCGGACGGAGAGACTCGAACTCTCACAAGATAATCTCACCAGAGCCTAAATCTGGCGCGTCTACCAATTCCGCCACGTCCGCATACACAATATTATACATAACTTTTACGTTTTGTCTAAAAAAAAGAAAACCACTGAAATGAACCGTAATTATCTTCCCTATACTCTAGAGCAATTAGTCATTTTACAAACAGTGGCAAATGACGGCAGCTTTAAAAATGCAGCGCGTAGCTTATTTCTGACACAACCAGCAGTTAGTCTACAGATTCAAAATTTAGAAAAACAATTAAAAACCACACTTTTTGATCGTACCAAAAAACAAATTGAATTAACCGAATCAGGTAACTTACTCGTGCGTTATAGTAACCGGATTTTAACGCTGTGTGAAGAAAGTTCAAGAGCATTAGATGATTTAAATGAATTACAAAGTGGAAAATTAATTATCGGTGCGAGTCAAACTACGGGTACATATTTAATGCCAAAAATTATTGGATTATTTCGCCAAAAATACCCTAATATTAACGTGCAGTTAAATGTGGACTCTACTCGTAAAATTGCGTGGCATATAATGAACCGGCAAATAGATATTGGGATTGTAGGAGGGGAAATTCCTAAAGAATTGAAAAAAATTCTTGATATAACGCCTTATGTCGAAGACGAACTGGCGTTAATTGTTCCGCAATCCCACCCATTTGTAAAAACAGGAAGCATAAAAAAAGAAGATCTTTATAATTTAAAATTCATAACATTAGATCCACAATCTACTATTAGAACAGTTGTGGATGACACACTCTCACAAAATGGTATTGATGTAACACGATTAAAAGTGGAAATGGAATTAAATTCTATTGAAGCGATAAAAAATGCTGTTCAATCGGGGTTAGGGGCCGCTTTTGTATCTGTATCCGCAATAACAAAAGAATTAGAATTAAATCTTCTGAGTTGTGTCAAAATCGAAGATATGAAAATAAAACGCATGCTCTGTATAATTCTTAACCCCAATAGGTATAAGACTAAAGCATCTGAAAATTTCACAAATGAAATTTTAACATTGTTTTAAGATTGAAAATACTCATTTAAATTTTTTAAAATTGCATTGTAAATTGACTCTAGACAAAATTAGCTTTAATGTATTAAGAGTAACGTTTTTAAAAACTACTAAAAATGAAATACGCTGTTATCGAAATCGGTGGAAAACAACTGCTGGTTGAGGAAGGTAAGTACTATGCTACTAATCGTTTACCTCACAAAGCAGGAAGTTCTTTATCATTACAACGTATCCTACTTTGTAACGATAAAGGGCGACGACTTGTTGGTCACCCTTATATAGAAAATTTAGAATCAGTTGAAATAAAAGCAACTGTACTTGAGCATTTTAAAGATTCAAAAATTACAGTCTTTAAGATGAAACCAAAGAAGAAAACACGTTGGACTAAAGGTCATAGACAAGCTCAAACGCGTATAATGATTGATAAGATACAAACTAAACCGAACTAAATATGGCACATAAAAAAGGAGCGGGAAGTACAAAAAATGGACGTGACTCAAATGCTAAACGTTTGGGAATTAAATGTTGTGGTGGACAATATGTAACATCAGGCAACATCCTAATGCGTCAACGCAGCTTAAAAATTAAACCGGGATTAAATGTCGGTTGTGGGCGTGATTATACTCTGTATGCATTAAGTGACGGGTATGTAAAATTTGAGTCAACTCAAACACCGCTTAAAAAATTTAAAAAAGTAAATATCGTAATTTAAAAAACTATTTCTAATAGTTTTTTAAATTACAAAAGAATTTTTTTCATATTCCGAAAAATAAACAAGTGGTTCGATTTTATTCAAGTAATAAATTTGAAAAAAAGTTAAAATTATTAACTTAACCAACCATAACTGTGTAAACCTTTACCTAAAAAGTTAACACCTAAATAACAAACCCAAACGACGAAAAAACCAAGGGAGCCTAAGAAAGCCGCTTTTTGACCTTGCCAGTTTTTTGTTAGACGCGCATGAATATAAGATGCAAACACAATCCAAGTGATTAAAGCCCACGTTTCTTTTGGATCCCAACTCCAATAAGATCCCCATGCTTCATTTGCCCAAACAGCACCAGAAATAATCCCTAATGTTAAAGAAGGAAAACCAAGGCTAATTGTTCGGTAACTCCAGTTATCTAGATTGAATAAAAGTTTTTCTTTGCCTATATTAGACTTTGAACTTTCGTAATCGAGATTTTGCTCTAATTTTGGATCAAGTACAAGAGCACCACTAACATCCGAGCGTACAGTCAAATAGTTTTTCGTAGCAGTGGAAGAACCAAAACTTAAAATTAAAAACAAAATGGATAATAATGATCCTAATATCAATGTAGCATAGCTAACCATCATCATACTAACATGCAGCATTAACCAATTTGATTGTAAGGCAGGCACTAACGGAGCAGCCTTTTGCATTTCAACAGGCAAAACAGAAGTAGCAAAACCAATCAATAATAAATTCAACGGAGTAATAATCGAACCAATTATTTTACTTGAGGTCTTAATTTCCGAAATAAGTTGCACACTTGTCAAACACCACGTTAAAAATAGCAAAGACTCATATAGATTACTTAATGGGAAATAACCCTCTTTAATCCAGCGATATCCTAAAAATATAAATAGGAAAATATTCGCGGTAACAGTCGCACCTGTTGTAAACCAACGAATAATACTTGCATCTATTCGTATAGTCAAACTAACCCAATAACAGATCGTTGATAATACGAATAAACCAAATACAAAATTTATCAAAAAGTTCATACTAATTTATTTAATTAACTTATTTGATATTGTGTAACAATTTTAAAAATAAGAGTTTGCTTCAAATTAATAAGCAAGACCTAAACTACGTGTAGTCTCTGCCCCTAAATAAACTCTAACACTTAAAAAATCGGTAGGACAAGCTGTTTCACAACGTTTACAGCCTACACAGTCTTCAGTACGAGGAGCCGAAGCAATTTGACCCGCACGACAACCATCCCAAGGAACCATTTCCAAAACATCAGTTGGACAAGCTCGTACACATTGTGTACAACCAATACAGGTATCGTAAATCTTAACAGAATGTGACATAATATCCGATAAAAAGTAATTCTAGTATTACTCAAATTAATTATAATACTATATAGATAGTATATAGTAAGTTAGAAAAAATAAATCGCTAAAATTACATCGCAATCAAATTTTGATGGGAGATAAATGTACAAATAAACTTCTGAACAAAAACTCACCAACTAAAATACTTTTAATAAAAACGGTGCTATACTCTTGTTTTTATAAAATATCTTTAATAAAATATAAACTGCAATTCAACATAATAACCCATTGATAAAAACTATGGCCAAAACTAAAGGAATCCGTGTTATAATAACACTTGAATGTACTGATTGTAGAACAAACACAAATAAGCGTTCGGCAGGTATTTCTAGATACACAACTATGAAAAATCGTCGAAATACACCCAACCGATTAGAAATAAAAAAATTCTGTCCAAATTGTAACCGCCACACTGTCCATAAAGAAATAAAATAAAATAGAGTATGTCTGAACAATTAACTACACCGACTAAAAAATTTGATTTCACAGATATCCAGACGCTAGCAGAGTATATGGATGACCAACAACGTATTTTACCACGACGTATTACAGAGTTATCAATTAAAAACCAACGTCAATTAACAAAAGCCGTTAAACGCGCGCGTCTACTTGGTCTTTTACCTTTTACAGTTCAAGCCGAATATTAATCACCCAACTACATAAAACAGTATTAAAATTTAAATGGGACGCTCACAACGTAACGATAACTTTATTGATAAAACCTTTACAATTTTAGCTGATATTTTGCTAAAGGTTTTTCCTGCGAGTAAGCAAGAAAAACAGGCTTTCTTTTATTACCGGGATGGGATGTCAGCTCAATCCGAAGGTGATTATGCAGAAGCATTAGAGAATTATTATGAAGCTTTGCAAATTGAAGAAGATCCTTATGACCGAAGCTATATTTTATACAACATTGGTTTAATCTATTCCAATAACGGTGAATACGTCCAAGCCTTGGAGTATTATCAACAAGCACTAGAATTAAATGCAAATTTACCGCAAGCATTGAATAATATTGCTGTAATTTACCATTATCAGGGCTCACAAGCAGCTGAAAAACAAAACACTGAAACATCAAAATCTTTATTTGATAAAGCAGGTGAGTATTGGCGACAAGCGATACGGTTAGCCCCAAATAATTATATTGAAGCCCAGAATTGGTTGAAAACAACCGGGCGTATGTCGTCTGATCTTTTATATTAATCTAACATTTATTCGCGCATGATCATAGGAAGTACAGCGGTTTTCAATATTAGGGAGTAAAAAATCTAAACTTCATTGGAAATAGTGGATTCCTATCTTGCTGATAGAATTATGATTAAAGAAATAAAGACCAGGCGATGATTAAATCTTAAAACTGTTCAAAAACCGAATAAAACGTATCTTTTTTTTAACTTCATCCCCTTACTCAAAAAATAGAATTGACTCTAATAAAAAATTAATAAAAGCCATCGCCCGTATCTGTTTTAAATAAGTAAATTATGTCGTATAATAATTAATGTAATACACTTAAAAAATTCTTTGTAGTGATAACTACCGAATTTTTTGAAACCCTGTTGATATTAAAAAAATAATTCTTAAAAAGCATATGCTGGAAGTTAGTACAAGTGTGGGTAATGTAACCCAAATTATTGGACCCGTATTAGATATTGAGTTTACATCTGGTAAACTACCAAAAGTATACAACGCAATTGATATCACAATGGCATCTGGTGCTGTTGTAGTTTGTGAAGTACAACAATTATTAGGTGATAATAAAGTTCGTGCCGTATCAATGAGCTCTACAGATGGTATGAAGCGTGGAATCGAAGCCGTTGATACCGGTTCACCTATTAGTGTTCCTGTAGGAGCACCGACATTAGGTCGTATCTTTAACATCTTAGGTCAACCTGTAGATGAAATGGGTCCAGTAGATTCTTCAGAAACATTACCAATTCACCGTGATGCCCCTGCATTTACGGAATTAGAAACTAAGCCTTCAGTATTCGAAACTGGTATTAAGGTAGTTGATTTATTAGCTCCTTACCGTCGTGGTGGTAAGATTGGTTTATTCGGTGGTGCTGGTGTAGGTAAAACTGTATTAATTATGGAATTAATTAATAACATTGCTAAAGCACATGGTGGAGTTTCTGTATTCGGTGGTGTAGGTGAACGTACACGTGAAGGAAACGATTTATACATGGAGATGAAGGAATCTGGCGTTATTAACGAAAATAACCTTCCAGAATCTAAAGTAGCTTTATGTTACGGTCAAATGAACGAACCTCCGGGTGCACGTATGCGTATCGGTTTAACAGCTTTAACAATGGCGGAGTATTTCCGTGATGTTAACAAGCAAGACGTATTATTATTCATTGATAATATTTTCCGATTTGTACAAGCTGGATCTGAAGTATCGGCTCTTTTAGGGCGTATGCCTTCTGCCGTAGGTTACCAACCAACTTTAGCAACAGAAATGGGTGCTTTACAGGAGCGTATTACCTCAACAACGCAAGGATCAATTACTTCAATTCAAGCCGTATACGTTCCTGCGGATGATTTAACTGACCCAGCACCAGCAACAACTTTTGCGCATTTAGATGCGACAACAGTTTTATCTCGTAACTTAGCAGCAAAAGGTATTTACCCTGCAGTAGACCCTTTAGATTCAACATCTACTATGCTTCAACCTGAGATTGTTGGTGATACACACTACGACACAGCTCAAAACGTTAAGAAAATTTTACAAAAGTACAAAGAGTTACAAGATATTATTGCAATTTTAGGTATTGATGAATTATCTGAAGATGATAAATTAGCAGTAGCACGTGCACGTAAAATTGAGCGTTTCTTATCACAACCTTTCTTCGTAGCAGAAGTATTCACAGGTTCACCTGGTAAGTACGTATCTTTAGCAGATTGTATTAAAGGTTTCAATATGATTTTAGACGGTGAGTTAGATGATCTTCCAGAGCAATCTTTCTACTTAGTTGGTGATATTGATGAAGCAATCTCAAAAGCTGAAAGTTTACAATAATCACAATTAAGGAGTTAAGATGAGTTTAAATGTTCGTATAATTACTCCTGAAAAAGTTTTTTTAACTAGTGAGACTGAACAAGTTGTATTACCGTCAATCACTGGTGGGCTTGGAATTTTAGCGGGGCATGCGCCTTTAGTTACAATCCTAGAAGCTGGTGTATTACGTTACAAAAATAACGGTTCATGGACTCCAACAGTTTTGTACGGCGGTTTTGCTGAAGTTGAAAATAATCAAGTTACAGTTTTAGTAAACGGTGCAGAAGAAGTTGCGAGTTCAAGTAGTATCGAAGAGGTTGAAAAAGCTCTTGTTGATGCAACAGCAAATCTAGAAAAAGTAAAAGAAACGATTTCTGAAGACCGAAAGTTAAAACCAGAAATTTTAAAAGTTCAAATAGCAAAAGCGCGTTTTGAGGCTGTTAAAATGTTAAAAGGCTAACTTTTATTAGGAATAATTTTATTCATAACCGATATAAGAGGTATAGTGGATTTAAAAATTAAAGATAAAGATTTTCAATTTAGAAAACGAAATCTAAATTCGGATACTGATGCTTTAGAGTTGCCCATTTCTGAACATATTGAAGAAATGCGGCAACGCTCAGTGCAATTTCTATGCTTCGCGTGTTTTACAATAGGGATCATGTTTTTAAAAGTTACCCCTATTGTAGAACTGCTAGAAGCACCCGTAGAAGGAATTAAGTTTATACAACTGTCGCCAGGAGAGTATTTTTTATCAACTGTCAAAATCTCTTTTTACGGTGGGTTACTTTTTAGTATCCCTTTTTTACTTAGTCAAATAATTTTTTATATTTTACCTGGCTTAACTAAATCGGAAAAAGGTATAATTTTACCGATTTTAGGAACTTCGTTAATATTATTTGGTATTGGGTTATTATTTGCGTATTACGTATTAATCCCAGCAGCTTTGAACTTTTTTATCGGTTATAGTAGTACGGTAATCGAACCATTGTGGTCATTTGATCAATACTTTGATTTTATACTCTTTTTATTTTATAGTACAGGATTGTCCTTCCAAGTCCCTATTTTACAAATTATTCTAGGCCTAGCGGGTATAGTTACGGGCAAGCAAATGTTGATGTCATGGAAATATGTTGTACTAGCCTCAACGATCGTGAGTGCTATATTAACACCATCTACTGATCCCGTGACCCAACTTTGTTTGGCTGGTGCCATTATATTATTGTATTTAACCGGGGCGGGACTTTTAACTATCTATAAAGAATAAAAAAAATCAAAAAGCTCAAACAAAAAAAGGTTAAAATAATAAAAAAGACGTAAAGTTTTATAAAATAATTAAAAAACTGAAAAAGTTTTTAAAAGAAATGAAAAAACAATTTAAAACCCTTATTTGTTCGATAAGTGCTGCTTTCATGGTTTTTGGTAATCTTTTACCTGAAACTGCACAAGCATACCCAATCTATGCGCAACAAGCATATGCCAACCCGCGTGAAGCAAATGGACGTATTGCCTGTGCCAATTGTCATTTAGCACAAAAACCAACAGCTATTGAATCACCATCTGCTGTTTTGCCTGACACTGTATTTGAAGCCATTGTAAAAATTCCATATGACGTCAGTAAAAAACAATTAGTAGCAAGTGGTGACCGTGGTCCATTAAACGTTGGGGCAGTCGTTATATTACCTGATGGATTTAAATTAGCACCGCCTTCACGTGTACCAAGCGAAGTTAAGGCAAAAAACAAAGGTGTTTATATCTCTCCATACAGTTCAAAATCTGAGAATATTCTAGTGGTTGGTCCAATTCTCGGGGATAAAAATCGTGAAATCGCTTTCCCTGTTTTATCGCCAGATCCAGCAAAAGATCCAAAAGTAAAATTCTTAAAGTACCCTATCTACGTAGGTGCTAATCGTGGTCGTGGACAAATTAACCCAAATGGTGATAAATCAAATAACAACCCTGTTTTAGCCATTGCACCTGGTTTAATCTCTGCAGTCGATCAAGACGCAAAAAGTGGTTCTACTCTTGTTGCAATTACAGCTCCGGATGGAACAATTACAGAACAAAAAATTTCTAAAGGTTTGAATGTTATCGCTAAACCTGGGCAAGCTGTTACAAAAGATACTCTTTTAACAACGGACCCAAATATTGGTGGTTTTGGGCAAGCTGAAACGGAAATCGTATTACAGAATCCAGATCGTATCATTGGTTACTTAGTATTCTGTTTAGCGGTTGTCTTATGTCAAATCTTCTTAGTAATTAAGAAGAAGCAATTTGAAAAAGTACAAGCTGCAGAAATGAATTTCTAAATTACTCTTAAAGCTGGCATTTTCAATGCCAGCTATACACTTTTATGGAAATCGCAAAATGAAGCATACTTTATCTGTTTTAGTTGAGAACGAGTCGGGCGTTTTAACACGTATCGCAGGATTATTTGCCCGTCGAGGATTTAATATTGAAAGTCTTTCGGTAGGTCCTGCTGAGCAAAAAGATATATCCCGTATTACGATGGTAGTACCAGGGGACAATAGGACTATCGAACAACTAACAAAACAATTGTATAAGTTAATAAACGTACGAAAAGTACAAGACATAACCGCATTACCAAATGTTGGTCGTGAATTAATGCTTTTAAAAATTCGATTTACAGAAGAAACACGCTCTGAAATTATGGATATAGCCAAAGTGTTTAATGCAAAAATAGTTGACCTTTCAGCAAAATCATTAACTCTCGAAGTAACTGGTGAACCTACAAAAATTATTGCATTGGAGCAACTTTTAGAAAAATTCGGGATTTTAGAAATTGCAAAAACAGGTAAAATAGCGTTACTACGCCATTCGACTAATACTGCTACAATACAATATGTTGGTTAAATTAAAAAAATAGGAGAGGAGGGACTTGAACCCTCACGGCCGCAAAAGCCAACGGATTTTAAGTCCGTCGTGTCTACCATTCCACCACTCTCCCAAGACCAATATTAGGCGGCACCCAGATTCGAACTGGGGAATAAAGGATTTGCAATCCTCTGCCTTACCACTTAGCTATACCGCCATAGTACCATATAACTTAATAAAATTATATATACAATTGGTATTTTTATACAAGCTTTAATATCAGATTTATACTTTATTATAAGAATAAAACTTAACTTGTTACTTGTATATAAACATTACTAGCTAAGAGTATGACTGTAAATAGACTGATTAATGGATTCAAAATTTTTGGGTTTTGATCAATATCCATGGCGGCTGTATTTACATTCGGTATTCGTGTCAGTACTAATATAATAATAAATATATTAATTAAAAACAAGATTAAATTCATAAAAAACGAAACAAAAAGTTTGGTTAAGGTCTAACTAATAAAGCGCGCTTTTTTTATCCGGCTTGAATCTTTAATAAAGCGAAACCAAGAGAAATGCCGACTAACGTCATTGCAAAACAAATAATTCCCGTTACAATAATTTCTTCCATCATAATTTTTTTACTCCTCCTAAATAAAATTAACATCATTCCCATAGTCTTCCATATGGGTTACAAAACAAAATCAAAAAGTCTTAAAATCCGTTTCGTCCCCAAACAACTAATGAAAGTGAAAAAGTAAAAACAACCATTAAGCCTGCGTAACCTAAGCTTATAATGTCCATATTTTTTATATTTATATAATTTTAGTTTAGCTATATCGCTAATTACATTATAACATAGAAAAGCCCAATAAGCCTTGCCTAAAAAAACCAAAAGTTATTTACCGACAAAATAAATTGTCGGTAAATAGATAAGATAGCATTACCTAATTAATTTGCTATAGGTTCTGGCGATTTATCAACAACCGCATCAGATGATTTAACATCTAATATAGGCGCTTCAGAACGATCCACGATAATCGTTAACTCTTTCTGATCATTTACGTCTACTAAAACTAAGCTACCAGGTTCAATAACCTCGCTTAAAACAGTATTTGCTAATTTATCCTCTAATAACTTCATAATAGCACGACGCAATGGTCTCGCACCATAAACAGGGTCAAAACCTTCATCAATTAATAGATCTTTTGCACGAGGCGTAATATTTAAGGTAAACTGCTGTTCCTGTGTACGCGCACATAATTGTGCTAACATGATATCTGCAATTTGACTTAAATCCTGCTTTGTTAATTGTTGGAAAACGATAACCTCATCTAAACGATTTAAAAACTCGGGGCGGAAGAAACGTTTTAACTCTTCATTCACTAACTCAGCCATTCGACTGTATTGAGAATCCGTATTATCAGAATCTGGACTATCAAATCCTAAACCGCCGCCTGAAGTTGTACTTTGCTCAATAACTTTAGCTCCTACATTTGACGTTAAAATAATCATCGTATTTTTAAAGTCAATTGTACGACCTTTTGAATCCGTTAAACGACCATCTTCAAGAATTTGTAAAAGAAGGTTAAACACATCGGGGTGTGCTTTCTCGATCTCATCAAAAAGTACAACAGTATAAGGTTTACGACGAACTGCTTCTGTTAATTGTCCACCCTCACTATAACCAACATAACCTGGCGGTGATCCAATTAATTTCGCTACCGTATGTCGTTCCATATACTCGGACATATCTAAACGAACCATTGAATCCTCAGCACCGAAGAAGTATAAGGCTAATGCTTTTGTTAGTTCAGTTTTACCTACTCCGGTTGGCCCCGAGAACATAAAACTTGCAATTGGACGGTTAGGGTTTCGTAAACCAACACGTGCTCTTCGGATCGCACGCGAGACAGCGGATACCGCTTGTTCTTGACCAATAATACGCGAATGTAAAGTGTCCTCCATTAAAAGCAATTTCTCAGACTCTGTCTTTGAAAGTTTATTTACTGGAATTCCAGTCCATGCCGCTACAACACCCGCAATATCTTCTTCACAAACAACAGAATCATACGTTGATGTTTCAGTTGGTGTAGAAACACGCTTAATAGTTGAAAGAATAATATTTAATTGTGCACGAATTTCGATTTCACGATCAAGAATATCAGCAGCTCGTTCAAAATCTTGTTCTCGAATTGCTGCTTCTTTCTCTTTCATCACATCACGCAATTCACGTTTTAAACCAGTTGCAGAGTCAGGTGTTCGTGTAGCACGTAAACGCACGCGTGCACTAGCTTCATCAATTAAATCAATAGCCTTATCAGGTAAAAAACGATCCGCAATATATTGCGCGCCCATTCTTGCTGCTGCTTCTAACGCGTCATCCCCAATTTTCAATCCATGATGACGTTCATAGCGCGCACGCAAACAACGTAAAATGTCAACCGTATCGTCGACTGATGGCTCATCAATTTGAACAGGTTGGAAACGACGCTCTAAAGCAGAATCTCGTTCAATATGCTTACGGTATTCTTCAACCGTCGTAGCACCTAAACATTGCAATTCACCTCGGGCTAAAGCCGGCTTTAAGATATTTGCAGCATCAACTGCGCCTTCTGCAGCACCTGCACCAATTAATGTATGAACTTCGTCAATAACTAGAATAATATTTTCAGAACTGCGTACTTCATCAACGATACGCTTTAAACGCTCCTCAAATTCTCCACGATATTTAGTACCCGCCAATAAAAGACCAACATCAAGACTAACAACTTGCTTATCATCTAATAATGCAGGAACATCACGCTCAACAATTCGTTGGGCTAAACCTTCTGCAACCGCAGTTTTACCAACACCAGGTTCACCAATTAAAACAGGATTGTTTTTACGTCGGCGAGCAAGAATTTGAATTACACGGCTAATTTCATCATCACGTCCTACTACTGGGTCTAAATTCCCATTAAAGGCCGTTTCAGTTAGATTTGTCGTAAACTCTTCAATCGCAAGGCCGCCCATATCAAATAGTTCAGACTTTTCACCTGCAACAGCAGCTTCAATACTTTCGCCAATTTGAATTAAAAGTTCAGTACGTATTTGAGAAATAACTAGTCCTAATTGTTGAAGTACACGAACACCTACACCAACTTCTTCTTCTAAGAGAGCTAATAAGACATGTTCAGTTCCTATGTAACCGTGTCCTAAGTCACGCGCTTCTTCGATTGCAATTTCTAATACGCGCTTTGCTCGTGGGGTAAATGGAATCTCAACAGCGACAAAACCAGAACCACGACCAATAATTCGTTCAACTTCAGTACG